>Ga0310811_10000133_pt1 | contig 109409 bp, 95 predicted proteins | sample YCmetagenome_FD_207642 | JGI IMG/M metagenome (GOLD analysis project Ga0310811, IMG submission 207642) | Soil microbial communities from experimental microcosm in Duke University, North Carolina, United States - YC | ecosystem: Engineered > Artificial ecosystem > Soil microcosm > Unclassified ... | reverse complement strand
TTGCCCCTCCCGTTCACGTCCCATGCAGCACTGAGACGCGGAGCAAAATTCTTATAGTCCGGCTCGTAAAGCCGACTCAATCCGGACTGGCCTACTTGCGTGAGCGTAAACGTCGAATTGACGGGGTCATTCGGCGCGACAAACTGCGTCGCGCTGCTAAATAGATTGTTCTTTTCTGAAACCACTCCGAAATAGTCCCAACGCAGGCCATAGTTGAGTGTAAGGCGCGGTGTCAGGCGAAAGCTGTCCTGAAGGTAGAAGCCATAATTGTTTTCCGCAGTATGGCGAAGTGAGTTACCCGCGTACTGGAATGTGTGGCCAAATCCGTCGTCCAGAGTACCTGAGAGAAAATTCTCGAGGGCTGTCGCAGTCGCGGTATCGCTGAACGAAAGTTTTCCCCGAAAATACTTATCGAAATACTGCCTGATGCTTGTGCGGCGGTACTCAAATCCAAACTTGAAATCATGCTTGTTCATCTTCCACGAGAAGTTGTCAATCAGCTGATCGTTGCTATCTACGCGCCCGCGGGGGTCGCCGCTCGTCGTGCCCAACTGGGCAAAGCCGCTTACGTTAATGATGGGCAAGCCTTGATCCGCTAATCCATTACCCGTGATCAGACCTATCGAGCTGGGGTTGAAGTGCCGGTCTTCCGGCAAGAAATCTTCTGCGAAACGGTTCCAGCCAAAGCGCAGTTCATTGAGTTGAGTACCTGAGATCGTCCACACATGCGAGAGCGAAACCAGTTGTACGCGGGTCGGCGTGAACGTGTTGAATCCGGGAAGCTGTCCGCCGCTGGCGGTAAGCGCCAATGGAAAAGACTGTGAGCTGTCTCCGAAGAAGTAACGTCCGGTCAGAAGGTTAGAAGTGTTGAAGCTGTGATCAATTTTCGCAATCATCGAATCGAGGCGATTGTAGGAAGGCGAGATCACCGAAGCATTGGCGCTGGAATTTCCCGTGAGATTCGGCGCGGGCCAGGGATGAAGCGCAATGAGTTGCTGAATCACCGGATTACTCGCATCATTCGGGCTCAATGATCCGTCAGCCGCACTCCCGGTAGGCACGGTCGCAAGCGTCACCACGCCCACCCTTTCCCGCTGCGCTTCGTAGTTCAGAAAGAAAAACGTCTTGTCCTTGACAATCGGCCCACCCAGCGATCCGCCGAACTGATTATTGTGAAACTGCGCCTTGGGGTTTGACGTCGGATTGAAATAGTTGCGTGCATCGAGAGCGTTGTTGCGAAAATATTCGATGGCTGATCCGTGCAGGGCATTCGTGCCGCTCTTGGTGACGATATTCACCGCAGCGCCCGCGTTGCGGCCGTACTCCGGCATAAAATTCGAGCTGATTTGAGTTTCCGCAATCGCATCAACCGGCAAAATTGTCGCCGGCGTTCCGAACACGCCCGCTTCGTTAATGGCTGGATCGTTCCGATATCCGTCGTTCATGTCGGTGCCGTCTAGAAGGAAGTTGTTCGAACGTCCACGCGCACCGTTCATGGAGAAGATCCCGAAGGACCCCGGAGAATCAGTGATCTGATCTGGAGAGCCGGAAACGCCAGGAGTGAGAAAAATCATTTTTTGAAAATCGCGTCCGTTCAGTGGCAGGTTCTCGGCCTGAGCAGCGGTAAAAGTGGTGCCAAGAGTATCGGTCGTGGTTTCTACCTGCGGCAGCGCCTCTCCCGACACTTCCACCTTCTCACTCACCTGTCCCGTTCTGAACACCACGTCGACGCGCTTCTCCGCCGCCACGTTCACCGCCACGTTGCTGGTCACCGCCGTCTGGAATCCGCTTTGGGTAACACTGACCGTATAGGTGCCAATCGGCAACTCGGGGATCGAATAACTCCCGTCGGCGCTGGTTTCGGTTGTGCGCTCCAGCCCGGTATTCACGTTGTGCACCGTAACCTTGGCGCCCGCAACAACCGCGCCTTGCGGATCAGTTACGCTGCCGAGAATTGTGCCGCGAAAGGTTTGCGCCAGCAGCGAAGCGGATGCGAGCAGCAGGCAAAGCAGGACACTCAAGCGCGTTTTCATGACGGCTCCTTGCGAAGCGAAGAATTGTTTGCTGAATGACAGTAGGCGGATTGTAGCTCAGTTGAATGAACACCTTCCAGCAGCAAGCGCGGTTCAGGCGTCGGGCCTCAGGCTCCAGGCCTCAGGCTTTAAGTTGAACATGCGTAGAAGAACGTTCTTGCACATGAAGGCGAAAATGGGCCGCTATCAACGTTAGAATAACCAGAATGATCGCTCATCTTCGCGGCAAGCTCATCTCGCGTCGCCCTAACCTGGTGATTGTTGAGACCGGCGGCGTCGGTTATGACGTCACGATTTCCGTGCCCGCCTTCGGGGAGTTACCCTCTCTCGGCAGCGAAGTTGCCCTTCATATCCACACGCACGTACGCGAAGACCAGCTTGCGCTCTACGGTTTTTTGCGCCACGAGGAAAAGGACCTGTTCGAGAAATTGATCACAGTGAGCGGGATCGGGCCGAAGCTGGCGATTACGATCCTCAGCGGCATGCCCGCCGATGACATGGTGAACTCGATCCGGGCCAACGATCTCGCCCGCTTGACTAAGATCCCCGGGATCGGCCGGAAGACTGCTGAACGTATGGTTCTGGAATTGCGCGACAAACTGCCTCCCGCCGGCGCCGACCAAGTGCAGGTGGTGCCATCCTTGAGCGCCACGCAGGAGGATGTGCTTTCGGCACTAGTGAACCTCGGTTATCAGCGCTCCGCGGCCGAGAAAGCGCTTGTCTCTCTGAAAGAGAATGGTTCATTCGACGCCATGTTCCGCGCTGCGCTCGGCGCCATGTCGAAATAGGGTTCTTTGCCCGCGCGCTGGCAGCGCCACTACACCCCTCTGCTCAGACCTTCAATCATTTCCGCAGCATGCCGTAGCTGCTCGATCCGAAGCTCAGGCAATGCAGCCAGCGCCCGGGCCAGCGACTCCACCCGCCGGGTACGGGCTTGCTGCATGAGCCGCACCCCAGCTTCTGTCGCGCTGATTGCCACCGCCCGGCGGTCGCTTTTGTCGGTTTTGATGTGAACCAACCCAGCTCGCTCAAGCGCAGCCACGATCCGGCTCATGGTAGGCGGCCTCACTTGCTCGGCATCGGCCAACTCTGCGAGCGACCGCGGCCCGCCAAAGGCGAGCACCGAGAGCGCCGAGAGTTGCGCCGGTCCTATTCCACTCTCGCGATCGCGCTTCCGTAAACCTCGCAGCAAATGGATCGCCGCTGAATGCAGCCGGTCCGCCGTCTCTAGTGTCGAATACTGCGCTTGCATAACTTAGTTAGCTATGCTAACTATATTGGACTTTAAAGATCCTGTGATTCGCTTGGAGGACTAAAAGATGACAACAGCAGCCACGTCCGGCGCAGGAATCAAGCAGATCGGCCAGATCGCCATCAATGTTCACGACACCAACCGCGCCGTCGAGTTCTATCGCGACACGCTCGGCCTCAAACATTTGTTTACCGCTGGAAATCTAGCCTTCTTCGATTGTGGCGGTGTGCGGCTGATGCTGAGCCCGCCCGAAAAAGCAGAGTTTGACCATCCTTCTTCGATTCTCTATTTCAAGGTTGATGACATTCAGGCGGCGCACCAGCGATTAATGCACCAGAACGTCAAGATGGAGAATAAGCCTCACCTGGTGGCGAGAATGCCAGATCACGAACTTTGGCTCAACGAATTCCGCGATTCCGAAAACAATCTGATGTGCCTGATGTCGGAAGTGCGGTGAACGTGTGACGCGGGAATCCTTGCCCGCGAGAAGAGCGTCGCCGGGAATCAAGACTGTAACGCCTTCGCTTGCACCACAATCGTCAACAGTGGGACGAACTCACGCGGGAACCGGCGAACTGCAGTCTGTGGAGGCGACAGCGCCATCAACCGGCACTACAAGTGGCTGGCCCGTCCCTATTTCTCTGCCCTCCCCAGGCATCCCGCTCTGAACGACCGGTCATCCAGACGGTGCAGTCGTCGCGCCATATGCGGCTTAATCAGCCGATAATGTTGGATCGTGAACAGGTACTCGGCGACGAACCACAGCGGCTGGTCCGAGGTCATCCAGTCGAGATGATCGAAGCGCGCCATATTCACAGGATTGGAAAATGTCCGCAGGGTCCGCTCGCGGCGCATGTTGAAATAAACCTCAAAAAAACTGAGCGCCAGTTCGCGCAAGCTCCGATACACCGGCTCGCGATAGCGGCATCCCGTGTAGTTCGATTTCGCAATCGCTCCCCAATGCCCGTGCTGCTTGTAGACGGCAATCACGTGGTCGGTATCGTGCTCAGCTTCAAGATCAATTATCAGCGGCGGAAATCCATTGACGCGCAGCGCGGCGGCGGCAAATGTGGCACCTTCAAAACAATGCGAGGTGTTTTCGCGCAGCACCCGGCGCGGCGACCACGCCGTATCCGCGAGATGGTAAGGCTGAGCGTCCAGAAACTTCTGAATACCGTATGGATCTTTGAGGCTGCGCAGCTTGCGCAGTTCAGCAGGAGAGAACTCCGCGTGCGGGCTGTTCATTGATTCGAGTGTAAAGCACGACTGCGGCTTGAAACGTTAACCACAAGGGGAACGAATAATCACGAAGGGAGAAGGCGATTAGCTGAACAGTGCTCCTAAATCTTCCGGACTTTCCACTGTCACATCCGGCTGAACCTCGCACAAGGTGTGCGGCGCGAAACCGTAAGTCACTCCGCAGGTGGCAATCCCAGCATTGCGCCCGGTCAGCACATCCACCGACGAATCGCCCACGATCATCGCGCTCTCAGGAGAAGTCCCAGTCTCCTCCAGCAAGGTTCTCACCCCCAGTGGATCAGGCTTCTTAGTCGCGAAACTATTTCCCCCGTACACTTGGACGAAGAACGGCGCGAGGCCAAGGGCCTCTAAGATTGCGCGCGAGGGATTCACCGGCTTATTCGAAAGCACCGCCAATTTGCGCGCAACGCCGTTTGCCTGGATTCGCTGCAAAGCCTCCGGAATTCCCTCATACACAACCGTGTGATCCAGCTTGTGCTCGCGATAGTAAGAAAGAAAGTACTCAAGCGCGCCGCGGAAAAAATTCTCATCTTCGGGATCGCCCAATGCCCGCCGCACCAGCATCGGCGCTCCGTCGCCCACGTAGGAAGCCACCACCTCTCCCGGAAGTTCAGGATGGTTCACGTGGCGCAGCATCGCATTCACAGAATTGATAAGGTCGAGACGAGAGTCGATCAGCGTGCCATCGAGATCGAAGATAACCAGCCGAATTGAGTGCGGATCAAAGGGATCGTTGACGCGGGGCACAAATCAGCATATCGCAGGATCGCAGCAATCGCAGGGGTTGCGGCTCCCAAAGCTGCTGTGAAATGTACTACAGGATGATGGCTGACGGCTGCGAGCTGTTTTACAATATTCTGCGGCGCTGTAAATTTGACTCGCGCCAGGACACGAATGCCGACCAGGTCTCACGGAAAATCCGGCGCGGTTGCCGAGGCCAACAAAGCAGGCAAGACCTACGAAGGCCTCTCTCGGCAGCAACTCATAGAAGCCTACCGTTTGATGTACACCTCGCGGCGGCTGGACGACCGCGAGATCATGCTCAAGCGTCAGCAGAAAATCTTTTTCCAGATTTCCGGAGCAGGTCACGAAGCGGTCACGGTCGCCGCCGGCATGGCGATGAAGCCGGGCTACGATTGGTTCTTCCCCTACTATCGCGACCGCACGCTTTGCCTGGCCTTAGGGGCTACTCCCTACGAAATGCTTCTGCAGGCGGTCGGCGCTGCCGACGATCCCGCATCCGGCGGACGCCAGATGCCTTCCCATTGGGGATATAAGCGGCTCAACGTAGTCACGCAGTCTTCCTGCACCGGAACTCAGATCCTTCACGCCATCGGATGCGCCGAAGCCAGCCGCTATTACATGCTGCACCCGAACGCAGGCCAGAAGGCCAGCGGCGATTATCGCGAATTCAAAGACGTTCAGTTTCACGGCGACGAAGTGACCTACGTCTCACTCGGCGACGGCACCAGCAGTGAAGGCGAATTCTGGGAGGCCATGAACGCCGCCGCCAACCTGCGATTGCCCGTCGTGTTCCTAGTTGAAGACAACGGCTACGCCATCTCGGTTCCGGTTGAAGTGCAAACTGCCGGCGGAAACATTTCGCGCCTGGTCTCGGGTTTTCCAAATTTTCATTTCGAGGAAATTGACGGCACTGATCCGGTTGTCAGCTATGGCGCACTGTCGCGAGCGGTGGCGCACTGCCGCGCGGGCATAGGGCCCTCGTTCGTGCACGCGCATGTGATCCGGCCATATTCGCATTCGCTGTCCGACGATGAAAAGCTCTATCGGCCCGACGTCGAGCGCCAGCGCGATGCCGCTCGCGATCCCATCACTCGCATGCAGTTGTTCCTGATCCGCGAAGGCATACTCGACGAAAAGGGCATCAACAAGATCGAAAAAGAGGTAGACGATAACCTGCAAACAGCTGTGGATCAGGCGCTAGCTGCGCCGCTGCCTCAGCCCGAAACCGTGAAACAGTACCTGTACTCGCCGGACCTTGATCCTACGTCGTCAGCATTTGATACTCAGCCAATCCCGGGCGAGGGCGTCCGCCCCACACAGGAAGCTTCCGAAAAGAAGCCGGCAACGAAGACTATGGCTGATCTCATCAACGCCACGCTGCGGGATGAGATGAAACGCGACGAGCGCGTCGTGGTCTTTGGCGAAGATGTGGCCGATTGCAGCCGCGAAGAGTATCTCAAGCAGAAGATGGTCAAAGGCAAAGGCGGCGTTTTCAAGCTGACCTCAGGATTGCAGTGTGATTTTGGCTCCGAGCGCGTTTTTAATTCGCCGATTGCCGAAGCGAGCATCGCCGGGCGGGCCGTAGGTCTGGCCGTCCGCGGGTTGAAACCAGTTGCCGAAATTCAGTTCTTCGATTACATCTGGCCGGCCATGATGCAGCTCCGCAACGAGCTGCCTGTGATGCGCTGGCGCTCGAATGGGGCATTCTCAGCGCCGGCAGTCATTCGGGTCGCCATCGGCGGATATCTGACCGGCGGAGCAATCTATCACTCCCAATGCGGCGAGAGCATCTTCACTCACACGCCCGGCATGCGCGTGGTGTTTCCTTCGAATGCGCTCGATGCTGCGGGACTGCTGCGCACCGCAATTCGTTGCGATGATCCCGTGATGTTCCTAGAGCACAAGCGTCTCTATCGTGAGACCTATGGCCGCGCTGCGTATCCCGGGCCGGACTACATGATTCCGTTCGGGAAAGCGAACATCGTCCATCCCGGAAGCGATCTCACGGTGATCACCTATGGCGCGGTCGTTCCGCGCGCCCTGCAGGCCGTACAGCGGCTCGATCGCGAGCAGGGTGTGAAGATCGAGCTGATTGATCTGCGCACGCTGAATCCCTATGACTGGGAGACCATAGCAGCTTCGGTTCAAAAGACGAGCCGCGTTCTGGTAGCTTACGAGGACACGTTGAGCTGGGGCTACGGAGCCGAAATCGCGGCGCGGATCGCCGGAGAGCTATTCGAGCATCTCGACGCGCCCGTCAAGCGCGTTGCCGCGAAAGACACCTTTGTTGCTTACCAGCCGGTGCTGGAGAGTGCGATCCTGCCGCAAGTACAGGATTTGTATCTGGCGATGAAGGAACTCGTGCAGTACTAAACTCTGGCTTCGGGCTCCGCGGCTTGGGACTTCGGCCTCCTAGCTTTCTTCCTTAACAAATTCCTGTCATCTCGAGCGAAGCGGCGCGTGTCAACGCGACGCGTAGTCGAGTAAATCTCGCTCCGCTCGAATTACTCTTCGCTCGGGATGACAGGTGTATGGTGAAGGGAAAGAGGGAATTCTAGAAGCTGAACGCCACGCCGCCGCGCACAGCCCGTGCCGACTGCACGAGATATACGGTGCGGTGGTCGTCGCCGAGCACCGGTACGTAGCCCTGCGCAAGCAGGTTGCGAACTTCAAGCACGATATCCATATGGCCGGGTAGCCCGCCGGTGCCGGGGACGGGTTGTCGCAGGAAGAAATCCAGGAAAGGATCAGCCTGGCCGGCCGAAGTGTTGAACATGTCGACTGGAGTCATTGCGCGGCCGCTCGTCCAGCCATACGAAGCGATCCAGCGGGTCTTGGTGCCAGGAGTAATGCCAGCCACCTTGGCCGCAATGGCGTGCCGATTCCGAATCACGCTATGCTGCCGAATGCTTTCCAGGTTCGTTTGGCCGTCTTGCAGATCGAGCACGCCACCGTAGCTGTAGTCCACTGTCGCGGTAACATCCGACGCGACTTTCTGCTCGAAGACCAGCCTCATCCCGTGCGTTTCAAGGTTGCTTCCCTGATAGGTAAACGTGCCCGAATAGATATCAGAAAGCACTTCTCCGTTAATAGAAGAAAAATCACCCACGCCGGTAAGGGCAGGATCGGCAATCCGGTCCGAGTACGCCGCTGCCTGCATGCTGGTTCTTCCTTCGCGGTGCGAGAGCGCAATTTCCTGATGATGAGCCCGTTCGAGAGAGGGCGCGAAACCCGCCATGCTCACGCGGGGATCGGCTTCGCTGAGGTCTGCCGGCGCCGACTCAAATCCTTTTTCCGCCCGGCTGTCAGGACGAGAGGTTGCGTACCGATACTCCAACACCGTGTCAGGAGACAGGTGTGCTGCAACCGAGCCGAATGGCCTGAAGGCCGTCACCTTTCCCAGGAACTGAATGCTCTGCAGTTCGCTGCCGAACTTGAACTCCAAAACATCGCCCAATGCGATATCGTCGCCCATGCTCAACGTCAGGGCCTGCATATCAGCGTTGTGCTGACCGCTGAGGGGCGACTCCAGCCGGCGCATGGTGAATGCGATCTCGGGAGTAGATCCGTTCGGAAGTTGGTGCTTGAACGACGTCCTTACAATTGCGTTCGGAACGCTGGTTCCGTAGCCGACTTTGCCGTTGAAGGTCAGCGTGCCGGTGGAAAGAAGCGACTTCTCAACCAGGAAACCGGTGCTCACATCCGAAACTGATCCGAAACCGTTCGCTGGAGCGCCGGCTACAAATGAAAGCGTGCCCTTCAGATCCGCCCGCTGCGTCTGCTCGGCCTTGGCCACCATCACCGGCGAACCATCGGGCAGAACACGCAATACCGGGCGGTTTGCCGTCGAGCGCAGCACCCAATCCCAGTCGCCGTCGTCGGTGCCTTCGCGGCGCGGAGCAAATTGGATGGCGTCAAAAATCGTGGAGAGAGTCAAATTCAGCAAGACCCCGGCGCCGGCTTTGACGGTGATCTTCTCGCGCAGGGTAGGGAGGAAGGAAGGGGCAGAAACCTTCACGCTGTACATGCCGGGAACCAATCCGGCTGCTGTGAAGAAGCCCTTCTCGTTGGTGAAAACTTTGACGCTCTCAAACGCAGAACTCAGGACCTCAACTGCCGCGCCCATCTGCGGCACACCCTGAGCGTTGCGGACGAACCCTGAGATGTTGGCAGGGCGCTCCCCGCACCAGGCCGGTATTGCCAGCCCTAGCGCAATCGCAACATATCCGAGCTTACGCAGCATTGTTACCTCTGCTACTCCACTGCAAACGTTGCCGATGGATCAACCGTCTGCTTGGAAATATTGTCATTCACTTTGATCTGAATTCGATATACGCCCGGATCCAGCTTCGCCGACGCTACTGCCTTCTGCAACGTGACCTGATCGCCGACGTTACCCATTGTGTCGGAAGAATCTACGCTGTGGACCACGGCTTTGTTGGTCGCCGCGTTCACGATGTCGTATTCAAACGTTGCCGAAGGTTTATGGGTCTTCTGGTCTACGGCAAGATTATAGACCTGCATCCAGAAATTTACCTTCTGTCCACGCTTAAAGACGGCGGGCTTGCCGTCGGCAGCCGCTACTCTCGGACGCACCTTGGTTTGGCCAATCACAAACATACCTGTTCCCACGCTGGTGGTCGGAACGGGTTGCACGTCATCGGCGACGATCAAGGTCGAACTCGCCAGTTTGTCCTCGTCGAAAGCCGGGACCACGATGCCGCGGCTCCAGGTTCCCATACGATCGCCGTTCACGTCCTTCACCACCACATCCAGCTTGTAACGGCCCGGACGCAGCGGCACTGCCTTCCAATACACTTTGGAATTTTCAACTTCCTTCGGCAGCAACTCGGCGGGCACGTCCGCCTGCACCGTATCCTCGAAGGTCTGCATTACTTTCCCGGTAAGACTGGTAAGCCGTCCGAAGATATTGACCACCCCGTGCTGCACCCCGTCCTTGTTAGCGAAGGTGATGTCGCGATTCTTAATTTGCACTGTGACCGGAACCAGGATCGTGTCATTGGTGATCCGGATAAAGTCGGTGCGAACATCAAACGGCATCAGGTTATAGGAAATGTGGGTTCGTACCACCTCTTCCAAGTCTTTGAATTTGACGGCCGGAGCTGCGTTGATTTTGGCAAACTGCTCCAACCGGTCAAACTCCTTCGATTGCTGCATCGTGGCGCCACCCGGACCTGTGCCTATACGTTCCAGGCCATTACCGCCCGTAAATCTGTCCGTCTTGCTGGCCATTCCCATCTGCTCATAGAGTGTCAGCCCAGCGCCTGGAACCATCAGCAACGCATCTTTCTTGCTGCGGTCCATCGTCATCTCATACGCGCCGCACATGCAGTCGTCAACGAACTCGATGATCACCTCTTCGCCGATATTATCGATGTGCCGGTAGCGCCAATCTTCAAAAGGATATGTGGAAGTCTCACCGCCGCCCTCTTCCATCGGGCGCTGATAAGTGCCACCTGAAGGATGGGATTCGATCTCATCCGGTGGTCCGTACACGATGTAGATGCGGCCGCGATCGGTCATCCATCCCGGCATGCCGGCGGGGAAGTGCTCGTTGGCATACTCGATCCGGCGATAATGTTCGTCTTTGAAAGCGTTGTCTTCGCTGTCGGGATCAGGATTCCGGCGGTCCCAGAATGCCTCGATAAACTTTTCGCGCTCTTCCTCGTTTGAGAGCTGCATGAACGCCTTGCGCTCGTCGTCGGTGATGATCCAGCGCACGTCTTTTTCCAACCAGTCCTTGTCCTCGCGGCTGAGCTCGTGCTTGAAGGACTTTCGGTTTTCCTTTCTCCGCTTGTCAGTGATCGGCCGCTTGAGGGGATCGCCAGACTGGTCTTCGGTCTGGTCGACTTTGACAGGTGCCGCCTGGTCCGCAGTTCCGGTTTTTTCAGAAGCTTTGCTATCCTGCTGGGCCGCCGCAAACGAGGGCAGCAGTCCCAAAATGAGAATGGACAGCGCAAAACGACGAACTGACAGCAGAGAACGGAACATAGAGAGAGGTACTCCTTCGGACACCCTGGGCGTTCATAATTCTATGTCTTTGCCGGTGGGAAAACAAGACGTCGAACACGGAGGCATACTCTGGCGCCCAAGCTCCTAAATGCCCTGATTCTATATACCTGCCGATTGGTTGTCCGGGTTTTGTCAAAACCTCAAGCCGCACGCCCGGAACAGCAAAAGATACCATCAGGGAATCCAATTTGCCGCCCGCCAAGTTATAATCGCTTCGTCCGGGAACTTTTTCCCCCAAACCGCCGTACCTCCCAATCGTAAGCGTCCGGGACGTTACGGTGAGGCATACTGGAAACCATATTCTTTTCTAACTAACGCGCACATGGCGCGTCCAACAGAAGGTCGGAGCAAACCAGTTGTCTCCGTTTGAGCAGGAGAAAAGCATGGCAACAGCGGAAGTCATCAGCATTGCGCAGCCCTCAGTGTCGGCCACTCCTGAGTCGTCGATGATTTTGACTCGCGACTTGTGGAAGACCTACGACATGGGTTCTGAGCAGCAAGTCCATGCTTTGCGAGGCGTGAATCTTCAAATTCGCCGCAACGAATACGCAGCCATCATGGGGCCAAGCGGGTCGGGCAAATCTACGCTGATGAACCTGATCGGCTGCCTTGACTCTCCCAGCCAGGGGCAATACTGGCTGAACGCACAGTTGGTCAGCGAACTGGACGATGACGAACTCGCGCGAATTAGAAATAAAGAAATCGGATTTGTCTTTCAGACGTTCAACCTGCTCGCGCGCGCAACCGCCCTGCACAACGTCGAACTGCCCCTTATCTACGCCGGAGTGCCGGCTGCGGAGCGTGCCGAGCGCGCAAAAGAGGCCTTAAGCGCGGTCGGCATGGAATCCCGCATGAGCCATAAGCCCAACGAACTGTCCGGAGGGCAGCGGCAGCGCGTCGCCGTCGCCCGCGCGTTGGTGAATCGCCCGTCCATCATCCTCGCCGACGAACCTACCGGCAACCTCGACTCGCAAACCGGCAATGAGATTATGGCCCTCTTCGATCGCCTTCACTCCGAAGGCAACACCATCGTCCTCGTCACCCATGAGCACGACATCGCCGAATACGCCCATCGCGTAATCTACATCAAGGACGGCGTGGTGGAGCGGGATGAGGCAAAGCGGTAGCCCTCACTCTCTGGGAAAATTACCTCACTGTGTAGTTCTATTTCTTAACTGCCGCTGAGCAGGCTCTATTGAAATCGGAGTGTGGGCCATTCACAAACGTGATCGGCACCACTTCCTGCATGTAGGGACGGTTCTGGTCATGCGTGCGATATACACTTCCGTCCGCATTGAAAGAGCGCGCAATGCTGCCATGATCGTCGGCGACGAGATCAGGGTTACGCCAGTTGCCGCGAAATTCCAGACTCGGCCGGTGATCGGCGATGAACGATCCGTAGCCGATCGGCCAGTAAAACATGTAGAGGCTGATCGGCTCGCCCTCGGTTGAGAGATTGAGATGTTTCCGCATGCTTCCGCCTAAGTGCATGCGAAGCCGCTCGCCGCGCGGCGTGCAGACTGTCGCCTGCCCGGTCAGGCTGCTTCCCAGATACATTTTGCTTTTACTTGGCGTCGGCTCGAATTGGATCCAGACCACATAATCCCCGCTCTTGGCGTGAGCTGTGCCCCAGCCGGACCACATGGGCAAGATGTGGAATTTTCCGCCAAGATAAAACCCCCAGGGGTAGAAAACTCCGGTGAGCGCGATGAGGAGCACCGCAGCCAGCACGAGCGTAATTCCCACTTGCCATAGGCAGCCGAGGCATCCACCCCGGCGTTTGCGGGCTGCGTCACGAAACGCTGAACGATCGTAAGCCATTGGCGTGGAAAGATGCCATCGTACAACATGGGCGTTTCCAGAGGTTTGGAGAAAAACCACAGCTGTGAGCGTGGTCACTGCGGTGACTTACGGATGGGAGTAAACATGCCTCAGGGCCGAGCGTCCACCGAATGTCAACGCTCAACCCCAGTGTTCCACACAGGCGCGAGTGTGGGGATGCCCGGCGGCTCTATGGTTAGCATTCGGCTGATCTGGAGGTACCTATGACTGCCGACAAGCTAGTGATCTTGAAGCGCGAGTTGGAATTCCTCGATCATGGCGGCTATCGCCGTCCGGTGGGATCGAGGCAGCCAGTCTTTTGCATGGAGACGTCGGTCGACTGGAAACCCGCACTGTTCTTCGAGGATTCGCCGAACTGCCCGAAGAGAAAATACGAGAGCTGCGATCCGCAACGGGAGTGCACGCTCGCGGCCTTCGTCCCAGACGGGCATAAAAATGAAACGGTGCCCTGCCGTTACATCCCGCTGAACAATCGTGAGGAGACTATCGCCAGCTTGATGCAAGATGGGGCAAGCGAACCGCGCATCGAAGCGGCTCTGCGAGGTTGGCTGATCAAGAACATCGTCCGGTTGGAGAGTTCACAGCCGAGCGAAAATTCTGCGGTAGCAATTACTCCCGTCTGATGCGGCGCTCGCTGGCGACGCAGGCAAGGCGAAGGGAATAACCGACTCACTGCTGCTAAGTCTATAATGTCCGCTTTGCGGACATTCTCCCTTGCGATACATCCTCCTCTACTTACTTCTAGCGATCGCCGCGCTCCCGCAAACTTCGCCCGGTTCCGGCAAACAACAAGCCCTCTGGCAGAAACTCGAAAAGTCGATTGTGGAGGCAGACGGCAACCTTGACGGCGTTATGGGAGTTGCCATTGAAGACCTCGCGACTGGGCAAAAGTACCTGCTTCATGAAAATGAGGTTTTTCCCCAGGCCAGCTCCATCAAAATTGCGATTCTGGCGGAACTGTATCGGCAAGCTCAAGAAGGCAAACTGAAGCTGACCGACGTGTATAAGGTCAATGCTTCAGACCTGGTGGCGGACAGCCGGATCATGAATGGCCTCACGCCGGGAGTTACGCAGCTGACGTTACGGGACCTCGCGACCATGGTCGCCGCGGTCAGCGACAACAGCGCCGCGAATATTCTGATCGATCAGGTTGGCATGGAGAACGTAAACTCTCTGCTCGATTCGCTCGGGCTGACTCACACACGCCTGCGCCGCAAGATGATGGACCTGAAAGCGGCCGGCGAAGGCCGCGAAAATATCTCGACGCCGAGCGACATGATGACTTTGCTCGAGAATATTTACCGTGGCAAAGTGCTGAACAAAGCCCTCGCCGATGACTTCTTCAACATCCTGAGCGTTCGAAAGAATTCATGGATTCCCCGCGACCTTCCGGAAGACTTGAAAGTGGCGGATAAGGACGGCGAACTCGAAGGAGTGCGCACCAACTCAGGGATAATTTTTCTCGATAAACGCCCTTACATTCTTTGCATCATGACAACCTATTTGCGGCGCGAACGTGACGGCGAAGAGGCCATCAGTAAAATCTCCCTCGATGCCTACCGCATGTTCGACCGCCTGTCGCGGGCAAGCGAGTACGGACGCGTGATTTCGCCATCCAACGGCGGCAAGTAGTCGAGGCTCGAGTTCTTCATTGCTAAACTTCTTTTCATGAAAGCCATTGTCATTCCCCGCTATGGCGGACCTGAGGTTCTAGAGGTTAGAGACTCTCCCGATCCCGTTGCAGCACCTGGCGAAGAACTCGTCCGAGTGGAAGCGGCGGGAGTCAACTTCGCCGACACCATGTCCGCAAGCGGCGGATACCCCGGTACCCCAAAACCGCCTCTTGTAGCTGGCCGCGAATTTTGCGGCACTCGCGTCAGCAATGGCGAGCGCGTGATGGGATACGCACAATGGGGAGCATTTGCGGAGTTGATTTCTGCCCGCAGTTCTCTGCTCTGGCCAGTGCCGATGGGCTGGAGCGCGGAGGAAGGCGCGGCGTTCCCAGTGAACTTTTTCACGGCTTACCTCGCATATTGGAAAGCGGGATTGATTGAACAGCCAAAAGGCGCTCGGGTGCTGATTCACGCGGTTGCAGGGGGCGTTGGTACTGCTGCCGTCCAGATCGGCAAAATTCTCGGCGTTGAGATGTATGGCACGTCTTCCTCTGAGGAAAAGCTCGCACGAGTGACGGAACTCGGTCTGCAGCACGCGATCAATTACAAGAAGCAGGACTATCAGGAAGCAATCAAAGATCTGACTCATGGTGAAGGCGTCGACGTCGTTTTCGAGATGCTCGGCGGAGAACACACCATGAAAAGCGTGCGCTGTTTGCGAGATTTCGGGCGCGTGATCGCTTACGGCTCGGCGACCGGTCAGCGAGGGCAACTCGAGGTCGGCAGCCTTTATGCGAAGGGCGCCAGCGTGCACGGCCTGTGGCTGACGTATCTCTCGGCGAATCGCAATCTGATGGAGCAGGCATGGACGCAGCTTTCGGGCTGGGCGCGGGAGGGCCGCCTACGTCCGGTTATTGGAGATGTTTTGCCGATGGGGAGGGTTGCCGAGGCGTACAGATTGCTGCTTGAGCGGATGAATGTTGGAAAGGTCGTGCTTAGGATCCCATGACTGCATTGACATGTGGTACACATGCAAGTATGTTATACACATGTCTAAGATGATTCAGCTTCGCAATGTGCCCGATTCGCTTCATCGCACTCTGAAGTCACGCGCAGCATTGGAAGGTATGTCGCTATCTGATTACTTGATACGAGAAATCAGGGAACTCGCGTCACGTCCCACCCTGTTAGAGTTCCGCGAGATGCTTCATCAGCGCGAACCCGTCACTGCCGACTTCGACAGCGCGGACTTAATTCGGGCAGAGCGTGACTCGCGTTGATTGTGCTGGACGCTTCCGCAGCGCTGGATTGGCTTTTGCAAAGGCCGGCAGGCAGTCGAATTGAGGCCCGAATCTACTCGAGGCCTGAGTCTCTCCACGCTCCTCACATCTTCGACCTGGAGCTAGCACAGGGCATTAGAAAACTCGCGCGGGAGAAGGCCATCTCGGCGGCCAGGGGCGAACAAGCGTTGGGGGATTTGCAGCGCTTGCGCATCGTGCGATACCCGCATTCGATCTTGCTGAATCGGGTTTGGGAACTCCGGCACAGCTTAACGGCCTATGATGCGGCTTACATTGCATTGGCCGAGCAACTTGGAGCGCCTCTCATAACATGCGATGCCAGGATAGGCGCTGCTCACGGGTATCACGCGCGGGTGGAAGTTTTTTGACAAACCGGAGTGACGCGCTACTTGTCGTAATGCAGCAGCGAGAACACGTCGTACTGCTTCAGCTTCGCGCGCGGATTGAGAAAATCCAGTTCGACAACAAATCCCAGCCCCGCGATTTCTCCTCCGAGCGATTCCGCCAATTTCGCCGTGGCTTCGGCAGTGCCGCCCGTCGCGAGCAGATCGTCCACGATCAACACCCTCTGGCCCTTTTGAATTGCGTCTTTGTGGATCTCGAGCGTGTTGGTGCCGTATTCAAGAGCATAGTCATACCTGGCGGTCGCCGCGGGTAGTTTTCCAGGCTTTCGGACAGGGACGAATCCGGCATTGAGTCGATACGCGAGCGCGGGACCGAAGATGAAACCGCGCGCCTCCATGCCCAAAACCAGATCGACCTTGGTCTCGAGATAATGCTCCGAAAACGCATCAATCAGCGATGCGAAGCCAACTTTATCTTTGAGTAACGTTGTGATGTCGTAGAAGAGAATTCCCTTCTTCGGAAAATCCGGGACCTCGCGAATCAGCTTCTTCAGATGTTCGCAGCTGGAATCAACTTTTACCGACGCGCTCTCCGCCATCACCACGCTCCTTCAATGCGAAATGTATTCAGTCCGGCGACCGGCTTGGCCTCTGATTCCTCGACGCCATCCACCCGCGCGGCCCGTGGACCTTGTTGCAATCTGCCGCGAAGCCCTAACAACTGATCGCGGGTGCCCATGGCCAGCACTTCTACGCTGCCATCGTGGTTGTTTCGCACCCAGCCGGCGATGTCCAGCATGTGGGCCTCGCGCTCAACAAACCAGCGGAAGCCGACGCCCTGCACGCGGCCGCGAACGACAAAACGGCGGGCCGCAGACATCGAGTTATCGGGCGATCGGGTCATCGGGTGATCTGAATCACCTGCCAATTCTTCCTCGTTGGTCTGAGTTCTTCCTGCGTCCTCTAGATCAGAAACTCGAGATTTTCAGATCGCCCGATGATTCCGATCACCGGATCAGCCGATTCTTACGCTCTCGACAGATACACGCCTTCCGCGGTATCCACCTTAATCGTCTCGCCTTCGTTGATAAACGGCGGCACCTGCACGACAAGCCCCGTCTCCGTCTTTGCCGGCTTGGTCACGCTCGAAGCTGTCGCGCTCTTCAGTCCTGGTTCAGTCTCGATCACCTTCAAGTCGACGGTTTGCGGCAGCTCAATTCCGACTGCCTTGCCATCAAAAAATTCTACCCTGATGGGAAGATTCGGCGTGAGGTAGTCCACGGCGTCGCCAAGAATGTCCTTAGTCAGATGGGTCTGCTCGTAGTTCTCCGTGTTCATGAAGTAGTAGTCGCTGCCGTCCTGATACAGGAACTCCATCTGCACTTCGTCCACGGTAATCTTCTCGATCGGGTCGGGCGAACGGAAACGGTGCTCGAACATGGCGCCGGTACGAAGGTTGCGCAACTTGGCCTGAATGAAAGCCCGCAGGTTTCCCGGCGTGCGGTGCTCGACGCTGAAGACCGAATGCAGGTCATTGTTGTGCTTGATGATCATGCCGGGACGAAGCTGTGTGGCTGGAATCGCCATTTCTGAATACTCTCCTTACAAATATGGATCTTATTGAGGGCTGGCCGAAGGATCAGGCAACCACAATTGCCGGTGTGGGCTAAACACTGTATTTTATACGGCTTGTTCGAATTTGGGAATTGAGCGCTGCCATTTCCGATCACGGCCCGTTGCGGCAACAAAAATTGCAGTTATTGCTTTTGAGACAGCTAGAATGATACTGACTGAATCAAAATAACGACTTTCAAAGAGGTGCACTAATGCGAGAAGGCAAATACGAATCCGGCGGCGGAAATGTTGGCACGGCGATTACTTTTCTTTTAATCGGTCTGGGTGCAGGCGCAGTAGTGGGAATGCTGTTCGCGCCCAAGCCTGGGCGTCAGATGCGGCGAGACCTTCGCCGAAGCTACGAAAATGCGAAAGAGAGCTTTGATGATTTCCGCGAAAGCGCCCGCGACTTCGCCGAGGAAGCGATAGATCGCAGTTCGGATTTCGCCGAAGAATTGCGGGACCGGGTGAAGCCTCTAGGCAAAGCCATTCGTCGCGGCTGACCCGACTAAAAGATTTTCGAGAAAAATCCCTTTAAGCTCCCGAAGAAACCTTTGCTCTTTGGCTTAGGCTCGGCTGGTGGAAGGACGACTTCTGCCGGCCGCGGGTCGGCTGATTTGGAAGAAAGCGGCAGCGTTGAGGCCGCGGACGTCTGCGCAGCAGGCGCCGAGCGTTTCCTGGCCTCTGCGATTTCGCGCCCGCTGAACACCAGCGGGGCCTCAAGCTGGACCTGCATCTCTCCATCTTTTGTTGGCGGTGTCGCCTCGGTTTGGTCTCCGGCTTGATGCGGAGTGTTCACATCTGTCTTCGCCGGTCTGTCGCCGCTCGGCTGTGGGTCGGGGGAGTTCGCCATCTGCAGCTTCGTTCCCGCCTGGTCTTCAGAAATTACTGGCACCGAAGAGTTGGAGGCTGTGAGGACCGGTTCCTGGCGAACTGGACACCCGCATGGGCCTTCGGAATGCTCGACTGTATCCAGGCGTCCCTGGCGGAAAAGAATTTCCTGGCTGGGCTTGATCTCGTAGGTCCCGTTGCCTAACAGTTCCGCAACCACCACCGACGCCGTTGTCCCCGGCATCGAACCGACGCAGGTGTTCCCGTGCGAGTCGGAGCTGATGGCGAAATCGAATTCCCCGGGACCGGGAAGAACAATGCGGAAGTCCGGCGTTAGAACCGAGTCGGATGACTCTTCCAGACGATAATGTGTCTCGATCGCGCCGGTGCTCATGCCAAGCAAAAGATCTTTCCCGGATTGCGATGTCGTAACCGAAACTGTGGTTCCGGGGCAGACCTTTACTTCTCCACCGCGGCTAAGCCGCAGCACGGCAGTCTCCTCCTTCGCTGTAATCGACGATCCAGCCGCAACCCGGTTTCCAGCCTCAACCAAAGCCCCTCCGCTGCCTTCGGCATACGGAACGGCAATGGGCTGGGTACCCGCTGATAGTGCGGGCACAGAGGCCGGCTTCGCGGTTGCGGCCTGATCCGCACGTAGGCGGATGTTCAAACGATTGCCGAGGGCATCCCAGGTGTAGAGCACCGGCCCGGCCAGGTCTACGACGATGCGTGTGACGGGAGGCTCGGCCTGGTTCTGGCTGATGCGAATGCCTTTGATCTGCTCGTTGCGGAACGGGATCTTTTTCCGCACGCTGGTCTGCATCGCCCCAGGTATGTCAATCACCAACCGCAGTGGATCTTCAACCACTTCCAACTTCGGGGTGAGTGGACCGGTCGAAATGACGGCAATGGTGGAGGTGCCGCTCTCAGGCAATACTGTGACCGAGCGGACCTCGACGGGCGTACGCGCAAAGGTGCACACAACTGCGCCGACCACCAGAACTGGAGCGTAGAACCAGGCCCGTATGCGAGACAAAGGTATCCCTGATGTGCTGGAGAACTTGCGATGAGACTAGCACTAGTAAGAGGAGGAATAAAGACCTGCTCAGTTACCCTTGAGCGACCGACTCGGCCGATTGCACCGGCTCGAGAACCGAGCGCCCGTCGTGTCCATGAACACGGAGCAGGTCATTGATCGAGGCAAACACCTCTGTGCTGGAAACACCGGACTGGTTCGCCCCAAGGTTCCAATGCAGAACAGCAGTGCCATCATCGAACTCGGCGACTTGCGCGACCCGGCCGCAGCCGCTGTTGCCGGAAACATCTTCGTCGCGCCGCAGGTAGTAAGTCTTCATCGCTCTCGTTTTCGCGATGACAACCGCGGACGAGCCATCTTCCGCTTCGATGATTGCTGTAGGTTTCTGGATGGATGTGGCGCTTTCGCCAAACCGCGGCCCTCAAGAGCCCTCTCGATCGATTCTTCCGACTCGTCATGTTTGGGAATCTGGCGCAGTTCGCGAACCAAAGCCAGACGCTTGTAAGGATCGCGCTCGGTGGTCGCATCCACATACAGTTGTAGCCAGCTTTTAGCGTTGTTTTTCATTAGCTTTCAAATCCAGGCGTCAGGTTCGGTCCCCAAGCAGGCCAACCACTGTGCGATTGGCAGGGCTTGAGCCACATATATACGCATGCACTTCTTGCCCGAAAGTTTCAGCTGGAAGCGGCTTACAAATCAGGGGATTAGGCGTGGAGGCACAGTCGACTAGGCTTCGGAAAGAAACTCGTACTCGTCAATGACCGCGGCTACTGGGACCTTGGCATCCGCCAGCCCAGGTTCGACGCGGACCACTTTGCCCCGACAACGTACACGGATGCTTTCTGTAAGCGTGATTTCAGGGGGGAGGGTGAGCGTAAACTCGATTTCCGAGTTGGTTTTAAGGGGCGCATCCATGTAAAAACAGATTCCGCGTGCGCTCACATCGCGGGTCTGAGCTGCAAAGGCCTCACCCTCTCCGGGATAATTCACCGAAACCGGCAACCGCAGGGCGAATCGCCGGGTCGCTCGTTTTTCCGCCTGCTGAACTTCGACGGCCATGGGGGAGACTCCTTAAAAAACCATTGTAAGGATGAGACTTCAAGGGCGGCATGTCAAGCGGAAGTTAGGACAGGGTGGCGGCCGGTTGCGAGTGTCCAGTTGCCGGTTTTGGGCGAAAATTCTGCGCGGATTCCGGAGTCGCACCGGCTACCGCGCACTGACAACTGACACCGTTCTTCGTGTAAGCTATTGACTACGCAATGGTATTCGTCTTAGACAATTACGACTCATTCACCTACAACCTGGTGCAGTATCTGGGTGAGTTGGGAACCGAGGTGGTGGTGCGCCGCAATGATCAGGTGAGGGTGGACGAGATTGCCGGAATGCATCCCACTCACCTGCTGATCTCTCCGGGACCCTGCACGCCGAACGAAGCCGGCATCAGTGTGGACCTGTTCCGGCGATTGACGGGTAAATTACCGATTTTGGGGGTTTGTCTCGGACATCAGGCACTAGGAGCGGCTTTTGGAGGAAGGGTCGTCCGCGCGCCTTACTTGATGCACGGCAAGACCAGTCAGATCACCCACGACGGGCGCACGGTCTTCAAAGATTTGAACACTCCTTTTACCGCGACGCGGTATCACTCGCTGATTGTCGAACAGAAGAGCTTGCCAAAGGATCTGGAAGTAAGCGCCTGGACCACAGAGCCTGACGGTAGCAGAACCATCATGGGACTGAGACACAAGGAATATCCAATTGAAGGAGTCCAGTTCCATCCGGAAAGCGTGCTCACCAGCGAAGGCAAGAAGCTGATCCAGAACTTCCTCGAAATTTAATAAGAAAACCCGCGGATCACGCGGATGAAAGTAACAGAAGAAGCCGACGCTATGGTTTGTGTCCGTTCCTCGTTGCCGCTCTTTCCGCCAGCGCCTGCATAACGATTCGCAACATGTCTTCCCGGGGAGCGGGCTTGCCGGTCCAGATTTCGAACTGGCGCGCCGCCTGGTGAACGAACATCTCGCTGCCGGCAATGACGGGCAGCCCACGCTCTTTGGCAATTTTCAGCAGGCGAGTTTCCGCCGGATCGTAAACCATGTCGAAGACGAGTTTGGCTTTGATCTCTTCAGCGTTCAGCGGAGATTCGCGGGTGTTGCCCATTCCGATCGGCGTCGCGTTGATGATGACGTCGAAATCAAGTTTTTTCAGGTCGGCGCGTTTGATGGAGCGCGCCTTGGCTTGCCTAGCCAGCTTTTGAGCCGGCGCGAGGCTGCGATTCAAAATCCAAATCTGCGCTCCCCGTTCTTTGAGGCCGAACACCGCCGCGCGGGCAGCGCCTCCCGCGCCGAGCACTAGAATTTTGGCATCGTGTAAACCCATGCGCTGCTCGAGCGGCCGCACCACTCCGGACGTGTCGGTGTTAAAGCCGTACAGTTTTCCATCCGCCGATCGCACGACCGTGTTGCACGCGCCAATCTTTGTGGTAAAGGGATCGGTGTTATCGAGATAAGGAAGGATCGCTTCCTTATGAGGCATGGTGACGGCCAAGCCCTGAATAGGTATCTCCCGCACGCAGGTCAGCAGATCTTTGAGTGATTTAGCATGCAGCGCCAGAAAAATGCCGTTTACATTTTCGTGGCGCAAGGCGGCGTTCATGATTGCCGGCGAGAGCGAATGCGAAATCGGATCGCCGGCAACTCCATACACCTTGGTCGCCGGATCGAGCTGTTCAATGCGGTAGGTGTTGATGAGTTCCTGCGCGGTGAGCTGCCCAGGCGCGGTTTTTTCGTCAGCCGTGATCGAAGCGAAGGTGAATGCGCTGCCCGATCTTGCGCCCAACACCCGGCTGACTAGCCCTTGCTCGCCCATGCACAGCCCAACCAGGGGATAAGAATCGCGGTGGCGATCCAGAAACTTCATCATGGTCACGTTATCGGAAAGGCTGGTCGCGGTGCTGACGACCTTATAAAAGTCAGCCGGATAAGCAGCCATCTTCTTCAAAGTCTCGTCCAGCTTCTGGGTCCCGCGGAAGTCATGGAACGACAGCACCAAAGCTGCTTTCCCGCGTAGCTTCTCGAGTTGCGCCGGACGCAGCCGGCTCGCCGATTGAATTTCGATGTCGACGAGCTGGCAACCTGAGTCGGCAGCCTTACCCAAAAGTTCGACCTGGGAAGGGATTGAACCGCGGAACTTGCCGCCGCTGGCGAGACGGCGACAGGTTCCGATGACGGTAACATAGGGGTGCGATTCTGCGAACTGGCGTATCTTGGGAAGGGCCAAACCCGGCTTCGGCAAGTAATCTAATCGTAACTCCAGAAAGGGGTTATCCCGCGCCAAGGCCTCGGCCTTTTCGAGCAGTTCGTTAGCGTCGGGCGCAGCGATCGCCACGCAGACCCGCGGTAGCCGCAAGTGCAACAATCTGGACGCGTAATGGTTATTTTCCGCACTCATCGGACGGCGCGATATTACAGGGACGTGAAACCAGATGCAACAGTGTTTGTGCATTCAGGCTTCAGCATCAGGCTGGCGTCGGTCTCCCCGGCCCTGAAGTCTAATTCCTGACGCCTGATGCCTGAAACTTTTTATCACCAGCGCCGTTAGACCTGCGTAACCTTGACCCTCGTTACGCCCCTTGCTAACTTCATCAACGGAAGATTGTTTGTTTTAAACAACTTAGAAGAAGCATGCCTGAGGGAGGAACGTAATGAAGAAGTCAGCAATTCTGATCCTGCTGCTGGTGCCGGCGATATTGTGGGCACAGGGCGGCCAAACTGATCCTACCCCCTCGGGAACGGTCCAGACCAACGTCAATTTTCCGGTCGAGCGCGTGGTAACGCCAACTACAGCGGACGTTTACTGTTCCGGCTTCATTGGTAAAGGGGTCTCTAAAGATAAGTATATAACCGGCGGCCTGGAGTCGCCGCACGCTACCCGTTTCGTGAACGGCGAGGCCCTGTATCTGAAGGGCCAGGGTTACGAGGCCGGCCAGGAATACACAATCGTGCGCGAATTGCACGACATCAATCGTTACGAGCTTTACCCCGGCCAGTTTGCCGCGGTGAAAGCGGCAGGTCAGCCCTACGCCGAACTCGCCCGCATCAAGATTATTGACACCCGGCACAAGGGCAACGCTGTTGCTGAGGTGGAATTCAGTTGTGATCCGATCGTTCCCGGCGACTTTGCGATCCCATACGTCGAAAAGCAGATGACCGCGTTTCATGCGCCGATGCGCTTCGATCGCTTTGCGCCCGCCAATGGGCAGGTCAGCGGCCGGGTTGTGATGGCAAAGGATTTCGATTCCGAACTGGGCACCGGCGGCAAACTCTACATGAACATTGGTTCCAGCCAGGGACTGAAGGTTGGAGACTACCTTCGCGCAGTCCGCACCTATGTGCGAGATCAGCATGATCCGGTCGACTCCCTTTCTTTCAAGGCAACAACCAACGAAGACACACAGACCAAACAGGTCGAAATCGATCCGAACTGGTTGAGCAAAACCGGCGGGCCGACGATCCACGTCGCCGACATGCCGCGCCGCGCAGTGGCTGAGATCGTTGTGATTGGAACGACTCCTTCTACTTCCACTGGAATGATTGTGTTTGCCATGGAACCGCTGCTCGTGGGCGATAGCGTGGAACTCGATCCGCAATAACTCCTTGGGGCAAAGCTGCTAAAAGCCGGGAACAACGTTCCCGGCTTTTGCCTTTTGACCCTCAATTCCGGTCGCTTAGGCGCCGCGTCTCATTCGTTCCAGCGTCGGAATCGAATTTTTCGACCGCCGAAACTCGTGTCTCCGGCCCACGATATAAACTGACGTAATTCGGCACGGCTGAATTCGTATGGCGAGCTTACAACCCATAGTCCGATCTGCATTGCGGATCGCCCTGGTTTCTGCGGCCTTAGCCGTGTTCGCGCAGCAACCGCTCACGGTCGCCGAAAAAGAAGATCTGCCATCGGCATCGCTGTGGGAGCCTTATTCGCATCCTCTGGACGCAAACGGAGGAGTACGCCCATATCGCTGGACTCTGGCTTCCGGCCCTCTGCCGCATGGCATGGAATTGCGTGCTGACGGAGAAGTTCACGGTACCCCGGACGACGCGGCTTTGGCCGAGTTCACCGCCGCAGTCCGCGACAACAATTCTCCCCCGCAGCAGCAAGTTAAAAAATTCATCCTTCGCGTCGAGAAGCCGCTCGCCGTCGAATGGGACCGCACGGCCCGTGTGAAGGGACAACGGATCGATGGTTCCGTGAAAGTCTCGAATCGCACGGGCCGCGATTTTGACCTGACGGTTGTCGTTCTCGCCGTGAATGAAATCGGCAGAGCGACAGCGATCGGATATCAGCATTTTCCCTTGAAAAAGCAGACGCGTGATTTACAAATTCCTTTCGGTGATAACCTTTCGCGCGGCGACTACAGCGTGAATGTGGATGTGGTAGGTGAAGAGCCGATCTCCAACCGCATCTTCCGCGCGCGCCTGGCTACAGGCAAACAGCAGGTGACCCAGGGCCCATAAAAGTGACCCAGGCCCGAAAAACAGAGTAGCCCCGGAGGGGGTGAAAGAGATTAGCCCAGGACGAAAGTCCCAGGTAGAGTGGAAATTCGAGTGAGCCCCGGAGGGACGGCACGATACGCATGGAAATTTGTCACTTAGGGCTTGCAGTTGCCGAAAGTGCCGCCAGCTTCTTCCTCGCGGTCACCAACTCTTGTCGCTCATCCCCGACTGCCACTTCGGTCAACTTGTGAAAAAACTGGTTCGCCACAGCCGAGTTCCCTGCTGATTCTGCCGCGCCCGCTGCCCCGTAAAGAGCATTGAAGCGATTTGGGGCGACCTTCAACACCGCCTGATATTCGACCAAGGCAGCTTGAGCCTGCCCGTGAATCGACAAAAGCTCCGCCAACATCTCACGCGCCGGAAGCACCGCACCCGGAGTGACGGCGTGCTTGTCCATGCTCTCTTCAAGCTCCGCGGCGGAGCGCATGCCGGCAATCGCGTCATCGGATTTGCCATTGGCCTCGGAGATCCATGCCGCTACTTCGCGGCGCTGTACTTCGATCTGCTTCGACCAGTACTGATCAACGCTGGTAGCGGAGTCTCGAAGGGACGCCAGCATCTGCTCCGCCTTTGACGCGCCTGCAGCATCGCCGCTTCGCGCGCTGCCGATCCCGATTGCCATCCACGTGATCGCCCGCGCCCAGGGAACACCACTCTCGCTCGCTTTTAAGGCACTCGCGCCTTTCCAATCTCGCCGCTCCAGCGCATAGCGCGCCGGAATCGCGGATTGTCCGTAGTTCCCGGTCAACGTCAATCCGGAAGCGGGTGGCAGTGAATTCATCTCCTCGAGAACGGCCTTGGCTTGACTTATCCGTCCGCTCTGCAGGTACGCGTACTCCAGATAATCCATCGCATGCAAACGCTGGTCGCGGGCTTCGCCGTTCTGAGATGACTTTTCATCGCCAGTCGCGATTTCAGCCGCGCGCATATTCGAGCTGATGGATTCGTCCCACGACCCCACGCGCGTGAAGATGTGCGACGGCATGTGGTTGGCGTGAGCTGAGGCCGGTGCGATCTTGGCGTAGAGACGTGCAGCCTGCAGGCCCTGCTCGGCTAGCACTGGATTGTCGTAGCAATGAATGATGTAGTGCGCCACGCCGGGATGGTGCGGGTTCTTGGCGAAGATCGGCTCCAGAATCTCGCCGCATTTGCGCTGATTGGCGAATGTCTTGTCGGTTTTTGGTGCGGTGATGGCGAGCGTCAGAGCGTGAAAAATGGCCGCCTCGGTGTCATTCGGGTTGGCTGCTTGTAGCTCGGCCATCTTTTGTTCGAAAGCTTGGGCGTGAGCAGCCAGGTCTCGGTCATCAACTTTGTAGATTTCGCCGAGAGCGGCAATATAGGCTTTTTCGCGCACAGTGGTTGCGGAGTTCGCGGCGGCGATCTCCTCTGCTTTGTGCAGCGCTGCGCGTCCGGCGTTGGTGTCTCCGTTACCCCACAGTCCGTGATAGTGCGACATGGCGACGCCCCAGGAAGCCATGGCACAGCTCGGGTCCTGCTTCGCGACTTCTTCAAACGTGGCACGAGTTCTTTCGTATTGGAAAGAATGGAGGAGCGCTACGGCACGGTTGAACTCCGTCGCGACCTGAGGCGAGCACGAGGTTGAAAACTGGACGGAACCGATCTCTTCCTCGCTCAAGGCATGACGGTGGCCTTCATCGGCGAGAGCGGGCAATATCAGGAGGAAAACAAACAGAAAAAAGATGGCGGCACGCATAAATCCTCCGAAACAAACGCAGGTCACCCGGTGGTGAAGTATAACCGAGCAGTGCCAGGAGGTTCTCAATAAGAGTGTCATCGCGAATTTGAATCGTGACGCGATGCACGGTTCACGGCTGGTGGCCGGCGGTTCCAAAAGCTTTCTGCGGATCCATCACAAGAATCCCGTTCAGCTCACATAAGTATGCAACATGCAGCTTGTTAGGTGAGAGAGTTAATCCGTAGCAATTCTCTAAGTCCGATTCCCAAATGACAGACCGGTGCGCACCCTTGGAAATGACGAGAGAAGAGGAAACTTCGTGGTGCCGCATTTCGATCTTCAGACCAGATTCGGTGATCACTACATCTCGGCCCGACTTTGGAAGTGACTTTGGCTTTCCCCATTCATGAACTTCCTCACTAGTCATCGGCTGTAGGCTCGCTTTGTCTTGGACTCCAATTCGCTGCCCATGCCATTTTGCTTCCTGCAACTGCATTCCGGAGGTATCAACCTTGACCCATTTCCCAGCCAAATCCACAGCCAGGAATTTCCCGTCGGGCGACCACGCAGGAAGATCATCCATTTCTTGTGAACGAACCACAAGCGCAGTGTGAACGTGTAAAGTATCCATCTGCTGGCCTAAATCGCTTGCCGTCTGTGCCTGAGAAAGACTTAACAACAGAAAAGCGGATGCTGGAATGCGGATTCGTAATATGTTCTTCACCTAGTCCTCTAATGGGCAAACGGTAACGCAATCCGGATCTAAACGATCCCCATCCTCTTCCCCACACTCTTGAGCGTTTCCAAAGCGTGCTGCAACTCATCTTGCGTGTGCGTTGCCGTCATGATCGTCCTCACACGGGCTTTGCCTTCGGGCACGGTTGGGAACGTGATTCCCGTGCCCAGCACGCCTTCTTTGAACAGCTCGCGCGAAAAGTCCATCGTGAGCTTGCCGTCGCCGATGATGATTGGGGTAATGGGTGTCTCGCTCGCCGGCGTGGTCTTGCCTCCGATGTCGAAGCCGAGCAGGCCGAGTTCTCTCTTCCAGAAGCGCGTGTTCTCCCAGAGTTTCTCGATGCGCTTAGGCTCGTTTTCCAGAACCTCGAAAGCTGCAATGCACGTCGCCGCCACCGAAGGCGGATGCGACGTCGAAAAGAGAAACGGCCGGGCGCGATGATAAAGAAAATCAATCAGGTCGCGCGAGCCGCAGACGTACCCGCCGAGCGCGCCGATGGCTTTCGAGAGCGTGCCAACCTGAATATCCACGCGGCCATGTTGTTTGAAGTGATCGATCGTGCCGCGGCCGTTGCGGCCGAGAACGCCCGAGGCATGCGCGTCGTCTACCATCATGATCGCACCGTACTTTTCCGCGAGATCGCAGAGACCGGGCAGCGGGCCGATGTCGCCATCCATTGAAAAGACGCCGTCGCTGATCAGCAGCTTTTTGCCGGGTTCATTTTTCACGCTGGCCAGCTTGGCTTCGGCATCGGCGAGGTTCTTGTGCTCGAACACAAGAATCTTTGCTCGCGACAGCCGCGCGCCGTCAATGATGGAAGCGTGATTCAGCTGATCGGAAATGATGAAGTCTTCCTTGCCCAGCACAGCCGAAACCGTCCCCGCATTCGCCGCAAATCCTGACTGAAAGACCACGCAGGCCTCGACGTTCTTGAAGCGCGCGATCTTCTCTTCCAGTTCCATGTGGATCTTCATGGTGCCGGCGATGGTCCGCACCGCACCGGAGCCGACGCCATATTTCCGCGTGGCCTCGAGCGCTGCTTCGCGCAGCTTGGGATGAGTCGTCAACCCAAGGTAATTGTTGGAAGCGAGATTGATGACATGCTTGCCATCGAACGTGCACTCGGGCGCCTGTTCGTCCTCGAGCACGCGCAGCTTGAAGTGCGTGCCCTTGGCTTTGAGATCGTTCAGTTGGTCGGTGAGATAAGAAAGCGGATCAATGCGAGTCGCGGCAGGCATTCAAAAACTCCTGATGAAGGTCGTGCGGGCGTGATTGCCGCACGGAACGTTCAATCATATTCCAGGCAAGGGCGGACGCGCCGATCAGAGACTGGGCGCGCGAGTGGCGATCAATTTCCGGATCGTAACGGAAAACTCCTCGGTGCTCATATCTTCCGTCTTCTCTCTGCCTCGCGTGCGAACGTTGACTTTGCCCGCTTCGGCTTCTTTGTCGCCGACGACCAGCATGAACGGAACTTTCTGTAGCGCGTGTTCGCGGATTTTGGCGTTCATCTTTTCGTTGCGAGCATCGACTTCGACGCGGACGCCCGTGCTTCCCATGTCTCGCAAAGTCGGCGAGACATGGGGCACCCCACCCGTTGTATCTGCGACCGAAACACCGGGGTGCCCCGCTTCTCGCCGATTTTGCGAGAAGTGGGATGAGTCTCCCCGTAGGAATGACGCCACCTTGTTCGCATACTCCACGTGCCGTTCGGCAATCGGGACCACCACCACCTGCGCCGGCGAGAGCCACACCGGAAACGCTCCGGCGTAGTGCTCGATCAGCACGCCGAAGAATCGCTCGACAGATCCATACAGTGCGCGATGCACCATGACTGGCTGTTTGCGCGTGCCGTCTTCAGCGACATATTCGAGACCGAAGCGGGCGGGAAGGTTGAAATCGAACTGAACCGTTGAAAGCTGCCAGAGTCGGCCAATGGCGTCCACCAACTTGATATCGATCTTCGGGCCGTAAAAGGCTGCTTCGCCGGGAATCGTCGTGTACTCGATATTCAGCCGCTTCAGAACTTTTTCAAGCGATGACGTCGCAAGATTCCACTGCTCTTCCGATCCCACGAAATTCTTCTTGTCGTCAGGATTCCACGTGGAAAGCTCGGTTACGAACTTGTCGAATCCAAAATCGCGCAGCACGTCGCGTGCAAACTCTACGCAAGCCGCAATCTCGCTTTCAATCTGTTCGGGCGTGCAGAAAATGTGGGCGTCGTCCTGGGTGAATCCGCGCACGCGCAGCAGGCCGTGCATCACGCCCGAGCGCTCATAGCGATACACCGTGCCCAACTCGCCCAGCCTCACCGGCAGATCGCGGTACGACTTCAGCGAGTCCTTATAGATAAGAATGTGGCCAGGGCAATTCATCGGTTTCAGGCGATACTCGGCGTCGTCGAGTTCCATCGTGTCGAACATGTTCTGCGAGTAATAGCCCTCGTGCCCCGACGTCTGCCAGAGCTGTTTGCGCATGACGTGCGGCGTGTACACCAGCGAATATCCGCGCTTGATGTATTGGTCACGCATCCAGTCTTCCATCTCTTTGCGGATGATGCCGCCCTTGGGATGCCAGAAGATCAACCCCGGCCCTGCCAGCTCCTGAATGGAAAACAAGTCAAGCTGCTGGCCAAGCACGCGATGGTCGCGCTTCTTGGCCTCTTCGATTTGGTTGAGATGCGCGTCGAGGTCTTTCTTCGAGAAAAACGACGTGCCGTAAATGCGCTGCAGTTGCGGATTCTTCTCGTCGCCGAGCCAATACGCCCCCGCAATATTCAGCAGCTTGAACGCTTTAATTTTGCCGGTCGAGGGAACGTGCGGCCCGCGGCAGAAGTCGAGAAACTTGCCGGTCTTGTAGATCGAAATTTTTTCATCGGGCTTAGTGAACTGCTCGATGAAATGGCACTTCATGAAGTCGCCTTCGTTCTTGAAGCGCTCCAGGCCTTCATCGCGAGGCAGAAATTCGCGCGCGTAGGGCAGGTTCTGCTGAACCAGTTCCTGCATCTTCTTTTCGATTTTTTCGAGGTCCTCGGGCGTAAACGCAATCGGACGATAAAAGTCGTAAAAGAACCCGCTCTCAGTCGCCGGACCGTGGCCGAGTTTGGTCTCAGGAAAAAGTTCCAGCACCGCCGCCGCCAGCAAGTGCGCCGACGAATGCCGATAAACTCCCAGCGCCTCCGGATCTTTGTCCGTCAGGATGCGCAGGTCAGTGTCTCTTTCAAGCGGACGGGTCAGGTCGATCAGATCGCCGTTGGTCTTTGCAGCAATAGCCGCGTCGGCGAGGCGCGGACTAATCGATTTCGCTACATCCAGTGCCGTGCTCCCCTTAGGCAATTCCTTGTCGCTTCCGTCAGGAAGCTTGATGTGAATGTTGTCTGACATGGAACGTTCAGTTTATGGGACTTAGGAAAGGGGGGTCAAACACAGTAGGGGGTGCTACTCATCCCTTCCATTTCGTTGTAGACTCTTGTGCCAACGCTGTTATCCCCGCCTAGGGAGCTTCCCATGTCTGGTGAAACCATCTCTGCAGAACAGGCTGCCAGCTTCGTTGAATCAGGAATGTGGCTGGATTACGGCGCGACCCATTGCCAGCCTGACGATTTCGACAAAGCCCTGGCGGCGCGCAAAGGCGAACTCGAGGACGTGAAGATCCGCTCCTGCCTCACTCTGCGTCCGCGCGCAGTGCTCGAACAAGATCCTGAAGGCAAGCACTTTCATCTCTTCAGCTGGCATTTTTCCGGCTATGACCGCAAGAAGCACGATCTGGGCCGCTGCAACTACTCTCCGCTGAATCTCGGCGAGGTTCCGGATTACTACCGGCGCTTTCTCGACCCCGTGGACATCGCCATCCTAAAGACCTGTCCCATGGACGACGGAGGATACTTCAACTTCGGCCCAACGAATTTCTGGCAACGTGCGGTGATCGAACGCGCGAAGCTCGTGATCGTAGAAGTGAATCGCGAAATGCCGTACGCCTTCGGTAGCGACAACGGCGTTCACGTCAGCGAAATTGACTACATCATTGAAGGCGACGATCAACCCTGCGCCGAGCTGCCCAATCCCGAGCCGAGCGAAATCGATCGTACGGTTGCCAAGCTGATTGCGGCTGAGATCGAAGACGGGGCCTGCCTTCAGATCGGAATCGGCGGCATGCCGAACGCGGTGACCTGCCTGCTGCTCGAAAGCGGAGTGAAGGACCTGGGCATCCACACGGAGATGATGACCGACGGTCTCGCCCTGCTTTACCGTTCCGGCCGGGTCACTGGATCGCGGAAGACGCTGGATAAGGGCAAAGTGATTTACACCTTTGCGCTCGGCTCACAGGCGCTCTACGCCACCGCGAACCGCAACCCCGACTGGTACTGCCACCAGGTGGACTACACGAACTCGCCGCATATCATCATGCAGAACGATAATGCGGTTTCGATCAACAACTCTTGTCAGATTGATCTGCAGGGTCAGGCGGCTTCGGAGTCCGACGGGCACCGCCACATCAGCGGCACCGGAGGGCAACTCCAGTTCGTGCGCGGCGCCTATGCCTCGAAGGGAGGCAAGTCATTCATGTGTCTTTCCTCAACCTACGAGAAGCGTGGTGAGCGCCGCAGCCGCATCGTGTTCAATCTCACGCCTGGAAACATCGTGACTACGCCACGCTCGGACGTGATGTACCTGGTGACCGAATACGGGATGGTGAATTTGAAGGGGAAGTCAATCGCGGAGCGCGCCCAGTCGATCATCTCTCTCGCCCATCCCGATTTCCGCGGAGACCTCGAACGACAGGCTTACGAACACCGGTTGATTCCGCGCGGTGTGTCATTTACTTGCCGGAAGAACCGGCTGGATGAAATTGGCCGGGCTGCAAAGTCTTCGCCAGCTGCTGACTGAGTGAGCCTGCAGAAATGGGGCAATGTTCCTCGTCCAGCGAAAATCAAAACCCATCCGGGGGCTGGATGTTGCCGGTTGCTACGTCACCTGCCTTAGAAGATCAGAACAAAACTCTGATTCAATTCGGTCGAAGGTTCGTGCGCAGGACGACGGAGACGAAAGCCTTGTGGTCTAATCCCTCGCATGAATCCTCTCGAGCTTTCTAGAGAACAGTTTCGCCATCTTGCTGCCCGCGCAGTGGATCTGACTGCCGAATATCTCTCGACCTTGCACGAACGCCGAGTTTTCCCCATTGCCAGTGGCGCCGATACGGAACGGCTGTTCGTTGCGGTAGAAGGCGCTCCGGAAAGTGGCTTAGGAGAGAGCGCGTTCGCCGCCCTGGCAGACCTAGTCGCTCACAGCCGCGCACAGAACGGGCGCTTCTTCGGTTACGTTCAGGGTTCCTCCGAACCGGTCGCCGCCCTGGGCGATTTCGTCGCCTCCGTCTTGAACCAGAACATGACCGCGTGGCGTTCTGCGCCTGCGGGCGTGACCATCGAGCGGACCGTAGTCCGCTGGCTGGCTGAAGCAATTGGCTGCGGCGGATTTTCAGGGACGCTGACTGGCGGAGGCTCTGCCGCCAACCTCATGGCTCTCGCCATGGCCCGCGAGTCCAGAATTCCGGCGAATGACCGGGGCGTGTCCGGCAATCAAAAAGCTGTCATCTACGCTTCGGAACAAGTGCACATGTCAATTCCGAAAGCTGGAGCCCTGCTTGGGATCGGACGCGAGAACCTGCGCTACGTCGAGTGCGACGATGCCTATCGCATGATTCCCTCTGCACTGGAGCGTGCGATCGTCGAAGACAAGTCACGCGGCCATATGCCCATCGCCGTTGTCGCCTCCGCCGGTACCGTGAATACAGGTTCGATCGATCCCTTGCCGGAAATCGCCGCAATCGCCCGTGCGCATGACTTGTGGCTGCACGTTGACGGCGCTTACGGAGCACTTGCGGCGCTCGCCGCTCCTGAAAAGTTCGGCGGCCTCAGCGAAGCCGATTCGATCTCTCTCGATCCGCACAAATGGCTCTTCCAACCGCTCGATTGCGGCTGCCTTCTCTATCGCGATCCCGAGATTGCTCGAAAGACTTTCACCTACACGGGCAGCTATGCCAAACAACTCAGCTCCGACCCGATCGAGGGGTTCGTGTTCTTTGAAGAGTCGATGGAACTCTCGCGGCGCTTTCGCGCGCTCAAGCTTTGGCTTTCGCTGCGCTTCCACGGTCTGCAAGCCTTTCGCGACGCCATTCGGCTGAATCTCGATCAGGGGCAGCGCCTGGCAGCGGCAGTTACCTCTTGCGCCGAACTCGAACTAGTTTCGCCGGTAGAACTGAGTGCCGTCTGTTTCCGCCACCTGGTCAGTGATCGCACTAGCGAGGAGCAGCGCAATCAATTCAATCTCGCTTTGCTTAAAAAGATTGTGGGCCGCGGGAATGTTTTCCTGTCTAACGCAGAACTGAATGGAAAATTCTGCCTGCGCGCCTGCATCGTGAATCACATCACGACGGCGGCCGACATTGATGAGGTGGTTCCGGAGGTTCTGGCAGCCGCCGCGGTCACGGAAAACGAGAGGCTGCCGAACTAACCCAAGAACAGCACTTGCGTCTGTTCAGCCTTCTCATGCCGCAGGATCGATCAAGTTCGCCGATGGCGACTCCTCTGATAGAACTCGCACTCGACGGCGTTTTGTCAGGAAATCAAATCCCCACTGCAGCAGCACAAACAGGCGATTGGCGAATCCGATGAGGAAGTAAATGTGGACGCCTGCCCAGAGCAACCAGCCAACGAAACCCGCAAAGCGGCTGAAGCGTAAATCGGCAACGGCATACGTTCGGCCGACGATCGCGAGATCGCCCTTGTCCCAGTACCAAAAGGGTTTCGGCCGCGCACGCCCTGCCACACGGCGAGAAATGACATCCGCGACGTACTCCCCTTCCTGTATCGCGGGTTGAGCTACTCCGGGCATGAGCATCGGCGTTCGTGACTTGATTCCGAACAAGTTTCGGGCGGGAGCAACCAGGTGAGCGGTGTCGCCGATTACGAAAATCTCAGGATGCTCGCGCACGGATAGATCAGGCTCGACCATGACCTTGCCGGACTTGTCGGATTCCGCACCCAGCCAGCGGCCAGCGGGAGACGCAAGCACGCCAGCTCCCCAGAGTACTGTTCCTGCGGGAATATTCTTCCCGCCGACAACGATGCCATCCGAATCCACATTCGTAACCCGAGCGCTGGTGAAAACCTCGACGCCCAGGCTTTCCAGATGCCGCTGCGCTTTCCGCGAGAGATCTTCAGGAAATGTGGGCAGCACGCGAGGCGCCGTCTCATAGAGAAGAATCCGCGCCGTTCTGGGATCTATATGGTTAAAGTCATGCGCCAAAGCGATTCGCGTCATTTCCGCCAGCGTGCCGGCCATCTCCACGCCAACCGTCCCGGCGCCCACCAGCGCAAAGGTCAGAAGACGTCGAATCTCCTCCTTCGCAGCTGCTTGCAGAGTCGAGGCCAGCGCTTCAGCGCGCTCCAACGCAAGCAGGATTTTGCTCCGGATCACGTCAGCATCATCCAGCGATTCGAGCCCCGGCGCGAACTGTCGCCATTCGTCGTGGCCGAAGTAGTTGTACCGGATGCCTGTGGCCAGAATAAGGAAATCGTAGGCGAGGTCCCTGTGTTTCAGGTGAACGAGGCGCTGGCTCGGGCTGATGCCCGTGACCTCGTCGAGAAGCACATCGACATTCTCTTGATGGCTGAGGATGGAACGCAGCGGTCCAGAAATCTCATCGGACGAAAGCAGTCCCGTCGCAACCTGATACAGCATGGGTCGAAAGAGATTGTAGTTCCGTTTATCGATCAGGGTTATGCGAACCCGGGCACGCCGTAAGTGACGCGCCGCAGAAAGCCCTCCGAAGCCCCCACCCACGATGATCACATGCGGTGTCATCAGTTGTTCCCACCGAATCGAACTTATCTTATGCGATGCGAAGGGGCATTGCTTGGATTCGCGTTAATGCAAAGGCGGGAACGAAACAACGGCATTGTTCAGCGGAAATTCATTATGAACATTGAGTGGCGCTTTGCCGGGTTCGGGATGCCAAGGTTCGCCTTTATCGAGAATTTCCGGGCTAGAGACCAATCCCATCTGAGCGAAAGCTTCAAACTCATAAGGGACACCTTCGGCGGCAAGAGGAGAATTCGCATTCACCAAATGAAAGTGCAGATGTGGAGCGTCGGAATTTCCAGAGTTGCCGAGTTTTGCAAGTGGCTGACCGGCTTTCACCTTGTCTCCAACTTTCACCAGCAAGCTTCCCGGCTGCAGGTGGGCATACAATGCGAAGCTCTGCTTGCCCAAATTCAGGGTTATGTAATTGCCAACGACGTTATCCAGTGTGATCTTCCGCGAAGCAGCCTGATTGCTGCCGGAATATTCCGGCAGGCCATCCTTCAAATCACAGACAGTCGCGTCGGCAACGGCCAGCACTTCAGCGCCATAGCCGTAAAAATTTGAGTTCGATTGCGGATCCCCGTGAAAGAGGCGGCCGTCAGGGCCGAGTTGCATCCAATCGATCGCAAAGCGTTGCGCGATGGTGAGTTTGCCATCGATAGCTTGTGCCGCACGCCGGTGGTCATCGCCGCCAAGTGAGTTGAAGGCGACCCAGGTCGCCCCGCGCAGGGGAGCGCGCAGGAGGGGTGGGGCTCCCTTGAGAACAGAGATCGGAGCATCCGTGACTGTATTTTCGATGCTGCCTCCCGTGCCGTCCTTCCTGGCCGGAATAGAGAGGCGAAAGGAATGCCGCAGTTCGGCTGGTACGGCCGTGTCGTTCTTGAGAGCGAGATCGATGAAGATGATCACGGTGCGACCACCCGGAATCGAGCGTGCGTTCTGCTCGTTTTTGGTTGCGCCCAGCAAGACCAGCAGCTTGTCCAGTTCTGCATCGTGGTAGCTGGCGAGAAGTTTGTCATTTGCGCCGAGCACGTCGAATTGGAGAAATTCGATCTGACTTGAACTGATGTTGGTCAGGCGCAACTCGTAAACCAGCCAGGTCCTTCCTCCGGCTGCGACAGCGCGGGGCGCCGGCCCTAAGGCGATATCGATAGGAAATGCGAAGTGGGTCTCGGCGACGAGTTGAATGGATATCACGAGGACTGCTGCAATCGACATGAGTACGCGCCTTGACATGCCGAAGAGCATACCGGAAACGCTGTCATTGTTTGTCGCCTCGCCCTGGCCGTCACCGTGACGTTACCGACTGCAGCAAAGAATCGTCATTGCGACTCGTTGGCATCATCGATAGATTCCGTATTCAGCGGAAACTGTTCACCAATACTCGTCGCCAGCTTGTTCAAGCCCGTTGCGAGTTTTAGACGCCAGCGTTCGACGGACAATCTCGCCATCTCATCCATGGAACGTTCGAATGCCCGGGAAGCATCGGTGACTTGCGAGTTGAGTGACTCGTTAGCCGAAGCGATCGTGCTTTGCCCCGCGCTCGACATCTTGGCGTTTAGGTCCGTGAGTTGCTCATCAAGCGTTTTAGCGCTATGAACTGCAAATTGCCCCAACGCTTCGTTTGCCATGCTCTCCAGGTGCCCGCGAGTATCACGCACGACGTTGCCAGCCATCTCTCCCAGGCGCTTGTCGAGGCCTGATTCGAGCGATCGAGCAGATTCATCCAATTTCGCCATGCGGGTATCCAGTGATTCAACCTCTTTGCGCAAGCGCGACGACTCTGCGGCCACTGAGGCACGAATCTGTTCGAGATCATTGCGATGCGCGTTATGCTCCTCATTCGAACTATTTTGCAGGTACTCCAAAAGTTCTTCGCTCAATCGTTTGAGCGAATTGCCGCCGTCTAACAGCTGCCGTTGGAAATCTGCCAGACCGCGACGCAATTGCTCCTGAGTATTGACGGTAATTTGCGCCGAGATTTCCTGCGCCCGCTTTTCGACGGCTTTGAGCTCCTCCGAAGCGCGGCGGCGGAAATCTTCATAACCCTCAATTGTTCGTTGGTCAATTGCAGTTTTGGCAGAACTGAGCAGTTCCGCATTTTGCTGACGGGAATCTTCAAGAAGCTTGGGGCCAAGGTCCTTCTTGACACGCGCTTCAATCTGCTGCTCGAGTTCAGGCGGAATTTGCGAGAGAGAAACTTCAAAGCGGCTGGGGTTTGCTTCCCGCCGGGCGAGGGTCTCCTTTAGGGCAGAAATCTGTGCTTCGATCGGGCTGAGCGACTCGGCAATCATCCTGCGCATCGGCGCTTCCAGCCGCCGGGCAACCAGGTCAAGCAGCACCTCTGGAGGCATGCTGGCCTGGCCGTTTGCTTTTTGCGCGGCCGGCAGCCCCGCAGTCACGTTAATCTGCTGGAGCTTTGCCGAGAGAGGCCCGGGCGGCACCACCCAATCCGCCGGGCAACTGTTTAGCCCCCAAAAATTCTCAGGACGATCAAGCTTTGCCCCCAACCTCCAGCCCCGGCTATCTGACCCCATGGGTTCACAAGAGACTACGCGCGCGGTTGTTTCGCGGCCGTCCTTGCTCTTGAAGCGCAGCGGAATGCCTGCGTCAAACTTCATAGGCGAAAGAACGGCGCAACCATGCGCATTCACGACCAGCGTTTTACAGACTTCCGAAAAGTACGTTCCGGAAAGAGTTGTGACCTGTATGGGTAGTTCGGTTGGAACTCTAGAGCTACGCCTTAGTGCTGCAGAGGTACTTCCAGTGAGCATGTCGTCTGCCTCGAGGGGTGATCGGGGCGATTGCAGGCCAAGCGCCACGTATCTCCCACAATAGCCCGAATTTGCTCTTTTTCAGATAAGCCCGAAGTCTCAAGCCTTCGATGTCCAATCGCACGCGTGATTACGGCTTTGGTAACCATTACCTGAGATCGACATCGAATCCGACGCCGAAATATTTATTTGCAAATTGTTGACATCGCGCAGACGCGCGCCACAGGTTTGGGATTTTACGATGGGCAGATGAATCGAACGTCTGCTCCTACCTGCACAGGTGAGACATGGTAACTGCCATCAGTTCCCCGGCGGTTTCCGGTCTCAGCCAGACAACCTCTCTTCCACGCACATCAAATCCTCGCCTGGTATCCGTTGATATCCTGCGCGGGCTCGTAATGGTCATCATGGCGCTGGATCATACCCGCGACTTCATGACCAACCTGCGGTTTTCCCCCGAGGATATGACGCAAACCTACGGCGCGCTTTTCTTCACACGCTTCATCACTCACTTCTGTGCCCCGGTGTTCGCATTTCTAGCGGGGACGGGCGCGTACCTCGCGAGCAGCCGGGGAAAGTCACGGCACGAACTCTCCTGGTTCTTGTTCAGCCGCGGATTGTGGCTGGTGCTGCTGGAAGTCACGGTCGTCAGCTTCGCTTGGGGTTTCACTCCGTGGGCGCATGGCGGCGTGATCTGGATTCTCGGCTGGTGCATGGTTCTGATGGCCCTGATCGTGCGGCTTCCTGTGCGCTGGATCGCAGTCTTCGGGCTGGTCATGATCGCAACGCACAATCTGCTCGATCGGATTACGCCGGCCTCATTTGGAAAGTTCTACTGGGTGTGGATGCTTCTGCACTATCCCGGCCGTATTCCCATCACGGACCATTTCGCGTTCTCCGTCAGGTACGTGCTGATTCCCTGGCTCGGAGTCATGGCTGTGGGCTTTGCTTTTGGGAAGCTGTTGCTCCGCGATGACCGGAGAAAATGGATTCTGGCTATCGGGACCTCTGCCACGATTCTCTTCTTCGTGGTTCGAGGTCTCAATGTTTACGGTAATGGCGCCGTCGGCGTGGCGATGAAATACCCACATTCGGTTGGCCCTTGGAGCATTCAGCCGACACTCTCCATGACGGTGATTTCATTTTTCAACGTGCTCAAATATCCGCCGTCGCTCGATTACCTGCTGGTCACCCTCGGGCCGTCGCTCATTGCACTTGGATTGCTCGACGGTGCTCAGGCACGCCGCGGACTCAGCCGCATTCTGCTGGTATTCGGACGAGTGCCGCTGTTCTATTACCTGCTGCACCTCTACCTGCTGAATGTGATGGCGCGAGTTGTTGCCACGGCATTTCATCAGCCGATTTTCCACGGAACCGTCATCGCTGACTTCGCACAGCGGCCGACGGGCTACGGCCACGGCCTGCCGTTCATCTATGCAATGTGGGCTCTGGCGGTGGCGATCCTCTATTTTCCATGCCACTGGTTCATGGAATTTCGCAGCCGGCACCGGGATTGGGGTTGGTTGGGCTATTTGTAACGGACAGCCTGCCCAGCGACGGGAACAGGGATGTTGATGCTCACGGCTTCGGGTGCTCCACGCTGTAGGGATGGCAACACGGCTTCTGCTTGGGCGTGAACTCCATAATTTCTACCCGCGTTCCATCGGGATCGTAGGCGTCCAGGCTATCTTTGCCATCGCGACCGACTTCCGGGCCGTCGAAGGCTTTCAAGCCACGTTCACGGAGTTGCGCAGCGGCGGCGTGAACATCTTTTACACCAAACGAGAAATGATTCTGAATTCCCAGCTCTTTGTGATCGGCATCCGGCGCGATGTTGAGCATGTATTCGATCCAGTCCGGACCGTCGGGAACCTGCAGTTCGTACCAGTCGGTGCCGTCGTCTTTGAAGCCGCCGTACCAGTACAGGCGAAATCCAAGAAGGTCCACATAGAACCGGTTCTCGGCAGCAAGGTCTTTCACCACGAAACCAGCGTGGATCAAGTGCGTTCCGATCTGTTTCGGCGCGGCGGCGGAGTTTAATTTCGAAGTTGTACCCTCGACGAAAGCAATCACGTTTCCTTCCGGGTCGCGAACGTGAAGAGACTTCGCAGGCTCGGCGTCGCCTTTCGCAGCCTCTGGGGCGAATCCGTGGGCTGTCAGATACTTGCGCATTTGCGCCAGGTTGTCGGTTGCGAAGGCAATTTCCGGGATAAAGCTCTTGAGGTTGCCCACGGGCGGTGCCGGCTTGAGCAGCACTCGCTGCTTTGAGGGAAGCACCAGTAAGCAGGTCTCCGGACTGCGAGACGGCGCACAGTTCGCCGTGAATCCCAGAATGCCAGAGTAGAACTGGCGAGACTTCTCCACATCCGTCACATAGATGCTGACGTGATCGATGCCTGTGATCCCGGGCCGTGGAAGCTTTTCACCGCTCGACGCAGCAGCAGCGGATGCCATCAAAGCGAAAAGCCCAAGAGCGGCGGAACATCTCAATGTCGAGAGACCTTGCATAATTGCGAGATTGTAGCGCAGAGCTTGATCCCCTGCTTCTACAAACCTGGAATCGTGTGCTGCCTCCGTGTCATCTCTATACAAAGGTACGTCGTGGACGCTAACGCGAACTTGAAGCTAAAACATGCGATCAAAAAAGCAGCTGGCCATTTTCATTTCCATCGTTCAATCAATACTCTTCCTGGCACACTTTTTCGTTTATGAAACCTGGACCTTCTCGGCGGGTGGACCAGACGTGTCTTCGCGGCTCGGCAGCAAGCTCCTTCTCGGGGCCATGTCCGTCAGCTTCATGGCCGCCTCGCTGTTGGCCTTTCGGTATACGAACCCCGCAGTTCGAGGGTTCTACAAAATCGCTGCAATCTGGCTGGGGCTTTTGAGTTTCCTCTTTCTGGGATCTGTAGGTTCATGGGTCGTTTACGGAATCGCGCGGCTGGCCGATTTGAACGCCAACTTCCATCGGATAGCGGAAATCTTGCTTGGCGCAGGCGCAGTGGCGGGCATCTCCGGCCTATTCAACGCAAGCTGGACGAGGATTACGCGGGCAACCGTGCGGCTGCGAAATCTGCCGGCTACGTGGCATGGCAGAAAAGCTGCCCTCGTAAGCGACCTGCACCTGGGGCACGTGCGAAATGGCAGCTTCCTGCGGCGGATGGTTACGAAGATCCTGAAAGAAAAGCCAGACGCCATCTTCATTGCCGGCGATTTGTACGACGGAACTGCCATCGATGCGCACAATGCAGCAGAACCACTCAAGCAACTGGCAGCGCCGCACGGCGTGTACTTCATCGCAGGAAATCATGAACAGTTCGGCGATGACAGCAAGTATCTGAGCGCGGTAGCAGGTGCCGGAGTACGTGTCCTGAGCAATGAGAAGGTCGATGTGGAAGGATTGCAGATTGCCGGCGTGCCTTACCGAAATGCCACACAACGGAGTCACTTGGCAGCCGCACTACAAGCGATAGGACTGGATCGCAACCGCGCCAGCATTCTTTTAATGCACGCGCCGGACTATCCCGAAGTCGCCGAGGCAGCCGGAGTTTCCTTGCAGCTTTCAGGACACACCCATCTGGGACAATTTGTGCCGTGGAGCTGGATGGCGCGACGCATTTACCGCCAGTTTGTTTACGGGCTCAGCAGGATCGGGAACATGCAGGTCTTCACTTCGAGCGGCGCCGGCACCTGGGGACCGCCCCTGCGGTTGGGGTCCAATCCCGAAATTGTGATGCTTGAGTTTCTGAGGGCGTGAGTGAATTTTTGTCAGAAAAGAAAGCATGCCTGATCTCTATCACTTCGGTCTTTTCGTCGCTGCGGCGATCGTCTTAAATGCAATGCCCGGTCCTGGAGTTCTTTACATCGTGATGCGAAGTATTGACCAGGGCCGCCGGGCCGGGCTTTTATCCGTAGCCGGCGTTGCAGTCGGAGCACTCATTCACTCGAGTGCGGCAGCGTTCGGTCTTTCGGCATTGCTGCTTTCCTCTTCGATCGCTTTCGAGATGGTGAAATATCTCGGTGCCGCATATTTGATTTTTCTGGGTGTGCAGAAGTTCGTAAAACGTGAAGATCCCGCAAAGGCGGTTGAGCGTGCCAACGCCACGCCATTTCGAGTTTTTTATCAAGGCGTGCTTGCGAATACGTTGAATCCGAAAACTGCGCTCTTTTTCTTCGCGTTTTTGCCGCAGTTTGTGAATGTCTCGCGGGGCTCCGTCGCACTGCAGGTTCTATTTCTTGGCGTCACGTTTACGGCGCTCGGCATGTGCAGCGACAGTACCTGGGCACTGTTGGCATCCGTTGTCGGCAAGAGACTGAGGCAGAGCTCTGCGTTTGTGCGCGGGGAACGATACGTCGCTGGAAGCGTGTATCTGGGTCTCGGCCTGGCAACCGCATTTTCGGGTTCGCGAAGGACCAATTAAAGCAACAGGTTCGCTAATTCCTGAACACTGTGGACCTCAGCGTCCGGAGTACCGGCCGCCAATTTGACCGCCCCCCCGGGGCGTACCGAAGGACGATTGACCCAAACCGTGGTGATCCCAAGCGCTTTTGCAGGAATTACATCGTGATAAACGCTCTGACCTGCATGCAACCACTCCGAAGCTGGCGTCGTAATCCGCTGTTGCGCCAGATTAAAGATCTTCGGCGAGGGCTTGTAGGCGCGCGCTTGTCCGGCGGTAACAACAAAGTCGAACTTGGTTTGCAGCTGTGGGGCGGTCGAGGCGAATAAATCATCATCAACGTTCGAAATGATTCCCAGCTGAAATTTTGGCCGTAGCTGCTGAAGAGCAGAGACCGTATCCGGGAACGGACGCCAGCTCCCGAGCGAGTCAGGCAAAGAGTCCTGCTGGGCAACTGTGGGCGCGAACCCAAGCCTTTCCCCAAAACCCCGCACCACGTTGCGAAGAACTTCGCGATAGGGATGAAACTCTCCCGCCTCGGCTTCGACCTCGATTTCGCCGTACATCGCAAGGATTTCGGCGTCGTCCATTTGAACGCCCTGTGCCGTGAGAATCGGACGAAGGGCGCCGAGAATACCTGCCTCCCAATTAATCAAGGTGCCGTAGCAATCGAAGGTGATGGTGCGAATCTGCGAGAAACCTTTCGTACTCTGGGCCATACAATAAAAATACCCCAGGACGAAACGCCTGGGGCTTTTGCAACAAAAAGTTTACTTTTTGATCTTCAACGGCGCCGACAGCGTGAATGAGACTGCTGTTTCCGCTGGCAGAACGATCTCTTTGTTTCCCGTGAAAGCCGCCCCCGCTCCGCCCGCTCCGGCGCCTGCAGCCGCGCCGATTGCAGCGCCTTTGCCACCGCCGGCGAGTCCGCCGATCAAGGCGCCCAACCCAGCGCCGCCGCCAGCCATGACCCCAGTTCTCTTGCCCTTGCCTTTGATTGTCTGGGAAAACGCGGCAGTCTGAACCGGAAGTTGCTCGCCGCTTACGGTAATGGAGTTCAACTTCAACTGAAGAAGTGCGCCACCGGCAAAGCGGCCCAGGGGCTTGGCGTCAACCACCGAGCCTTCGACTCTGGCGCCCGCTGGAATTGCCACCTCGCCACTGACCTCAACCGCCTTCGCCAGGCTACCGCCGAAACTCTGCCCGGGCTGGCTGAGCTTGGAGCCTACCGCGTCGGCCAGGCTCACAGTCAAAACTTTTCCACTGGGAACGGTGATGGTTTCTGGAGCGCGGGGCTGCGACGCAGCGGCGGACGGCGATGCCGCCGCAGGATTGCCTTGTGCGTTGCTGTCGGGGTTCTGGGTCGCTGAGTTGTCGCCCGTCTGACTCGGTTTGGTGCAGGCGACGCTGCCGAGCAAAGCAACGCTTAAGATGAGCACACCAGTGCGGAACTTCATATTGTCCTCCGTGTGTACGAACGATTATTCAGAACGCGAACCGAAACTGACGACCACAACAGTACAAGTGCTTCAGGAATTTTGGAAGCTAGATAATCTTATCCCCAACTGCGACGGCCGACTCGATGACTGCCGGCTCGATAGAGGTTGGGGTTGATGCAGGCTCGCCGGAGTCTGAAGGTGCTGCTGCCGCAACGGCCGCCGCCGGCGCCTCTTCCCTCTTCAGAAATTTCGCTGTGTTCAGGAGTACCCGCCCGAGCGAGGCATTGTAACTGGTCCAGTTTGATTCGGTTTCCGCCTCGCGCTCGAAGTGGGCGCGCATGCTCTCCATCTTCGAATCGAGATCGTCGAGATAGTGCAGCATGAGCGCTTCCGGAAACATCGGCAGCTTGGGCGACCCAAACTCGTATTGCCCGTGATGGCTGATGATTAAGTGTTCGAGCAAAGTTTTCAGCTCGTCGGGAAACCCGGGGATGACAGCAATTTTCGCCTGCAGCATTTCGAGCTCGATGATCATGTGCCCCAGCAATTGGCCGCGGCTGGTGTAGGAAAAGGATCGCGTGTAAGTGAGCTCGTGAATTTTTCCGATATCGTGCAGGAAGGCGCCGGTGAGCAGGAGATCGCGATTGATCTGAGGGTAGTGCCGGCACATCAGATCGCAGGAGCGGAACAACGAAACCACATGGTCGAGAAGTCCGCCGATGTAAGCGTGATGAAGCGTCTTAGCGGCAGGGGCGCAGCGGTACGCCTCGGCTATCTCCGGATCGGACATGAAAGCCTGCACTACGTTTCGGAGATAGGGATTTTCGAAGGAGGCCACGAATTCGCCTAGGGTTTGCCATAGCTCATCGATGTTCTTTTTAGTTTTCGGAAGATAGTCGGCAAAATCCACTTCTGAATCGCCCAGCCGGCGCAGTTTGTGAATCGTGATCTGGAAGCGATTCTTATATCGGTTCAACAGGCCTTTGATCTTGAGGAAGTCGTCCTGCTCGAAGGCGTCGAGTGCGTCTTCGACGTTGTCCCACATTTTGGCTTCGATCTGGCCACAACGATCGGCAAGAGTCAGCGCGAGATAGGGCTCGCCGGTTTTCTTTGGCTTTACCTGCTTGCTGGTGACGACGAAACTGGAAATGATGACTTTGTTTTCGAAGCGCGGACAATCCGAGAGGAAGAATTCTTTCATACCGTGTGAGACGGGCGGCCAGCCAGTCCTGGCGGAAACTAAGGAGTTCCCGGGCCGCTGCCTTCCGGCAAGCTTACCTTAAAACAGTCCGATTTTTTTCTTCTTTTTCAGTTCCTTAGCGCCGGATTCCTTGGCCGCGGTAGTCATAACCGGCTGAGTTTGGTTGGGGCTCGCCCCAGTATCGGCATATCCGGGATGGACCCAAATTGCCGCCTCCTCGCGTAGCTTCTTAAGGTACTCACGCAGGGCAGGTTGCATTTTCTGCATGTAAACAGCTTCCTGCACGCGGTTCTCAATGTCATTAAACGCGGGAATGCCGGCCTGCTGGTGCTCGGTCACCTTCAGGATCACGAAACCCTGCTTGGTGCGAATGACGTCGGAGACGTCGCCCTTCTTCATGCCAAAGGTGAGGTCCTCAAGCTGCTTTGCCAGCTTGCCGCGTTCGAACGGCTCACCCAGGTCTCCGCCCTGAGCAGCGGTGGCGCCGTTGGAATTCTTTTTTGCAATGTCTTCGAAATTGGCGCCGGCGCGAATCTGTTTCAGCAGGTCTTCCGCTTTGGCCTTGTCAGCGTCAATCTTCTGCGGATCGTCGCCAGCCTGCTCGGTCGAAACCAGAATTTCGCTCAGCCTAACCTGCTCCTTGCGCTCCATCTGGGACTTGTGTTCGGTGTAAAACTTCTGTTCTTCCTCTTTCGTGACGTTGATGTGTCCGCCGACCTCCCGCTGAATCACCTGCTGCGTGATGATCTCCGTGCGCATGTTCTGTTTGAAGTCTTCAAACGAAACTCCCTGGGCTTCAGCAGCTTTTTCCAGATCGTCCATGCTTCCCAGGTTCATCTGCTTGCGCATGTCATCCAGGCGCTTGATGAGTTCAGTGTCGGCGGTGATTCCGAGCTCTTTGCCCTTGTCCAGAAGCAGTTGCCGGTCAATCAGCCCGCGCAGAATGTCCTTTTGTTGATCGGCGACGACCTTCTCTGCCTGTTGCGCGTTCTCTTTTTGCGCCTCTTCCCTGATCTGTTGCTGCTCACGCTGAAATTGGGTGCGCGTTATGATTTCATTATTAACGCGGGCGATAATCTCCTCGACGACGGTATCGGCCGAAAGTCCGGCCGGCAAAAGCAGCGCGATCAAAATCAAACGGATAGAAAACTTGAACATAAGCCTCGGAAAGTAGGATGCGCGAAAATGGGAGTGTTGCTCACCAGATTGTACATCTATGGGTTGGCCGGTTTCCAATCCGGATCAGCTGAGCTTACGCACCACGGAAAGCGCAGTCACGTCGTTGTGAGTGGGAGCGGTGCACATGAATTGCTGGACTTTCGCCAGCAAGCCGACGCAGGTTTCGTGGGCGGTTTCAAAGCGCGCCTCGCTCAAATACTCTCGTACCCGATCGAGTCCGTACTCCTCACCTTTAAACCTGGCTTCGACAATCCCCTTGGAAAAGGATAGGAAGGCATTGCCGGGCCGAACCGCAACCACAGAAGAATCGGGCACCGAGTGTGAAAATAGCCCGAGAGGAAGGGCGGTTGCGCCGAGCTCGCGGATCCTGCCGTCATCCCGAACCAGCGCGGGCGTGTGGCCCGCATTTACGTACGAAAGGGTGCCGATTTCCTCGTTGTAGCAGCCAAGAAAAGCTGGGCACGAGTGAACTCCACCCGCCGCCGACATGATCGCACGGTTGATCTCGATCCATAGCTCAAGCAGCCGCTCAGTTTCGTTGATGTTTGGATCCTGAAACGTCCGCGCGCCCGAAGATCGGAACTTCTGCTGCAAAGTCACGATGATGGCGCGGGTTTCCTGCAAGTCGCCGGCAACATCGAAAAGCCCGAAGAGCACCCGGTCGGGATTGGGACGAACGAAATCGTAAAAATCGCCACTGCGCCGCTGCCCGTAATAAACAGCGCTCATCCAGCCATCGCGAATCTGCGGAATGGTCGCCTGAAGCGGATCTTTCCAGGGCAAAATCGCCGTTTTAGGTTGATTTAATACGGTGGACATGGCGCAAAAGAAAGGTAGCATCAAATAGCTGGCTGGCCAAGGGAAACATACATATGGATTCGGGCACGAAAGGCTGGGTATGCAGAGGGGCGTCGGGCTAATTGCTGTATTCCCGAATCAGAAAAGTTCCCACCTCGGTCTGTAATTGCCGGTAATCCGAATGCACTGTGGATCTCAGCGCGGATTCAGTCGAATCGCCGTGTCCGATCTTCTCCAAAAGATGTATCAGATCGCTAACGCCATAGGTAGCCTGGATGTAGTCGACCGTCGCCAGGGACTCGTCATAGGCGAGCAGCGCCTCGGACGGGGAAAAGGAAACAAAGCTTCCTTCAAGCGCGTTCAACGGAATTTCGTGGTCCTGCTGAAACAGGGCTCCGAGCCTGGGGCCGCGCATCCCTAGGGTTCTTGGTTCCAGGGACTGCGCGATCCCCTCGTTTAGCCAGAAGGGGCAATGCCCCATGGTGATTTGATTGACAAATGAATGGGTTACTTCGTGTTTCAGGATGCGCGCCAGTTCCGGGGTGACAGAATCCAGTCCCTGCAGCGGAATGCGTAGTTTGCCGTCGTTGACTGCGCCCATCCATGAGGCTGCGTGGGTGACATCGAAGAATGCCTGGTTGGTGTAAAGGATTACCTCAATCCTCGACCGCGGTTCGGTTGAAAAGACTTGGGCAAGGGTGCCGTAGGTAGCTTCGAGTGTCGCCAGAATCTGCTCGCGGAACAACTCCGAACTCTGCGCGCCTTCATAATGCAATGCGAAATGGCCGGTCTCGCGCTCAGAAAAATTGCTTTCGGTGTTCAGTTCCCGCCCTACGCGATCAATCATGGTCTGCAGAGAAGCATCGGGACGAAGCGCAATTGATCTCTTCCAGGACTCGACCGCATCTCTCGAATGCCCGGACGAGTATTGCGCCATACCCAGAACTGCGAGGGCATCGGGTGAGTCTGGCGCCAGCCTGACGGCCCTCTCGGCATATTCGACTGCATCTCGCGGATTGCCTGTTCTGACCAGCAATGCTGCATAGAAGTTCGCGATCGCCGGATTTTGCGGGTCATAGCGAAGGCCAGCCTCGAAATCCCGCCGGGCTTCGGCATACTTGCCTTTTTGAAACTCCTGCTTGCCGGCGACGTAGAAAGCGACGGCGGTCAGGCGCGCATTGCCTCGCGATTCAATCTGATTCAGCGCGTCGCGATTAACCGAATCCTGTTGAATGATCTGCTCGAACAACTCCACTTCACCAACTGCCGGGGTCGCGGGCGTGTAGTTGGGCAGATCCGTTCGACGTACGGGGGGTGGAATCCCGGCTTCCACGCGTTCAACTCTTGATTTTGGAACTGTGTAGGCGTCATCCCCAACCTCATAGCGCACCGTATTTGCAGTTTGCGTCACCCGGTCGGCGTAGATGACATCGCCGTTCTTCATGTGAACGACGTCAGAGCGCGCGAAATCCGGGGCCGCCGCCACTAACATCAATGCGAGCAGCCGCAAACACAATCCAGGGGTGACAAAGGACGGCACTTTGGCGCATTCTAAAGCGGTCAAGCCCGGGGCCGAAGGTGACTAACGTCACGCTCAAAGTTGCAGGTTTTTCTTATCTGATCGTCGTACTGGCGTGTGTAACGCTTGGTCAACAGGCTGCGTCTGCCAAACCTGGGCCCGCCGAAGACCTCTACTCGAAGCTGCGAAGCGTTGAGCTCGACCCAACCAAAGTCTTCAAAATCCGCGACGCCGCTCTCGACCGGGCATCGATCCACATTTCTTTCGACGATGGCGTCATCGGCTTCACCCAAAGCGCAGCCGGGCATATCACAGGGGCGTTTTTTGAGGGAGATGGCGAGCTTCTTCTGACGCCGCCGAATACCGTGGAACGGTCTGCCCTCGCTTCCTTCACCGGCGGCGCAATCCTTGAAGAAAAATTTTCTGGCGCCTACTTTCGCTTCAACGACGACGTTTACGGGGAGTTAAAGCCATTCCTGCGTACGGCGGACGATACAGACTCGTTTATCGCCGAGTGGAAAGGTCCGGCTCAGCAGCTTTCAGAAAAAGATGCTTTGCGCCTTCTGCTGACCTTCGCCGATGGCCTGGCCGGCGACGAGAACGTTTCGCCCCCGAGCACCAACGACCACATGCTGCATGTGATGGTTATGGGAACGAAGCTGGGAGCTTTCGACGTTCTGTACGACAGCCTGCTGTCTGAACAAATCGCCGCCGGCCAGAATAAGACGGTGGGGGGCGAAAGCTATTACGATCTGTGGACGTCGTTTTCCATTCCTGGGCCGCACGAACAAAGTGATGGCGAAGGCGCCGGTGCGGCTCCCAATTTCGATTTCGAAGTCACCAAATTCAAGATCGATACCGAAATCAAGCCGCCCACGGAAATTCAATCCAAAGCAGTGTTGACAGTTCTCGCTCGCAAAGATTGCCGCCGTACGCTGGTGTTCGAACTCTCGCGCCTGCTGAAGGTGGAGAAGGTGCTTGCTGACGGCTCACCTGTCGAATTCATTCACAATCAGGCGATCGAAGGTTCTCAATTGGCGCGACGTGGCAACGACGTGGTCGCGATCGTTTTGTGGTCACCGCTGCGGGCCGGCCAGAAGATCGAACTGAGCTTTGAGTATTCGGGGTCGGTATTGTCGGAAGCGGCGAGCGGGCTTTTGTACGTCGGAGACCGCGGTATCTGGTACCCCAATCGCGGCATGGCGATGGCTGACTTTGATCTCGAATTCAAATATCCAGCGGCTTGGACGTTGGCCGCCACCGGTCACAAGGCGGAACAACGAGAGGAAGCTGGGCGGCAGATCTCAAGGTGGGTCTCAGAACGGTCCGTGCCGGTGGTTGGCTTCAATCTTGGCCGCTATTCCCAAAGTGTGACTTATGCGGGCAAAGTACCCGTGCTGACCTACGCGACGGCGAATCTTGAAAGAGGGTTTCCCGGAACTTCGAGCGCCGCCGTGCCGCCGCCTGAAGTGCCATATATTTCACCGCGACAGAACATTGGGAGCTTAGCTCTGCCAAAACTCCTGCAGCCTTCTCCTTCTGAGAACGTTCGCACGGTGGGGGCCACCTCCGCGCGCGCCCTCGAGTTTTACGAGCGCTACTTCGGACCTTACCCTTACGGAGAATTGTCGATCACGCAAATGCCTGGGCAAGTCAGCCAGGGTTGGCCGGGGCTTATCTACCTTTCAAGCTTTGCGTTTCTGAGCAACGATCAACGAGCAAGGCTCGGGATGGACCGCAATCAGTTGGCATTGGCGGAGCAGGTAGTCGCGCACGAAACGGCGCATCAGTGGTGGGGAGACCTGGTGAGCTGGAACGGTTATCGTGACCAGTGGATCATGGAAGCGCTTGCCAACTATAGCTCGTTGATGCTGCTCGAATCGCACGATCCCGCGAAGTTTCGCCAAATTATGCAGGTGTATAAGGACGACCTGATTGAGAAAAGAGAAAAAGCGCGGCCACACGGCGAAGCTGGGCCGGTCACGCTTGGATTGCGGCTTTCCTCGTCGCAGTTTCCCAACTCCTATGACGCAATCTGCTACGGCCGGGGAACCTGGCTGTTCCATATGTTGAGAACGATGTTGCGCGACGGCGAGCGAAAGTCCGCGCCTGGACGAGCGAAGGCGAGTGCCGATGAGCCATTCGTGCAAGTCTTGCGCAAGCTGAGAAACGATTACGAGGGCAAGTCCGTCAGCACCCAACAGCTGATGGCGGAGTTCGAGGCGCAGCTTCCTCGCTCGCTTTGGTACGAAGGGCATAAATCTTTGGCGTGGTTCTACACGAGCTGGATAGGAGGAAGCGCTGTACCTGAGTTCGATCTGCGGGGATTAAAGTTCGCAGACAAGGAAAAAGCAACAACAATTACGGGTACGATCACTCAGCAAGAAGTCCCGGGCGATCTGGTAACGTCCGTGCCGGTGTACGCCTCGATCGGCGGCAAAAGCATTTTTCTCGGCCGAGTGTTTGCCGAAGGCGCAGAAACACAGTTTCGAATTTCGGCACCACTCGGTACCCGCAAGCTTCTACTCGATCCGGAACAAACGGTTCTTTCCCGCAACCGGTAATTCTTCCTGGCGGACTTCCCGTTTTCAAAAATGCACGAATGGACGTGAGACGCCCAAAAGTTCAAGATCCCAATACATTCTTCCCGTACTCTCCTTCCAAACAATTCCGCAGGAACGACAATGCCCGTTGCAGTCAGGGAAAAACAACGCGCGAAACTCGCGACCGAGCTTGACCAAAACTCCGCTCCACCGCAACTCCTGGCGCGAATGCAGGAGAGCAGGACAATCCTGGTGGTGGAAGACAATGCTTTGGTGCGACGTGCCACTTGCGAGCTTTTGTGGCATTTGGGCCATGATGCTCTGGCAGCCACAAATGCAGCAACGGCACGCGCTCTATTCGCAGGAGACGCCACGAGAATCGATGCAGTGATCTGTGATTCGGTGTTGCCGGACGCCAGCGGAATCGAATTGTGCGCTTTCTTTCAGCGTGGACGAGCGCAGCTTCCGATTATCTTGACCTCGGGATACCCAAATTCGCCTGCGTCGCTGCAGAAGAATTCCAATACACATTTCCTGGGAAAGCCGTACTCGGGAGATTCTCTTGTAATAATTCTTGAAAGGCTTTTCGCAAACCAGCTTCAGATGGGGACCCTACTGCCGCGGCCGGTAGCGGAGGATCTGCAGAATTTGCCGGGATAGTTGGGGAAGGGGAACCACCTTGTTGAGGATGCCGCCTTCTGCGCAACAGCGTGGCATGCCATAAACCGTGCAGGTCGCTTCATCCTGCCCCAGCGTAATCCCACCGGCCTCGTGAATTGCGGTCATACCCTGCAAACCGTCCGAACCCATGCCAGTCATGATGATTCCGAGAGTGGTCTGGCCGAAGGCTTCCGCGGCCGAGATCATCGTTACATCAACCGATGGCTTGTGAAGGGTCCCTGCCGGTTCGCTGGACAGCCAGATGCTCCCTTTACTCCCCGGTCTGCGGGTCACGGTTGTATGCTGGCCGGCTGGAGCGATATAGACGAACCCCGGCTGTATCGCGTCACCATGCCGGGCTTCGCACACTGTCACTTTGGAAAGCGAATCCATTCTCCGCGCAAATGGCGCTGTAAAGCCCGGCGGCATGTGTTGCACCACGAGCATTCCGGAGGGCATATCAGGAGGAAGTTGTGGCAGCATCTCCTGTAAGGCTTTTGGCCCGCCGGTTGAGGTGCCGAGCACGATGATTTCAGGAACCGCGCGTGATTCCTCGAGCACAAAATTATGAATGGGCAAGCGAAGAGCGGGACTCGTAGAATGCATTTCTCGCGCCAGAGGGCTTTGAGCAGCAGCTTCGATTTTCGCGATGAGGTCGTGCTTTAACTTGTGCAGGTCGAGAGGCGCGCCGGACTCGGATTTCGGCACATAGTCGAACGCTCCGACTCCCAGGGCTTGGATTGTCACTTCCGCGCCCTGACGAGTAAGTGAGCTGACCATAATCACCGGGCGAGGAAATTCCTTCATGATTCGCTTCAGCACTTCGAGACCGTTGAGAACCGGCATCTCGATGTCGAGCGTCACCACATCAGGCCGTAACTGCCGCACCTTTTCGAGCGTTTCCAGTCCATTGCGCGCGGTGCCGCAGATCACAAGCGACGGCTCGGATTCGAGCATACGCGAGAGCGCCGCCCGCGCCACGGCGCTGTCATCGGCGATCAGGACACGAATCGGCGGCGAGGCGTCAAATGAAGTTGTCATTGCGTCGCTCCGTATACTTGCTTAACAACCGAGCGCACTTCTTCCAACAGACCTTCGGTTTCAAAGGTGAACCGCGCCAGATCGAACGGCTGCAGGGCACGGTGACGGGCCGCAAGAAAAGAAAATCCGGGCTCTTCATCAAAGCTGGTCTGTTTGTGCTCTACGTAGCCATATCCAAGCCCTCCCAGGCGACAAAGTAAATCGCTCACCGAGACAATGCAGGTCAGTTCGGGGTTTGAGACGGCCTTCTTCGGCGAGTGGTGGCAACAGATCGCTTCCACCAGATCCGGCGGCAGATGCCAGTTACGAGCGATGATCCCCCCGCATTCACAGTGAGTGAATCCTAGAATCCTCTGCTCGGCCTCCTGCAGGGGAATTCCGGCGGTGCGCGCATATTCGAAGCAGCGGCGAAAGTCGTGTGGTGAAACCCACAGCAGGGCGACCATTCCGACATCGTGCAACAGCCCTGCGGCATAGGCCTTCCCGGAATCGCAGAACCCAATTCGCGAAGCAAATACCCGCGAGACCATGGCGCAAGCCAGTGAATGCGCCCACAAGGCCGACGGATTCACCCCAAACGATCCGCCGGGAAGCAAGCGCAGCAATGAACAGGAGATGGCGATTTCCTGAATGCGGTCCAACCCCAGGGCCACGACGGCAGACTGAATCGTTTCTACTTGGTGGCTGGCGCCGAACAGCGGCGAGTTGGCAACCTGCAAACAGCGCGCGGCGAGCGATTTGTCCTGCGAGATAAGCTTTACGACCTGGTGGACGTCGAGACTCTCAGCCGGTTGCCCCATGTAACGAAGCAATGGAATCAGCACGGCGGGAATGGTCGGCAACTCCCGCGCTGACTCCAGCTTTTGAAACAACAGGTTCGTACCGGCCATGGTCATGGTCATCTCAACTGATCGGCGATTCTTTTCTCGGACCTTACATATGCCGTGCATGACGGCATGTGCACCAACCGGAACTCGTCACTCACTCCGAACAGGGACTCGGAATGGCCAAGAAACAAGTATCCGTGCTGCAGCAGGTTGGTGTGGAAGTGCTGTATCACACGTTTTTTTGAAACCGCGTCGAAGTAGATCAGCACGTTACAGCACAAAATCAGGTCCACTCCTTTTACAAAAAGCATGCGGGAGTCATCGAGCAGGTTGACCCGCGTGAAGGTCACGATCGACTGCACTTCGGGTTTGACCCGCAACTTATCTCCCTGGACGGAGAAATACTTATTTCGATAGAGCGGTTCGATGTTGCGAGTGCTGTAATCACCATATTTCGCTTCTTTGGCGTGGGCGATAGAACGCTCGTTCAGATCGGTGGCAACGATCTCGACGCTCCATTCTCTGAGCTGAGATAACTGTTCTTCCCTGAGCACCATCGCCAGCGTGTAGGCTTCTTCTCCGGTCGAGCAGCCGGCACTCCATATCTTCAGCTGGCGCATTGCGATTTTGGATTTGGCTTCGATAATGCTGGGCAGAACGATCTTCCGTATGGCTTCAATCTGGGGGCGATTGCGAAAGAAACAGGTTTCTCCAATTGTGATTTCGTTCAACAGGCTGATCATTTCGGCGTGCCGCATAGCCTTGGCGGTGAGGCAATCGAGATAATCGCGGAGTGTCGGAACGCCCAGGACTTTCATGCGTTTCTGGCAGCGGTCTTCGAGCAGGCGAAGCCTGTGATCGGCCTGAAAGATGCCGGCGACTCTGTAGATCAGATCGCGAATCTGAATCAGTGGTTGCGTTGCAAGAGCTGGAGCCGCCGCACTGGCTCGCATCTCGCTGAGAAGTGTCATTGCACAACCGCCTGCGGCGGACGATTGGCAGCCCATGCGATCAATTCGCCAGGGTCGAGCACCAGGCGCACTCGGCCGTCTCCTGACACAGTCGCTCCGGCAATTCCAGTGCAATCGTGCAGGTAGGATCCCAGGGGCTTGATCACCGTCGATTCCTGACCGGCCAGCCCGTCCACCAGCAGGGCGAATCTCTTCTCTGCGACCTCCAAGACCACGATCTTTCCCTCTGGAGCAGTTTGATTCGACGACAGAGGGCAAAGTGAGCGCAAACGCAGCAGCGGAAGCGTCTCTCCTCGAAGCCGGACCACCTCACAACCATCCACTAAATGAACTCTGGTGTTCGCCTGCCTGTCGGTTTCGACAATCGCCCGCAGAGGCAAAGCAAACACGTCATCTGCAGCCTGCACGAGCAGGACGGGTACAACCGCAAGCGTCAGGGGCAAATGCATAACCACCGTGGTGCCCCGGCCGATTTTGCTGTGCACTTCGATCGAGCCATTCACCTTTTTGAGGTTGGTGCGGACAACGTCCATGCCCACGCCTCGGCCGGAGACGTCGGTGGCTTTGTCGGCCGTGCTGAAACCGGGAAGGAAGATGAAGTTGAGAGTCTCGCGCTCGCTCAAACTGGCAGCCCGCTCGGCGGTTACGATCTGCATCTCGATGGCCTTGCCCAGTATTCTCGCGGGATCGATGCCAGAGCCATCGTCCGATAGGGTGACGAGAATCTGGTCACCTTCCTGTGTGGCTTCAATGCAGATCGTCCCTTGGCGCGGTTTGCCGCCGCTTTCCCGCATTTCCGGAGACTCGAGGCCGTGGTCGAGCGCGTTCCTGATCAGGTGCACCAGAGGGTCGCTCACCAGTTCGACCAGGGTGCGGTCAATTTCGGTTTCCTCGCCACGGACGATCAGCCTTGTTTCTTTTTTTAGAGCTTGCGCCAGATCGCGTACCAGCCGCGGGAACCTGCAGAAAACTGTACTGATGGGAACCATGCGAGTACGCAGCGCAGCGGCCTGCAACTCTTCGGTGATGAAGCTGAGGCGGGACGCAGAATGGCTGAGGGGAGAGTCAACCTGGCTGATATCAGAGTTGAGGGTCTTGGTGAGCTGCAGCAACCGATTGCGCTCAACCACTAATTCCCCGATCAGGTTGATGAGATCGTCGATCTTGCGGACGTCGACCCGCATCGTCGCTTGTGCCTGAGCGAGAGTACTCGCACCCAGAAGATCGCCGCTGTTGTCTTCAAGAGCCGCAGCCTGCGGCTTTTGCAGGCGGTCTAACTCGACGAGTAGCGCCTCTATCTCATATTTTGGTTTCAACCCGCCGCCGCGAAGGTCGGCGACCATCACACCCAGACGATCGCGGGTCGCCAGCAGTGCGTTCATGGTTGATTGGGTGAGCTGAACTTCACGCCGGCGCAGGGCGTTGAGGACGTCCTCGGCGTGATGTCCCAGTTGTATGATTGGCGCGAAACCGAGGAATCCGGCAGTGCCTTTGATGCTGTGCAGTGCGCGGAAAACGCGGTTCAGCAGTTCGTCGTCACCGGGAACATGTTCGAGTCCGACCAGGTCCTGGTCGATGGACTGCAGCAGTTCTTCCGTCTCGACGATGAAAGCGTCGACCAGTGCCGGATCTCGATAGTATTCCTCCATGTGCGATCGTCGGGATGTCCCGATCAGGCCTCCGCAGTGGCTTCCTGGAGATTGGGAACGCTGACGATACGTTCCAGGTCGAGCAGGATCAACAAACGGTTATCGAGCTTGCCCACCCCGGAAACGAACTCCTTCTCGATTGTTCCCAGTCGCGGCGGGGGTACGACGGCGTCCGCGGGAATTCGCAGAACTTCTGAAACGGAATCCACGACGAGACCAATCACTATGCTGTTGGTCTCAAGCACCACGATTCGAGTTTCTTTATCGTGAGCCTGCTGCGGCAATCCGAAGCGTTTTCGCAGAGCAATGACCGGAATTACCTTTCCGCGCAGGTTGATAACTCCGTCCACAAACTCCGGAGAATTGGGCACGCGTGTGAGTTCCTGCAGGCGGATGATCTCCTGCACACTCAGAATCTCGATCCCGAATTCTTCCTCACCGACCTTGAAGCTCACGACTTGCAGGAATTCCGAAGCAGCAGAGCGCGAGGCGCTCACGCTTGGCTTCTCCGAACGCATGGCATACTCCTGCATCGTTTTTCGTTCTCCCTGAGAAGTCGAGCGGTGCGCGGTCGACACAAAGGCGCGCAACTCTGGCGCTGGTTCTTACATCGGCTTCGCAGTAAGTGTGCTTTAGGAGGGTGATTGAAGGCCGCGGCACGGACGAGAGACGCCCGTGCCCCGTTCGTGAAGACGCCTAGGCCGGCAGCAACATGCCCTTTTCGAGGTGCCGGGTCACATGCGCGTAGGACGCCGCATGCGGATCGTGGGTGACCATGACAACCGTCTTATGGAAGTCCTCGTTTAAACGCTTAATGATTTCTAACACCTCTGTAGCCGACTGGCTGTCGAGATCGCCGGTAGGCTCATCGGCAAGAAGCAAGGTTGGATCGCTGACGATCGCTCGCGCGATGGCCACACGCTGCTCTTGTCCGCCGGAGAGCTGTTTGGGCAAATGGTGAACACGCTCTTCCAGGCCCACCAGCTTGAGCGCGGTCATCACGTGATCCCGCCGCTGCTTAGAATTCAGTTTTGTCAGCAGCAACGGCAGTTCGACGTTTTCGAAGGCGGTGAGCACGGGAATCAGATTAAACGTCTGAAAGACGTAGCCGATGTGCTCGTTCCGCCATTTCGCAGACTGCGCGTCATTGAACGTAAAAATATTCTGACCCAGCACCAGAAGCTCGCCTTTGGTCGGGCGATCGATGGCGGCAATCATGTTCAGCAGCGTCGTCTTGCCGGAGCCCGAAGGGCCCATCAGGGCGAGGAACTCTCCGCCGGCAATTTCAATGGATACATCATCGAGGGCGCGAACCTCGAAGGCATCGCGCTTGAAAATCTTGCTGACGTTTCGCGCTTGCACGACTTTGGTTCCGGTTGCAACGTTATTTGCAGTAGCAGTGCTCATGACTGTCCCTTGATCTTGATTTTGTCCCCGTCTTTCAAACCTTCCGGCGCGGTTGTGATCACGCTCTCGCCCCCGTTCAGTCCGCTTACCAGCGCTCCCGCACTGCGCTGCGAGAGAATTTTTACGTCCCGCCTCATTGCTTTGCCCTGAAACGCGATGAATACGTACTTATTTCCATCCGCATCGCGAATGGCTGCGCTGGGCACGAAAGCGCCGAGCGACTGTTGAGTCTTGGCATTCTGATTTTCATCCGCGATGAATCGGACCGTCGTGTTCATTTCCGGCCGCAGGTGGAAGTCCGGTTTCAAAATCTGGACCTTCACCTCAATCGTCGCTTTCTGGCGATTGGCTTCCGGGGAAACTTCAGCAATCACGCCATCCCATTTGAAGTCGGGAAACGCATCGACGGTCACCACCGCCTTCTGGTGCGGCGTGAGCTTCGCAAAGTCGTCCTGAGAAATGTCCAAGTCGGCTTGAATATCGCTGAGATCGGCGAGCGCGAACACGGGGCGTGCTGCGCTTGCGAACTGCCCCGTGAGCAACTCTCCCTTTTCCACGCTGCGTTCAAGAATCGTTCCGGTAATGGGAGCGTGAATCACCGTCGCATCCAATTGAGACTTGGCATAAGCGGCCTGGCCCTCAGCCTGGGCCACTGCCCCCTTGGCGCGCGCAATTTCCTCGGCTCGCGGTCCAATCTTGGCCAACGTGTGGGTCTGTTCGAGAGAATGGACGCGTTGCTGGCTGGCCTCGTATTTGGCAGCGGCATCGTCCAGCGCTTGTTTCGAAACCACGCCTTGATCAAACAGATTCTTGGTGCGATCGAGATTAATCTTGTCGTTCGCCGCCGTCGCCGTGGCCTCGCTCAAATTGTGTTCTGCCTGCTGGATTTCCTCCGGGCGAGAACCATGCTGCAACTGATCGAGTTGCGCTCGTGCGCTATCTGCGGAGCCGCGGGCCTGTTCATACTGCGCCCTGAACTCCTGGTCCTCTAGGCGGACCAGTACCTGGCCTTCTTTGACCTGATCGCCTTTCTCAACCCCGATCCAGGCAACACGGCCGGTCACCTTGGAATTGGCCTCGATTCTGTGATGAGGGATGATGTATCCGGTCGCGGTCAAAACCACGCTGCCACCAACGTTGCCGCCCTCCGCGGTCGCACGCACTACATCAACCTCGGGCGCAGATGCGAACAGGAACCTATAGGCGAGCGCCGCAATCCCCAGGAGAACCACGACGATGATGCCCCCGATGATGATGCTCCTCGCCCACGGCGAAGGCCCGCTGGGCTCGGCCATTGCCGAGCGGTCAATCCTCAGTCCTTCGAGGTCTTTGTGTTTGGTATCGACCGACATAGTTCTGTTAGTCTCTCAGCGATGCCAGAATCTCTTTGCGGGCCGCATTCCACGCAGGCGCCACGCCGCCAATCAATCCCATGACAACCGCGAAAATGATGGCATTGATAACCACCGACAGCGTGATTCTCATGCTGAACTCAACTTCGCTGAATGTTACGTTGTTCGCCGTGGAAGTGCTCATGCCGTTGAAGGGAAGCATGAGAACGATGCCCACGGCGGCTCCAAGCAGTGATAACAGAATGGCTTCGAACACAAAGGACAAAACGATGCTGCCCCGGCGGAATCCCATGACACGCAGCGTGGCAATCTCGCGCGAGCGGTAGGAGACTGCGGCGTACATTGTGTTCGCCGCAGCAAAAACCGACCCGATCGCCATGGTCATACCTACAAAAATGCCGACAAAACGAATCGCTCCGCCGTTGCTAGTCTGCTTCTCGTAGTACTCAGTTTCGAGCATACCCTCGAGCTGGAGTTGTTGATCGTCAGCCACGCGGTGCTTCAAGGCATCGGCCGCCACCGGATCAGTGGCACGCAGGTATACGTTTCCAACTGCGTTCTGCCGGTTAAACTGGTTCGCGACCTGGTTGAAGTCCCCCCAGATTTCGGAGTCGTAAGCAGTTCCCCCCGCGTCGAAAATGCCCGCGACCTTCCAGGGGCCCTTGCCGAAATCAATAATGTCGCCGACATTCGTGTGCCCGAAGCGGTCGTGGATAGAACGGCTCAAAGCCACCTCGCGCTGGCCCGGCTGAAACCAGCTTCCTTCGGCCAGCTTCACCCGGTCGCGCCGCAGTTCGAGTCCGTCCGGCTCCATGCCGCGCAGAGTGACATTCACTTCCCCTGTACCGTCTTTGTGTGGAAGGACGACTACTACGACCCATTCGCCGGAAGTCATCGGTTGGCCATGACTGTCGGTCGCAATTCCCGGGAGCGTGCGCAGAATTGGGAGCTTGTCTTTGGTGAAGCCGCCGGTCAGTTCAGAATTGGAGCCCTTACGAATGACAAGAACATTCAGCGGATCGCCGCTCGAAACAAAGGCTTTGCGCAACCCGGCGAGCAACATCATCAAGAAGACCGCCGTCATCACAGTTAAGCCAATTCCGAGTGCCGTCATGGTGGTGAGGCCGCGGCGAAGTTTCATGTTGCGAATGTTGTAGCTGATCGGTATTGCCATAGGATGCCCTTATCCGATATGTCGCAAACCTTCCACAATCCCGGTCTTCGAAGCGCCGTAGGCAGGAATCGCGGAACTCAAGAACCCAGCAAGAATCGCCACCCCAATAGAAGTTGGTGCAGTGTAAATCCAGAAGTGCTGAGCGATGACAAACAGATTGCCGGCTCCCGGAGCCTTCGTGCCGCCGGTAATCAAGAGCAAAGCAAACAAGGTCCCCAATATTCCGCCTAAAAGACCGACAGTGGCGGACTCTCCAATAAATATCCCGAGGATCACTTTGCGGGTGAAGCCCATCGTCTTCAGCACGGCAACTTCGCGGGTGCGTTCACGAATCGACATCGCCATGGTATTGCCCGAGACCAGCAGGATCGTAAACACGGACGCTGATGCGATGATCAGGATGAATGCCTTCACATTACCGAGCATTGCCAGAAAACTCAGGCCGAAAGCTTTCTCGGTCTCGGTGCGTGTCGGCTCCGGTGCGTTGGCGAACGTCGCATCGACATCGTGCGAGACCTGGTCCACGTGCTGAGGAGAGTCCACCAGAATTCCATAGAAGCCTGCGGCTCCTTTTGCGAACGGCACTCCCTCTTCCACGTATTTCTCATTGAAGTAGAGCGAATTGTTGGGCAGCTTGGCGGTGAAGATCCCGCGCAATGTCAGTTCCAGCTTGATTGGATAGATATCACCCTGGAGAATGATCCTGTCCCCGATCTTCCACCCATACTTCTTCGCGAGTCCGGCGTCAGCAATGGCGCCGGCGCGGTCTTTCTTCCATGCGTCCAACTGGTCCCGAGGGATCTCCAACTCCGGGTACACCTCAAAAAACTCTTCAGGATCGGTGCCAAACCGGGCGAAGAAGTTCTTCTGGGTGGCGTCCTTATAAGTTCCGCCAAACCAGTTCATAGGAATCACTTTCATCACTCCGGGAATGTGGCGGATTTTGTCCCGATATGAGGCTGGAATCAGATTGGTGAGCGAGACCTTGTGGCGCACAATCAGGCGCTGTGCGGATTGCTCGGAACGATTGCTGTTTCCGTAGAAAGCCTCCCACATTGACATCAGGAAGGACAAAAGGGCCAACGAAAAAGCCATGCTGCCGACCGTGAGCCAGAAGCGCAGTTTATTGCGATAAACATTTTTGCGTACAAAGCGGGCCAGGGTCATAAGACACTCCGGATAAAGACGGTTCAGGGCTGAAACTGAAAGCCTGGGAGCAGACGAACAGCATAGCCGATCTGTGCCCAATCAACAACTTAGAGAATCGTTTTTTGTTGGGGTTATCGCCAGTGCAGATCGTCAGCGGGTAAAGCTGACATTTGTCACGGTCAGCAGCTAGCTGTGAGCGGCGAGCCGTGAGCCAACTCGCTAGCCTCAAAGCTCACTGCTCGGCGCTCACAGCTCTTGGGTACTTTCGTAATTCCCGGCCCAGCCCCGACCGAAATTATCATTGACCCAGGCGGTTTCCCGCACCACGGGCTTGGGGCGATCGAACAAATGTCGGAAAAGATCGGCCGGTTTGAACTCATCAGTCAGATAGCTCAGACGCCTTTTGCCACCGTTCATAAGGCGCTCGATAGCGAAACCCAGCAGACGGTCGCGCTGAAGGTTGTGCGCCTCGACCAGGTGAAGGACCGGGCCGAGTTGCTCAAGCAAATCTTCGCGGAGGCCGAGCAAGCCAAGCCGCTCAGCAGCCACAACATTGCCGCGCTCTACGGGTCCGGCGATGAAGGCGATCTGTTGATCGCCGCAGCCGAATATGTTCAGGGAAACTCGGTCGCCACCACGCTCGCTCGCAAAGACGGCTTTTCCATCTGGGACCTGCAGGACATAGCCCGCCAGGTGTGCCAGGCGCTCGACCACGCGAGTGGCCACAAAGTAGTGCATCATTCGCTCGAGCCGGCGAAGATCATGGTGCAGTGGGACGGCATGGTGAAGGTGTTGGGCTTCGGCATGTCCGACCTCAACTCCCTTGCCATGGAATCGGCTTCGGTTCCCGACATACTTCATTACGCCGCTCCTGAAAAGCTGCGCGGAGAGGCATGCGACGAACGGTCCATGATTTTCAGCCTGGGAGCAATCTTGTACGAAATGGCCACCGAGCAGAAGGCTTTTTCGGGAGATACCGCTGAGCAGTTGCGCTCCGCCATCCTTGAGCAAACGCCTCCGCTGCCGGTGCGATTGAAACCCAACGTTAATGCCGGGCTGAGCGATCTGATCATGAAAGCGATCGCTAAGTCACCGGACGAGCGCTACCAGTCGGGCCAGGACCTGATACGCGATCTCGAGCAATGCAAGAATTCTGCAAACGCCTTGAAGTCCGCGACACCTCCGGCGTTCGCCAAGCCTAAAGCGTTCGCTGCGGCTGCAGGAGCCGCCGGCGCGGGAGCTGTAAGTTCGACAGCGAGTTCTGCGATTGCCCCGAAGATGTCGGTTGCCGCGCCGCCGCAGGAGCCTTCCTCCAAACCGAGCTTCAAAATTGATCCGATGATGGCGGAAGAGGAGGACTCGAGTCCTGCAGCGAAAGTGCGAAAAAGCTTTTCGGACATGAGCGAGCTGCCGCCGCTGAAAGAAGTTGTTATCGCGGCCGCAACGCCTGCCGCTCCGGAAGCGGACGCTGCCGAAACCGCCCTTCCGGAAGTCGTCCTGAGGCGGTTGGAGGCGGAAAAACCGAAAATCCAGGTACGCGAAGCGGCGCAGAAGGCTGTATCGGAAATCAAAAAGACTCCGCCAAAGTTGTACTTGTATGCGATCGGCGGAGCGGCAGCCTTAATCGTAATCATTATCGCCGGAATGGCATTGTTCAACTGGCTTGGAGATCGCGACTCGGGCGGGCCAAGGTCCCAAACACCGGCCGCGCGGCCAGCTCAGGCTCCGCCTCCACAGCAAAACCCACAGCCGCAGGCCACGATTCCACCTGAACCCGCACAGCCGGAGCCAGCTGTAAACGAACCTCCGCAGGAATCCCCAGCGGCCGAAGCCGTAGCGCCGCCGGCAGCACTAACTGGCGGCCGCGGGAAGAAATCTCGCACGCGCTCCACGCCTGCCGTCGCCCCTGCGCAGCTTTCGGTATCGTCGAATCCGCCGGGAGCGCAGATTTCATTTGATGGAAGCGCGCTGTGCGACAGCCCTTGCACTCTGACGGGAATCGCGCCGGGACAACACACGGTTTCGGCGAGCAAAGCCGGATTCGCAGCGGTCAGCCGTACGGTAACGCTGGCGTCGGCTGCGAACGCAGCCGTGTCGCTTGAGTTGGCGGAAGAAGCTGCACGACTTTCAGTCGCAAGCACTCCTGCCGGCGGCGTAATTCTCATCGACGGCAAAGACACCGGCAAACTCACACCTTCGCAGTTCGTTTTAGAAAGACCCGGCACACATACGGTCACAATTCGTCGGGCTGGATATCTCGATGAGTCAGGCTCCGTCAGCACGGAACGCGGGCAAAGCGCGAACTTGAACCTCGCACTGAAGCCGCTTGGAAACACGGACGAGATACGCGCAGCGGGCGGAAAATTCAAGAAGGTTTTCGGCCGTGGCGGCGATGATGCCAACGCTGGAATCGTCAGCGTGAAGACCCAACCCAAGGGCGCGCAGATCATGGTCAACAACCGCGTGCTCGATAAAACCGCGCCGTTTGATTTTTATCTGAATCCCGGGACTTACGTGATCGACATCAGTCTGTCGGGGTATCGCGGCGTGCACCGCGTGGTCAATGTGGAATCCAAAGAACGCGTCGCAATCGAAGAGACTCTGATCCCGCAATAAGGTCCAACAGAAACCCCACTTCTCCCTGATTCCAGGAGAAGTGGGACTCGCCGCCGTGCTCCCCTACCAGCCCCTGCCGTAGTAGCCTTGTCTGAAAGTATTCTGATAGCCGCGGTAATACGCCTGCTCGTAGCTCCGGCGATAGTCGTACTTGCTGCCGAACTCGCGGCGATAGCCGTTGTCTTTGTCGTCGTAGCGGCCGCGCGGCCTGGAGTTGAACCGCTTGCCCCTGCGCATGTCCTCACGGGCCATGTCGGCGCCGTCGCGATAGCCGTTTTCGCGTGCAACATGCATCCCGCGGCGATAGTAGTCGTCACGGTCGCCATAGCCGTTGGAGTAGCGGTCCCGATCCTGACCGTAGTAGCGGTCATCGTCGCGGTCGTACCGATAGTCCTGGGCGCCGGCGAATCCTACTGTGCCAGCCAAGACCGTGAGTGCTAACGCTGCTTTCGTGATCATTGCTTTCATTCGATCCTCCTGCGGAGCGCATCGGCCTGCTGGTTGCGACCCTCACTCACGATCGCGCGCTCGATATTTCAGAACCCTCAACCCGGCATTAAGTTTCGTGGTCTGTAGCTGATGCATCGCGCCGTTTGAATCGTGCGTTTGCTAGAGGCTAGAAGCTCGAAGCTCCTTCGGTGCTACACTTTTGAGTTTTCCCAGGTGCATTCATGTCGATTCAACGAGTCGGTGTAGTGGGCGCGGGAACCATGGGCAACGGCATCGCCCACGTGTTTGCCCGCAGCGGATACGACGTTGTGCTGTGCGATATCGAGCAGAAGTTTCTGGACCGCGCGCTGCAGGCTATCACCCGGAACCTTGATCGCGAGGTAGCGAAGAACAAAATCAGCGAAGCGCAGAAATTGGAGGCGCTCGGCCGAATCTCACCCGCCGTCGATCGCGGCCGGCTCGCGCAATGCGATTGCGTGGTAGAGGCTGCGTCAGAAAAACTGGAAGTCAAGTCGGAACTGTTTCGCGATCTCGACCGGATATGCCGGCCCGAAGTGATCCTTGCCTCAAACACTTCGTCGATTTCAATTACAAAACTCGGCGCCGTGACCTCGCGGGCTGACAAAGTGATCGGCATGCATTTTTTCAATCCGGTGCCGGTGATGAAGCTGGTCGAGATCGTGCGTGGCCTGGCTACGTCCGACGAAACATTTCAAACGGTGCGCAACCTTGCAATCAAGCTCGACAAAACCCCGGTCGAAGTCAACGACGCACCAGGCTTCGTTTCAAACCGCGTCCTGATGCCGCTACTGAATGAGGCCATGTTTGCCGTGATGGAAGGGGTGGCCACACCCGCGGCGGTGGATGAAGTGTTCAAGCTGGGCATGGCGCATCCCATGGGGCCGCTCACGCTCGCAGATTTCATCGGGCTCGACGTTTGCCTCGACATCATGCGGGTGCTGCATCGAGGGCTGGGCGATCCGAAGTATCGCCCGTGCCCGCTGTTGATCAAGATGGTTGATGCCGGCTGGCTGGGCAGGAAATCCGGCCGCGGATTTTACCAATACTGAAGACGTTTTCACCGCGGAGACACGGAGAAAACGCGGATTCATATCTTGCGTGCTGCACCCGAAGCCAAGTGCGCAGGTGACTTCATCTTCTCCGCGCCTCCGTGTCTCCGTGGTGAGTGATTTTTAAACATGCGGCGTTCCGACGTTCCCATATACGGCCTCGCAATCTTATTCGGAATCTGCGCCGGGTTCATCGAAGTCAAACTCGGCGACATTCTGATCACAGCCGTCACTGTATTGGCCTCCACGCTGGTTCTGGGCTTCCTTCGTCCCCAGCGCGCCTGGAGGTGGATTGCAGTGGTGGGAGTATTCGTGCCGCTGGCGCGCATCGCGGTGTACGTGGTTTTCGGCCAGAAGCCGTACAAAGCGCAGGTTTGGGCAGCCGCACTGGGTTTTGTCACCGGCATTGCCGGTTCCTATGGCGGCGGCATGATTCGACTCGGCGTGGATACGCTGTTTCGTAAGCAAGAGCAAGGCGATTCACCACGGGGACACAGGGACACAGGGAAAACCGAATTGAATCATTAAATCATCGGGGGATTGAATCATTGGATAATCGCTTCGGATTCACGCCGACGCTCCGTGGTTCAATTTGGTTCCCTTGTGTCTCTGTGAGCCTGCGAGGAAGAATTCCTTTGCCTGCGCCAAAAGTGCTGCTTAACCAGAAAGTCACTCCCGTATCCACAGTAGTTAAGGGTATGCTCCTGAGACATGGGAGTTTCGGTTTCGGTGCTGGCCAGCGGCAGCCGAGGGAATGCTGCGCTGGTCGAGAGCTCGAATGCTCGCATTCTGGTTGACGCCGGGATTTCCTGCCGGGAAACCTTCAAGCGCCTCAAATCCATTGGGCGCGATCCTCGTGAAATTTCCGCCATCCTGATTACCCACGAGCATTCCGACCACGTTTACGGGCTGGCGACCCTTGCCAAAAAACTAAACGTGCCCATTTTCATGACCGGCGCCACTCATCAGTCCTGGTCGCGTTCGGTGCGCGATGCCCGAGGCGAGCGCCCGCAAGTGGCCAAGTTGGAGATTTTCTCCTCCGGGCGCACGTTTCATGTTGGCGACATCGCCGTCATGCCATTCACCATTCCTCACGATGCTGCCGACCCGGTGGGGTTCACTTTTCGCGCAGAAGGGACCAAGATCGCGCTGGTGACCGACCTCGGCTATATGCCTGCCAGCGTCTGCGACCAGCTGCGCAAATGCGATGTCCTGATGATTGAATCCAACCATGACGTGGAAATGCTGCGCGGGGGCTCCTACCCCTGGTCGGTGAAGCAGCGGGTCATGAGCCGGGTGGGGCACTTGTCGAACGAGTCACTGGCTCAATTTTTTGCGCAAAACTATGATGGTGGCGCATCATACATAGTACTGGCGCACCTGTCCGCGGAAAATAACCACCCGGAAATTGCCCTCAAAGCGGCAGAAGACGCTTTGGGAAGGCAAATGACGCTGTTACAGAATCGGATCATGTTGGCAGCTCAGGATGCGCCGACCGAGACAATTCAGTTGTAGCCTCGTATGCGTGATTGTGTAGATCCTGTGGTAGGAAAAATTCTGGCGGGCTGGCGATACGACATCTCCGGCATTGCGCCAGAGATGCGCGGCGACTATGAAGAGCACTTCACTGTCTGCCCGCGCTGCCAGTCACACCAGCAATTGCATCGCGGAATCGATGTTGGGCTTATCGTTCTTGCCTCGATCTCAGCCGGTGTGTTCCTGCTTGCCTTTGGCGTGATCCATCACTTCGAACCCCGTCACGCATTGATTCTGGAACTCATCGCGCTGGCCGGCTTTGCGCTGTCGGCGCTCATCTGGCTGGCGGTGGCAGTGGCTACCCCGGCCCCAATGGCCGTTGTCGATGCGGCACGCCTCGGCGCTCGCCACGTGCACGACCGCCTGCCGCAGGAAATTCGCGAACGGTTGCCGGAAGAGCTGCGGATGAAGCTGACCGGGTCGTAGTGCAACGCATTCGCCTGTATTGACTAATCCGGAACTTGACCATTTTCATGTAAGCAGCATGGAATCGATGCTGCACACTTGTCATCGTGGAATCCGCGCTCAAGACGGTCCGCACACTTCGAATTGTTTTTCTGTTTAGTGTTCCGCTTTACTTGGGAATAGTTCAAATAGTGCCCTCACAATCGGCACCGCAAACATTTGTTCTATACGCATTGGCTGGCCTCTGCGTGGCCGACATCGTTGCAATATTCGTCTTCCGAAAGGTACTAATAGATAGATCCGAACAGGCGCTCGCAGCCGATCCTCGCGACAGCAAGGCTGTAGCGAGATGGAGGGCCGGCTATTTCGCAATCTATGGCATGGGTCTAGCTGTCGCTATCTACGGCCTCATAGTACATTTCTTCGGCTTCGACCTTGGCTATGTCCTTCCATTCTTCGTTGTAGGACTCGGATTGCTTTTGTACTTTCCGCCGCGAATTCCAACGAATCTTAGGCCTTGATGTGACAGCTCGCCATGCCACGCTTCTCCAGATACTGCTGGTGATAATCCTCGGCTTCGTAGAAGGTCACTGAGGGAACTATCTGGGTCACAATCGGGCGGTGAAAACGGCCCGACTTCTCGAGCGCCTGTTTTGAAGCACGCGCGGCCTGCTCCTGTTCGGGAGAGTGGAAGAAGATCGCCGAGCGATACTGCGTGCCCCAGTCCGGGCCTTGCCGATTGAGCTGGGTCGGGTCGTGGTTCTCCCAAAAGACGTTCAGTAAATCTTCATAGGAAACTTTGGCGGGATCGTAGTCGACTTCCACAGCTTCGGCGTGTCCAGTGCTGTTGGAGCAAACGTCCTTGTAGGTCGGATTCTTCAAGTCTCCGCCAGTGTAACCAACGCGAGTTGCGGTCACGCCCGGAATTTGCCGGAACGTGGCTTCCACGCCCCAAAAGCACCCTGCTGCGAATGTTGCTTTCATTTTCTAAGCTCCTAGCTTCTAGCTACTTAGCAACCACTGCCGGTAGGGCCGGCCCTCTTATTCGATGCGATTGCAGAGGGAAAGTAGCATCACGGCGCCATACCGCCCGTCAGTTCTGCGATATGCGCCACCTCGTGTTGAGCGCACCAGCGGCCTAGTTCGTTGATGATCTTTTCGGTTGCACGCGGGTCCCAGTAGTTCGCCGTGCCGACCTGCACCGCAGTCGCGCCCGCGAGCATAAATTCGATCACATCGGCGGCGGTCGAAATTCCGCCCATGCCGATCACTGGAATCTGCACCGACTTCGACGCCTCATAAACCATGCGCACGGCAATCGGCTTAATGGCCGGCCCTGATAATCCTGCGGTCACATTCGCGATGCGCGGCTTGCGCGTCTGTATATCGATAGACATGGCCACAAACGTGTTCACGAGAGAGATGGCATCGGCGCCCGCTTCCTGGGCAATGTGCGCCATCTGGCCGATGCTGGTCACGTTCGGAGAGAGTTTTACGATCATTGGTCTCTGCGAATAGCGCCGGACGGTTCGAACTAGTTCATCCAGCGAGTGCGGGTCGCTGCCGAATTGAATGCCGCCGTGCTGCGTGTTCGGGCAAGAGACGTTGAGTTCGTAGGCCGTAATTCCCTCGCCCTCATTCAGGATTTCGATGGTGCGCTCGTAGTCTTCTCTCGTGTATCCGAAAACATTCGCGATGACGACAGCGCTTTTGACCTCGCGCAATCGCGGCAGCTTTTCTTCAATGAAGGCGCGAGCGCCGATATTCTGCAGACCGATCGCGTTCAGCATTCCTGCCGCAGTCTCGTAGAGCCGTGGCGGCGGATTGCCGATCATGGGCTCTTTCGAGAGGCCTTTGACCACGAAGCCGCCAAGGCGATCGAGATGCACCACATCTTCAAATTCGATGCCGTAGCCGAAGGTGCCGCTGGCGGCAATAACCGGGTTTTTGAGCTGAATGCCAGCAACGCTGACTGTTAGATCGGGAGTCATTGGGAAATTGAGGAATTGGGAAATTGGGTAATTGAACAACTGCCGATGGCTTCTATCAAATTACACAATTACCAAATTACTCAATTTTCCAATTACCAACTTCCTCGAAACCGTTGCTAGTTTACACAAGCGTGCTGGTAGCGGCTCGGCTGACAGGCCGTGCATGTGTCCATCCTTTCCGTTACATTATTCTTTCTCATGCTTGAGCTTAGTTTCGTTCGCGATAATCTTTCAAAGGTCGAAGAGATGCTGCGCAGCCGCGGCATGGACCCCGACGTTGCTCTCAAGGATTTTCATCAGGTGGATGCCCAGCGCCGGCAGGCGATCAACTCCGCGGAAACCCTTCGCGCGGAGCGCAATCGGCTCTCGGGCCTGATTCCAGGGATGAAGAAGTCCGGCCAGGACCCGAGCGCGCTGATCGAACAGACTAAAGAGATGCGTGGGCAGATTCAAGACCTGGAAAAAGCCGCCGAGGAGTACGACGGCCGACTGACCGAACTGCTGGTCGGTATTCCCAATGTGCCGCACGCCTCAGTTCCGCTGGGAAAATCGGCTGACGACAATGTGGAAGTGCGTCGCTGGGGAACGCCGCCGAGCTTCAGCTTCAGCCCCAAACCACATTGGGAGTTAGGCGAACATCTGGGAATCCTTGATCTCGAACGCGCCGCCAAACTTTCCGGCGCGCGATTCGCCGTCTACTGGAATGCCGGCGCGAAACTCGAACGCGCACTCGCCAACTTCATGCTGGACGTGCATACGCGCGAGCATGGCTATCAGGAAGTGCTGCCGCCGTTCCTGGTGAACTCGGAATCGATGTATGGCACTGGTCAGCTTCCCAAATTTGCCGCTGATTCGTTCCGCGTGCCGCATGGAGAAAAAGATTTATGGCTGGTTCCCACCGCTGAGGTCCCGGTAACGAATCTTTATCGCGATGAAGTGCTCGAGGACGCGAAGCTGCCGGTTTCGGTGACCGCCTACACCCCCTGCTTTCGCAGCGAGGCCGGTTCTTACGGAAAAGATGTGCGCGGAATCATTCGCCAACACCAGTTTCAAAAGGTGGAACTGGTGAAGTTCTCCCGGCCTGAGAATTCATACGAGCAACTGGAAAAGCTTACTCATGATGCGGAAGAAATTCTGCAGAAACTTGGCTTGCATTATCGGGTTGTGACCTTGAGCACGGCGGACATGGGCTTCTCATCGGCGAAAACCTACGATCTTGAGGTCTGGCTGCCCGGGCAGCAGCTTTTCCGCGAAATTTCGTCGTGCTCGAACTTCGAAGCCTTCCAGGCGCGACGGGCGAACATACGGTTCAGGCGCGAAGGCAAAAGCAAGTCGGAGCTTGTGCATACGCTGAATGGCAGTGGCCTCGCGATCGGCCGCACTTGGGTGGCGATTCTGGAAAACTACCAACAGGCCGACGGCAGTGTTCTGATGCCCGAGGCGCTGAGGCCGTATATGGGGCTGGACCGCATCGTTCCGCAGCCGCAAAGCAACTCCTGATGTGGAAAACGCGATTTACCTATGTCGGCATCACGGGCTTTCAGTTCACCCGGCCGCACCGTTGGTTACAATGGCCTGTGACCGCAAAGGAAGCGCAAAATTAAAGCCGATAACGCAGAACTGAAGACGGTCTCTCCTCATGCTCCTCACGTCCCGGTGAGCCCCGTCTGGCGCACCGTGAAAAGCTTTATCTTCTGGTCGCATGAGCGTGGCACCATTCAATACGACATCATGGTGACGGCGATCCTGCTATTTGTGTTCCTGTCGCCACTGGTGATCAGCTTCAATGACCGTCCAGTTCAGCGCAACCCCCAGGCTTCCGGGGTCATGGTCTATCCGGATGGTAATGGGGAATTCGTCTATCAGGTTGATGCCAAGGGAGTTCCCGACGCGAAAGATGAGGCCATTCGCAGTAGTTTGCTGAACATAATCGAACCCATTTCCGGTAGTGTAAGCATCTCAAGGTATGAAGCGATGACGGACGCGAAGGGTAAAGTTATCGCCTATAAAGTTTGGGTACAACGCGAGTAGTATTTCGTCGAATGACAGCGAAAGCCAAAACGTTGAGAGCGGTGTTGCGCGTCGCCAGCGCGACCCTTGCACTGTCGTGCCTATCGTTCGCGGCCACAGGAAGTGACCTCGAGAGCGTGCTGCGGCAAATCGACGAGGCAGCCGCAAAGTTCCGCACCGCAGAAGCCAGCTTCACTTGGACGCAGTACAACAAGGTAATTGACGATGTCGCCGAGACACAGCAGGGAAAAATCTACTTCCGACGCGCCGGCGATGAAACTCAGATGTCCGCTGAGATTATGCAGCCCAGCACCAAAGTGGTCATCTTTTCTGACGGAAAAATTCAGGTTTACCAACCCCGGATTGAGCAAGTCGACATCTACAATGCTGGCGCCCATCGCGAGGAGTTCGAGAGTTTTCTAGTGTTGGGCTTCGGCGGCAGCGGCAAGGACATGAGCAAGTCCTATGACGTTAAGTACGAGGGATCAGAAAAAGTTGACGGCGTTGACACCGCCAAACTCGATTTGACCCCCAAGTCGGAGAAGGTCCGCCAGCAGTGCCCGCATATTGTTTTGTGGATCGATCCGCAGAGGGGATTGTCGATGCAGCAGAAGCTCTTTCAGGCCAATGGCGACTATCGGCTGGCGAAATACTCCGAAATCCAGTTAAACCAGAAGATTTCCGATGACAAATTCAAATTGAAGACCAACGGAAAGACGAAAACGCTAACTCATTGATTGTCAATAACTTACTGGCCGCCGCCGCAAAATTTTTCAGCTGCAAAACCCGATTCGGAACGTTATACTCACAAACACTGTGCCGAAATTGCATCGAAATATTGATTACTGATTCCAAGGTCGAGGCCCGATGGCGAAGGTTTTTACGATCCCAGTTCCCCCCGATGTGACCCGAAAGAAGACTCGCGAACGCACCTCCGATCCCCGCTACGTTGATGGGCAGAAGCTTCTGGTTGAGGCCATGAGGTACCTCGCGCAGAGCGATCCCTTGACGAACCGCAATGCGATTGAATTTCTCTCGGAACATGTGCGGACGCGGTTCCGCATGACTGACTCTCCGTTGCGATAATTCCTCGGGAACAATGTTGCGTGTGGCGGTGTCTTCGTAGCTGTGCTCCGCTCCGCCGTCTTTCGGATCTGCAGACGTTCGGCATTAGTCGGCCTTCTGTCGCTGACACTTTCGGCCGCGACGCAGACCAGTCGCTCGGAATTTCTGGCAAAACTTAGTTCAGCCGCGATTGAGCGAACCCATCATCCGGTTCGATACGTTTCAAGCTACGTTCGCATTCCCTATCCCGGAGGCGATGTCCCCGCCGATACAGGCGTTTGTACCGATGAAGTGATCCGCAGTCATCGCGCGCTCGGCATTGATCTGCAAAAAGAAGTTCATGAGGACATGTTGCGCGATTTCGACGCTTACCCGCATGGACGCCAACGTCAGCCGGATACGAACATCGACCACCGGCGGGTCCCGAACCTCATGGTGTTCTTTGCGCGGCGTGGAACAGAGCTGCCGACGGCAACCGACCCTCGAACCTATTCCCCAGGCGAGATCGTTGCATGGGACCTTGGAGGAGGCATCACTCACATCGGAATTGTCGTAAATCATCGGGGGCCGAGTGGAAGCTACATGGTGGTTCACAACATCGGCCGTGGGCCTCAGATGGAAGATGTGTTGTTCAACTGGAAGATCATCGGGCACTACCGCTATTACGGGGCCTCGAACCTGATCACCCGCTCTGCTTCTCGTGAATCTCCTTCGCTCGCTCCAGCGTATCGGCGTCATCGGCCAGCTTGTCAGGGCGCAGACGTACGATTCTCGGAAACCTGAGAGCGTAGCCGCTCGCATGCCGATCGGATTTCATCATGTTGTTGAATGCCACCTCGAGCACGATCCTGGGCTCAACGATTCTGCGGAAGCCCTGGTCTTCAATCGTGTGCTCGACGAACCATTTCGTCATTTCCACGATCTCGGCGTCGGTCAATCCTGAGTAAGCCTTTCCAATGTTCAGCAGTTGGTCTCCGTCGCGCACCGCGAAAGTGTAATCGCTTAGCACGCCGATACGACGGCCATGCCCGTATTCGACGGCCGTGACCACGACATCGAGGGTGGCCAGTTCGCGCTTCAGTTTCAGCCATGACTTGCCCCGGCGGCCCGGACTATACGGCGACTCAGGATCTTTGATCATCAGGCCTTCGTTGCCGCGGGCTTGGGCGGCGTCGAAGAGTGCGTTGAGTTCCTCCGGCGACGAAGCCTGGAAGATGGGAGCACGAATGGTGCGGGTCGTTCGTCGTTCGTCGTACGTCGTTGGCAAGTCCGTTATGGCCCCCGCCTCGATGCCTGGCGGCGGAACCGTAAAGCCCCGTCTTCCTTGTGTCTCTGTGCCCCTGTGGTGAAGCGGTTTTCTGTTTGCCGCAAGTAGAGCATCCAATATCCTTGCGCGCTCGCGCAGCGGGCGGTCAATTAGCAATTGACCTTCTGCATAGAGCACGTCGAACACGAGATACGTAACGGGAACATCACTCATGAGCTTCTCGCTGACCTTCTTGCGGCCTAAGCGTTGCTGTAGAGCACTGAAAGGGAGGGCACGACCCGCGGGCGAGGGCGTCCGCGCCACATTTTCTGAGGAGTCATCCGTTTCTAAGGAGTCACCTGTCCCCAAATAGCTCCAGGCAAGAATCTCTCCGTCCAGGATTGCGTCTTGAGGTAATCCCGCCAGCGCCTCAGGCAGTTCCGGGAAAGACTCGGTGATCTCGTCACGAGTGCGGGAAAAGAAGCGAACTGTGTCGACGGAGCAGTGGGCTTGGGCGCGGATGCCGTCGTACTTATCTTCGACCCAGGCGTTCTGAAAATAGCTGAGCGCGTCTTCAGCGGATTCAGCCGGGCTGGCGAGCATGAAGCCAATGGGATGAAACAGGCGCATCTTTGCTTCAGCGAGTTTTGCCTCCGCCGCTAGTCGAAGCGCTTCGCCAATGTCGCCGAGCAGCATGTTTGCGCGCTGGACTTCCGCCAACTTTGCGTCGAACGCTTTGGCGATCGCCTCCTCGACCAGGCTTTCTTTCAGTCCGATCCGCAGATCACCGGTCATGATCTTGATGACGTACTTGGCTTCGAGGGGCGAGATTTCGCTCAAGAGCGTGCGAACCAGGGCAGCTTTGGCCGCGGGACCACGAGCAGCGGCAATGTCTCGGAAACTCTTCTCGACCCATGTCGGGGCAGGTGCCCTCACCCGCCCGGCGCCGCTCAGCACCGCTCCTGCTACCGCCCCTAAATCCCCGTGCTCTCGGTAGGCCGCGGTCAGCACGGCATCGTCCTTCCCTGATAACTCCTCGACGATCTGCCACAGCAACCTGCCTCCGACCTGGAGGGTCGTTTCCTCCCACATGGGAAACGGTCGGCCGGAGAAAAACACGGCCGCGAACGTCGCCTCCTCAATCGGGATCGACTTGAAGTAATCCGCCAAGAGCGCAGTCTTCTGCAACCTCTTTGTTGTGGCGGCGATCTGGTCGGCGATCTCGGCGAAGGTGCACATTAAGCTACTGGCTCCGGGCTTCTAGCCTCTGACAGTCAAACCAACGACAGTTGGCTTCGCGCGGTTCCAACCCTAGTGAAATGCTTTGCTTGCTAGCAGCTGGAGGCTGGCAGCTAGAAGCTGTGTTACCCTAATGCTGGAGCGTTTCCCGCCCTTCGATCATCCAATCTTTATGCGGTTTTTTCAAACATTGTGGCGATTTCTGGTCAGCATTCAACTTCTGCCCGCGCTCGAGGGCGGCGAGGAGACGCTGGTCGGCGGCCAGGCCGTGCTCGAAGGCGTTATGATGCGCACTCCGCACGCCTGGGGCATCACCTGCCGCAAGCCCAATGGCGAACTCATGAGCCACAGCGAGCCGCTGGAGCGGCTCTCCGAAAAGCACAAGTGGATGGGATGGCCGCTGCTTCGAGGCGTGATGACGCTCGGGCACGCAATGACGCTCGGCTTCAAGGCGCTGCGCTTCTCCGCCAACGTTCAACTGGACGAACTGCAGAAGGATGAATCCGGGAAAGTCCCCGAGAAAAAGTTTGAGATCAGCGGCTGGATCGCGACCGTCAACATCGTTATCTCTCTCGCATTTTTCATTTTCATGTACAAGTATCTGCCGCTACTCGCGACCACCGAGCTGAAGAAGTCTCATCCGGAGTTAGGCGGGCAGATCATGTTCAACCTGGTTGACGGGTTGATCCGGTTGGCGCTCTTTTTGCTGTTTATATGGGGAACGTCGCTGCTGAAAGACATCCGCAGCGTGTATCAATATCACGGAGCCGAGCACAAAACCGTCTTTGCATACGAGAACGGTGATCCGCTGTCGACCGTCTGGGTGCAGAAATACCCGACATTCCACCCGCGCTGCGGCACCAGCTTCCTGATGACCGTGATGATTATCTCGATCTTCGTTTACATGCTGGTTCCGGTTACGACCTTCTGGGCACGTTTCGGAATTCGAATCGCGCTGCTGCCTGTGATTACAGGGGTTTCCTACGAAATTATTCGCTTCGCGGCCAAGCGCAGGAAGTCGCTATTTGCCGCCATGACCGCGCCGGGATTGTGGCTGCAGAGGGTAACAACGCGTCCACCTACCGATGAGCAAGCCGAGTGCGCGATCAGTGCGCTCGAAGAAGCGATGGTCCTGGAAAAACAGCATGGTGGCGAACTAGTGATTGCCTAGCGGCCCCCGCCGCAAAATTTTTCTACTCCGCGTCGCGAATTACTAAAATCAATGCAGAGACGTAACTTGTTACGTCTCTGGGTAGCCGAAAAGGCAGGCGTAGCAAACTACGTCTCTACGAGAGAAGTTGGCGAACGGCCAACGACGAAGGACCAACGACGGTTGCTATGTTTGAACGACTCGACCAAATCGAAGCCCGCTACGAAGAACTAACGCAGGCGCTTGCCTCGCCGGAGATCATCAACGACTCGTCCAAATACCAGAAGGCGGCCAAGGCGCACAGCGAAATCTCGGACATCGTCGAGAAGTATCGCGAGTTCAAGGACCTGAAGAAAGGCATTGCTGAAAGCAAGGCCATGCTCGCGGACGAGAAGGATCCCGAGATGCGGGCGTACGCGCAGGAAGAATTGACAAAACTCGAGCCGCGAGTGGTGTCGATCGAAGAAGAACTCAAGATCTTGCTGCTGCCCAAAGATCCCAACGACGAGAAGAACATCATTCTGGAAATTCGCGCGGGCACCGGCGGAGACGAAGCCACGCTTTTCGCAGCGGAACTCTTCCGCATGTATGACCGCTATGCCGAATCGCGGCGCTGGAAAGTCGAGGTGCTTTCCACGTCCGAATCAGGCGTGCATGGACTGAAAGAAATCATCGCCATGATCTCTGGCGAGCGCGTCTATTCGCAGCTGAAGTATGAGAGCGGAGTGCATCGCGTGCAGCGCGTGCCCGAAACCGAACAGCAGGGACGCGTTCACACTTCCGCGGTCACTGTGGCGGTTTTGCCCGAAGCCGAAGAAGTGGATATCAAGATTGAAGCCAAAGACCTTCGCATCGACACGTTCTGCTCGTCTGGCCCCGGCGGCCAGTCGGTGAATACGACTTATTCGGCCGTGCGCATCACCCACATCCCAACCAACACGGTTGTCAGTTGCCAGGACGAGAAATCGCAGATCAAAAACCGCGAGAAAGGCATGCGGGTGCTGCGTTCGCGGCTCTACGAAATGGAAATGCAGAAGCAACAGGATGCGCTGGCGAAGGAGCGCAAGTCGATGGTCGGCAGCGGCGACCGCAGCGAAAAGATCCGGACCTACAACTTCCCCCAGAACCGCGTCACCGACCACCGCATCGGCCTGACCATCCATCAACTCCCCGAAATCATGGACGGCAAGCTCCAGCCGATTATTGACGCGCTGGGCACGCATTACCAGGCGGAGGGACTGAAGGGAGAAGGTGGGATGGTGATGTGATGGCAAGCGTGTTCGCCAACCCGCTTAGTGGCCTGGCTAAGATCCGCGCTCTGGGCATTACCTCAGTTGCGCTTGCCTCCTGCTTGCTCGGCCTCGCGTTGTTGAATCTCCGCTCAGGGCTGACATACGGCGCGCCAAAATGGTGGCCACCACTGTTAGTGGGAGCGTTTTATTGGGGACTGCTGGGTTTTGGGATGATCTATTACAGGAAGTGGGCAGCTTCAATTTTCACGACTTCCACGGCCGCCATTGGAGTGTCGATGGTACTTGGCTCAATCTGGTTGACCGTCAAGACAGGAAACCTGTGGGCACTTGTGAATATTCCTTACGGTGTCGCGCTGTGCCTGCCACTTGTTCCAACTGTCTTATCTTGGCGCGAGCTCAGATAGTCTCGCGTTCCTGTGTTGAAATAGGCTGTGACCCTGGGCGAAATTTTGACCTCTGCTATCCAGCGGCTGACCACCGCTCACGTCCCCTCTCCTCGTATGAATGCCGAGCTACTGCTCATGTTTACCCTGGGATGCGATCGGGCTTACCTCTACGGACATCCTGAGCGCGAGCTGACACTCGAAGAACAGTCGCGCTACCAAGACGCTCTCGCCCAGCGGGCAAAGGGCATTCCCGCGCAGTACATCACCGGGCACCAGGAGTTTTGGGGGATGGATTTGATCGTGTCTCCTGCGGTGCTGATTCCCAGGCCGGAGACGGAGCATGTGATCGAGAAGACATTGGAGCTATGCAATTTTCACGTAGGCCCGGGTGCCCTCACCCGGGCGGGCGAGCCTCGCTCGCCGGCAACTGCCGCGCATAGCGCGGCTGGGCGGGTGAGGGCACCCATTCGACTCCCTCTCTCCGCTCGGTCGCTCAGGGCAGGCTCCGCCCCTACGCGAGCAACGGAGTTCCAAAGTTCTGTCTCTCCGATCAAGCTTGTCGACGTCGGCACCGGTTCCGGCTGTATCGCTCTTGCACTCGCAAAGGAACTCTCAGAGGCTGAAATCCACGCCACCGATATTTCACGCGCCGCCCTCGGAGTCGCGCGCGCGAACGCCTCGCGCCATCAGCTTGCAGATCGCATCCACTTCCACGAAACCGATCTTCTAGCTGGAATCGAAAAGAGCGCCTTCGATTTCGTGGTCTCAAACCCCCCGTACGTCGGTGAGTCGGAAGAAGACTCGGTGCAACTCGATGTCCGCAAATTCGAGCCTCGCAATGCAGTATTTGCCGGACCGATTGGCACTGAAGTGATCGAGCGCCTGATTCCTCAAGCTCATGAAGTGCTTAAGCCTGGTGGCTGGCTGGTGATGGAAATCAGCGGCACCATTGCGGAGCGTGTGCGAGAGCTGCTGGTGGGATGGAAAAACGTCCAGATCACGAACGATCTGCAAGGAATAGCGAGGGTTGCGTCAGCTCAACGACGATAATCGCAATCATACCGATTCAGCCCCCATGTCATTCCGAGCGAGCATTCCGACGAAGTCGGAAGCGCAGTGAGGAATCTGCAGTTACGAACACGGAGGAGCTACAGAATCCTCGGACCTGAAGGTCCTCGGAATGACATCGCTTTGAGGAGGCGAAACTACGGCTTCTCAACCGCGGCCGGCTGGATCTCTTCCACATCCACTAAGTTGGTGGGATATTTGCCGGTATAGCAGGCCGTGCAGTAGGTGGTCTTCACGCCTTCGCCGCAGGCCTTCTTCAGCCCGTCGAGCGAAAGGTAGGAAAGCGAGTCTGCGCCGATATATTGGCGAATCTGTTCGACGGTATTATTGGCGGCGATCAGCTCTTTCTTGCGAGGCGTGTCCACACCGTAGAAGCAGGGGGAGATCGTAGGGGGACACGAAATGCGCATGTGGACTTCTTTTGCGCCCGCGCCGCGTACCATGCGGACGATCTTGCGGCTGGTGGTGCCGCGCACGATCGAGTCGTCAATCAAAATTACTCGCTTGCCTTCCAGCAGACTGCGCACAGGATTGAGCTTCAGCTTCACGCCGAAGTCGCGCACTGTTTGTTGCGGTTCGATGAACGTCCGCCCGACATAGTGGTTGCGGATCAGGCCGAAGCGCAGCGGAATGCCGCTCTCGGCGGCGTAGCCCATGGCCGCAGTCACGCCCGAGTCGGGCACTGGAACCACGAGGTCGGCATCGGCGGGAGCCTCGATCGCAAGCTGGCGGCCAAGGTTCTCACGGCTGTCCTGTACGGCCCGTCCAAAGACCCTGCTGTCCGGACGCGAAAAGTAAACGTGCTCGAAGATGCAGCTCGACTGCGGAAGGGCGTCGGCGTAGAACTGCGAACTGACGCCTTCCGGGCCAACAATCACCAGTTCGCCCGGTTTCACTTCACGCTCGTAGACCGCGCCGATGAGATCGAATGCGCAGGTTTCGGAGGCGAAGACGATCGTGTCTTGAGTGCGTTCGCCTTGCGCGGGAATGCGTCCCATGGCAAGCGGCCGGAACCCGCGCGGGTCGCGGATGGCGAAGATGCGGTCAGGGCTGATCATCACCAACGAAAACGCGCCTTCGACTTTGCGCAACGCATCAGCGATGGCATCAGGCAGGGTCTGCTCGCGCGATTGCGCTATCAGGTGAACGATTACTTCGGTGTCGCTGCTGGTCTGGAAGATTGAGCCCTGCGCTTCCATGCGCGCGCGAATTTCAGCCGCGTTGGTGAGATTGCCGTTGTGCGCCAGAGCGATCATTCCTTTATTGGATTGCACCATGATCGGCTGCGCGTTGAGCAGGGCTGAGTCGCCAGCGGTCGAATAACGCGTATGGCCGATGGCGAGCGTACCGCGAATCTTCGACAGTTTCTTCTCGGTGAAGATATCGGCTACAAGTCCCATGGACTTGTGAATGTGCAGCGACATCCCATCGGACGTGACAATGCCGGCCGATTCCTGTCCGCGATGTTGCAACGCATGCAGGCCAAGATAGGCGAGCGTCTCGGCCTCAGGATGCTGGTAGATCGCCACCACGCCGCATTCGTCGCGAAATTTGTCGTTGTTAGCCATCAGCTTTCAGCCGTCTGCCTCAGGAAACCCCTCGTTCGTCGTTGGTCTTTCGCCAAACCAAAACAAATCTGTCATCCCGAGCGAAGCATGATTCGAGCGAAGCGAGTAATCATGCGTAGTCGAGGGACCTTGTGTTAATCCGCTGCCACCTGCGCCGGTTCGCTTTTCAGCGCCTGCTCAAGCGCATTCTCATACACATCGCGCAATTCGGCAATTGATGCCGAAATGACCGTTGCGCCATCCACTTTGATTTCCAATTGCCCCGAAGCAGTTTCCCCAATCGCGTCTGCGAATATCCCGTGTTTCCCTGCTACTTCTTTGATTCGCCCCACGTTCGCCGGGTCGCAGGAGATCACGACGCGGCCTGCATCCTCGCCAAAAAGCACAAATTCTGGTGCAAGACCCCCTGAACCAAGACCGACGCCGCAGCCGATACCGGCTGGTAACGCCGTTTTTACCAGAGCCGCCGCCAGGCCTCCTTCAGAGCAATCGTGTGCCGAATCCACCAGTCCAGCGCCAATCAACTCCATAATCGCCTTTTGCATTGAGGCTTCAGCTTTGAGTTCCAACGCAGGCGGAAATCCCCAAAGCTCGCCCAAAATCTCTTTCGCGTACTCCGACGAGCCGAATTCCGTCTCGGCGTCGATCGCGTCGCCGGGCTCCGAACCCCGGAGCAGAACTATAGCCCGGCCAGCTTCGCGGAAGTGCGGGAATGCGGCTTTGCTCACATCGTCAAGAATTCCCACCACGCCCAAAACTGGCGTCGGATAGATTCCTTCGCCGAGCGTTTCGTTATAGAAGCTGACGTTGCCGCCGGTGATCGGAATTTCCAGTTCTTCGCAAGCCCTGGTGATTCCATCAATCACCTGCGAGAACTGCCACATAATCTGCGGCTTTTCAGGATTGCCAAAGTTCAGACAGTTCGTCGCACCAACCGGAGTCGCGCCCGTGCACGCCACGTTGCGTGCCGCTTCAACCACAGCATGCATTGCGCCGAGCTTGGGATCGAGATAGCACCATCGTCCGTTACCATCGAGCGCCATTGCGAGCCCACGTTGCGACCCTTTAATCCGAATTAGGCCGCCGTCGCCAGCGCCAGGGCCCTCAACCGTGTTGGTCTGAACCATGGAATCGTACTGCTGATAGATCCAGCGCTTGCTGCAGATGTTTTCGGAAGCGAGCAACTGCTTCAGGTCATCTGTAAAGTTTGAACGCGTGCCGAGCTTTACATGCTCTGGCATTTCTCGCGCAACCGGCGGCTCCCATCTCTCGAGCGGGCGACGATAAACCGGCGCATCGTCGGTCAAAGCCGTATTCGGAATGTCGGCGACAACCTGGCCGTGCTCGAGCACCCGCATGTGAGAGCTCGAGATGACACGCCCGACTTCGACGGCGTCGAGTCCCCATTTGCGGAAGACTTTGAACACTTCTTCCTCGCGGCCTTTTTTCGCGACCAGCAACATACGCTCTTGGGATTCGCTAAGCAGGATTTCGTAGGCGTTCATGCCGGTTTCGCGCTGCGGCACACGGTCCATCTCGATTTCGAGCCCAACGCCGCCACGCGCGCCCATTTCGCAGGTGGAGCAGGTGAGGCCGGCAGCGCCCATGTCCTGAATGCCGATCACAGCGCCGGTTTGCATGGCCTCAAGGCAGGCTTCGAGCAGAAGCTTTTCAAGGAACGGATCGCCGACCTGAACGTTCGGCCTCTTCGCTTCGGAGGCCTCGCTGAATTCTTCGCTGGCCATGGTCGCGCCGTGGATGCCGTCGCGTCCGGTTTTTGCGCCGACGTAGATGACCGGATTGCCTTCGCCGGAAGCCTTGGCGTAAAAAATCTGATCCTTGCGGACGAGGCCGAGCGCGAATGCATTCACCAGGGGATTGCCGGAGTAGCACGGCTCGAACTTTGTCTCGCCCCCAAGGTTTGGAACGCCGAAGCAGTTGCCGTAGGAAGCGATGCCGCTGACCACGCCTTCAAGGATGGAGTGGTTGCGATGGATCTCCTCTGGCTGTGTGGCTCGGACACTCTTGTCCGAGCTAATAGGGCCAAACCTTAGCGAATCCATCACGGCCACCGGTCTAGCACCCATGGTGAAGATATCGCGCAGAATGCCGCCTACGCCGGTGGTCGCTCCCTGAAACGGTTCGATAAATGATGGATGATTATGGGACTCGATCTTGAACGCGCAGGCCCAGCCGTCTCCGATATCGATGATGCCTGCATTCTCGCCGGGCCCTTGCAGCACACGGCGGCTGTGCGTTGGCAGTCGTTTCAAATGCACTCGCGACGATTTGTACGAGCAATGCTCGCTCCACATCACGCTGAAGATTCCAAGCTCGGTAAATGACGGTTCGCGCCCAAGCAGCTGCTTGATGCGCTCGTATTCGTCCGCCGTCAACCCGTGATCGCGCAGAATTTCGGGAGTAATGGCTAGAGTGGCCGTGGTCATTTTGGGGAAAGACTATTGTCGCATTTTCAGTCAGTCGGCGAAAGTCAAAACAGCTAGCAACGAGTAGCGAGCCATGAGCTGCGAGCAAGCGGAGATGTTTGCTCACCGCTCGCGGCTCACTGCCCGACTCCACATTCATTCCCGAATATACTGACTTTTCCATGAAATCCATCGTCATCGGTACCGCCGGCCACATCGATCACGGGAAAACCGCTCTGGTTAAGGCCCTCACGGGCATTGATGCCGACCGGCTCAAAGAAGAGAAGCGGCGTGGAATCACGATTGATCTCGGGTTCGCGCACCTCGAACTGCCCGGAGCCGACGGCCAAATGCTGCGCTTCGGATTCGTTGACGTGCCTGGGCACGAAAAGTTCGTGCGCAATATGCTTGCTGGAATTGGCGGGATCGATCTCGTGCTGCTGGTCATCGCCGCCGACGAGGGCATCAAGCCGCAAACCCGCGAGCACTTCGATATCTGCCGCCTGCTTGGCATTCGACATGGAATCACGGTGCTGACCAAATCCGATCTCGTGGATCGTGACACCCTCGAAGTGGTACGCCTCGAAGTCGCGGACTTTCTGCGCGGTTCATTTCTCGAGCACGCGCCTATCCTGCCGGTCAGCGCACTCAAAGGCACAGGTCTCGACGAACTGAAAGCCGAGCTAGTGCGACTCGCGGGCGCCATTGCTTCCCGCAGTTCCGAGGCCCTCACCCGTTTGCCCATTGACCGCGTCTTCACTATGAAAGGTTTCGGCACCGTCGTGACCGGAACTCTGGTTGCGGGCGCGATTCGCAAGGAAGATGAACTTGAGCTATTTCCCTCACGGAAGAAAGTGCGGTTGCGCGGGGTTCAGGTGCACGGAAAATCCGCAGAAAGGGCCGCCGCCGGCGAACGCACGGCATTGAATCTCGCCGGAATTGAGAAGGATGGCCTTACACGCGGAATGGCGTTGGCACCCCCCGGCGTTTTTGAAACTACCAAGCGCCTCGAAGTGAAGCTCACGCTCCTTCCTTCCTCCAAGGCGCTCAAATCCGGTGCGCGCGTTCACTTTCACGCATTCACCTCTGAAACGATGGCGACGGTTGTTTTCGAAGGCAAACAGCTTGCAGCCGGAGATCACGCTTTCGCCCGACTTCGATTGAATGGCCCGATGCTGCTTCTCCCGGGCGATCGATTCATCATCCGCCAGTTCTCGCCGGTGGTAACCATCGGCGGCGGTGTGGTGCTCGATGCGCAGCCGGTCTCACGCAGTTCGTCGCCGACTAAGGATTTGGAGGTACTTGCCAGTGAAGACCGCGAAGCAATTCTGCGGCATCGAATCTGGCGAGAATTCCACGATGGTATCTGGTTAACAGAACTCGTCATGCAAACCGGCTGGAGCAGGAGCCTGATGGAGCCGCATTTGTCTCGCATGGTGACAAACGGCGAAGTCGTTCGGATCGGCGACATGCTTGTACACGGACGCGCATGGGAAGCCCTGAAAGCCCAGGTTATCGGCAGCGTTGACGCCTTTCACCGGCAAAACCCTTTGGCGAGTGGCATTGGCAGAGAGGAACTGCGGATGCAAACCGATGCAGGCGCGGAAGCCTTCGATGCCATACTTGCGCTCCTTGGGCGCGAGAAAAAGCTCGAAATAACTGGAGATATTGTTCGCCTCCCGGGCCGCGGCGTGACGATGAAAGATGACGAGGCCGAGTCGCGCCAGGTCATCGAGCGGGTGTTCCTCTCGGCGGACCTGCAAGTTCCGGCACTCAAAGACGTTCTCGCCGGATTGAAAATTGACAAGCAGCGCGCCCAGAAGATCGTGACTTTATTACTGCGAGAGAAAATTCTGATCAGAGTTTCTGAAGACCTGGTCTTCCATGGCAATGCGCTCGTAGGCTTGCGTCAAAAACTGGCCGCGCAAAAGGCCCAGTCGCCGAAGATCGACGTGGGTGCATTCAAAGAGCTCACCGGTGTGAGCCGCAAATACGCGATTCCGTTGCTGGAATATTTGGATCGAGAGCGGGTCACTAAGAGAATTGGAGATCACAGAGTACTTCTTTAATCTGTTCTCTACTTTCTTCGCGCCCACTCTCCGCCCGCGTGAGTTATGGGCGAGATTCCCACAACTTCTCCACAACAATCGGCGTGAGCTATATTCCTATTAGACCCGCCCTGGCTGACAATCTCTACTACGCATGACCCTCGCCGCCGACTTTGCGCAGAGCCTCAAACTGCAGGCTGACATCGTTCGCGTTGTCGGCGACTACGTGCAGCTGAAAAAATCCGGCGCGCAGAATTACTCCGGCCTTTGCCCGTTCCACAAAGAGAAGACGCCGTCGTTCTCCGTGCACGCTACCAAGCAGTTTTATTACTGCTTCGGGTGCGGCGAAAAGGGAGACGTCTTCAAATTCGTCCAGAAGATCGAGAACGTCAGCTTCCCGGAAGCGATCCGCGCGGTAGCACAAAAGCTCGGCGTCGCCATGCCGAAGCAGACCTTCAGCAGCGAAGCGGAAGCCAAAGACGCCAGACTGCGTACGGCACTGTTAGAAATTCACGAGCGGGCATCCTCATTTTTTCAGGAGTGCCTGCGCCGCCCGGAGGGATCGAGAGCGCGTGAATATCTGGCCGGACGCGGGCTGAACGACGAAACCATCAAGAAATTTCGCATTGGGTTCGCACCCGATTCGGGTTTCTTGCTGCGCGATCGATTGAAAGGGCAGTTCAGCGAGGAGATTCTTCGCGAGAGCGGCTTGTTTTCGTGGAAAGATTCTGCCAGCTCGCAAAACACAAGGCCCCTCGACTCCGCTCGGAATGACAGGGTTGAGCCAGGTACGGCGAACGACGGACGACAAACGACGAACGACGTTTCTTCCATGTACTCCAAATTCCGCAACCGGATCATGTTTCCGATTGCGAACGAAAGCGGACGCGTAATCGCCTTCACCGGGCGCACGCTTGCAACTGACGAGAAATCAGGGCCGAAATACTTGAACTCACCCGAGACGGCAATCTACTCGAAATCGCGCGTGCTGTTCAATCTCGATCTTGCCAAGGAAGCCATTCGGGCGCTGAATTACGCCATCCTGGTGGAAGGCCAGATGGACTGCATCTCCGTCTCCGCAGCAGGCTTCCATAACGTGATAGCCAGCTCAGGAACGGCCTTCACCGCGCCTCAAGCTGCATTGCTCGGCCGGTTCAGCAAGCAAGTGGTGGTGAATTTCGATCCCGATGCAGCTGGCGCAAAAGCAACGGAGCGAACTCTCGGCCTGCTCGTTGAAGAAGAATTCGATATCCGCGTGCTCACGCTCGAACAGGGCCTCGATCCCGACCTGTTCGTCAGGCGCAAAGGAAAGGAAGCTTACACTTCCGCGCTCAGAGGTTCGCAGCGATATTTCGCCTACCTCATCGAGCGCGCGCGCGCGCAATTTCCGGTTCGTAGTGGTGAGGGCAAGGCGAAGGCGGTCAACTACCTTTTGCCGCATCTTCAACGCGTACCTAACCGCATTGTTCGCGACGAACTCGCGGAGGAAATCGCTCAGAAGTTGAACGTTGACTCGGCGGTTCTGCGGCAAGAACTCAAACATGCTGCGAATACTCGCAAAGCGGCCAGCGTTAAGGCGTCGCCTGAAACGCAGATTACTGATGCCGAGCGAATCATGATCCGGGCGCTGGCGTCGGCCAACCAGTTTCAGAGCGAAGATTCGGTCTCCGACCGTTCTGGCGAAGACGATGCATTCGATCCGGCGCGTCAGGCACGATATGTTCTGTCGGCAGAACGACTGCATGTGGGTCTCGGCACAGAATCGCTGATCGAAGCTCTTTTGAACGCCCCCGGCGGCGCCGAACTGATGGAGATTTCGATTTCGGACGGCGAGAGAAACTTATTAGCAACGATTCTGATGAAGGACGACGAGGAATTGACGGCGGAGAAAGTAGAAGGCGCTAGCCGCGCCTTAGTGCGATTGCAAATCCGAAGACGACTAGACCAGATTCAACGCGAACTTGAGACCCTGCGCGCCGCAGACCAGTCCCAACTCCGCTCACTGATGGATGAGAAACTGCGGCTCAAGCGCGCTCTAATGAATCCTGGAGTTGGTTCAGGAGAACTCGGCGCTGCGCCAAACTGATTCTAAAACCACGTCCGGCTTCGATAGTCTCGATAAGCTTCCCCGAAATGCGTGTTTCCCCAACATCGGGGATGAGCGTAATTCAAAGCCGGGCTTTCGGCAACATTCTTTGCGCCCGGCGGAGGATGACTCCGCCCGGGCGCGGATCCGTGAGACAGCTATTGATGCGTACAGGCGTGGAACTTGTTTGAGTATTCGAGCTGTACCTCGTACTTCTTCTGGTTGATCAGGAACGTCGGGTCGAGGAACTCGTTGTTGGAATTTACGATGGGCTCGCAGATGTCTCCGATTTCCTCCCCCCACTCGATCAGAGATGCTTCGGACCACCAGGCATCGAGATCAGGATCGGTTATCGTCTCGAAAAACTCGTGTGAAAGCACGGAAGCCGTCGAGTCTACCAGTTGGCCATTCGGTGTAGGTGAGGCGACCTGACAGCCAGGCACATTCTGATAGGGTTCGATCGTAAACAGAATGTGGCCGATGTCGGCAAACCAGACTGCGCCGTGGTAGGCGCAGAAAAAGAACGACGATGGATTGTCGGGCGAGTAACAAATCGAAGTCAGGTCGAAGCAGGTGTCCACTCCGGGCGGAAGAAACACGTGGAAGATGTGCGAGTAGCTGTTCTCGACCGAGAGCTTTGAGGCTGCTGCATGAACGATGGCAAGCAGGTCGTTTTGACCAAGCACGTTGGTCTGCAACGATTGGTTGATTGAGACTGAATCCCCTACCGGGTAACGCAAGGTGCCGGTACTTCCGATGTATTGATCGGCAAGGTGTACGAACACGCTGTGATTCAAATCCTTCAAGAATGTGGCCGGGTCGCCCCAGCACGACTTCGGGCAGTCGAAGTAAACGGGGTTGTTGTGGGCAGTGCGGACGACAGGCCCCCCGTGATATGCCAAGTCAGCCGGGAAAAATCCCGGCTGCGGCACAGTCGTGCTGGCAGTAAGTTTTATGTTCGTCAATTTCGAAGCGGGAAGCTTTTTGGCAGCAGCAGTCGCTGCCGGCACGATTCGATATACGAACTTGGTTGGAGCAGCGGCTGCAGCTTGATCAGAACCGGAGATCACGGCTTGCGCCGGCGTACTGGACTGCGCATTCAAGGCGGCCACGGCAAATAGAAGACAGAAAGATAGACACACACTCTTACTCACAGACATGAGATTGCTCCTTGAGGAATGGCTGGACACAGGGATTGGAAGGGCACGACTACGAAGGAAGGTCTTGCTATTCGTGTGGCACTCCGGGATTGAATCTAGTGCGAGTGGAGGAAGCAGAGCAATACAGCACAATCCCTAAGTAGGCTAGGTGTGGGCCAATCGCATCCCGATCTCTTCAAAACGCCGCGGTGCTTTTGGGAGCTCCGAGGCCGCTGGGGCCGTCGTAGCCGGGTTTGCCCGTGCAGAGGTAGGTGCCGCCGCACGTGCCATTGCTGCCAGTGATCACATCGAACAGGCGTGATCGGTGGGCGTAGGGGTAGGAGCCGTCTATCGTGCCAGCGCCGTTGCCCGCGAGCGCGTACACAGCGGCTACGATCGGGGATGCCAGACTAGTCCCGCCAACTTTGAACCAGCCCGATCGCCCCTGGTAGAGCACGGTGTCGTAAACTGCGGCGCCGGTGGTGGGATTGGCATCGGCTGAAACGTCGGCAACAGTCCGGCGAATGCAGCCCTGATCGCTCTGCCAGGTTGGTTTCGGTTCAAAGGCGCTGCAGCCGCTGCCCGCGCCCGACCATACGGTTTCAGCTCGGCGGGTGTTGTTGGAATTGAGCGTTAAGGTAGTGCCGCCTACGGCCGTCACATACTGCGATGAGGCCGGGTATTGGGCGCCATAGCCGTTGTCGCCTGATGAAAATGTGATCGGGATACCCACGTGGCTAAAGTGGGCGTCGTAGGTTGATGTCGTTTCGCTCGAGAACTCGCTGCCGCCCCAGGAATTCGAAACGATGTTTGCGTGGGTTCGGGCGTAGTCCACAGCTTTGAGCAGGTTGGCGACGGAGTTGGTCGCAGCTTCGACCAACAGTATCTTGCAATTGGGACACAGGCCGTGAACGATTTCAACATCCAGGGAAATCTCCAGGGCCCAGCCTGCATTGGTGGCTGGATAAGTGCTCCCGCCTGTCTGGTTCACCTTCTTGAAGCAGCCGTTCGTAGTGGTGCAGGGCGGTAAACCGAATTGCTTGCTGTAAACGGCGAGATCGCTTTGAACGTTGGGATCGTTGTAAGCGTCGACGATCCCGATTGTCTGTGCCTTACTTGCAGATGAAGGCAAACCATAAGCAGTGCGGAGCTGACCTGGCCGGTAACCAAAAGGGCCTGCTGTCGCCATAGGATTGCCTCGACTATCGGTGACAACCCTGGCATGACAACGGCTGGTGCCGGGTGCAGCGGGACCGGGGCAGACAGCACGGTGATCGGCGGCGAATGCAATGGCGGGAAAAAAGAACGCAGCAGCTACTGCTCGGAACAACATGAACCTCTCCAGAGACAAACAATCCCCGAGATTGCTGAATTCTAGGTTTGTTACCGGCACACAGTCAACGCTCGGAACGTGGCGGATTTCGGGGATTGTGTCACGTTGATTAAGATGCAATTCAGAAGTTAAAGACAAGAAGTGAGGATGCCCAATGTAGAAAGCGACGTCACTCATTCTTACTTCTGAATTCTGACTTTTTACTTCTGACCAAGTTCCCACAGGAGATAACCCGATGTCCAGACCGGTTCCGATCGGCGCTCGTGGCGAAACCGAACAGATCGTGGAATTTCAGCATACGTTGACTGCTCATCATCCCGATCTACCGCAGGTCTATTCCACTCCAGACATGGTGCGTCTGATGGAGGTGGCGGCGTTTCACGCCATCCAGCCCTATTGCGAAGGCGATGAGATAACCGTGGGCACCGCGATCAACATTATTCATCGTGCGGCGAGCGGCGTCGGAGCACAAATTCGAGCTGAGGCGGTGGTCGAAAAGTTCGATGGGCGGTTTTACACGGTTCGCGTATCGGCTCGGGATGAGTTGCAACAGATCGGAAGCGGGACCGTGGGACGGGCGATCGTAAGCGTCGGGAAGTTCATGAACAGGGTGAACCGTGACGGAAAAGGTTAGGTACTTGAATGCCGAATTCAATTGTGCCGCTTTCCTGCTGTGAACATCATCCAATCCTTCATGCCATTAACTACCCAATCGACGAAGGCCGAACTGTTTCGTTCCCTGCATCGCGGGCCGAAGATTCTGGTGCTGCCAAATGCGTGGGACGTGGCAAGTGCACGGATCTTCGAAGAAGCGGGAGTATCGGCGATCGCCACCACCAGCGCGGGCGTGGCGTTCACGCTCGGTTACCCGGACGGACAAAAAATCCCGCGCGAAGAAATGCTTGCTGTAGTTGCGCGGATTGCGGCCAGAGTGAAACTCCCGGTCACCGCCGATGTGGAATCCGGTTACGGTAAGCGCCCGGAGGATGCAGCTCAAACGGCAGTGGAGGCAATCCAGGCAGGAGCCGTGGGCGTTAACCTCGAGGATGCCGATCACGAGAATGAACGCGCGTTGGTGGAATTGCCGTTGCAACTCGAAAAGATACACGCTGTCACGGAAGCGGGAAGCCGGCTGGGGGTGGCGCTTGTGATCAACGCTAGAACCGATGTTTATCTGGAACAGATTGGCACACCGGAGACGCGATATGACGAAACCATTCGCCGGCTCTCCGCTTACCGCGACGCGAGGGCTGATTGCCTCTTCGCGCCGGGAATCCGCGACGTGGAGACGATTGCCAGACTGGTCAGAGACCTTCGCCATCCCTTGAATATTCTTGTCGGACCAGGATCGCCGCCCATTCCCGAACTGCAAAAGCTTGGTGTCGCTCGGGCGAGTTTAGGATCCTCGGCCATGCGCGCTACGCTCGGCTTCGCGAAGAAGATCGCGGGCGAAGTGCTGTCTTCGGGCACTTATTCAACCTTGGAGGATGCTCCGCCGCATCTCGACGTCAATCGGATGATGTCGGCTTAAGCACTTCGCAACTACACGGATGTACCATTGAGCCGTGCACAAGCTTGTCCAGCCGGTGCTGTTGTACACCCGCAAACACAAACTGCTCCGGGCTGGAGACCGCGTGGGCGTTGCCGTTTCTGGAGGAGCGGATTCGGTTGCGCTTCTTCGCCTCATGCTCGAAATGCGTGAGGAGATGGGACTCGTCGTTTCGGTCCTTCACCTGAATCATCAATTGAGAGGAGAGGAATCGGACCTGGACGAAACCTTTGTCCGCGAGTTGGCAGATGCCAATCGAGTGGAACTGATCTCGCGCCGATGCGATATCAGGCAGCACTCCGCGAAAAAAAATATAGGAATTGAAGCTGCTGCGCGGCAGTTACGATACGCCTTTTTTAGTGAGATTCTTCGAGAAGACGCCTGCTCAAAAGTCGCGACCGCGCACACTCTGGATGATCAAGCGGAGACTGTACTGTTGAAGCTGGCAAGAGGCGCGGGAACGCGCGGAATGGCAGGAATTTGGCCGCAACTGGCCATCAGCCAAGCCGAAATCCTGGCGATCGTGAGGCCCCTGCTGGGCACCCACAGGGCCGAACTTCGAGAGTTTCTCTCTGACATTAGCCAGCCCTGGCGCGAAGATTCCAGCAACCGCGACTTGCGTCACATGCGCAACCGCATCCGGCACGGAATTCTCCCGCGGATCGAGCGGCATGTGAACGCAAATATTCGGGAGACGTTCGCGGAAATGGCCGAAATCGCGCGAGCGGAAGAAGAGTATTGGGCCGCCGAGGTTGAGCGTCGGATCAACGACTTCTGGCGCGACGGTTGCCTGGATTTGGCCAAGCTGGAAGCTGCGCCACCGGCTCTTCAACGAAGGTTGGTTCGGGCGGTGGCGGAGTCTCTGGACCTGCATTTGGAGTTTCAGCATGTCGAGGAAGTTCTCGCTCTTGCGCCGCATGCAACAGCATCATTGCCGAACGCCAGAACTGCCCGTCGCAGCGGAGATTTCATCAAATTTGATGAGATAGCGAGTCTGACAGCCGGCTATACATACTCGCTTTCCGTGCCCGGGGAAATCGAAGTTCCCGAAATTGGCTCCCGTTTAAAGACGGAACTGACTGGTTGCAGCGAAACCGACGCACTGCTGGATGCCGGGTTTGCACACCGCGAACTGATTGTGCGCAACTGGCATCCCGGCGAACGGTTTTGGCCTGCTCACACAAAACGACCGCGCAAGATCAAAGAGTTGCTTCAGGACCGCCATATCACCGGCGAACCGAAGAAATCTTGGCCGGTAATTGCCAGTGGGGCCGAAGTCGTCTGGATGCGGGGATTCGGGGTTCGCCGGGATTGCCAGGCAAAAGACGGGTTGGGCATCCTGATTCGCGAGCAGTCTCGCGGCAATCAATAGCTCCGCCCTGGTGACCTAAGTTATTTTGAACCCTCCGCAACTTTTGACGCCGACGAGCGTAGAATATGTCAGCGGCATTTTGTCAATCCAAAGTCCGCTGCAAGCATCTAATTTGATTGGAGTAGTACCTCCGCCATTTCCGCCTGCCTGTCTTCTGGGCGCGATGGGTTTATAGGCTGGTTGCTGTTCCAGGAGCTCTTCAGTGAATTCAACGGTCAAGACGATCATTTTTTGGGTGGTGATCCTGTTCGCCGCAGTTGCGTTGTGGCAAGTGGTCAAGAACGCGAACTCGGGACAAAAGGTACAAGAGATCAACATTACGCAGTTCATGGCGGAGGTTGATCACGGCACGATTAAAGAGATCAACGTCACCGGCATGGAAGTGAAGGGCAAGAAGACGGACGGATCGCTGTTTCACACTACCGCCTCTTCCACCACTTACTTCACACCCGAAATGATCAAGGCGCTGGGAGATAAGGGCGTTCAGGCGAGCTTTCAGGACATCACCAGCAGCAGCTGGGGATGGGTCATCAATCTGCTTGCGCCGCTCCTGCTACTGGCCGCGCTCTGGTACTTCATGATCCGCCAGATGCAGACGGGCGGAAACAAGGCCCTCTCATTCGGAAAGAGCCGGGCCCGGCTCCTCTCTATGCAGCAGAAGAAGGTGACGTTCAAAGACGTCGCCGGCGTGGACGAGGCCAAAGAAGAACTTCGCGAAATCATCGAGTTCTTGCGCGAAGCCCAGAAGTTCCAAAAACTCGGCGGACGCATTCCTAAGGGCGTGCTGCTGGTCGGACCTCCCGGAACCGGCAAGACCCTGCTGGCGCGCGCAGTTGCCGGCGAAGCTAATGTCCCCTTCTTTTCGATTTCGGGCTCTGACTTCGTTGAAATGTTCGTCGGCGTCGGCGCATCTCGCGTGCGCGACCTGTTCGAGCAGGGCAAGAAAAACGCTCCCTGCATCATCTTTATCGATGAAATTGACGCCGTTGGACGCCACCGCGGCGCTGGCCTCGGCGGCGGACACGACGAGCGCGAACAAACTCTGAATCAGCTGCTGGTCGAGATGGACGGGTTCGAATCAAACGAAGGCGTCATTCTTATGGCTGCCACGAACCGTCCCGACGTGCTCGATCCTGCTTTGTTGCGGCCGGGACGTTTCGATCGTCGAGTCGTGGTGAATCGCCCGGACGTTCGCGGCCGCGAAGAGATTCTGCGCGTCCACACACGGAAGATTCCTCTCGCCGACGACGTTGATTTGCAGGTCTTGGCACGAGGCACACCGGGATTTTCCGGAGCCGATCTTGCCAATATGGTGAACGAAGCGGCACTCGCTGCGGCCCGGCAGAACCGCAAGGCAGTTCTGCAATACGATTTTGAGTTGGCCAAAGACAAAGTGCTGATGGGCGTAGAGCGCAAGTCGCTGCTGCTCTCGGACGAAGAGAAGCGCAACACCGCCTACCACGAAGCTGGTCACGCCCTGGTTGCAGTTAAGCTTCCGCACTCAGACCCCTTGCACAAGGTCACGATCATTCCGCGCGGTATGGCTCTGGGCGTCACCATGCAACTTCCGATCGACGATCGCTATACGTACTACAAGAACTACCTTGAGACGCAGATCGCGATCATGATGGGCGGACGTCTGGCTGAAGAGCTTTTTCTCAACCAGATGAGCACCGGCGCCGGCAACGATATCGAGCGCGCAACGGAGCTTGCTCGCAAGATGGTCTGCGAGTGGGGCATGAGCGATCTTGGCCCGCTGACTTTCGGCAAAAAAGAGGAGCAAATATTCCTGGGCCGCGAGATTGCGCAGCACCGCGACTACAGCGAAGACACGGCCATTAAGATTGACCAGGAGGTCCGCAAGCTGGTCAACGCTGGCTATGCGGCGGCAAAGCAGATCATCTCCGACAATCGCGACATTCTGGAGAGAATCGCAAAAGCTCTGATCGAGCGCGAAGTGCTCGACGCATCCGAAATCAAGCTGCTCGTAGAAGGAAAGGACCTGCCGAAGATCGTTCCCCCGTCCAAGCCCGACGATGGAGGAGTGCAGCAGGTGCTCAAGCCCGAACCGGGACGTCCGGGCCTTAAGGGCGGCGAGCATCCGGCGCCGGCGTAAAGGATTTTCGGTTGTCAGTTATCAGTCATCAGCAGGGCGGCCTTACCGGCCGCCTTTTTCTTTTTGCAATTCCTCTCACTCCCCCATTTTTCTGGAACTATTCCTTCCCCTGGTGCGAAGACAGAGTGACGGCTCGAACGTCAAAGCACTATTGCACAATGCCCAGCGCAGATAACCAGGAAAGCCGGTCGGACGCAGACCTTTTAAGAGCTGCGCTAGCCGGAGACGAAAGCGCCTTTGTCTCGCTTTACGAAAAGTTCAAGGGCGGGATTTTTCGCTATGCGTTCTATATGACCAACTCGATCGCAGCCGCGGAAGAAGTGACGCAGGATGTTTTTGTGGCCCTCTTCAAAGAAGCAAACAATTATCGCGAGGAGCGGGGTGATGTGGGGGCATTTGTGTTCGGGATCTCCCGCAACTTCGTCCGGCGTCTGCGTCGGCGAGAACGGGTTCACTATCCCCTGCCAGACGATGCCGCCATTCAGCGCATGGCTAAGGGCCTGGCGACAGATCCCGACGCTCTCCAGCTGAATCTGATTCGCAACCAAACGCAGGAGAGATTGCGGACCGCAGTTCGTTCTCTTCCCGATCGGTATGCACAGGTGATAGTCCTGTGTGATCTGTGCGAATTTTCTTATGCTGAAGCGGCGGCCCGCCTTGAGTGCGCCGTGGGTACAGTGCGGTCGCGGCTGAACCGGGCGCACGCCTTGCTGGCGAAAAAGCTGAAAGCACCTAAGCGAGCCGGTGCAGAAATGCCAGCGCAAGGAACAGAAGGGTGTGCCATATGAATTGCCGGGAACTCGAATCGAATTTCGAAAACCTAGTAGCAAACGGCGAGCTTCCTCGCCTGTCCACCGAAGCAGAGCGGCATCTCTTGACCTGTGTCTCTTGCCGTGGCTTCTTCGAAATGCGGAAAGAAATTTTCGGCGGCTTGCGCATGCTCCGCGAAGAAGCACCCCAAATACCGGCTCTGCTCGATGCGAAGGTGCTTGCGCGCTACCGCAAACAGACCTCAGTGCCGACGTTGGTTCGCACCAGTTTGCGGTGGCGAATCTCCGATTTGTTGCCTGTCGCAGCAACTGCGGTTGCACTAGCAATTGCAACCTTATTTGTTTCCAGACCACACAAAGCGGTCGAATCGCACTTTCAACCATTGCCTGTAAAAGAAGTCGCGCCCGCCAGCCAGTCACAGGGTCAGGAAATCGCGGGCATGCCAAGGAAGAAAAAGCATGTGCCCATCGCGACAACGCAAAGATCTCACATCCCCGTCGAGCAGCGCTTGTCGGCCGCTGGGCCGGCGGTCCTCGAGGCTAACTCCCCGGAATTCAGGAGCCTTATGTATTGCGACGAACTTAGCTGCGACGGGGGAATGGATGTGGTCCGCGTAGAACTGCCCTCGTTGTTTTCCGAACTGCCGGGATCGAACAGACGAACCAGAACTATCTCGGCTGACGTGTTGGTTGGCGCGGACGGTTTCGCCCGCGGAATTCGAATTGTGCACTGAGTAAACTATTGGAGGAACGAATCTATGCTGAAAAGTAGTTTGCTGATGCTCTTCGCTGCTGCTGTGCTGACTTCGAACCTGATCGCCCAAATGCCAGATGGTGCCGCTGGCTCCGCAGGCATGTACGCCACAGTTCACCCCAATCCGGGAATGACTGTACAAGTTGAAAACTTCGACATGACTCCGGTAAAGGGCGCGCCCTTTTGCGCGACCATCACCACGGAGCATACCCAGCCGTTTGCCGACGGCAATCGCATTCATACCGTCGAGAACTCGAGTCTGTGCCGCGACAGCGAAGGCCGAACCCGCCGTGAGGCTGGATTGAATTTGCTGGGCGCGGCTCCGGAGAAGTCGGGCACGAAGCTGATTACGATTGTGGACCCGGCTGCGGGCGTGCGCTATGTTCTCGATACGAACACGAAAACTGCGCGCAAAATGCCATTGCCGAACCCGCTGACCATGGTCTCAGACAAAGATTTGCACCACGCCGGCCCAGTGATCAAAGAGGACCGCGTGATGATTTTCCATGGGTCCGGCCACCCGGAGGGCGATGTTAACTTTGGGAACGTTTTCATCAACACGGAAGTTGGCCCGGGCGGTCCGAAGGGCAACAGTGAGAATCTCGGCGATCAAACCTTCGACGGCATTCACGCGACCGGGACGCGCATGACCACAACCATTCCCGCGGGGAAAATGGGGAACGAGCAGGCGATCCTTGTGACCTCAGAGCGCTGGTATTCCCCCGAGTTGAAAGCGGCCATCATGACCAAACACAACGATCCGTGGGCGGGCGAAATGAAAACTCAGTTCACAAATGTGAATACAGCAGAACCGGACGCGTCGCTGTTCTCAATCCCTTCCGACTACAAGGTCGTTGAAGAAAAAGCCGGGCCATTCACGATCAAACTAAAACCGCCCGAGCCGGCGGAGTAGTTGCTGGCTTCGGATCGACACTCCGGATTCGGCGGTTCGGCGAGGGCTATTCACTCCACCCTTTGCAGAAATTCGGCGTGGCGCAAAATCGGCACGACCAGTTTGCCGCTTAGACGCGATTTTGCGCGCCCGTCGTATGTCTGTAACAACTTTCCACTCGTCGCAACGCTTCCTTTTTTCGCGGCATCACAGACGCGATTGAGCCTGCTTCCATTCAATCGCATTTGTGTACGAGTCCGGTGTCCGCAAAGTTGTTCCGGTTGGCCTGCTCATAAGGTGACTGATGTGGACAATCTGCGTCTCTCCCCCGAATCTGACGCCGAGGGGCGCGGACAATTCCGCACCGAACATGCTGAGAAGCTCAAATGGTCTCTCCTTTCCTTCACGCTTGGTTCTGGAGAAAAGGAACCTGAGTACGATATGAACTGGCCCGGTCCTTCCACGAGAGGCCAACTCAAAGCTGACGGCTCCTTTGACCTTAGAAAGGTTCCACCCGGCAAATTTCGGATGACTCTAAATTCCGACCCATCGGCCCAGACGTTTTATATCAAATCGGTCAGCCTTGCAGGTAGGGATGTGACCGACTCGGGCTTTTCGGTAAGCGGAGGATCCTGGTCGCTTGAGGTGGTCCTCAGCTCCGAGAGTGCAACTCTCGAGGGCGCAGTCTTGGACAGCAAAGACCAGCCAGTTGCCGACGCTGTGGTCGTCGCTGTACCAGATGCTGAACATCGCAACCGTCGTGATCTGTTTAAGAAGGCTTCTACAGATCAACACGGCCGTTTTGTACTACAAGGTTTAAGGCCGGGGGAATACAGCGCTCTCGCGTTCGATGAAATGGATGATGACTACCGCGACCCCGAGGTTTTGAAGCCTTATCAGGATCAGCAGGTTACGGTGCGCGTGGATAAAGGCGAGCGCAAAGCCCTGGCGCTCAAGCTGATAGCCACCCAATGATGCACTGACCCGACGCTCAACCTACAGTTTCAGTCCCGAAAATTTGGGCGTTTCCCCGATTGTCCTGAGCCACGCAATCTGCGACTTTTATAGCATCTGGCCGAGAAACGAGGACTCAGGACATGGCCCTAATGCCGATGAACCTTCGCCTCGAAGCTATAAACGGCTCGGGCGGCGAGGAATACCGCATACGTGAAGGCGAGGTTGAGTTCCGCCCCGTCGATCCGTCCACTCACTACGACCGTGATTGGCAACAGCTTTCTGCTCACGAATTGGCAGACCACGTCGAGCGGAATACCGTGGTTGCGCAATGGCTGCGTCACCGTATTGGTTGGAGACGTCTGCTTTTGAAATGTACCGACTACGAGACTTTGCAGAAATTCGGCGTGGCGCAAAATCGGCACGACCAGTTTGCCGCTTAGACGCGATTTTGCGCGCCCGTCGTATCTCTGTAACAACTTTCCACTCGTCGCAACGCTTCCTTTTTTCGCGGCATCACAGACGCGATTGAGCCTGCTTCCATTCACCTTATGAGCAGGCCAACCGGAACAACTTTGCGGACACCGGACTCGTACACAAATGCGATTGCGATACTTCGTTTGCTGCCTGCTCGCAGCCGCAGCCTTGGCCCAGGTTGCCATGCAAGGGCCGCAATCGGTCTATGAGGGACAGAATGTAGCCGAAATCGATCTGGTCGCAAATCCTCATCGCGACATAGAGCCACTACGTTCCTTACTCGCGCAAAAGACGGGGCAACCGTATTCCCAAGAAAAGGTCGTAGCCAGCATCCAGGCGCTGGCTGAGCATTTTCCTAAGGTGCAGGTCAGTGTTATTCCCGATCCCAATGGGTTGCGGTTGGACTTCCTGCTTGAGCCTGCTTATTTCCTCGGCTTGGTCGATTTTCCGGGCACCGATGGCCAGTTCCCTTACACTCGCATGCTGCAGGTCATCAACCTTCCTGATGAAGATCCGTACATTCCCTCACGAGTGCGAATTGCTGAGGATGTGCTAAAGCAGTTTCTGCAGCGAAATGGCTTTTTTCAGGCGTCGGTACAGAGCAGTTCGCAGATTGATGACGCGCACCAGATTGTGAATGTGACGTTCGCAGTGAAACTGGGCAAGCGCGCCCGCGTGGGCAACGTCATCTTTAAGGGCGCTGACATGCACGAGAATGGCAAACTGCGGCACTCCATTCGATCGCTGCGCGCCCGCTTCACGGGAGGACTTCTCAAGAGAGGCAAGGTATACACCCGCGAGCGGATTAGGACAGCCACGAACCTGATTCATCGCGAATTGAAGAACGAACGCCGACTGGCCGGCCACGTGACCGAAGAACCTCCGCAATACCATCCTGAAACCAATCGTGCGGACGTGATTTACACCGTGGATGTTGGGCCGGTGGTCAATGTCCAGGTCACCGGCGCAAAGCTTTCTATCTGGCCCTTCATGTCAGGAAGGCAACAGAAGAAGCAGATCCCGATCTATTCGGAGGGCGCCATCGATCCCGACTTGGTGCAAGAGGGGCAACGCAACTTAGTGGACTATTTCGAGAAGAAAGGCTACTTCGACGCGAAGGTCACCACCACTTTTGATCGCAAGCCGAATGCGATTCTGGTTGTTTACAAAATCGAGAAAGGCAAGAAGCACAAGGTTGATCAGGTCGCAGTTCGCGGAAATCACGAGATTCCGGAAAAGGACCTGCTTCCGCAGATCATGGTGAAGAAGGCGCATTTCTGGAGCCACGGCAGTTTCAGCCAGAAGCTCTTGAAACAAAGCGAGAAAAACCTGGAAGCGCTTTATCACGACCGCGGGTACGAAGACGTACAGATCCAATCGCAAGCGCTCGACCACGAACCCAACGTAAATGTCGTTTTCAACATTACCGAGGGCGCCCGGACCGTGGTCAACAATGCTGAGGTCACCGGGAACGATCACATCCCTTACAACAAACTAGCGCCTCCGGTCGGAATTCAAATGCACCCCGGCGCGCCGTTTTCACCTCGTTTGTTCAATGAAGACCGCAATCGTATCTCCGCTACCTATCTCAATCACGGATATCTCAACGTCGAGGTGAAGGCCAAAGTAGATCGCGATTCCAACGATCCGCACAAAGTGAATCTGACCTACGCGATCATCGAGCATCAACTCGTCCGCGTCAGTGATGTGACATATGTGGGGCAAAAGCGGACGCGCGAATCGCTGATCACGAAAACCGCGCAGATTCCCACCGAAGCACCGATGGAGCGCGCGGACCTGCTGGCGGCGGAGAGTCGGCTTTACGATTTAAACGTCTTTGACTGGTCGAGCGTCGGCCCGAGGAGGCCAATCACCGACCAAACCGAAGAAGCTGCGCTGGTGAAAGTGCATGAGGCCAGGCGTAACGAAATCACTTATGGATTTGGCTTTGAGATCTCGCATCGAGGCGGAAACGTTCCCTCGGGCAGCGTTGCGGTACCGGGCGGCCCGCCAGTGCAACTCGGCGGCAGCAAGATTGCGCCGAGTCAATCCACGTTCGCCAGCCCTCGCGGATCGATCGAATGGAACCGTCGCAACATGCGCGGTCTAGCGGAAACTCTCAGCGTATCTTTATTGGGAGCTCGTCTCGATGAACGCGGGTTGATCAGCTATTCCCAGCCGCACTTTTTTGGATCGCAGTGGAGTTCCCTAAGCAGTTTTTCGATCGAGCGTAATTCTCAAAACCCGTTGTTTGCCGCAGGACTCGGGGATGCTTCGTTCCAGGTCGAGCGGCTGATCAGCAAAAAGAGCAATACTCGCCTTCAGGTGCGTTATGACTTTAACAAGACTTACCTGTCTCACCTGCTAGTACCTGCTCTGGTACTGCAGCGCGACCGAAATGTGCACCTTTCCACGTTCTCTGGAACCCTGATCAACGACACGCGCGACAAGCCACTCGATGCGCACCGCGGGCAGTTCAGCACGCTTACGCTGGCTTTTACGCCTGAGCCACTTGGCTCCAGTGCGAGCTTCGACAAACTGACTGGACAGTACGCGTTTTACAGACCGTTTCATTCCGTCGTGTTTGCGAACAGTATTCGTCTGGGTATGGCGAAGGCGTTTGCAGGCAGCTTCGTACCTACAAGCCAGCTCTACTTCTCAGGCGGCGGCAATTCACTTCGTGGATTCCCTATCGACGCAGCCGGGCCGCAGCGTCTGGTTCCCTTCTGCGGCGTGCTCCAGGGGCAAACGTCGAATGACTGCACCAACGTCACCGTTCCTGTTGGCGGACGCGAGTTATTCATTCTGAACTCTGAACTTCGATTCCCGCTTGGAATCATGAAAAACCTGGGCGGGGTTCTCTTCTACGACGGCGGAAACGTGTACAACGCAATCAATATTCGTAACTTTGTGGACAACTACACGAATACCTTTGGCATTGGTGTGCGATATGCCACTCCGATCGGTCCAGTCCGATTTGATATCGGCCACAACATCAACCCGATTACCGGAATCAAGTCAACGCAATATTTCATCACCCTGGGTCAGGCGTTTTAGGAGTTGTTATGAAGTGGCAAGGAATCATCGGATGGACGTCTGTGGCAATTGGGGCAGTGCTTTTGCTTGCCTTGATTGGCGGATCCTTTTATTTGAAGACCAACTCGTTCCGCCAATTCGCCATGCGGGAGATAGTCACGCAGGCAGACCAGGTCACCGGCGGGCATACTCAGCTGCAGAACTTCGACCTCCAGTTGTCCACCCTGACGGCTCATCTGTATGGTATTGTGGTGCGCGGCAAAGAGCCGGCCGATGCGCCGCCGCTGCTGGCGGCCGATTCGCTGACCGTGAAGTTGAAAATATTGTCGGTCCTGCATCACAAGATCAATCTACGCGAGCTGTTGATTGAGCATCTGGTTGCAAACCTGCAGGTGAACCGGAGGGGAGAAACGAACCTTCCTGAAGCGCCTCCGAGTAAGTCCAACAGCGAAACAAATGTGTTTGAGCTTGCCGTCGGTCACATCGGCATCACCAACGGCGAGGTGAACTACAAAGATCGAAAGATGCCGCTCGACGCGGACCTCCGCAATCTGACCACCGATGTCAGATTCGAACCAGCAGGCCCACGCTATGCCGGTTCTATTTCTTACGACAACGGCCACCTGCAATATGGCGACTACGCGCCCATGCCGCACAGCCTCAACGTGAAATTCAACGCCACGCCTTCAGCTTTCGCGCTTGAATCGGCGATCTTCAAAGTTGCCTCCTCGACCGCAACGTTGCGCGCGATCGTCACAAACTACAGCAACCCTAGGGTCTCTGGCACCTATGACGTTAGCCTGCACACGCAGGATTTCGCCGCCTTGTCTCCATCTGCAAAGCCTGCGGGCGATGTTGTTCTAGCGGGACAGCTGCATTATCAGAACGATCCAAATCAGCCTGCGCTGCTAAATGCAGCTTTGGACGGCCATATCATAAGCGAGGAACTATCGGCGGTCGCATCCGGCAGACGCATCGATGTACGGAAACTGCGCGGCAATTACCAACTCGCGAACGGCGCATTTCACGCTACCGGAGTGGTAGCCGACTTGCTTGGCGGTCAAATTAATGCCGACGCAGAGATGCGTAATTTGGATACGACGCCGTCATCCCGGATCAGCGCCGAGTTGCGGAATATTTCTCTGCAAGCTGCGAAAAGGGTTGCCGAGGAGCCGGAACTCAATCGAGTGACGGTTACAGGGGACCTCAGCGGAAAATTGAGCGCAGCCTGGACCGGCAGCGTCAGCAATGTGCGTGCGCACTCTGACTTATTTCTCCACGCGGCCACCAAGGCGAATGCATCCTCGGCGAAGGAAGTGCCTGTTAATGGCACAATTCACGCGGATTATGACGGCCGTCGCGGCGCGCTCACCCTTCGTGATACGAACGTCGCCATCCCGTCGGCAAACGTGACCGCAAACGGCGAGGTGAGCAAGAACTCCAGCCTGCAGATAAAGGCAATCGCAAGCGACCTCCACCAGCTCGCCGCGCTGGCCGCGTCGTTCAGTTCCAAGCCGAGCGCCGGAGCGCCGGTCTCCGGATCGGCGACTTTGAATGCCACCGTTCGAGGCTCGATGCAGGCACCGCAAATAACTGGACGCCTGAGTGCCCAGAATCTCGAAGTCCAGGGAAGCAAGTGGAAGGCTGCGGAGTTTTCTGTGCAAGCCGACCCGTCGCACGCTTCCATTTCGAATGGAACGCTGGTGGCGACGCGACAAGGGCGCGCCTCTTTCAGGGGAAGCGTGCGCTTGCGGCATTGGTCGTATGCGCCGTCGGACGCCATTCAGGCGAATCTGAACGTCACACAAATGCCCATTGCCGACCTGCAGCGTCTGGCGAACGCGCATTATCCGGTCAGCGGCGATCTTTCTGCCAACGTTTCACTCAGCGGATCACAAAACAATCCTCGCGGGTCGGGTTCGTTCAACATTGCAAACGCACGCGCCTATGACGAAGTGATGCAGAAGCTGACACTAAACTTCCATGCGGAGAACGGCTCCATCAACTCGACGCTGAACCTGGCAATGCCTGCCGGCTCCGCGGCCACTAGTCTGACATTCACTCCGAAGACCAAGGGCTACAAAGTCAGTCTGACTTCGTCAGGCATTGACCTTCAGAAGCTGCATGCGGTACAGGCGAAGAACCTGGCAGTAAACGGGACAGTCAGGATTTCAGCCAATGGTCAGGGAACGCTGGACAATCCTCAACTCGATGCCTCGGTCGAGGTACCGCGTTTAGCCATGAAGGACAAAGCCATCAGCGGCATTAAGGCCGATCTGCGAGTCGCGAACCAGCAAGCTGATCTCGCCCTCGATTCGCAAGTCATGGAGGCTTCGGTGCGGGCTCGCGGACACATCAACCTGACCGGCGACTACGAAGCCAACGCTTCACTCGATACTTCCGCTGTCCCGCTCGATGCTCTTGTGGCGGCATTCGCGACGGTTCCAGAGGGTTTCAAGGGACAGACGGAGGCTCACCTCACAGTCAAGGGCCCCTTGAAGGACAAGACCAGACTTGAGGCGCATCTCACCATTCCAACCTTGAACGCCAGCTATCAGGCACTCCAGATCGGCGCAGTGGGGCCAATCAAAGCGGACTATGTGCGTTCAGTCGTTACCATCCAACCCGCCGAGATACGCGGAACCGGAACCTCTCTTCGGATACAGGGATCGGTACCCCTGGCTGGCCAGGCGGCTCCCACGCTTACAGCGCAAGGCTCCATTGACGCGAAGATTCTGCGGATCGCGGATCCAGAGTTGCAAAGCTCAGGCATCGTCGCTCTCGATGTCCGCGCGTCCGGCTCAGGGAGTGCGCCGCAGGTGAATGGTCAAGTACGATTGCAGAACATTTCGGTTTCAACCTCCACGGCGCCTATGAGCGTTCAAAATCTGAATGGCACCCTGGACATCAGCAATGAGCGCGTGCAGATTTCGAACATGGAAGCGCAGGTCGGGGGCGGAAAGCTCACCGCCGGAGGCTCCATTACTTACCGGCCGGCGGTGCAATTCAATATCGCGTTGAAAGGCGATTCGATTCGCCTCAGGTACCCGGATGGACTGCGCACCGTCCTCGATAGCAGCCTCGCATGGACTGGTAATATGCAGGGATCCAACCTCAACGGGCGAGTACTCATAGGCGGTCTCTCGTTTACTCCCGATTTCGACCTCGCCAACTTTGGGGATCAATTCAGTAGCAGCGTATCCACGCCGGCCGAACCAGGCTTTGCCGATACGATCAATCTGCAGATCGCAGTGCAGTCTAAAGGCACTCTGAGCGCGACCAGTTCGCAAGTCAGTCTTGAAGGAGATGCGGACCTGCGAGTGGGTGGCACCGCGGCGAACCCGGTGATTACTGGACGCACCGACCTGAATGCCGGCGAACTTTTTTATCGTAATGTGCGGTACACCCTGCAGCGGGGCGTGATCACATTCGACAATCCAACTCAGACTCATCCGATATTGAACGTGGTAGTCGGAACGATCGTGCAGCAGTACAACTTGAGTATCAACATGCGGGGACCCTTTGATGCGCTGACGGTTGCGTACTCCTCAGACCCGCCACTCGCCACCGCCGATATCATCAACCTGATTGCCCGCGGGAAGACCACCTCTGAACAGGCCGCGTCCAGCCAGAGCACAGATTCGATGGTGGCTTCGCAGGCGGTCAGTCAGGTAAGTGGCGGAATTCAGAAGCTGGCGGGGATTTCCAGCCTGCAGATTGATCCGCTTCTGGGCGGCAACAATCAGAATCCAGGAGCGAGAATCGCTCTTCAACAACGCGTGACGAAGAATTTTCTTTTCACATTTTCTACCGATGTCTCACAACCGGGAAGCGAACTGGTGCAGGGCGATTATCAGATCAACAAGCGATGGTCCGTCAGTGTGACTCGCGACCAACTTGGAGGAGTTTCAGTCGACGGGAAGTTTCACACTACCTTCTGAGAAAGCCGACGCTCATGCAGCTTTTCGCCAGGGCTCTTCAGCAGCAACCTGTTCTTTGGGACGCAATTGCCCGGCCTCGCTCTCCTTGGCCAGTTCAGCATTCAGTTCGGCGCCTGCCAGCAGGGCTAACGCATTCCAATAGAACCACGTCATGAAGGCAATAAGTCCGGCCAGCGTGCCGTAAATGCGGCTGTAATTGGCGATATGGCGAAAATAAAATCCCATACCGAACGAAAACCCCAACCAGCAAGCCACAGCGAGAATCGCTCCGGGCAGAGTCGCTAGAAATCGTTGTTTGACATTGGGCGCAAAAAAATACAAGACCTCGACCGTAAAGAGCGTGAAGGTAATGGCGATTGCCCAACGCAAAACCGGCCACAGTAGAACGAACAAATGCGACAGATACATTCGCTCAGCGAGCCACATGCCGAATCGCGGCCCCAGAATCATGACCACTAGCGCGGACAGAAGCAGTGCCGCCGCTAACCCGGCAAGCCCTATCGCCAACAGCCGCGTTTTCCACCATGGCCGCGTCTCTTTTGCGTCGTAAGCAATGTCGAGAGCTTCAATCAGTGCATCGAATGCCGCGGTTCCAGCCCAAATCGTACCGATCATGCCGAACGAAAGCCATGAAGTGCGGTTGGCCTTTAGTAGATCGGTCAGAACCGATTGAATCATGTGCATACTGTCAGGCGGCAATAATCGCGACATCAAAGCCATGACTCGACCGAATAAGCCCGGCACGGGGAGCGATGACATCATTGCAGACAAGAAGATGAGGGCGGGAAACACCGACAAAACCAGATAGTACGAAAGCGCCGCCGAAACCTGAAGGGTGTGGTGGTTCAACAGGTCACGGTAGGTCGCCGTGAATGCTCGACGAAGGCCTACCCAAGTCACGCCTATAGGATGCCGCGACGAAGGGAATGGTCAGTTGCATCAGGATTCAACCCGAGGCACTCTGCGGTGAACGCATGAGTTTTTACTACACGGCTTTACTCAATACCCTGGCTCACACGAAACACATGGCCGTCAGGATGGCGAAGATGCATCTCGCGCACTTCCCATGGCATGTTGGTCGGGGGAAATGTTATTTCAAGACCTGCAGCCAGGCATTCCTGGTACGCGGTATCAATGTCTTCCACCCATATTGACATCCAGGCACCTTTGTCTGCCGCTTCATCGCCATCTTTCTGGAACGTGGTTGTGTTCAATCCGCGTCCGCGCCCTCCCTGTGCTCCCTGGCAGAGAAAAATCTGGCACTTGCCAGAACCGACCGCGCCAAAACTTGGAGGAGATCCCCAGTCCCAGCACTTCTTCCATCCCCACTTCTCGAACCAGGCGAAGCTGGCGTTGATATCAGAGATATTTAGGATTGGTGTAAGGCCTTTGGCATCCATGGCGGGAAGCATAGCACGGCGTTTTGACTGCAACGCTTAAGCCCAGAAGGTGCGATCCAAGGTTCTGTACTGAATGGCTTCGGCGATGTGCTTGGGCTCGATTGATTGCGTGCCCTCGAGGTCTGCAATGGTGCGCGCGACCTTCAGGATGCGGTCATGAGCGCGCGCTGTTAGCCCCTGCTGGGTCATGGCTCGTTCAAGCAAGCGTTCGCAATCGGGAGACAGTTCACAGAACACACGAATGTGGCGGGGCGTCATCTGCGCGTTAGAAAAAACCGGCCGTAAGGCACGCGCATTCCCGTCCGAACCTCTTAGGATATTGTTGCTTGAGCTTGGCGCATCGGTTCTAAACCGCTTAAGCTGGATTTCGCGCGCGCGCATGATGCGCTCACGAATTGACTCTGACCCTTCTGGTTCTGTCGCGGCGCGCATCTCTTTATAGTTGACTGCGGGAACGTCGATGTGGATATCGATGCGGTCCATCAAAGGTCCCGAGATTTTTTGCATGTAGCGCTGAATCATCGGCTGACTGCAATGGCATTCGCGAGACCGGTCGTTAAAAAATCCGCATGGCTGCGGGTTACCTCATTGCTGAACCTCTGATCTACCTTCCAATTCAACAATTTGAAGGAGACCAATCGTGACTAACCATTCGTTGTTGGCCTACCGAGTTGCGGAAGTTTTTGGCGAACGCGATTTTTAGGCGCTGTCCATGTTGCATTATCGGTAGGTTTGGTGGAAGAGGCCTTGCGCTCGAACTTTGCGAAGGTTGTAACGGAGAGTCATGCGGATGAACTGGTGCATGGTCCAAACAAACAGCGAGACAACGAACCATCCGAGCCATGCCCAGCAGCCCAGCGTGAAATTGTTCCAGTGCTGAAAGTCGAATATCAGAAAAGGGCCGACATATAGCACCAAGGACGCCCCGCCGCTAAACGGAGCCGCGACGAGGGGACCGAAGAGGTAGACGGCGGCAATGTACCAAAGTAGCAGTCGCACACGTTCTGTTTAGCAGTTGTCGGGCACTAAATCAAGAACTGCAGGAAGAGAACATGGGGAAGCGCATATGAAAACCAGGAGGAACCTTCAGAGTCCAGGAAATGATGCATCGGCTGTTCAGGGAACATTACAGGAGAAGCTGAATTCAGCTGCTGCGGCCAACAGAGCAGCCCTGGAGGAGTCAATCCTTTACGAGGCTACGGGTAGTCGGCGAGATGCTGCTACCCGTCTTCTATTTCAAGCAGGATCCGCACTGAAATTAGGAGCAAATGATCATGAGGCTCATCTCACAGATGCGTTTGCCATGATGAAGGAGATCGCGCCCCAGAACTCATTGGAATCTCTGTTAGCCATTCAAATGCTTGCGGTCCATGAGGCCGCGCTGGTGTTCTTGATGAATGGAGCAAAAGACGGCCAAAACGTCGACGTAGCGTATGACTGCATTAACCGGGCCACCAGCCTTACTCGCGTGTTCGTTCAGCAACTCGAAGCCATGCAAAAGCTCAAAGGAAAAACAGGGCAGCAAAAAGTTACGGTTAAGCACGTACACGTTCATCAAGGCGGACAAGCGATCGTAGGGGCTGTGACACGAGCCGACGCCAAATTGGGGGAGGGGGGAGTGGGGGATGAGTGAGAAGACAGCTGAAACACCCCATGAAAAGCGGCGCGGGAGTCTAAGGAATGGCAACCCGCCGGGCGACTTCTCGAAGGCCGAACGCTGTGGGGCGAAGAATAGACGGGGTTTGCCATGTCGCTGCCCCGCGATGCCTAATGGTCGGTGCCGGCTTCACGGAGGTCTAAGCACCGGGGCGAGGACAGCCGAGGGAATTGAGCGCATCCGACAGGCCGTGACTAAGCACGGCTACTACTCAGAGCAGAGGAAACGCGAGCGCAAAGAGTTTCGAGACTTGCTACAAGTATGCCGGAACTTGCTTGCTACGACTGGGTAACAGTTCGGCAATGGGGCTGTATCGTCAACTACGCTTTATATAGCGTGGACTCCAATCGTCGTCCCACGGAGAATTCCTCTTAGAAGTTGGGATGAATCGTCAATCTTCATTGCTTTGCCGTTCAGCCAACCCCTCGCCGATTTTTGGCATAAATATTTGCTAGATCGACTCCGGCAAGGCCTCGCTGAATCTGATGGAACAGCGCCGTGAGCTTCGAGAAAATGAACGCCTCGTCGTAACTATCAACGGCAGAGACAAGACCGGGCAGTGCTTCACCGAGCAGGTCGT
>Ga0310811_10000132_pt1 | contig 110030 bp, 118 predicted proteins | sample YCmetagenome_FD_207642 | JGI IMG/M metagenome (GOLD analysis project Ga0310811, IMG submission 207642) | Soil microbial communities from experimental microcosm in Duke University, North Carolina, United States - YC | ecosystem: Engineered > Artificial ecosystem > Soil microcosm > Unclassified... | reverse complement strand
ACTTCCCTCAAAATGGGACTCTGGCTGAACCCATTTTGAAGCGAGTGAGTTGGATGTTTCTCGTCGTCGAGATTACGAGCTTCACATTGATGGCGTGTGCACCAGCGGTGAATGCATTGTGCTTAACAGAATAGAAACTCAATTCATCCACTCATCCATTTATCAGTATTCATTCACCCTTCCTTCTCGATGTCCGAGTACGAAGAGACCGAGGATAGCATTGTGTTTGCAGATGTAGAGGTGGAACCCGAAGAGTCTGAGAACAGCGCACATGAAAACGATAGCAGTGACAGTGAGAACGATAGTGAGAATGACACTGACGATGAGGTCAAAGAGATCGTCGTGCTAGAAAGCGAACCGGTATTGCTTGATCAGTCGCGTATGATCCCCAATGAGGAACGCACCACAATGCCAGTGTTGAGCAAGTATGAACGCGCAAAAATCATTGGGTTGCGTGCTCGCTTGCTCGATGAAGGTGCGAAACCGCTTGTGTCCGTCCCAACGGGACTAACTGATGTTATTAAGATTGCTCAGCTTGAACTGCGGGCAAAGAAATGTCCTGTGATTGTGTATCGCACATTCTTGAACGGGTCATATGAGGCGTGGAAGATCACAGATTTTATGGTGGTCGAGTGAACGTTCAGATCAGAAAAGAACATGGACAGACCCAGATCTAGACACGTAATTACTGGATGTGTTGTGTCTATTGTTCTCATCGTTCTCATGGTCTTACTTGTGCTGTTCAATAGACATCGGTTCTCTGTTCACTCTAATATTCATGGTTATGACCCACAAATCAAGATTATCCACTTGATCTACTTGCCCTGGACACGCGATCAGAAACTCAAGGACGATGTGAATGACTTTGATCACCGTTACTACCATGATCTACGGAAGAAGTATGTTCCGAAAGGATGGACAATCAAGATGTGGACACAGCCATTGTTGAAAGCACATTTCCCTACGTACTGGAATCTGGCGATTCAGCATATGGTGCGTCCGACACAGATTGTAGACTTGATGCGCTGGGTCGTTCTGGCAGAGTTTGGTGGAATCTACATGCAGTATGACAGCACGATTAAGGTCGATCCTCTTGAACACCTCTTGCCAGGTCGTGGAAAACATGTTAGGTTGTTCACAGAGACTGTGCTGAGCCCCGAGCAGTGTGTGGAAAACGGGAAGAAACACGCTGTTCGGAATGGCATACCAGAAGAGCCCGTTCGTGTGATGAACCAGGCTATGAGTAGTGTCCGACCTCATCATCCGTTCATTGTTTTGTGTCGAGATACAATCATGGAGAATATGGTGAGGTACAAGCCCAAACAAGACTACGACTTCTTGTTTTATGGCGCAAACAGCCTGATCTCGACCTTGTATGACCGACAGGGTCGAGTCAATGACAGCGTGGAACTCGTGGATGAAAAGACAACGAAGCAGTGGTTGACCGTGTCGAGTCGTGGGAGCTGGAGAATGGAATGAACGGATAAAATGAATGAAATGAACGGGTGATTGAAACCATCTATTTCAATCACTCTCCGTTCATACTTGTGCTCTGTTTCTCCCTAGCCATCTTTGAAGGAACGGTGGGATAACAGGCATTCCCACATACGCAAAGCTCATACACCACCAGCTTAGAGTCATTCCAACCACCACAAACCACCAGAACGCCGTATCAGGATGCGCTTTCAAATTGAACACGAGCATGGTCAGATACTGCAGACTGCCCAATACCGCGTAAATCCAGAACAGAATCAATCCACGCACAGCGACCACAACATACGAACAGTTAACACACCTTGGAGGATCAAGCAAGCAATTACGACAGGTCATTGTTGTTCAGTCCGAACAACCATAGGCAAGTCGTACGGCTCACCCAATTCTTCTGCTAGTAAGATGATCTGACGACGAAGATCCACGTTAAACGGTGTAATCTTGAGCCGTTCAAAACAACGTTCTAGCAAGCGCTTCTTGTCCTCTGTCGACAAGGGTACAGACTCCGCAGGTTTCCAAAATAGTGAACGCAGACAAGAGAGAAGCTTGGACATATTGATCCGAATGAAGAATGAGCAATCATCTATTTCTGTCAATCACAGAGTGAAACATCTCTCCATCTTCCCATCTCTCATTAGATTCTCCTCAGAAAGTAGCAATCAGATCCAGATTGACCTCATAACCCAACGTATTGACTGGCACTGTCAGACTCGAATCCGCAAAGCCTTGTACGATAATCAAATAGATTCCCTGAGCACGCACAGTCAGAGTGGCAGGTTGACTGACATTCCAGAGAGACACATCCAATGTGGATGGTGAAAAATCGTCTGGTAATTCATAGAGCTGGAGCGTAAACCATGAAGCCCCGGGGAAGCCATTCGTGTCCAGTGTAGCACTGTCAGACATGTCCACCCACGACAGGGATCCAGTCCACAAATCTCCATTAATGTTCGACACGGCCAATGACAATGTAAACCCAGTGCTTGAAGGTGAACCACTATATGTCAAGAACGAGGTGTAGAACGTATCCGAGTCGACATTGTTTGAATCGGTTGCCACTATCGAGGCACTGTAATTGCCTTGCTGACCAGAACGTGGATCAAACAGACTGTAATATGAAGTGGACGCGCCAGACAATAAAGGCGTTTGACTGTCAAAGCCATTGGGATCCTGAAGGTTGAGCCAATAGGTAACGATCGATACTCCATCACCTTCAGGCACAGACGGAGACCAAGTCAATATACCAGGGAGACTACCGGTATATTGACTGGGATTGGATGCAAACGTGCGGTAGTCATACCAATATGTAAGGTTGAACGGAGTGGCGGGCACAAAGGGTTGAGCATCAACAGACAAGAACGCAAGGAAGAAGACACACAGAGCAGACAGGATGAACGACATGACGATAAGACACACAGAGTAAACAGGATGAAGGAGAGGTACAATTTGAGAAATGAATACCGATTGAGAAGAGTGTTTCAATCTGCAAGGTGCTTAAAAGCACATCCCTAATCGCGTCCCTACCACACAACGTCCCAAAACACAACCTCCCAACTACCTTGGAAAATCAAACACTGACCTGTCATGAAACTCGCTTTCTGGACACTAGCTTTCACCGTTCGAGGAGTCGAACGAGCCATCTATGATTATGCGTGTGCCTTTGAAGATCATGTGCAGGACGCTGAGTCGTTCATTGTGTTTCCTGCGGGCTGTGCATTTGCCATGGACATCGGGTATCACCTGCATCACGATGAGAACATCTTCAAACAATTCCTTCACAGGTTCCGAAACCGTATGTATGCATACACATCTACCATTGATCTCGAGTCATTCTTGTTGAAGAACGAGATTGAGTATGTCTATGTGCAGAAAGAGGGTCGTATGGATGCTCAAGACATCGGCTCACCCCAGATCAAACTCTTGACACACTGTGCCTTTGTTGCGGATCAACCACACGGCCACAAGTATGTAGCCGTTTCAGAAGACGTCTTCATTAATCGTTCTCTACCCGGACTTCCACGACTCGTCGTTCCATGCATCGTCAAACCTCTGCCTTCCGTTCCTGTTTCAGAAGTTCAGCAGGCACGTCAGCGGTTCGGGATTCACGACAATGACATTGTCATTGGACGTCATGGTGGTTTCAACACGTTCAACATCCCATTTGTCCCTATTCTACTGAACAAGTGGATGACTGATCACCCTGGTCATCGTCTGGTCTTCCTGTTTCTCAATACGAAACCGATGCCGGAACTGGAAGCACACAATGAACGTGTCAAGTACATCCAATCCACACATGACTTATACCAGAAGGCCTTGTTCATTGACATGTGTGATGCGATGTTGCATGCACGTACAGACGGTGAGTCGTTCGGTCTGGCTGTAGCCGAGTTCGCTCAACGCGGAAAGATTGTTATGACCTATAACGGTGTAGCTCTAGAGCCATGGTACTATCGGCACCACGAAAAGGTGTTGGGCAACTTGGGCTGGTACTATTCGAACGAGAAAGAACTCTCTCAACTCCTTGACAAATTGAATACGTTCGATATCCCACACATGATTCGTGTGCCCCGTATCCCACCGTCGTTATCTCAATTTACCGAACGCAAAGTGATGGAGACGTTCATCAACGTGTTTGATTTGCCCGCCAAGATGAAGTGAAAGGAGTGTCAGATTCAAAACGAGTGTTCAAACAGTTCAAACAGTCCGACTGTATCCGAGTCAGGATCCATCGATCGACCGTTCACTTCGATCTCTCCCAACATTCGCAATCCACGAGTGTTCTCAAGGTGAGAACGGGGCAAGATGACCGTTCTCTGAACGGTCGAATAATAAATGGGTTGATAGCCACCTTCACGTATGAGTACACCTTCTCGAAACCACAAATACTGGTGCTTGCACTCGAGACAGACAGTGAATGTGCGATTGATATGCCGTTCGATCAAATATATTGTTCGGACACCAAGGGACATGAACCGACCACATGTGCAACAGTAGTGTTCGCTACGGAACGACATGAACACGGAGGGTAAGAGAGTTGGTTTCGAAACATGAGACAATACATGTGTCGTGCGATGGATCCTGTATGTCTGGATCGAACAGAGACCGTACAGAATGACCACAGTGTGTGTGCTGGAAATATCGGCAAGTATCTCATAGTGGTGCGGGATTTTACATGACCGTTCTACACGAATGACAGTGCCAGTCAATTCGTCTCGTACAATCTTCCCCCATGTTCGACTGAGCTGGTCTCGTGGCAGGAGGAAAGGGATCAAGAACATATCCCACACATCGGTCAGTGTGGGATATATGTGGTAGAGGACGAAGGAAATGGACATTTCTATTCGAGAATGGAGTGTGAATCCAAGCTTTACAGGTAGTTTTCGAGAAACATTCCATCCCCTTGGAAAAGTTGATTCCAGCGTATCGTAGAGAAGTACGTTGAATTGTGATCCCATGTTTCTCCCCATCTCGGATGATCCTGGTTCCCGAGCAACACCATCATCCGAGAATATACCGCGAAGGACACAGGGACGTTGTGAAGTTGAAGGGGACGACAGAGTCGCGCATAAATCAGAGATTCTGGCAAGACTCGCATCACACGTGTTGATGTAGCACGTTCACTCTGAAAGACCGCGTTATTCTTGTCGATCCAGCGAAGGTGTACAAGCCAATCGGGTTTCTCCAACAAATCACGCATGGTAACAGGTAGGTTAGTCTGATAAAACTCTCGATACGCTTTCCATTCGCGGATCAACTGGTCATCTGTGCTCATATGATTCGGATCGGATGAATCATATGACGGCGTAAGGTAGATATATGTCGGAATGCGGGTTCGATGCTGATACAAGGTGATCCACATGAGCTCCGTGCTCGACAGGTGTTTCCCCACAGTCCGTTCATCAATGTATTGCTTGCAGAGATCATATCTATTTGTCCATAACTCCGGAATGGAGGAAGATGATCCTGGAAAGGCCATGTCTGATCCATACAGGAAACGCATCTCTTCAACAGCATCTTGCACCATGTCATCGGTGGATTTGCCGACCATTCGACCAATCACATGCTGAAGAATGTCCTGGGGAATCTGAGTCAATAAGGTACAGGATGAAACGGCGACTCGAACATGTGAAGTGGGTGCAACATCTGAGTTTTGTTGTTGTTCCACATTCATAGTGAATGGTGTATGGGATTGGAATTGGGAAATAGAGGAATGAGTATGCAGAGGTCATAACTCACAACTCACAACTCACAACTCAAACTACCCCAATGTCCAACAACCTGGAAGCTCGCTATTGCTCCTATCTTCCGTTGAACCACACCGGCGACGTTCACCCGCTCATCACTGGAAATATTGGTGAAATTGGAACGAGATGCGTTCGGATTGGAACGTTGATGGGTGGTCGGTGCGCATTAGGTGCTTTGCTCCGTTCAATGAGTCCCGAGGAACACCGTTCACCCACTCTCGTTCAGGCCGATGTGTTGAGGAGGGAGCTCAGTGAAATGCTCTTCCATGAATGGACAGATGAACGGTGGGAATGCGATATCCCTCGAACATGTTTTGTTCACAAACCCAGTCGGTTGCAGTTTCTGTATGACACCCTCCATGTTTACACACAAGAGCTGGGGTATGCCGTGTTCTACCTGTATCACGCCTACGAGCTCGAGTTTCATCCCAAAATCTATGTGATTGGTCAGTACCACCATGTGGACGAGTCGGTGGAGAGAACAGAGGAGCTGGAAATCATGAACAGTCGTTCAGGATTTCACCATCTTACATCGACATTGACTGTCGTTCCCATGCATGCTCATGAGAATGTTCGATCGCGTATTGCCATTGTCGTCTTACATCATGGATCCGTTCGATATGACACGGGTCATTATGAGACGATTGGGTACAGGGAGGATGAACTCGACCCTGTTTTGACCATGTTCCCTCTGGATCATCCATTGATTCAAGCTTTGGATCAATGGGCATCTCGACCTGGTGGAGACATGGCACGAGAAATTGAAATGACATTGGAACGAAAACTGGATGAGAGCGGGATTGATAGTGAACGAGAGAAGGTTGTTTCCGCATCTCCAGTTCCTGTTCCCGAATGGCGCCACAAACCTATCAAGCTCCCGCGTTTCCCCCTGTACAGCATCTCTGGAAAGGAGTACCCGTTGTTGAGACGAACGCTCGATCGGCAAGTGGTGGGAGGCATTAACAAATGCATTACATGTTTGGTGAAGCGTCATGTCTGCCGGTGTTTTCATCGAGGAACAGCTACGGTTAAACAAATGGAGGAGGCCGAAACGTACTTGAAGAGCAGGAAGCGAGTACACTTTCGTGAACAGAAGCTTCAGTATGGAACGGAATAGATTCAATCATGGATATCAATTCGAACCTCATGTGGAGGTGTGTATATGTGCGTATAAATATATCCCGTGCGAACAGGTGGTTCCAGTATTACGGTGTGGGTATTATTGACTCGCTTGCGTTCTGCACGTTTGACTATCAATATGGGTGAACGACACAGCGGACACAGTTGAGAAACCAGCTGATTCAAGCATCGAATGCACAGCATATGTGTACAGGACAAATGCTTCTGAGCGCTTGTCGGGATGTGAGCAATTAGACAGACCGGACAGGTCATGTTTCAGTTCTATTCATCTGTGAATGTGTACCACCATGGCCTGTCCATTTTTCGCATCTCTGCGGACATCTCTTGGAAGGAAGGATATGCACGAGGAACGGGATCGTGATACATTACAGCGACATATTGTCCGACAGCAAATGCTTTGGGATGAGCGCGAATGTATCTCTGATACGCTCGATCACACCATGAGACGTGTTCATCAGCATCAGAATGCATTCGAACCGGCATCATAATTCGTTCATCCAAATAGATGCTGAATGGATAGGTGAATTGATTGTTCTCGTCCAACAGAGTCTTAATTGGCTGTTTGCGATCAATGCTCAAGTGTCGGTACGAGGTGGAAATGACCATCTTTGTCCCACGAACAACATCGATCAATTCTTGAATGGGATTATCAATTGGAAGATTGATAATCCCGTTCGTGTGGAACACACGTAGATAGAGGAGGGTTTGAATAGGAACGACAGCACAGTAGAGGGTCATGATGAATTGGAAGAGTGAAAGTCAAAGCTTGAAGTGTGTTGATAGAAGAACCAGGTGAATCAATCAGATCATGTCCATACCTCATATCAATGATCTCTCGACTGAATCAAACTAGACCCACTAACCTGTCATTCATCTCTTCTCTCATCATGGATGTCAGTTGTAGCAGTAGTACCCCCCTGAAAAGAAATCCACGTGGACTTCTCATCTTGTTCGAAGGAATGGATAGGACAGGCAAATCGTCTCAAGCTCGGCTACTTATGGAGTCCAAGTTTTGCAATACCTCATCAGTTTCCATGTCCTTCCCGAATCGTTCGTCTCCATACACAGGAACATGTATTCAATCGATCCTTCAGTCAAAAGCAGACCAAGCTGTCTCTATCCCTATTCATCCTCAAGCATCCCATCTCATTTTCAGTGCCAATCGCTGGGAACAAGCCGACAAGATAGTGAATCATCTTCACAATAGTCAACACGTTGTGCTGGATCGGTATTCCTATAGTGGAGTGGCATACTCGGTAGCTCTGGGTTTGGATCGAGAGGTGTGCAGAAGAACGGAGATTGGACTGCCTAAACCCGATGTTGTCTTCTACTTGCGTGCCGAGTTCGAATGTCTGCGCATGAGGGCTGGCTATGGACAAGAATCAACAGAACGTGAGGATATTCAGAGAACGGTCATGAAAGAGTTTGATGACTACGCGCGTGAGGATGCAGATCGATGGACAGTATTGGATGCATCTAAACCCATGTCGGTAGTTCATGAAGAGGTTGTGGAACGACTGAATAACGTTGTTTCTTCTGAAGCTATCCAGTACTTATAGACTTATGAGGTGAATGTGCCGTTCAAACATGATTCCACGGTGCAACCCTAGATTCAGCACGTGGCAACACCATCTCACTCAACTGATGCCACAAACTTGTAGCTTCGGGCAGAGGAATGGTTTCAGCATTCCTCAAAATGTCAGACGCGTTCGAAGTACGTGAATGCATCCATGTAGCATAGCGACGAATCACGTTCAGCAAACGTCGATCACCCAAGCTCAACAGCTCATTCACAATCTCTTGAGGATCATTTAATGGCATGAGCATGCGAAGGTGGATGTATATCATGCTCACCACTACACAGTAACCTCCGTCGGGACACTTTCTGGGATTGCCCGCAACCACTTGTGGTCCATCAAAGGGACATGTATGAGAGGGTGCGATATAAGTCCATTCTTCAGATAGTCCTGCACGTGCACGGAAATCCTGACTGTCCAAATAACGATTTACACCAGGCCAGAACCATCCAGCATTAGGTTCGAAACGCTCATACGTCATCTCGAGGAAGTTGAAGATCATAGCACCACGATGATCAAACCCATCTGCTCTATTGTCGGAATCCAAGTCAAGGAATAATACCGCTACTGGCTGAGTGCATCTCTGTAAAGCATTTGCTAGGTTGACTGTGTTGATATGAGTAATCTGGACGTCTTCATTTCCATCCTCATCTTCACCCAACCAATGAAACGTTAACGCAACGGTCGCAATATCTCGAGCTTGGTTATAACGTATCAATTGTTCGAGAGGTTGACCTTTGCGCTCAGTGTACCTCACTTCCTCTTCTTCCGGTGCACGTAGAGTCGCAGGTAAACACACATCCTGAACACCTTCTTTCTCGACCAACCATGTCAACCAGACACTGGCTTCGTCCGAATCACCCATACATATATCTGACAGGCGGTGATTATCGACACGTCGAATAAAGTCCAAGAACTTTCGATGGACTTGACTCGACGTGTACTTGATCAAGTCATGATGAACGCGTTTAGGAGTATCTTCATCCGATTGACTGACTGAACGCTGTCTTTTCATGACGATCGAGCTTTTTTCAAGGATCACACCGATCTGATTCCATGTGATCTCTAATCTTCATTCTTCATTCTTTGATCCCCATCCACATATTTTGATCATTCCGTTCCTCATGGACATTTGGATCGCTGACCCAGCTGAACGAGCTCAAGCCATTGAGAAGCTCCGAATAGCGATCGAATCAGAGCAGGCAGAGATCGTTCAGCTATCGCGACGTCTCACACGCCAGGAATCTGAAGACACCAACTCCACGAACGTTCAGGATGAAGTGGTTCGAGAACGAGAGACGCGGAGAGCGTTGGAACGGAAACAGCTGGAGAGAATGCAAGAGAAGCTGGTTCGCAAAGAGAGCTTGATGTGGTCATTGATTGCTGATCATGCAGTGGTGCACAAGAAATAGATGGACATTCACATTTCATTTGTCAAGTGCGTCCTAGAAATGGGTATGCTGTACTCACGTAACGGTTCAGCTATGGAACCCGACTGGGAAGGTATGCAGTTGCGTCCTGTTATGATGTGCCGTTTGCTGGCTGAAAGGCTGGACATTATATTTGAGGTGAATGACGAGATGAGGAATCCAGTAGAGCAGTTGCGAAAACGGTGTCAGGATCTCGAGATGGATAACCCGAACCTGTGGAACACTGTGTACCAGCGCTGTTCTCGTGTCGAACGAATCCAGCTGTTTAAGACGGAGAGGAGGGATGTCTTGCAAGAGTGGCATCATCTGTGGAGCACGTGTCAAGAGCCAAGGCGGATGATGTTATTGACGCGAGAACTTCATGAAGCATCAGTTGGAATAGATTTCATCTGATTCAGTGGACACACTCTTCATTCTGCTCATTCAATTCCTGCCTATTCGATTTTACTGAACGATGTCCACCTCATCCACCGCTGTTGTTCCAGTCTCCCAACTGGTAGAACGTCTCGAACAGATCTTGACTGATTTAACCGAGACTACTCGTTTGCTCAAGACACATGTGGACAACAAGACTAACAACATAGATCGTTCGGATAAATCTCCTGGTGATCTTGTCCATGATGAATACATGAATGGTAAGCTGATTACGTTTGGATTTGCTCAGCCCGATAATCGTCGGTTGTTCAAGATCCTTCACAGTGTCAGTATGCGATGGATCGGTGCAGTAGGTGGTGAACCTCCTCAAATCTTGAGTAGTACGGCTCATGTGGTCATGGTGTGTCCATGGATACCGAACGACACACACTGGATGCGAACGGTATTGGGCTCGAATAAACTCTACGATGAACGCTTCCGGTTCTGGTTCATGAATCAAATCACCGAGACAGATAGTGCACCACAGGGTGATCTGGGTCGAAACACACTGTTCATCATCAATCTCCAGTATACCAGACCGGAACAGTGTCGAACGCTCATTCCCTTCCTTCTGCACCACAACTTGCTGAATGCTAGCGATCTTGAAAGTCGTGGTTGTCGTGTCTTGTTCGTATGGTATGCACGCACTGACTTACATCAGAGCATACAATCAAAGTGGGAGTCTACGCTGTGGTCTGAGGTCGTTCTAGACTCGGCGAAGGAGTTTTCCGACCGTTATATTGGCATGGAAGACATGTTGAACACTGGGGGCTGTATGAACCATCCGTTTGGAGAGCTGAGTTCTCCTCAAACCGTGTCTTGTCTTCTCAAGGAAGTGCTCATTCGATTCTATGTCGTTCCCAAGATTCACATTATCCGATGTAGACCGGATCAGGTAGGAGCGTTTCAGAGTGAGATGCGTTTTGCGAGCAGAGATTTGAACGTGCTCGTAACTGGTCGTCATGATAATCTGAGCTATCTACATGATTTAACGTTTCCTCCTGCTATTGACACTCATCATTTCATCATCATCACTGCTGACATCAAGCCTGGAGATTATATCCATGTGGAGAATGTTGGACTCGTATATGACATGCTGGAATCAGACACGAGTGAGTTTGGTGTGGTCAACAGCCTCGTGGGACACTTGTGCGGACACTATGAGTTTCCTGATCCATCTCTGTACGTTATTACGAGTATCGATGCTGTCAAGAAGTATGTAGAACATGTGAAACGAGGGTTCAGAAGTCAGACTCAGACTCCATCTCAATCAGAATTCAAATCAGATTCTGGTTCAGAGAAGAATCTCACCACGATCGATCGTGTATTCCATCTCTTTGATGATGAACAACCCCGATTGGGTGTGCGGATTTGTTGGTCTGAACGTGCAGGTAAGAACGTGGTCAGAGACTTGGCTATTCGGGTAGCGTTGAAGTGGTGCGCAAGAGGACAGACACGCGCGGTAGCCTATATCAATCCAAACATGGATGGAAATTGGATGACCGAGATGCAGTGTCAAGCGTGGGATGCCGGTCTCTCTCGAATGAGTTTTTACGATGCCAAGGTGGAATCTCACATTGGGTTGATGAACCGCCTCGGTCATGAAATCCTGTTCATCTTTGAAGAGTCATTTGAGAATCACAAGGAATGGTCGGAAAAAATAGTGCCTGCGCTGGAAGCAGATAGTGAGTTCAATCAAGTTCGTTTGCACTCAGCTGGAAATCGTGTCTTATTCTTGAGTGATGTGGATTTTCCTTGTCGAGCTCCGAACAAATTGTGGGGTTCCATGGCTACTGTTCAGCATTACTCTTAGGACGTGTAAAGTTTGAGGATGTGGAGGAAGGAAGTGGAGTTGTAGTATCTACCTATACCTTTGGCCACTGTGCATGTGTATGTGCGTGTGTATCTGTGATAATAGACTCGTCTAGATTCAGAGATCACACTTCAAACTTCCCATTCCCATCATTCCCCCATCATTCCTTCCTCATGTCTTCTCCTTCTCATCCATATATGTCGATTGACATCAAGCGCCCTCCTCCAACTTTCACTTCTGCTTCCACTCTCTTGGTTTCTGAATCGTCGACGTTCAAGTTCATCGCAGTCGTTCTTACACTAACGGTATGTGTGTTGTCCACACTGGTCTTGATTACCGTCGTTCAATACAGGAGCTCTGTCCCGTTCCACACGGACTATCATCCACTAACATCCATTTCATCCACCTCTGTTAGTTCCAGTTCCGGTTCTTCTCCTGTATTCATCTGGACTGATGATGGTAGTGTAAGCCGACAGATTCCCATCTCCGACACTGTACCTTTCACTAGTTCTCAAGACGCCTCTGGTCGTCATCACACTGTATTCAAGAATGTGTGTCTGCACAAGGACAGTCAAGATCGCAAGGAGATTATCTTCTTCAGCGTTGATTCTGCTCGACGTGCCAAGTATGATGCAGAGTACTGGTCAGTCAATAGTCTAAACTGGCGCTTGTATCATCGATATCTAGACTCTCTGTCGGACACGGAGTTTCCCTATGTGGGTCCGCCATTCTTTCCATTTCACGGAGCACCCTACTTTCGTGGCTCGACCTTTTTCTACACGTACAGTGAAGATAATATTGCCCAGAGCTATCAAGAGACGGTTTGTCATTTACCGCCTCTGATTGATCCTACTTACCGTGCCAATCATTCGATTACAGGTTATGATCACTTTCTCGCTCTACACATGCACATTGTGGATGCCAACGGTACGAATCTCGAACGCGATTGGACAGAGACTCAGATACGATTTGTGGCAGACTCGGTTCAAGGTTTACAATCTGATCGGGATCTCAACTTGATTGATCATGGCACGTGGATTGGTATGGGTCGGCCTGAAACTATGTGCTTTGATGAGCTCATCGTCTATCAGTCGGCTTCGTGTTTGTGGTACGATGAGAGGTCTCCTTATCCACCCACAATGAATACGACTTTACAATCTCACTTTGGTCGGCTGTTTCAGGAACATCATTTGCGAACGGAGGTGCCTTGTGTACAGAACATCACAATCTATGACCGATCCAATACAAGTCGTCGACGCATGCTTAATGCCTATGATTTGAAGTTGTATCTGGAACATCAAGCCCGTGTTTATGGATTGGATCTCCATGTCCAGGTGCTCTCATCCATCACAGGCCATATCTTTGAGCAGATGCATCGTACTAATGGTCAGGAGATGTGGATTGAGCCTCATAGTGCCAGCAATTACAATATGCTCTGGCTACCATTCAATGCTGTAGCGGTTGAGTTGGGTGTCCATGGGTCTTGGTACGCTAGGGGAGTCGGTCGATACATGCCTCAGACCTACAAGGTCATGGAATGGGGGACAGAGCTGGTTGCGTACAATAAGTCGCTAGATAATATGGAGTTTGCCGGAGAGAGATCCTTCCATGTAAGCCGAGATCTGATGCAGGGCATTTTCAATCTGACCATGTATGAGACCAAGGTGTCATTCTGTCGTCTGAATAAATAACATGTTATAACTCCTACTTACTGTGAATGTCTGCCTTCAATCTCTTACGAACGACATTTCCTCACCTAAATGATGTGTGGTTCAACCACTTGCTGTTGTTCCTGTTGCCCAATGCATGGCTGATGGACACCTGGAGCAAGATCCTAGTAGACGAGTTGGAAATGGTGTTGAACCATCGACGTTTCGTACGTCGTGTTTTCCCAGGGCTGTCGGGTTCAACGGTCTATTCTAAACATCGCATTTGTTCCAACCCTAACGGAACGATGACCATTTGTCTGTGGGTACATGACAACTTCCATGGTCTTGGTGCGCACATGTCCAAATACACCCTGTATCCTAACACACGTCTGATAACGCGTATGTATCATCAAGATCATGTGATGCCGGTATACAGCCGACAACCTGAATTACAAACGTGTATGCAATGTGGTCGACGTTTCAACCCTATACATTTATTCCAGGTCGTGGAAACCAACCAAGTGTTCACCGTGTGCATTCCCTGTGAGGGTGAGGAACAGATCTGGAGAGGTGTGTTGTGTATGGATGAGAAGCAGGACCAGATCTACTCTGAAATCACCACAATAGACGTGTAAATCTAAATCTTATGCAGTCTACCGATCTTACTCAGTCTTCACATCTTGATCTCACCTCCTGATCTCAATGAACTGGATACAATGTCGTTCTATTCGTCGGGTGTGTTGTCATTGAAGGATGTATGGATTAATCACCTCTCACCGTTCCTATTGCCCAACGTGTGGTGGATGTCGATCTGTCACAGAGTTCTGCTAGAGGAGTTTGCAGTTAGGTTCGAGACACAATCACGTTTCAAGCAGACAAAGACAGAGGCTGTGGTGCGCTCCAATTGTCGCATTTGGAAAGACTCAATTGAACGACTTCACATTCAGGTGTGGGCATATGGTGTCTCGGATGTCCATATGAATGCACTCCATTCGTTCGGTGCATGCACATCAACATATGTCATTCGTCTTGCGTCACGCTCTATCACACACTGCATTGGCCGAGTGCCTGGTATAGTCGATGACGATTCGGTGTGTGCAGTGTGTGGAGAATATCGTCCGAAGTGCTATTATTTTCGAGCCGTTCGAACAAATCAGCGGTTCTATGTGTGTCGAATCTGTGGTTGGCAGAAAGTGTATTATGGGGTGCTGTGTTGGAAGGGTCAGAGTCAGACGTATTCTGAAGTAATAGATGAGTAGATAAGTAGATAACGAGGTGGATTTTATTCAGCAGACACATAGTCTCGAGACAAAGACATCCTTCAAAACAAATGTGCTTGGTTGCTCTTGTAGTAGAATACCTTTCGAACGACCACTTGACATGAAGAACGATTGGTGCGTGGTTCTTCCACACTTCATGACACATGACCATCCACACTTCCAAAATGAAATGCACGACGGGTGGGATCTGAGCTCACTCTGTTTTCCGCTACTATCTATCTAATACACACCTCATTCGACTTTATCGATTGATCCATGGAACCACCAGTGAAATGTTCGATAGACGACTCCAAGGTGCCTTGCTCCACCGAACCAGCCGTGAAGTCGAATGTGTCCCCACCCCCTGATCAGAAGCGCTTCAAATGCACGCATGATGGATGCAACTACACGTGCAAGCAGAGTACCCATCTACAGAAGCATATGCTTATCCACACTGGAACAAAACCATTTAAATGTGAACACGATGGTTGCGAAAAGAAATTCGCACAACGTGAGAACATGCTTACACATATGCGTACACACACCGGTGCAAAACCATTCCCATGTGAACACGATGGCTGTGAAAAGAGATTCACACAACGTGTGAATATGCTGAGACATATGAGTACACATACTGGTGCGAAGCCATTCCAATGTCCTCATCCTGGTTGTAATTATTCATCGCGTCAACGAGAACATCTGCACGCGCATTACGCCAAGGCGCATTCCAAAACCTATCGCTTTGTGTGTTCGACCGGGGGGTGTGGTGCAGGATTCTACAGTTCATCCAATTTCCGTCGCCATTTACGAACGCATGAAGGAGGACTTATAACCAAGTATGTCAAGCGCGAGGAACAACGGATCTGGGATCTGTTGATTTTGAACGGCATGTCAAAACAGATCGAGCGGAACGTCAGATTCACTCTACCCGGTGTGAATGGCGACGCTTCAAAGCAACACGAGTTCGACATGATCATTACGAAGCCAAACGTTATCCTGGTGTTGGAAGTAGACGAGCACTGTCACGGTCTGTCAAACCTGATGTCAGACGTCAGCTTCGATGATCATGATTCTGATTCAGACGATGAGAATGATGAGGACAGTGAAGATGAGGACGAGCCAGAGGAAGACGATGTACTTGACTGCGACACACCATATGCTGTTAGTTGCGAACTGGCTCGTCAACAACGACTGATTACATACCTTCGAACAGAACGCCAAATCGACCTCCCCATTTCCATCATCCGGTACAACCCACATGGTTTCAAAGTCAATGGAGTTCGAGCGTCCGTGCCAAAGGTAGAACGGGAATCCAAGTTGATCGAAACCATCCAGAGTTGGCAACCAAATGGCGACGAGCTTCAGTACATGTTCTACAGCGCTACCTCGGTGGATGGCAAAATGATCGCTGATATCACGTTTCACAAGGAGTATCACTCTCTAGTACTGCAACAATGCCGAGAGGCAATTGTCGATTAGAATGCTCCTGAACAGTCGAGACAAATCAAATGCTGTTCCGTGTGTTGTTGGTATGATTTAGAAGTGGAACCGCGCTAACGGATGGCTGGGATGAAAAATGACTCACACAGAATCTATGTCTCTGCATCAGGCTAACAAGGTGATCTCATCCACGTAAGACGAACAGTTTCCTTCAAAGGAACAATGACGTTTGATACGGGTACAGTACCAGGTTGAAATGGAGAGAGTTAATAGATAATGGTGAATATCGTTCTGCTCAACAACAGCAGGAATGTGCAAGTACATGTAATGCACCACAGCTGTGCACCGAACGAAGTCATTGTTGAGCCACATGACACGCAACGACATTTCTTGGATGCAGAGATACCTCTGCACTCTATTCATCTCCAATCCAGGCAAGAGGAATGATACCAAGTTGTGTTCCCAAACGTCCTTCAGCTCTGGGTACTGTATGCACAGCAGTGGAATGCACATGGTGAGGATGGCTTGTTTGAAATGTGTGGTCGTGGTCTCTCTTGATCCCCGATATTGGACTCGGAACTGATGGACAGATCTCTTTCCACACAGCCTTGCTGATCATTTCTCATCCGAGTTCTCATCCACTCATCCACTCTCCAACCCACACGTCCCCGTTCAATATCCTGTACGTTCCACTGACTCTTCTGATCAGAATGAACAATCAGTACCAGTCCATTCCCGAGCTGTCCACCATCCCACGGGCGACACACCTGAACATCGCTTTGAACATCCAGCGTGAAAGTCGCCGGAATACCGTGTCGAAGCAGGCACAGAAGATGCACGATTGGCCTCAGGCTGTGGAGTGGTTGCATGAGAGCGTTGAACTGAGGTTGACAGAGATGGTCAAGAGTGGACAGACGTCTACAACCTTGCACACGTTCAGATTCAAATATCACTTCCCTATCCCAGATGGCACTCCATCAGCAGACTCTGATCGTATCACTGAGTTGTTTGAGGATGATCCGGACGTATGGAACGATGTAGTTAAGAAGTATTACAGCCGTCCTGGACAAGATACCCCTCGAGTATGTTTGTTGAGTGATGGCGAAACAGTGTTGCTCAGCGTGGAAGCTGAGAGCCCGGTATATGCATGGTGGAGGAGTTCGTGGTTGAATTATCACGGTAGGTACCATCGAATGTGGAGGTGGATTCAGACGTTCTTGTGTTGAATTAATAGGGTCATCGGTTCTATACATAATCATCGAACGTTCAAACTATGTGTTTGGTGTATTTGATCTGATCAGCGGTCTGTCATACAGCACTCGGAGTGAGTTCCTTCTGTTCCCTTTCCATATTGTCCTCTAGTCGATCCACCGTTACACTGAATGACTCATACTGAACCGGTGGAACGAGAGTGCCACAGTATGAAGCTTTAGGATGGTACACCACCAAACACGCTACATACCAGCACAAGCAATACAACAGGGTATACCACTGTTTCCCCACAACGCTCGCAATGATGTTCAGAATGAACATCATTCCACAGAACCACCACAAACACATGTAGCGCTTGAACACACCTTCTCCCGACAGAAGTCGATGGCTACCATAGCACGAGCAGAGGAGCATCACTGATTCTACTGTCACATGAATCAGGTAGCACAAGATCACCGCTCCTGCACAACTCATATCAATGAGATAGATGTACTGCCAGAAGTTGAGTGCTTCATTCGCGGGCAGTGCCTTGTGCGTTACTACTCCCCACAAAGTGAACACTGTAACCCCCATCCATATTAACGAGAACCATCCGGGATAAAACATCCACGAGAACGATACACACGTACGACTAGACAGAGAAAGTTCGATCAGAGGTGATTGAAGAATGACTCCATGACCACTTCAGGAACCATTTCAAAGATAGGTACCACTTTTCATACGGATCATCCATGTGAAAAATATGTCTGCTTATCTGTCTCCACTTTGTCCAGAATTGAACGACGTATGGATTAACCACCTGCCTGTGTTTCTGTTGCCAGATCGTTGGTTAATCTCAGCCTTGTATCGGATCGTGTTGGATGTTATGGTCGTGCGTTGGAGAAACCGTCTACTACTTCGGAATCACATTCAATCGCGTGTACGTTACCATACGGATCAAACGATCCATATTTATGTGTGGACAGTGTATGGTTGTGTAGTATCCGAGTATGTTATTCAGCCTCACATGCATTCCATCCACCAGACGCGTCATTATGTCGCTACGTTAAGTAATCGCCGTGCGACGTGTGCAATATGTGGATCCTTTACTCGGAATGTGGTTCGTTGTCGAACTGTCGAAACGAATCACACCTTTGTTGTGTGTCAAGATTCAATGTGTGAGTGGGCGACACTCAAACATGGCGTGCTGTGCCGTCAACAAGATGGAAGACCGATCTACTCGGAAGTCGTAGCTATAGATTCGTAAGTCCTCGAATTGTGAAAGTTAATCATGTTGGGACGTTGTGTGGTTGGGACGTTGTGTGGTTGGGACGTTGTGTGGTTGAATGAGGATAGTTCTGGTCGAATCGACACACCAACTGGCTCAGTTCTGATTTCATTCTTCAAATTGTGTATCTCCTTCCTTTCGTTCATTGCTTCTGAAATATGTCTTCTTGTCTGTCTCAACTATCTCAACTGTATCCTGAGCTGAAGAACGTGTGGATCAAACACTTCTCGCCGTTCATCTTGTCAGATCCGTTTCATGTGTGTACGTGGCGTCAGATTGTGATCGAAGAAATGGAGATGTTCTTCGATGAAGTCCGTCGCGACGAGAATAGGTCTGTCATACTACACTCAGTCTCACGGTTCAGTGATGCGTTTCATGATTGGTGGGTGATGAACCATTTCAAAGCGACAGATATGTGCACTCAATCTCGCATGCGTGCAGTATCGAACGGCACTTGTATCGTTCATATCTGGACACGCAAAGGCATGGTTTCAAAGTACGTGATCGATTATCCAAACCATTCTCTGCATCAAACATGTATTCGACAATATGTGATATGGATCGTGATAGAAGATTTGACCTCGGCCAAGAGTGCAATACAGCTGTCAACATCAGACGAGCCATCCTGGTGTGCTGTGTGTCTGTCTGTTGGCAATCGTTTGTCTGCTAACCGTAACTCGTATTTTCAGATTGTAGAGACCACTGAACGTTTCCCAGTCTGTATATACTGTTTAGAGGGCAAGGAATATTTGAAACATGGCGTGCTGTGCCGTCAACAAGATGTAAGATCGATCTACTCGGAAGTCGTAGCTATAGATTCATAGAGACACTTGTCAAACCTTTAACTGCCCATGTGAGAATGTCCTCTTGTCTAACTCACCTGTCTCAACTATCTCAGCTGTACCCTGAACTGAACGACGTGTGGATCAACCACTTCTCGCCGTTCATCGTATCAGATCCCTTTCATGTGTGTACGTGGCGTCGGATTGTGATCGAGGAAATGGAAATGTTCTTTGATGATCAACGTGGTGTGAATATAGGTCGGTTTCACGATTGGTTGGTGGGGAACCATTTCAAGGCGTCCAATATGTGTACTCAATCTCGCACACGTGTAGCATCGAACGGCACTCGTATCGTTCATATATGGACACCGAACGGCGTGGTGTCCAAGTACGTGATCGACTGTCCAAACCATTCTCTGCATCAAACATGTATTCGACAATATGCCAGGCAGATATCAACATCCAGCAATCTATCCCTGTGTGCCGTATGCTTGTCTGCTGGCTGTGCCTTATATTTCCAGACAGTGGAGACCACTGAGCGTTTCCCAGTCTGTATATGGTGTATCATGGTTAACTATTTGGAGTATGGTGTGCTGTGTAAGCGGGGAGAGAAATGGATCTTCTCTGAAGTTGATAAATAAATCGATACCTTTGTACATTTCAAACCTTTGATTTTTCATACCCATCTCCAGTGTGAAAAAATGTGCTCCTGTCTATCCCGACTCTATCCAACGTTGAAAGATGTTTGGATCAACCACCTAATCTCGTTCGTCCTGCCTGATCCTTGGCTTATCGATTGCTGGCGAACGATCGTTATGGACGAGTTGGACATGCGGTTTGACGAAGACCGCGCCATGAATCGCGCTACACTGTTCTTTGAATCCGACAGACACAAGATGAGATCTGCCTCCAGAATCTGGATTGAACCTGAAACAAATGACATCCACGTTCAGATGTGGATGTGTGGTTGTTGGTTTCTTGTCTCCATGTTGTCGATATATGTCATTCGTCTTTCTCCCGTTCGTCGTATGGATCAACCCGTTCAGCGAAGGTTTTTGGCCGGAATCAATTATCACCCTCCCGATTGTGTTATATGTGGATGCGATCGTCCACTTCCAACACATTTTCTCCAAGCTATACGAACGAGTGAACGTTTTGCTGTGTGTCGGTTGTGTGTCGGTCAGACACTCAACCTCGGTGTGATGTGTATAGAGGGCGACAGACAGATCTACTCTGAAGTTGTTGACATAGATGAACTCTAGTATTTCAACTGGTCATTCTTCAAACCAACTCTCAGACAATTCATTTTACACCTCTTTCACCATGACCAACTCCATCATCAACCAAATACGTTCTGCGTTCAAAATCTACCAGGATTTTCCTGAGCCTGGTGTATCGTTCTGGGACATGAACTCTTTGCTCTCCAACCCCGTTCTGCGTCATAAAGCGTGGTCGATCATGACGAACCAGGTGAGCTCTCTTCAAGCCAATGTGGTGGTCGGACTGGAATCGAGAGGGTTCTTGACGGCCTCTGAACTGTCCACACGTCTAGGTCATCAGTTGGTGCTAGCGCGCAAGCCCAACAAGCTTCCTGGACAACGTCATTCAATCACCTACTACAAGGAGTACAGCAACCAAGACCTAGATCATTCCTTGTTATTATCTCCCTCCGATCCACGTGGCAGACCGAATGTGATGGAGATTATGACCGATGCGATTCGTCCCAATCACAGGGTGATCGTTTCGGATGATTTGCTTGCTACAGGTGGATCGGTGTTGTCTGTGATTGATCTCGTTCGACAAGCCGGTGGAGAAGTGGTGGGTGTAAGCGTGCTCGTCGAATTGTGTCAACTGAATGCGCGTGCCAAACTGTTGGAACATGGTATCCAGTTGTTCTCACTGATTCAAGTGCATTCTGATACTACTGACCTTATTACTGGATCCAACTCTCATCTCGTGTATGTTCCTAACGACACTGTCAAGTCCAATGATATGGATGGCATTCTGACACTACAACAGATCCATGCTCAGCATATGATTTCTTGTTCTCATCCTGCCAATGGTGTGGATCATCGTATCGTTCTGCTGTATGCTCCTGTGATGCAAAGTATGGCCAACTCGATTGCTCTGCGTTTCCCTCACATGTTTCGGATGGTGTCTATTCAGTGGGATCATTTCCCCGACGGTTCTCCCAACATTGACTTTTACTCGGACAAGTACCTAACTAATCGAGATGTCTTGTTCCTAGGATCATTGGAAGAAGGTGCGCCTCTACTCGATCAAGTCTCTTTGTTGATTGCCCTCCCTCGACAAGCGATCCGTTCATTAACCATCTGTTTCCCGTATTACAATACAGGCACACATGAGTTGGTGTCTCGTGAAGGGATACTTGCGACTGCCGAACCGATGGCCAAGATCATCTCTAATTCACTCGAAATGACATGTAACGGACTGCCCGTTTTGCAGATGTTTGACATTCACAACCTGACAACACGATTCTATTTTGGCAAACAGGTTCAACCGAGGATGTTGACTGCCATCCATCTGCTGAAGGAGAAGATTCGTGAATGCGAAACATGGGAAGGACGTGGAACAATGGTGTTGTGTTTTCCAGATCAAGGTGCTCAGAAGAGATTCACCGAGTCGTTCAGAGACATGGATGAAAATCCACGGATCGTTCTTGGCAAGAAACGCGATGGATTGAAACGCACTCTTCATGTGGTTCAGGGATTGAACGAACAAATGGGTCGAATGGTGAAGCATATCCTGATTGTGGATGATCTCGTTCAGAGCGGTGGCACCATCTATGAGTCGTTCAAGCTGTTGAGAGAGTTATATCCATTCGTCAAGGTCAGTGTGTATGTTACACATGCGGTGTTTCCCGAACAAGGGTGGGTCAACTTTTTACCCGAAGGCAAGTATGCCGGATTGACACGCTTCTATGTGACCAACACCATCTCTCGTTCCGTTCGTCATCTTACCGGACAAGCTCCATTTGAAGTGTTGGATGTATCGAGCACCATTGTGAACGATCTAGCGGTTCGGTTGGGAAGAGAGAACCAACTTTGTTTAACGGTTCCTTCTCTGACTGTGTATGTAGCTTCCAAGAACGCAGACAAGCTGTTGGCTGCCAAGAGAGCTATGGAACGTGTTTTCCCTGGAATAAATTATTTTCTGGAAGGATTCGAGTGCGATTCTCAGGTGCCTTCTCAACCCATTGGTGGTCAAGCATTTGAAGGTGCATTAAATCGTCTGAATGCTCTGCCCAAGTGTGTTCCCAATGGTATTCCGATCAGAGGTGGGAATAATGTGTTGCAAATTGCATTTGAAAATGGTAATTTCTTGGACATGTGTGCGGGTCAACTAGGTCATACGGATACATGTGTGTGTCTGGTTAGGTACACGGGTTTCCCCATTGTATTCTCGTCGTTGAGTCCAAAGGTCAGTGTTCCGAACGACGTGTATGAGGAGGCAGTCAATGGCGGTCAGACTGTTGGAGAGGTGTTCGAAAAGAGGTATGGTTGGAACAAGTCCAATTGGCATGCTCATTTGGATGTGCAATGCAGGGACAGAATTGATTTGATGTCTATTTCCATTCAGAGAGCGATTTATGAAATGCTGAACACGGCTCCTATCGGAGTGTCGGTAGAGAGTCGTATCTCATCAGGTCTCTGAGTTTGTTTTTCGAACGGTTAAAATAGACTCCCTAGTTTCTCACATAATCTGACAACCGGCACAGCATAATTCCATATCATCCAGATCTCTCTGTTCCTGAGACAAAAACAGCATGCGTGTGGACTCTCTACGAGATACAGGCGGAGAGATCAGTCCTCTCGTGTAGCTTACGAATGGTTCCAAAAGGATGAGTATGATCCAATTGTGAATAGTGCAGACTCGGCGTAATTGTAATTGTTGCGTCTTGAAATGAGGATAGTCGTAACAGACCATAAATCCTGGCAATAACAAATGCCAACGATCCATCTGAGACACGGGTGTTCCAAACTTGACCATTGATACCCACCATGATCGTTCGGAGTACGCCTTGAGCACATTGAACAGTTCCGTCATGTTGGAGTCCGCTTCGTCCCTGGTGAGAATAATAACTATGACTTGCTCGGTGCTCTCTTGTTTGCGTTCGAGCAATCGTAAGAGGGTAGGGACGATGGATGACTGATCGTTCTGAAGTTGTCCTGTAGAACGTTGAAAGTGGAACACGTCGTTCGGTTGACTCACTTCTGTCCATGTACAACCATTCGAAAACTCCACGTCAATCCCATCAGACCGCACAGCAGACACCCATCGAACAATATCGTGAATGAATGCAGACTGACGAGTCAGGAAACTTGGAGCAAGATGAGCACGCTCTTCTAGTCTGCATTCAAACTGTAGATTGAGATCGACTGTGTCCAAGTTATCCGTGTTGATACCATTTTCACCCAAGACGAGAATAATCTTGAACGTTGAGAACAACCGCCAGATGGTTCCGTGAGTGTGTTGCATGAATCGATGTGGTGCACACATGCGAACGAACTCGGAGGTGTAGGGAGATTCTGTCATTGTGGATGGTTGAGATGATGGTTTGGGAAGTGAGTTGGTCTGATTTGATACTCAGATACAGTCCTTATTTTTCACACAGCTCATCCGTGTGAAAACTATGTCCGTGTATCTCTGTCGGTGTTATCCATCACTGAGTGATGTGTGGTGTTCTCTATTGATGCTTCTGTTTCAGTTCATCTCTGACATTCCACAAGAACGTGTCACTGCCGGAGTCTTTCTTCAGGACGTCAAATGCCGGAGTATAGATTGCTTGTATTGGGTTTGCCTTTCTAACGACCTCTAAATCATCCAAGAACCACGTTCGCTTAGGATCAATTTTCAGCTCTGGGTGTTCTCGAAACAGCCATTCCAGATACTTGGGTGAACCGTTTGTACTGGATTTTTTGGATGCATACTGCTGAGACAGAGCACACTGTGGTTCAGACAGGACTGCCAAGATGTGCTTGCGTCGTCGACTTACAATCTGGGGTGTGCTTCCAAGAATAAACTTGCGAATCACCCACCAAGCGTAGCTCAATGAGGCCATACTAAAGATGACGACATTAAAGTGTTCAAATACAGACTCCAAGAACTCGTCTAGACCAGGACGGGCATAGACCATAAACAATCCATGCATGTAGGCTCGTTTCGAATGAACGCCAGCTTCTCGTGCATATTGGTTCAGCCTCAAGCGCACGTTGGTCTTGTTATACTGTTCAAGAGGCACCGAACAGATTAATGTATTGTCCAAGTCCAGCACGAGGCATGGACGTGTAGGCATTTTTTATGGGTTTAAACAGAATGTTCATCGAGAGCCTGACTCACATCATACCCTGCCAGAACGAGCATCCCATGAAGCCATTGCCAGACCGTGTTCTTCTGCTCGGGACTCAAGATACTAATCCACTTCTGTGCCGTATCTTTCACCTGTTTGTTGTCCATGCCTAACAACAGCTCAGGTCGTGCTGTTAAGACGTCCTCATTTCGAACGGCAATCCATTTCCAGACGGGTTTGCCGTTCAGCTCCATATCCATATGCTTGTGGTATGCCGTATAGATGCTGGTTGCCGATTGACCTGACAAGAAGATGCGTGCCAGCTCGATCTCGACCGATGAGCCTGTAGCTGCCACAATAATCGGACGCAAAGCATTCAAAAAACTACGTGTGTATTCTCGGAGTCGTTCGCCCTCATCTTTCATTTTCATGCTTGTGCTCATGCTCATTCTGAGGTCAGACTGAGAGATTGAAGTAAGAGCACTCGGGATGCACTTTTCGACCTTTATGTATTTGTGAGCATTTTTTCCTGTCTTCCCTCATGGTCAGAAGACATCGAGCTTCCCCTGCACGTACGACTTTAGACAGTGCACCGATCCCAGCCATTATTTTGGAACGCACCTTAAACGCCATGGACGAGGACTGGATTAAACAGTTGGAGATTCAGTTGTTGTGTCCCGTATGCCGAGAGGTCTCCCCATGTGGATATGTACGCTTATCCTGCGACTGCTATATCTGTTCCACATGTGCACAGGGCTTGTCCAAGTACAAGCTCGAGGTGTCCACACAATACAATGACCCGGTCTTTGCAGTTGTTCGCTTTGAGCCATGGCCGTGTCCAAATTGTCGCACCATATCCGACCTGGAGCCGAATCTGATGATTGGCAATCGGAGGTGCGATTCGAACTTCTTGTGTATGCGCACAATGTACCAGAAGTTGAAACCCAATACAGAATACCTATCGTGCACCTGTACCGACGGTCGACATGACAATGACAATACATGGATCAATTGTCCTGAACGACTGTCTATCTGTCCTTGGTGTGGAGAGAACATCAAGCTCCACACCACCCATTCCTTGGATGCTCTGACGTTGATGTACGAGCACCTGAGCACATGTTCCTTCAGGTTTGAATGCCGTTACTGCAGTTTAGTTGAGAACGGTGCGTGGAGACAATTGCAATACCCCTATCGAGACTTGATCGTGCACTGTAAAGTGCATCGAATCATGTTCACATTGTTGCACCGCACGCGAGAGTTGTTTTATGCGCTGTACACCAACCCACAAACGTTCAATCCCGAGATTTGTCAGTACTGGGTAAGCCACACATTCAGTCTGGTTCGAGTTGTCGAAATCGAATCTGGACAAATGATGTTCAGTGATTTATACCCAAACACAGACAACTTTCGCGCCAACACGATTCGCAAGCGGATTAGCCACCTCGTTCAGAATGCGCCCAATCATCACACCGCCGAGATTGCACGTGCGTTCCATGAGTTTATTATGAACGTGCGATGGTCAAGGCCTGGAGCCCCGATTAATTTGATGGATGTCTTGCCTGGATTCATTCGATTAGTCTATCAAGACCGAGAGCCTGGAACGATAACTGATCCCAACTTTCTGATCGAGTTCAATGTAGATGGCGGAACGGACACGATTATCCCACCTGTCCATGTCCCGACACCGCCACCCATACCATTCGGGATCGTCAACTCGAATGGTGCTCGACTGTTGGCTACGCTGATTGATATGGGCATGCCACCACCAGCCTTGTTGCGCAATCGCAATCAATATGATGTGCTCAGCCTTCCTGAACGTGTGGTATCTCGTCCAGTTCCCATTCCGGTGCCTGCTTCAGACGTACGGATTGAGATGACCGAGTTTCTTCGATTAGAATCCGAACCTGAATCACGACAGGAACAGACAGAACAAGAGGAGGACGAACATCAAGAGGAGGACGAACAAGATCAGGTTCCACACAGTCGGGAAGAAAACATGATTCTATCAGACGATCACGAACGCGAACAAGAAGTCAACGATGACGAGCTCGACGCGCTATTTGAAAACATCGTGTGAGATAGAACACGGAACAACAAGATGGATATAGATACATACACTCATGGTTTGATTAACACTTCACTAACGAAACGAAAGAACCTTCATCACTCGACTCACCCACCACCTTATCCACCTCTCTCTCAATCATCCCCCTAACGTTCAATCTTGAGCTTTTGTTGCTTGACCAAACAGTCTCCCATGCGATCTGTCGGACACTCCAGGAAAACACGAACAAGCGACGATCTCTCCGACTCGGGTTCAACACTGTGAACATGTCCCACCAAGACGTTGTTCTTGTCCATTAGCTTGTCGCCAACATTCAGTGCATCGTTAACGACTTGGACGATCAATTCCAATCGCTCTGTAGAGACTGGAATTACAACAGATTCTTGAACGATAGCCAATGGAGAGTTGAAGCTGGTATTGTTAATGAGAGAACGTCGAAGTTCTGCAGCGATGATAGGTGATCCAAACGCTGTCACCTCAGAGGATCTCCCAATCGCTACTGTGGTGCTCACGTCCTGCTCTCCTGGCAAGTGAGGCAAGCGAACAGTGATCTGAATGTTATCGTCCTCTTCCATTGTGAATCAAAACGAAAAGGTTTCCAAAAGTGTCGGTGTTGACGGATGAAAAATGACTTTGGGACATGTGAATGGTCATGGAGATTTTTACGCAGTTGACGTCTGATGGTCGGCATTATTTGACGAGCAGTGCTTAGCAGGCTGAGACGTGCTGAGTAGCGCAGCGCCACTAATCACACTGGTGCTCCCGGCATCTAGTGTGCCGGATTTCCAATCAGCTACGACGTTAATGGCCGCCAGACGAGTTAAGGAGTACTCGTCCATAAGCTGTTGAATCGCCAGCTGATATCCCTTCCATTGTGCAACCGCGCTCCGACGGAACAAGAGGGGCAAGATCAACCAAATACTTACGAGGTATCCTACCAAGAACAGTGTGATTGGAAATGAAGAGTGCTGAATCACCCCTGCATTGCTCCAACTTGCTCTCCACACATGGCCAGCATAGGTCATGAGGCCTACAATTGTTAACAAACAGGCGTATAAGATACCGTTCCGCAACCCACACTCCTCGGCTGTATGGACATTGTCCATCCAGTAGAGAGGTGTTACGCATGAACTGAACAGGAACCCAGACAACATTTTGAGGGGACTTTTTTCCACGAAACAAAAGAATGAACCGAATGCACCGAGGGAAAACGGTCGATCGATGGCTGGATATCGACTCAACTCACCGCTTTCGTGCACTGTACCCCAACACCAATGACTTCACCGTTCCTATCAACATTGATCCCAGTTTGATCAATGACCCTGTATTGAGCAGTGCACCGTTCACGGCGAGTATGAACCCGATTGGTTCCAATGTGACACAGACCAGCACTGACGCTCAGCACATCACCCTCGGTGTGGGTGAACCCGATATTGTCGATTTCTATGTGAACAATACACTGGAATTGATGGGACAAGATCACACCATCATTGCATACAACGGAACGACACAGGTAGCTACGGTCGACACACCGTTCAGTAGCATTCCACCGGCAGGAACGTCATACATTATCCGTAAAGTCAAGTCGTTCTTCAATTCAGCAGTAGCAATTGGTCCAGTAGATAGTCGCACAGATACAGTCAGTTCGGTCAATTTCATCAATCAATCTCCCAGCTTGACCCCTGGTATTTTCAACACGGACTTCTTTCAGTTTGCTAATGGCGACCATGGAACGAACAACTCCCAGATTGTTGTGACGTACAATCCTCAACCTCTCAACCCTGCCTTTCAACAGCCGAATCATGTCGGTGAATCGCAATGGGTGTCAACCTCTCCTCAGGGTATGATCTTTACGTCGTCCGTTACTGGAACACTACAAACATTGACAGTGTCATTGCGATGTATTTCCAGCTCGAGTCAGCCTCGAACATTGCAAATCCAGATTGCAACCAGCAATGGCAACACGATCTTGAGCTCTACGACTGGTGTCATTGCACCATCCGCTACTGTCTCCGATATCACGTTTTCGCTTGCAAACATCAACAATCCTGTACAGCTGAACGCAGGAACAGCGTATATGCTCGCGTTGCAAGACACGACAGCAGGTGGTAATTCGACGGGATGGATCGAGATGTTTGGGGTAGCGAACCCTAGCAACAGTCGTGGTGTTGTCGCGAATCAGTTTCAGGTTATTCCCAAATACAGTTTGATTGTAGCGGCGATTGGCGGAAATAGCCAATTTGTATTTCAGCAAACGCAGAATCTCGCCAACACTCAGTTTGTACAGGCGGGCGGAAATCAAGGGTTTGTTTTCACCACACCCGGCGACACGAGTACTGTGTTTAATGCGAGCACGGGAACGGCTCTGTTTGTAGCGTTTGACGCGGCGAATAGTACTCGAACGATCGACACGTCATTGTACACCGGGAACTTGGTGCAGTCCGGGACGGTGTCCAGTCCAAACCCCAATCAACTGGTGTATTCCACCGTCAATAGCTTGACCGTCACGAGCCATGCGTACTCGTTTGCTCCGGTCTCGGTCACGGGAAATCAGCAACTTACACCCAATGAAACCTCCCTAAGTATCTTGACAGGAACGACGGGTCCAGGTTCGATTGTTCCATTTACGCAACATGCCACTGTCACGCCACCCAGCACCATTGTAGCTCAGCCCGCGTCTACAAACACGTGGCATTTCTCCACCAGTGGGTTCACACCGTCGACTAGTCCCGCTGATTTTGGTACGATTGCATCTGGTATTATTACTCCATCCAATTTGGAGAACAATGCTACAGGAGCAATTATTACGATCACTGGTGTGGTAAGTGGCATCACGTTCACTCCTACCGTCACGTTCCAAGCGTGGTGGCAGAATCCCGGTGGTCCATCAGCAATCTTGAATCCAATGGCCGTAGTAGCTACTATGGGTAGTCCCATTGATAGTGGAACTGCTCGTCCATACACTGTGGTGTTCTCGTACACTCAAGCTGAATGCACCAACGTCAGTTTCAGTCAGAGTGTAGATTTGATTGTACACTACACCTTCGACACGGGAGCTGGATCAACGACATACTCGAGCAATAGCGTTGACTGGCAACTGATGTATCCACTCAATCCAACAGGAAGTGCTATCCCCATCTTGGGTGGCTCCGAGTACACACTGATCTGGAACGATCAGTCATCGGGAGGGAACGATACAGGCTATACGCTATTCTTGGGAACGAATGCACAGAGTGCCGGGTTGAGCTCCATGTGCACAACAACCGTCTTTCCATGGATCAATTTCCTCGATGGCGTGAATCAGAATGAATACTTTCAGCAATTGAGTACGGATCCGTGGTCATTTCAAGGGTTGTTGCCAGTGGGACACGAGATAGGATACTGGTTTCAACCGAGTACAACGTTGCCCGTTCTAAGTATAACAATCAGTTTGCTCTGTTTACAGGAGAATGGTGGCACTCGATCCATTCAAGCTCAGATCCGTCAGGGGAATGCCAGCAACCTGAGTGGTCCCATCGTGGAGCAAATCCCGTCGTTGATCACCATCCCCTCTCAATCCCAGAGTGCGGGCACAGCGCCTGCTTCCATCACATTTACGTTCAGCGGAACAACCGTTTTAAACAGCACTCAAACCTACACGTTCAGCATGATCGACTCGACTGCTGACAGCAACAACACGGGTGGCATCTATGTCTATGGAATCCTGAATGATGCAAATGCGGTAGGATGGGATCAGGGAGGGTTGACCCAATGGGCTCATCCATGGGTGTCTGCACAAATGTCCGTCTTTTCCGGAACGCTGGTATTGGAAACAGCTTCACAACAAACAACTCACAACCTGACTGGATTAAGCACCCTCAGTACGACCAGTCCACTGACGATTCCGTTCGATATCGAGTTTGGAGATGAGGGTTTTGTCAGTGATTTTGGGTTCTTGGGCTCGTCGTTCGGAGCACGAGTCGTACAGGTGTCTCTGTATGGACCGACGTTGTCTAATTTGTTGTTTCAACAGAACTTTACTCTGCCTGATGCAGGTTCCTCACCGTTCAGCACTACAAGCAGTTCTCAGAACATTATTGCGCTCGGCAACCAAGTCCCCGCTCTGGAAGTTGTAGCATCCACTGGAACGTACTTCATGACGCTTTTGGACGTTACACCCAACAACAAGTCCAACACCAGTGGCGTGTATCTCTACGGCTTATCTCCGACCAGTCCACAGTTTAGCGTGATTGTGCCGATCTTCACAATCAACTTTGGTCCACCACAGTCCCTGTCGTCGTTCCTTGGCGGTTTCCAAGACATTGTCGAGTTCAGTCCGTCCGTGAGCGATAACCTGTCGATCTTGCATGCTGGCGGAACGGTGGTCAGTTCAACTGGCAAACAACTCAGTAGTGGGTGGTTCTACGTTACACTAGATTGGATTGTCATTCCCAAACAGATTATGGCTGTAGGGATTGGTGGGCTCTTGACAAATTATCCGCTTATCTATGTCGTTCTGGTCAATCAAGGGTCAAACACATCACAAAATCTGATACACTCGAACAATCGAACGATCGATCCACGAGCTACATTTCCCGTTGAGATCTCCAGTTGGCTGTACAGTTCAGACCCAACGGCGTTCTTCACGATGAAACCACATGAAGCCGATCGACGGGCTCAGCTCATGCAACTTCGATTAGATCAACCTATCTCGTTCCAATTGTTGTTACCCAGTGGTGAAACCATCTCGTTTGAAACTCAAGACAACCCCAGCCCTTCCCCTATCAATCCCCTCGTTCAAGTAAGCGCTAGTTTCCGACTCACTCCTGTTTAATCCTCTTCAGACTGTTGTTTGTGTGTTTGAAGTTTACGTTCATACTCGTCGATCTGGCGAACTAATGCTCCACCATCTCGACGCCAGAAACGTCGACGACAGGTTTGACTACACACAGGATTCTTGCTCAACGCGTGCTTGATGCACGCGGGTAAAGCGCAGGGTAGTTGTTTGCGCATCTTCCAAAATAATCCTGGCCAGCGGTCACTACCAATGGCTCGAACTTGAGACCAACTCAATCGAGAATCCGCGCGGATTTTCCGAGCAACCAACATGGAAGGTCTTGATATCGAGGAGGACTCAACAGTTTCAAAGGGAAGACAGAGTGATGAGGATACAGGTATAACAGACGAAACGGGAGTAATAGATGTGGCTGGATATACAGGAGCAGGACGGACAATTGGTACCACTGGTACGAATTGGACAGAGGAAGGCAATTGATTCATTGAAGGAGAAGGTACTAGAGGTATCAGAGGTACTGGCTGAGTCGATTCAGAAGATTTACGGTATGAGGACAAACATGCGAGCATGCACAACAAGAGTCCATGCAATTCACCAGTCGAATTCGACAAAACATGCATTTGGGGTGTGAACAAGGTGGTCAACTCGGCGTACCGCTTCACCATCGGATTATGTAGCAACTGCTCTACGGCATCGTTCAACACGGTGAATTCAGGTAAGGACAGAACAGAGAATTGTGTAGTGAAGAGCGACATAAGAATGGAATAGACTGGGGATTGTGTGTGTAAAGATTTTTGAAAAATGACCCGATGCTATCCTTCACTAGACACACCGAGAGTCTGAGATGTTTCCGGTCTCTCATTTTTCAACTTGACTGATTATTTCTGTGCTCTCTCTGTTCTGATCTCACCATGTCTCATTCCTCACAGGAAGATGTTGAACTGATGCTCGTTCAGTCGTGTAAGTCCCTCAGTTATCTGGGCAGAATCTGTGCAGACTATACCAGGCATTCTCCTCTCGTTGTTCAGCATGCTCATAATCTTCGCAAGCGGTTTAATGATTGGCGCAAACGTGTCTCCAATCAGCGACACAAGGAACGGTACGAATCTTGGAAGATCTACCGAAATCTGTGTGTGGCACATGGAACCGTTCTCAATCGAACGGATCATTTGAGCTCGGAGTCTTCCTCTTCCAGTCCATTACTGCTGACTGTTCCAGAAGTTGAACCGGAAGAAGAACATGATGAACCACAGAACCAGGTCAATAACGATCCCTCGCTGTTGGATGATGAAGACTCGTATGTTCATGTGGAAGAAGACGTTGACGAAGACGTCAAGGATGTTGATGAAATGGGTGAGCTTATGGAGTATATCAATCGTGCAGTCCGAGCCCACATTAAGTCTCAGATTGCTCATGAATACTATGATCTCAAGCGTCAGAAAAGACTGGTGGAGCTGGAACGGTTTGGATTAGACCAGGAACGCTCTCGTACTCATCGTGGTCGTTCGCGTTCAAGTCCGTGTCCAATCCCAGTCCCACATTCCACCCCTGTGCATGTGAATCAGGAAGTTCAGACAGAACCGATGGAAGCATTGTGAGAGCTTGGAAACATCAAATGTGCGTGCAAGTATGTGAATATGTGTGTGAATGTATCGTGCTTCTATCTATCTTCATAGATCAAAATCAATTATTTTTCCTCCCTATCTCCATATTCACACACAAATGTGGCTCTTCAGATCCTTCGTTGCTGTCGTTGTTGTACTGCTCCTTGCATGGATTCCTATCGTTCCTCTCGTGCTCCATATATTCACCCTGGGATCCATGACCGTCCTCAGCGTGATTGCAGGCACATTCTTTGGCTACAACATCCGATCTCTACCATGGACTCAATATATCACCCCGATCTGGCTACGCATCGTGCCGTCCGTATTGTTTCTGGAAGACTGGTTCCCCCATCTGAAACCTCGCATTGATGATTTGAGGGATCTGTTCAACACCGTTCGAATGCGCCAAAATATGCATGTCGTTCCTTCCACATCCTTGGTCATGGAACCGCCTCCGCCGATTGCGCCTTCGTCGTCTTCTTCCATTCCAAACCCTGAGCATATTCGTGCCGATTCAGTACTAACTGTGCTGAAATCGAAGCGAACGGTGAAGAAGTTTCGTTGGCAAATCCAGAACCTCAATGAATTGATCACACAAAACGAGATCGAGACCTCCTTCTCTCTGAACGACGATGATTCGCTGAAAGCATCCCTAGCCGTTCTGGGGCGTGGATATATTGTACGTGAAGGACGACGCATGATTGGGATCACCTGGTCGCTGAAGAACAAGACTCAATCTTTCTCCATGGTGCACATTGGTGTAACGGCAAAGTTGGCAAGAACTGAGTCTCACCTCTATCACTGTATACCCAAATGCTACAGCGTTCACGAACTGCTCGAGTCGAAGAATATGATGTTGATGGAGTTGCCCAAACCTGTCGACTCGACTATTTCGGACAATTTCTACCTTCATATTCAACTAACATTGACGGGACAAATCGAGTGTCAAACCCAATGCAAACAGATTGGGTTTGACACTGCGAACGCCAAATCTATGACTGCACTGAGTAATCAGTGGCTAAACAGCTTCAATCAAGGTGAACGTGATTTGCAGTCGTCCAAGCATCATGACATTACGATCGAGGTTATGGACGGCACAGTCTGGGCTCACAAGACCGTTCTTTGCGCTCGTTCGAAGGTGTTGAACGATATGATTCGGATGTTTGAGAACGATGAGAAACAAGACTCTAATTCAGACTGTGTCGCCAACCAGACTATTCACCTGTCTACTGAACGAAAGGAGCCATTGATCCTGTACCTGCAATGGCTGTATACGGGGTCTGTGCCGGAATTGGCGGACATATCGAATGCAGAGTCGAAATTAGTCGCTGTCGAACAGCACTTCGAGGGAAAAGACCAAGGTGATACAGATGATGATACAGATGATGATACAGATGATGATGAAGGTGATCATGAGAATCATCCCTCCGAAACACCGACCCGTCCTACTACTGCTGACTTGAACAAGGAATGTATGGCCACTCGAGAGCGATGTGTACAGCTATATGAGCTTGCTCTTCGTTACGATAGCCCGGAATTGATGGAACAGCTTGCCACTTCAGCCTTGTTGTTGTCTGACCGTTCAACTATTGCTCGGATGGCTCAATATGGGAAGCACACACCTGCCACGAGACTGATGGAAGAGTATGACTTGACGATCGACCAGATGGATTTCTCCAATACGACCAAGATGGAGGTGGAGCGAACGCAGACCGTTACGCCCTTACGGGTGCCTTTACCTATATTTGACCCCATGTCGATCTTTGTGCCCATGCCTGGTGGTGGATTCAACCTTGATTTGAACGGTTTAGCGAACGCTGGAAGGTTGAGGGTTGCCCCTCCCGAGAGAGGTGGAGATGGGATCTGAGTGGAGTTTTGTCTGTTTCAAAAACAATGTGTTGGTGCTACTGGATACTCGTATTTGTAGTGGTTGTGTGGTTGATGGTTGTGATCATGTGTGGAGATGGAATAGATGATACTCGTTCTGAGTCGTTCAACCCGTATGCCTATCGAAGCAGTTGGGGTGCTAATGTGGCAGATGGAGCTGTATGGGGTGATCCATCCTTACAGACCACTCCTATCGAACAAGACATGCGAGCATATCAACAGAGCTTGGACAGTCAAGTGCCTGATATTCCCAACCTCTATCACGAAGGATACATGACTGTGCGCACCTCTGGACCATTGATCGAGTTGCTGAATCCCAACCAATTGCTCTAGAGAATCTGAGACACTCTTCAAATCTATGACCTCACCCTCCACCACTATGACCAAGAAAGACAAGTCGTTCGATCTGCGTGAACACTTTCGATTCACCCACCCGAGCGAATATGCGTGCAACCACTGTCGACTGCCATTGTACTTGCCCTGTTGTGACAAGCTCGGCCGATTAATGTGTAAATCGTGTTTTAAAGACACGTGTACGGGTCAGTCGTCCTCTATTGTTCCCATTGTCTTCCAGAGACAATTGAAACTGCAAACCGTGCTGTGTATCCATTGTGAACAAGAGGTTGTGTACTCGTCGGCGTCCGAACATATCCGTCGAGAGTGCACCAAAGTCCACAGAACTCTGGAAGAGATTGTGTCCTTTCAGACGTACAATCTGTTGGAACGGATCAAGTGTGAGAACGATCACGAAGGAACGTCTATGGATGCACAATTTGTGAGCACCGGATTGTTGGCATGTCTGCGCGGACGAGGACAATATGAAGCCGATCCGAACGAGTATGGAATTGCACACAATACTATACCGCAAGGTTATGTCTATGTGTCGAATTACGGGCGAGTGCTTCGTGCATTTCAGGGGGTGTTGTATGTGACAGAGGTTGCTAGCATGGTGCCATTATCCGTGAAGGTTCAATGGATTGTTCAACGCTTGTCTTGTGCAAGCTATGCCATGCAACCTGAGCTGTTGGTCGATGCTGTTCGGGTGATGGTGTTGTCGGAGCTCGTGTGATGAAGTAGCATAAATACTGGGGGAAGTAAAGAGAAGTGAGACAGGGAAACAGGGAAACAGTAATTTAGATAGATGTATGGACGGGATCCGATAAAATATCTAGTCGACATTTCAATAATCCCATAGATAGATACACACACTCACATTATGTCTGCCGAACCTTCGTTCCCTCTCTTGACCCTGTATGCTCTCCATGTCCCGAATATTGACACGTTCTGGTCAACATTGTTTACTCAGTTGGCATACAAGATCAGCCCACCAGGTCTGAATATCAGCGGACAAACCCTGTTCAGCATGAAAGCCAGTGTGGTGTCGGCTACTCCTGGAAATACAGGAGGATCGAATGGCACAGACATCCATGTCGGTTCGGCATCCATTGTAAGCACCAGTATTACCCAGCAAAAACTCAGTGTTCAGCGTGGACATGCCAAACTGTCTACGTTGCTGATGACAACGCGTGGTCAATTATCACTGAACAAGCCTCGCAAAGGACGATTGGTCAGTGGGAGTGTAGCCATTTCAGAATCTGGTCTTGCTCGAACCAGTAGTGAGGAGAGCAATGAAAGCAAGCATAATATGTCAGAGTCGGATGTGAACAAGAATAACATCCTTGAGATGTTCCCACTCAAATGCAGTGTATCCGCTCAGCAATTCAGTGTAAGCCTCCCTACGACACTGATCACCTCAGATCATGTGCAGAAAGATCCCGTTCTGCTTCAGCTGGTGATTGACAGCTTTATGATGATGAAACGCTTAATCACAATGTACACATTCTTGTCCTCTGACAGTGATGTGTCCAACCAATCGAGTCAGCTGATGCAGAGAACGGAGGTGATGCGCTCCAAAATCTCACAGATTAACCGGTGGTGCGACCTCAAGTCGAAGATGGTCAAGGAAGAACTGCTTGGCCAATATTGCTTGCAGATGAAGGACAAGCATAACTTAACGTGGCCAGCTACGAGTGGATTGCGAACGATGATTGAGTTAGCCTTGGCTGGACGCGAACATAAATCATCCGATATCCAGATGCTGAATGGCGTGGTTGTTGGCATTACCGATATCGAGTATGATGAACGTCTCCATCGATTCGTCAATCGAAGATGGAGCAAGGCCAAATCTGCTGATCACGACTTGGTCTCTCCATCAGACACGGAATCACAGAACGGAGACGGAGACGGAGAGGAGGAAGGAGAGGGAGAGGAGGAAGATGACGAACATGTGTCCAAGGAAAACACCCTCAACACTGGCTCCACCTCTTTGACGGCGATTAAATTAATGTCCAAGCTGGAGCCTAGTCCGCTGATTGCTCCGTACCATACCCTGGGCTTACAGCGCACTCCTACAACAGCGCCACGTCTGGTAGCATGGGACAGACGTGAAAAGCAGAGGTTGCAGACACATCATGATATTGGACGTCACTTACCTCACAGCGAAAAGATCGATCTGATCCATGCTTATGAACGGATTGTTATCAGTTATAATCGTTGAATAGAACATGGATAGAACAATTTCTATTGGGAACTGGTACTACTGCCCGACAACTTGCGCGACTCATTCAGCAAGCGCAAATACTCATCCTTCAGACGGCTCTGGTATCGTTCCACCAATGGCCACTTCCGAACGACTTGCATTACCACTCCAAAATCTACTTGGTGATCAAACGGCAACAACGAATCAAACGTGTGCGTCCATAAATCCTTTAATCCATGCATCAATTCACGCATGGCCTTGCAGATATTCGACAGAGGGAATCGTCCAGGATGCTGTCGTGCAGTCGAGTACCACTCTACCCACGACATGCTATGATACCTCAAGTCGCACGCTAGGAACAGTGCGGCGAAAGAGAGCGTCTGGTAATGAGAATAAGTAATTGGAGGATTGTTGGGGTTCAACGGCAAACTAATGTAACGATCAAGGATGGACACGCTGAGTGTGAATGTCGTCTGTGATCCTAAATGAATAGTGGTCGTTTCCAACAGTGCCTCCAACAACCCTTCACGATCATGTGGTTTCAACACGGTCTGGTGTTGAAACAGACTCTGAACGTCTGGAATCGCGTTCAGAGTATGAATACCCGATTGTAGGTATTCATTTACAATCTTCTGGTACAGATCGTCTACACCGGGCAAACGAGAACGGACACTGTCAAAGTAGGTGTCCGAGAGGAGTTCAGATGCCTTTGGACGATTGCGATGATCAAACGTCAACATCCGTTCAATCATGGGAATAGCCTTGTAAAAGTGTGGGGCGTGTTTCTGAATGGCTTCGGGTTTAGTGCAAAACCTAAACTTGTCAGATTCATCCAAGTGGAAACACTCCTCCATGTGCCAGACGTTCAAGTGTTTGCTCTCTGGGAAACGTTCACGAAACTTCACCACCTCGTCCTTTAACGGGAAGTGGTGGTGAATAAACATCAATAAACTCATGCCCCAGGAAAAGATGTCGTTACATGGTGCAATTGGACCACGTGGACCATTCCTGGTGAACGGATTCATCTCAGGCGCTGCATAATTGTATGTGCACAACTGAGTCAAGTGCATCTTGTTCCGACCAATACGGTGCGAATCAAAGACGACCGAACCCCAGTCAATGATACGCACATGCTTGGTGAGAGGATCAATCACAATATTGAACGGCTTGAGGTCATTATGAACAATTTCCCATCGTTCCAACAATGCCAAGGCATGCAACACTTGAAAGATAATCCAGGGAATGTGTGGATCTTGATCGACCAATGTACTCTTCTCCGTGATCCACGTACCTAATTCAAGCTCACCATTGTCCAGGACGATTTCGACCGTTCGAGGAACAGGAACACGTAAGGGGTACCGGTCTATCCTAGAGTCTCTGGAACGAACGATCGGCACATAGATGGGAGGGTGTTGTTGATTATTTTGTTTGTCGACCGGTCGTTGAAAGGAAGACTCATAACAGTGGATGATGCAAGGATGCTTGATACGGGACGAGAGGAACGTTAACTCGCGGATGGTCGTAGACTCGAATCGTTCAAACTCGTCATTGAACTTGGCAATCCACTGAACGATCTTGATTTTCTTAGTCTTGTCTTGTGGGTGATCCCAGACCTGTCCGTATGACCCTTCACCAACTTTCCGTCTCCTGGACGGTGGACGAACGCGCACGGTCAAAGCGGTGTCCGAGGCGTCAGACATCATTTCAGTGGGGGAGAATGTGAAATCATGGATTTTGAGAATGGGATATCTCGGATAACTGCATGGAGTCTATAGAGGACTCATGTAATCCATCGGAAGAAGCTGTGTAGTATGCTACGGAAGCTTCACTCTATTCACAGCGAATGACGTGTGTCCTCGACTCCTCACAATCCAAAAAGATCTGAATGGATCTGAATCATGACTTCGTGTTTGACTGCGGACGAGCGTCAAGCCTTGTGCGCAGAGTTATTATCGAGGTTACCATGGAGACAGACGGTGAATCATCTCAGTCTGTCCGAAAGGTACGAGGTAGCGGAGCAGTCCTTGCTGTTGCAGATTCAACACAATGACTTACAGTTGCCAACGGATCAAACCGCTGAACAGCGTTTCGCGTTCATGAAGGATGTGATTGTTCCACTGATTGTCCAGCAGAGCCTCAGGTGTCTGGCGCAACCTGGCACTCCGGTAGGTATCGAGAGTGCGACGGCTACGGGACGTATCTCGACTCAGATGAACTTGAACTCGTTTCATTCGTCCGGACAACTCCATACCGAGGTATTACAGGGTGTACCCCGACTGAATGAGCTGTTCAATGCAACCAAAGAGATGAAACATCCTATGATGATCGTGCGATTTCTTGCACAGAAGGAATGGATAGAGACTCCTCCTCTTCCGTCCATCCCATCTCCATGGTCGTCCATCCCTGGATTTGATGCCTTCCACTTGTTCAAGCAATTCACACGTCAATTGCTTGAACACAAGACCCTGTTGGATGTGATGGACATGAACGGTAAGCCGTACATCCTGTATCGTCCACAATTGTTTCAGGGTCTGCCTCAACCGGAACCGTATTGGTATGAACCATGGAGGCAAGTCTATGGTCAGATGCGTGCGATCACGATGAATAATAACCCTACCAACCCCGAACCCCAAGTGTGGTACACCATTCGCGTTCAGCTCGATCGAGTCAAGCTCGTTCAGTATCAGCTGTCGCTCTCGTACATTGCTCAAGTGATTCAAGAGTCAGTGCTGTGGGCAAAAACAAAGAAGCGGTTTGGATCATGGACACCGATCTTACAGGTTATTGCTAGTCCAGACTATGAACGGACACTGGATATTCATGTCCGTGTCGATCATATGCCACCGCTCGAACGTATCTATCGCAAGGGACGATTACAACAGAGCCGTCAAGGACAGATCCTGTTGGATGAGGAACGGAGACGAGAGCTGTTTCTGAGTCAGGTCTTGATGTATGATTTGAGCAGTGTGCGATTGTGTGGTATCCCAGGGATTCATGAAATCAACTGGCGAACGAGAAGTGATCCCGAGTGTTTGGATATGAAGAAGAAGAATCCTTCTCATTCCCCGTTGCATCCACACGAAGGATGGGAAGTCATTACTCGTGGCTCGGCATTCCGTGATGTGATCTTGAGGCCAGAAATCCACCTACCCTCACTGTTCACCAATAACCCGTTCGAAGTCGTTGATGTGTTGGGCATTGAGGCAGCGAGACAGCTGTACTTGATTGAGATGCGCGCATGTATGGGTTCGGTCGATCAAGCTCTGTTCCACACGGCTGTTGATTCCATGATGTTCAAAGGCACCATTACTCCAGCCAATCGATTTGGCACAAACCCCATCGATGGACCATTGACCAAAGCCAGTAATGAAATGTCCACTCAGACACTCATACGTGCAGGGCTCACTCATCAGAGAGAGAGCTTGAACGGTGTAAGCGCGTCAACAATGTTAGCGCAACCCGTTCGTGTCGGCACAGGCTCAGTGGAAATCGCATGGGATGCTGAATTGTGGCTGGAACTGGTCAAAGACAAGGAACAACAACCAGCAGTGTGTACTACTCGTTCAGATGCGGGAATCGACAGCCTTATTGGCAATCTCAGTTTGGTTACAGGACACTCGTACATGATGGACATGGAAGAAGTGTGAGTTGGCCAATTATAGAACGTTGTATACATACCGACATAAAAGAGAGACCAAACACATATGAGATGAAGACGAGACGAGTTGGTTGGCCAAAGACAAACTCATACACTCAGTCACCCGTACATGGCTCGTTTGCAAAACGTGATAGATACACTGCATTGTAAGTGAAACTGAGAGAAGGAACGAATGTTCCCCCTCTTCGTGTGAACCTGTTCCAGTACTAGGGTCATTAACTGGGTGATTGGGACTGATTAGCATTTTCTACTACATTTCAATCTTTCTCGTTCACGATCATCAACTGTGTATTGATGATTGATGTATCGGAAGCTATACGTTGGCGTTTTGATGACGAACACTTCACCACGATAACTTCGCTACCATCCAGATCCACACTCTGTTCCGACTCCTTCTCAAAATTGAAGATGAATCCAGAAGGTTCACAATCTGTTGAATGTGAACGTTGGAGTGTAGCAATTGATCCTGAAGGACTCAATGTGCTTGGAAGGCTTCCTGTACTCTGACTATGAGTCGGACTAATTATGTCTAGGCAATGTCCATGATTTTGTCTGTTGTATATGTCCATCAATCGATCATATGAACTCATTCCCGGCTCGGGAATCTCGAGCCGACGTGTGGAGTTGCTTAGTCGCCGAAGAGGCATTTTGGGTGTGTATGCCGGAGAAAGGTCGCTGGGGGAAGGAACGGCTGGTAAGAACGTTCGATCAGCGAGTAGTTCGGCTTCATGTAAGGAAGGCTCCATGACCCATAGATTGTACCGAACACGGAGCTGAGTTTCCAGTCTCTGGCGCAACATGTGAGGTAGAATATGTGCACCAAAGGCCTTTGCACCGTCCGAGCCCATCCAGTTAATCGCGTCAAACGCTCGTTCAATAGAAATCACGGTACCTTCAGCCATGACTGAACCTGTGAACGTGGGTGCTCTCATCGAGTAAGTGAGCTGAAGAGGACGACAAGATTGGTGAACGATGCCTAAACAAATCTCAAACGTTGCCCCACCCAGTTCGTACCTGAGCTTCCCTGTGGAGATCTTGGCGAGAACGTTGCGAATTGACTCAAAGAAGCATACGTTATCTGTGGAACGATAAAACCTGTCGATGTTGGGAACGACGGTACAGAAGGGCATTGGATGTAGAGTGCAAATTGAGACGTGCAGAATATCTCAATGTGGACGAACATACCTTAAAGAATGAGTGTGTGCTCTTGACTGAATGAAGGTAGACTAGAGATGAAAAGACAATTGTTGCTTCAGTATTGCGATTCTTGTACTTGTGTATGCTCGACGTTGATCGACCGTAAAATGTCCGCGAGCCGACTCATATCACAGCCCTTCAGAAAGCCGGAGTTTCTATGTTTCTCCGACATCCGTAATCATATGACTGGCATGGCCGTTGTTGACTGGCTTGACCGCTATGGGACATCCCGCGGATACGAGCCAAACACGTCGATTACGAGGAATGATTTTTCGTCCTTCGTTATGAAGTGTGGGGTCAAATTCGAGTCGTGGGTCATTGATCAGCTGGTCAAGAATGGGAATAAGGCCGGAAGCACACCAAATGTCGTACCATTATGTGAACCACAATGGGTCGATCTCAGCCGATACACTCGACATCAGCAGAAACAACACCTCGATCACACGCTCGAAGCTCTCGGTGATCCAGCAACAATTATCCTTTATCAGCCGTTTGTTGTTGATGATGTCAGACATTGGTTTGGACATCCCGATCTCGTCATCCGCCAAGACGCTCTCCCTTGGTTAGAGGACATCCTTCATGTCATACATCCTGATCATTGCCTAACATCCGAATATATTCACCCACTCCCAGAACCGGTGAAAGACATGAAGGCACACCCAGGCTGGGCAATTGTAGACATCAAATACAGCAGTACATTGACCAACAAGCCATTGTACCAAGCTCAATTGCTCATTTATATGATGGCACTCAATAGCATGATTGGTAACATTGAGCCCGTCTCAGTAGACGACTTATATTTGCTAGGACGCAAAGGCGAGCTGACGCGCGCTTTTACACAGAATCGTCAAGTAGGTTTGGTCGAATGCGCCATCGAAGAAGCTCGCGAGTGGTTGAAGCAGGTCGATATGAATGAAGCGATGGAGTGGAAAATCACACCTACGCCATCTGTGCGTGAGTTGCAAGTGCAGAGCTCAAGAGAAGAGACCAACTTCAAGTGGGACAAGGTGCTGGATCGGATCAGCAAAGAACAGGGAGATGTGTGCTCCGTGTACAAGGTGGGTCCAGTCGTGAGAAGCAAGCTCGCGTTTCCACCGTTGACATGGTGGAACCCACTGTGTACGGCCAAATATTTAGGCGTAGCGCCGAAATCACCAGAAGACCAGTTGTGGATTGACCACATGCTCACGCAAGCTCGACGAGCGCGTCTCCATGAGCCGACGGACAGTGTGAAGAAATTATCGTGGACAGATGTGTTGAATGGAAGTAGTCCACGCGCCGTCCGCTACAAATTGATTGCACTCGATTTCGAGTTTGTGTATGATTTGCACCTCGTCGAAGCGTTTAACAACCCTAAGGCCGGTGCCTCATCCTGGATATTCAGTGTATCGGCCGGTGTGATCAATCAGAAGGATCACTTGAACCCGTCTGACTTGTCTCATACCTTACACCATAGTTTGGAAGCGAGCTTTACGGACTGTGTCAAGACAACAACCGGTGAGTTGAGTACGTTAGGCGAGCTGGAGATGATGGAACGGTGGCTTACATGGATGCAGAACCAACAACAGGACAACTGTACCCTGTATGTAGTCCATTGGTCTCCTGCTGAACCACAGTGTTTGAAACGCGTTCGAGCCAAAGTTGTTCCTGGAAGCCGGTTAAGCGACCTGTTCTTGTGGTGGGACAGGTGTGTTGTTATGATCGATCTCATGAATGTCTTGATTCGGTGCAAGGTGGTGATTCCCGGTGCAATGGAGTATGGATTGAAAGCCGTTCATTGGAACTTGTTTCGTTCGGTGCTGAAAGTCAATTCAAGCGCTGTTGTTACAGAGTCAAAACCCAGATCCAAACCCACCGCTACAACACGCAAGCGCAAGACCAACAAGGGAAGTGATCCAATTTCTACTGTAAATGTGCTTGAACCGCCCCTTTCCGACCCAACGGTGGATAATGGATTGAACAACACAGGGTTAGCTGGCGATATGGCAGGACTGATTGCCTATGAATTGGCCAGCCAGAAACGATTTGGACTGGAACCGGATGAAGCAATGAAACGTGTGATGGATTATAATCACGACGATGTTCAAATGACGGCTTCCGTTTGGCTGAGTGTCGTCCAATGAAAACAAGAACATTAACAGTAACAAATCAAAACAGAAGATGGTCTCTACACGTGCACGCTCGAAGAGACCAGCACGGTCTAATAATCAGGTCGTCATGTTTATCGGAGGCTCGAAACCGAAAGATTCCAACTCACACAAAGAACAAGATCAAGCAGACGAGGTCAAAGAGGAGGTCAAAGATAACGATTCTGACAATAATTCCGAACGACCACGCAAACGATTGCGACGTTTAAATCGATCTTCTATTCGTCTAGGGTTGGATGCCGAGGCAGAAGACGATCAGAGTGCACATCCGAATGTGGACAGTGATGGCGAAGAGCTTTATCAGGATAAACCTGAGGACTCTGATGAAGATGAACGTGGACTGGAAGATTACGAATCTGAACTGGATGAGGAGGAGAAGGCGAACATCAAGGAGATGTTCATGGAAGCTCTGCAACGTGCAGGCATCTCTACCATGGACGACGATTCTCCGCCATCTACCGAGTGGCAAGACAAGATTCGAGCATCCAAGATCCCAGACGAGTGGAAAGAAGAGCTAATGAAGCGTGCATCTGACCTCGATCGTGCATGTGAGGACGAACGTCATGATGTCAAAACTGAAATGCTGTTGAGGAGGGTGTTGAAGATCCCATTTGGAACGTACACTCCTTTACCCAAAGCTGATACACGTTCAGACAAAGGTTTGTTGCTTCAGAAAGCTCGCGATGAGTTGAACGTGTCTGTGTATGGGATGACTCGAGCAAAGGATGAGATTTTGAACGTGTTGGCACAGATGCTAAGTGGGTTGGAAGATTCCGGTCTCAAACAACCGAAACCCCGTATCTTTTGCCTCGTATCTCCACCAGGCTTTGGCAAGACTCACCTGGCAACAACGGGGTTGAAAGCCGTTCTCAACCGCCCCACCATCACGTTCAGTATGGCCGGAATGACGGACTCGACTCAGCTATTGGGTTGCTCCTTCTTTTACGAGGGTGCTCATCCAGGTTCATTGTATGATGCTCTTGTGACAGCCAAATGCATGGATCCAATCTTGGTCTTTGACGAGGTGGACAAGATTGCCGAGACTGCTCATGGACGAGCCTTGACCAACACGCTGATTCATTTGACTGACCCACTGGCCAACGAGAACATCAAAGATGCTTATTTGGCACCCATCAGTTTGGACATGAGTGCATGTACCTATGTGTTCCTATGCAATGAGCCCGACAACATCCCGATTGCTCTGAGCAACAGGATGTACTTCATCAATATTGACCCTCCTACTTTTCAGGATCGTATGCATATCGTTCGTCAATATATTTGGAAGCAGGTGCTGAATGAATTGAAGCTGAACCGCGTGCTGAATGGAGTCAAATTGTCTGAATCTGTTATTCAGATGTTGTTGAATCAATTGGAAGCACAATGTAGACAGAGGGAAACGGGAGGGATGAGAGGCGTGAAGCACATGTTAAACACGTTAGCGTTAACGATGAACCGACAACACCTGTTGGGTGAGATCGAGCTGAACGGAGAAGAGCTGGCGGTGGACTATGTTCGGGGAGTGATTGAACATTCCGGACACAGTGAGAGCACAACGAGAACAGGAATGAGTCTATCAGCACGAATGATGTACACGTAATCAGTCTATAGTTTCTCCATCACAAATACGCTTGTCAAGTGCCAACACTCACTGACAATTTCACGACTGCTCTTCAGTGCACCTCTCCATCCGTTCAAATAGCACTCGTGTCCTGCTGAGCATGAGTAAATGAAACTAACCACACACATCAATGCACAACTCAAGATAGCCGTAGGGATCAACAACACATTCACAATCAAGAACGGTACCAAGAAGACAAGACGCCACGAACAGTCCCTACATGTCCACTGTGCATCACTCAGATACGTTCTCCACAGATTCCAGTAGATACGAAGAGTGCAAGGAATCAACATGCCAACCAAGATGATCGTACACATGAAACCAGTTGCAAGTCCACACATCAGACCTACAATGATACACCACACAAGCCGATGGACAGGGATATCGAACGGCACAAACGGTTCCGCACTCTCATCTAGAGATGGAACACGAAGATATGCTTCCCTCAATGCAGACAGCTCCACAGTCTGCCACTTGACCAACGTGTTCAGCATGTCCACAATGGTTGTGTAACAAGTCTGTACACCACTCCACAACAGACACTCGTCATCATCGAATGTGCTCACCAAAGGCACTCCAAACCCGACTCCGATACCACCAACGACAGAACAAAGCATGACCAATATTGGCCACAACACAACAGGTAGCCACGTCGTCAAAAACATCAGGGTCTTGAGATTCTGTCCAATGCGTGGGGTCAACACGATAGTAACATAGCATTGTACGAGGTTCTGAGGTGTATACCACCACGCAATGAACGCGCTCGGCACGAAAGCGCACAATACTGCGAACAAGACATTCAACAGACCCTTGATCACACCGATCAGGCTCAAGAACGACCCGAGTACTAAAATCACACAGGGATTAGAATCAACAGGGATGCGTTTCGGCATTTTGAATTGTGTATCCATGCATTTTGGAGGAGCGCATGGATACACAATTACTCAACAGATGGCTTGGACAATAGTTTGAATCGGGGTACTCTCGTCTAGGAACCTGGTGAGCAAGGCATTTTTCAACACACGATCTTCGTTCTCCTTGATCAGTTGGTCAATTGATGTCTGGATCTTTCTCTGTGCGTTGGCACACAGTTCGATGTATTGGTTCTTCAGCCGAAGATTGGTATTCTCGAGTTTGATGTATCTCTCTAACAATGTACTGATCTCGGGAATTGTCTGAACAACCTTTTGCTGTTGTGCGTTCAGACTCTCATATTCGGTATTCTCAAGATCAGCAGATGACACCACTATGGGAACTACTGCTTCTATACCACTAGCCTGTAATTGACTGTTCCAGTTACAGTACACTGTTTGCAGGATTTGACGCAAATACTCTACATCACAGTGCGTTTGGTGTGCATTGACTGCATGTTGACCTAACACATGCATGTACACATCCGAGAGAGTACCCCACGTGTCCGTGTTCAGTCGGCGCATCGCACAATCGTACCTGATATCGGTTCGGATCAATTGCCACAGAACATTGGCGTTTCTATGTGTGTAAGCTGAGAGAATCAACTGTCCCAGATCGTGATTGAGATTATACGACGTGATTCCAGCACAGCTTTCCAGATCCCCAACGAGCTGTTCGAACATGTCGTCGAACTCTGCATCTGTGACGGTTCTGATTGTCGGTTTGGTTACGAGGGTTTCGAACGTGTATGTACACACTTGCCAGGAGACATTGGTCATCGTCTCACCATCTGTACCGACATCAAAGACCAGGATATTGGAACGCTTCCTGTTCGATATCTCCGTTTGTGTCTTCTTGTAGTAATCCACCCATCGATATCTAAGTATGGTGTCTTTGATCGTTGGCCATTGATTACCCTTGGGTGCGTGGTGCTTTATTGTGCCCTTCAGTACATTCAAACTCATGTCAGGGTTAAAGACGTGTTTGTGTATTCTGGGATGGTCAATGTCTGTGAACAACGCACAAGCAATGTCAATTTGTGCTTCGGTGAGAGACATTGGTGACTGAGAAGAGCAGAGTTCTTACAATATATGTGCGCAAATTGATCCCCACTATAGATTTTGCTCGGATCATTCCTTGTCCATTCATGTGTCAAGTCAGGTACTATCAGCACATGTCTCTGGATACTTTGGGTACGTGAACGTCTCTGGATATTCCGACGTGGATTGCAGAAACTCATTGGGAAACCTCTGCACCAAGTCCGACAAAGACATGCTGGCAATATGCATTCTCTGCTGATACTCCTCGTCTGACAAAATCTCACCTAAATCGTGATGGTAACGATAGGCTTTGTTCTTCATCAGCAGAACAAAGAACCGAATCACATGCTTCCTATCCACATTATCTCTCAAGTACATCCTGTGCCAACTGGGCATACGATGCACATGTCCACCGACCTCTTGCCATACTTGTTTCACTTCAGCCGTTCGCATGAATCGGATGTGATTGTTCCATCTCTCTTTGGATTCAGACTTGATGTGTGTCCGCAGGTTTACTTTCGTCCACCACGCCTCTCGGCACTGCTTTCGACGTTCCGGAGTGTTGAACATCTTGGTAAGTGTTTCTTCATGATGAGGCAACATCAATGGCCATCCCAATCGTTCTCGTGAACCGGTAAACAGGCAACTGTACCTCCACTCCTGATAATATGGCAAGTATGCTTGTCGTTCCATAAGTCGGAATGTCGGTTGACTCAGCATTAGTATATCACATAGCATCGTTACATCGGTGCAATGGGGACGCAGTTCATGAAGGTAAGGTAGCCGTCGTAGTCCATTATGACGTCGGGCAAACTGGCGGTGTCGTTGAGATGTTAGAATGACAGAGAGCATGAGTTGACCCCTACCATCGGGTTCATGTAGATAGCAGACCTCAAGATGACTGAACTCTCGAGTGTATCTCGTGAGCTGTTGGTTCAGGATACCGCGCTTTCGTCCTGTCAATCGTGTATGTGGGAGAAAGTAGGCTGGCATGTGGATTCGCCATACATCCGACGCATTTGGACATGCCATGATCAACAAGGACAAGTAGAGATACATGTTTGAAGAATGCGATTGTGTATCAACGAGTTCATATTAATAACCCTAATAACCCTTCTACGATCCAGCACTGAAACTTTCATTAGACCCCTGTACTTCCAAAACCATTTGCTCCACGTTCAGTCGATTCTAACTCCTCCACCTGTTCGGCCTCGACATCCTCTTCAATCTTGGTAAACACGAGTTGAGCAATCCGTTCCCCAGCTTTAATGGGGAAGTCCTCGTCTGAATGGTTGAAGAGCACGACTCCAATATTACCCGAATAATCGCGATCGATCACACCGGCACCCACAGCAATTCCACGTTTCAAAGCCAGACCTGAACGTGGAGCGACTCGTCCATACGACCCTGGAATGCCAGATGTAGCTACCCCTGTACTAACTAGGGCGCGACCGCGAGCTGGTACCACAGTGTTGATGTCAGCCGAAAGGTCAAAGCCGGCGGCCAAGCTACTGCCCTTGGAAGGCAGAACTGCAGTAGGAGTGAGGAGCTTGAACTGGACTTTGGTCATGATGAAAGAGTTGGGAATGGGCTGTGAGAAATGGGGAATGGGATGTGAAAAATAGCGAATCAGACTGAGTAGTAAGGAAAGGATCCTGTCCCCTGTGGAAGCGCGAGAAGATGGAATACATGATCCAACGGTTCTTGTCCAATAGCTTACATGACCCCGATGCGAACGGTGGCAATCACACGTACATGGCACCAAGGATCAGGCGGTTGATTGTGTTGGAACAGGAACGCGAAGAATTCAAAATCGAGCCTGCCTTGTCATTCACTGATTTATTGAGTAGCTCCAACCACAACGAGGAAGCTGGAGCTGAACGAAAGAGGAACGAGGTTGAGGTCGAGTTTGAAATGGAGGCGCTGACACGGGATGAGCTGGTAGAGGGGGAGGTGGAAGAGGATCCCCAATCTGAATAGCGCATTTAAAAAGGCTCGTACAACGCTAATGGCCTCCTCTCATGGCACACATGGAATGAAACCCGTTCCATCATCGTCTGAACCGATCAATGATTTGGTAGCCTTGGCCGTAGAATTGAATCATGATCACACGATCCGTGATCGTTCCGAACTCATCTCGAAGTTGTTTTCGGGAGTTTCCTGGGATGAACGTGATCATGTAACGTGGCAAGGCCAGAAGTTTAGTGCTGTACGCAATGATGGCCTACGACAAAAGCTGTTCCAATTGCTCGGGTGTGGACTGGATCTTCCTACCGTGGATCGCAACATCCATGAAATGTTGGCTTTAGAGTATGGGTGGCTTGAACAGACATCCGATGACACGGTGATTATCAAGAGCGGAGAAATCACCAGTCAATTAGATCAGATCTGTCAGATGATTTTGAGCTCATTGAATCGAGATCTCGTTACGAAACTTCGTCTTCTTTTGCAGAACATTCACTCGATCCTCACGTCTGAAACCTACTTTGGACAGACATCCCACATCGATGTCAACCTGTTCCAGAACCAAGGAAACCAATTGACCGTCGTTCATACTCGATACTTTTCGACCGCGAAACAGCGCGGACTAACTGCCTTCTTTCTCGGTGGAAACAAGCGCAGTATTGAGATCAGTTTTGCGTTGCGCAAGGTCGGTATTAACAAGGCGTTTGCAGAGGACATCACGTCCAACAACCCTTCGGTGATCATCAAGAATGGTCGTTTGGAACGCATTCCTCGTCCTGCTCACTTGTCTCTACCCGAATCACATGCTCTACAGACAAGTCAGTCTGTCCCTAACTCTATGGGATTAGCTCTGTCGGGATCATCTGTGTCTGAATCTGAATTGGAATCGAAATCAAATCTCAACTCACCTACTCCTCCTCACACTTCATAATTCATGAACCAGCTCTACTCAGTATTAAGGTTATTATGACTGACTTTCTGGATGCTCTCTATGCTGGCGACTCACAATCGATTCGTTCTCCACCTTCTCATGAACGTGAATCCGCTGTAGAATCGAATGTCAGCCTGATGTATGGTGAAATTAGTGATGTTGGCGTTCGAACGCTCTTGACCGTAATGAACGTATCCAAAGCGAAAAGGGTTTTGGATATGGGAAGTGGTCGTGGATGTGTTGTTCTTCAAGCGTTCCTGGAGTGGCCTCATTTGACTCATGTTACTGGTATCGAGTTCAACACTATGCGTGCCAGCATTGCGTCCGAAGCTCTTCATCGTCTCCACTTATCGTTCCAATCCGAACATGCTAATGACCCTAATGTTCATTCAAACATTGAAGAATCCAAGTGTGATTCTGGACTGTTGACCAAGCTCGTGCAAAACAATTACAGTGGTGTCCATCCGGTGGAGCGAACCTTGGAGCTGATCAACGGCAATATGCTGGACATCCCACCATCGTACATCGAGAGTGCAGATATTATCATCATGCAAACCAATGTGCTGTTTGCATGCAACGAGAGTGTAACAAGAGTGTTGGAGCGAGCTCGGAAAGGCACTCGACTATTGACCTACCGACCAATTACGGAGTTGTATGTGGAATCGCCTCGACGCTGGACAACTTATTGGAAGTGGCTTGAAGCGAAAGAGGTCAAAGTGGAGACATCATGGAGCAAATCGTTTAGATTTCGTTTGTATGAACGAACAGGGGTGAGTTTTTCCATTCGTTCGGTATCCTGAATGGAAACCAGAAATGAACATGTACGTTCAGACCACGTTCTATAGACTCTCCCTGTGCTCATCGTTGTGTGTATAAACGTTCTCAATCTGCACTTACCCACCGAACGTGCTTACAAAGGTCAATGCTTCACGATTGGCATACACTTTACTGGCGTCGAAGTCGGTCAGATACACACCTTCGAGCGATGGACAACGACTGAGCATTACATAGGCCTGTCCGGATGTGAACACTGAGCTCTTGCCTAGATTGAGCTTGCATCCACTGACCATTGTCGTTCCTTGACAACGATGACTGGTTGTACTCCATGCCAAGACCAAGGGAATCTGATCGCGTGCAACTTCAGCTACACTCCCTCTTGATAGAGCCAACTGTCGTAATTTTTCATCCTCTACCGCATTGTCCGATGGAGGCACGTCGAGAACGCTGTCTGGATCGTCTTTATCAACCACCTCCCCGTCTTCAACACTGAACGGTGCAATGACAGTTCGACGGATCCCCAGCATCTGCTTGTGAAACTTGACCTTGTGAGTGAACGGTGTGATCCAAATGCGTCGTTGCGAACGATCCTCTTCCATCTTAGGGTCAGAGTCAGGAGGGACATTTGAACTCTCACTCTTCTGTTCCAAAATAACTGTCGTACTGGAACCAGGCTCAGTATCATTTGGATTTCCACTTTCATTTCCGTTCACCACTATGTTCGTTCCACCCTGTTTCGTTAGTTGTGCGACTTCGGTCATCTGTGCACGACGGCGGTCAAACATCGCCTGAATGGTAGGAATGAGGGGGTCAAATTGCACCAGCACTTTTCGAACGTGAGTGCTGGTTTTTGGGTCGCCAAAAGTCTCGATTCGAACAACTTCTCCGGTTGACCCGTTCACAAGACATTCATCGAACGATAAATTGACTCGCAACATCACACGTGCGCCCACACGCAACACGATCTCGTTCGGAGTGGTGGGTTTGAAGTGCTTCTCCAGTGTGTCCAGAACCGTTCGAGGGAGATCCGTTCCAGGACTAACTACCAAATAGTCTCGAGCTCGACAAACATAATCCTTTCCAGGCAATTGATTCTGACGGTACAAGTTTTCGGCTTCCACATCGACTTTCTTGCCTGTGATATAGATCAGATGACTGAGCTGTTCTTCTTGACTCGGTTTAATCCGACGCTTCTTTAGAATTTGCTCGTCACCGTACGTCATTTGACCCACACGGACGCGAGAGAGCAGGTGGAACCATTCGGGCTCATCGAATCGTCGGCATTGCTTGAACACGTAAAAATCAATATTGGAGGGTGCTTCGGGGTCAGCCCCACCACACAGTTCTGACCAGACGTTGGAATAGAAGAACCACTTGTCGGACACCGGTGCGAGTTGAAGTGTGTCTCCGACAAAGATCACACGCATCCCACCAAACGGCGCGTATACATTCCCGCGAACGATGCGAAGGACATTGTCTGTCAAGTCCAGCAATTGATCTCCGACCATCGAGATCTCATCCATCAGGAGAATGTCTGTTTCACGGATCTCTTGCAACTTTTCCGGCTTGTTGAACAGTTGTTTCGCCAGTTTACGCGCTACCTCATAGACTGTTGGTGGTTCATCGCCTGGACGTCTGGATCGATCATGAGGGTTGTTCATGCCAAAACCCAACCCTGCCCAAGAGTGGATCGTCACCCCTCCCAACAATGAGGCAGCCACACCGGTAGGGGCAGTTAGTGCAATCTTGAACGGACGTCGGCGTGCTTGGTTGGCGGGCAACAACATCTGGGTAATGAAGAAGGTCTTTCCTGTGCCAGCCATCGAGTGTAGCAGAACATGTCGACGATGAGTCAAGATAGCGTCCAGAGCGCGTTCTTCCACCGAGTCAGGGTCAGGTTTAATGAAGGACATTTCAGAGAGTAAATGAAATTATATTTAGTAGACTGACAGACTATAACACTATTAGACAAGATCTGTGTGCTTCATCTAGAAGCCCGGCTTTGTTCACGCTTCATGCGCCTCAACTCCTTCTTTCTTTGGCTGTACCCTCGATTTGCAAACCATTTCCGTATACGACTCTCGTTCAATCCACTACGTTCAATCAACACCGTCAATAGGTCTCCTGCGGGCATCATCACTTTGCCTTCACTATCCAACCGTCCCTGACGCATCTGAGTGTTGTACGCCTCGTTCAATACAGATTTCAGTTCATTACTGTAGCGTGTAGCTCCACCTCGGCGTCGAACGTTTGATGAAACAGGATTAGTCTCACGTTTGCAGAGCATGTGGCGCAACTCACGCAACTCACGCTTGAGCCTGCGTATCTTGTGAGCATGTTCAAATAGCAAATCTCGAGAGGACAGCTTGCGATCGTTCAGGCTGTCATCCGAATCAGAATCTGAATCACCTGAATGCGAATCATCCGAATCAGAATCTGAATCATCTTGCTGAACGGGTGCCGGTTCTACCGGTTCTGTTTTAATAACGATGGCAGGAGACAATATCAGAGGTGCATAGACCATCGGAGTGGTGGGTGTATTCAAGAATGATGTCAATTCACTCTTGGAACGAATAAAGTCATCACACATCTGTTTCAAGATGGTCAATCGAGACTCGTAGTCCATGTCCGGATCGCGCTCTTTGACCGTCTTCCGATATTCGGCGATGATCGATGATTCATGCATGGCACCATTCGCGGTCTCGGCCAATCGTAGTCGCACATACTCTCGTGGTGTTAGAGACTTGGAGGACATGGGAGACATGGGGTGAGTGAAGTTATGAAGAGTGAAACTTGGAGGAATGTCAAGAGTGATTATGACATACTCTGTCTCACCTGTCTACCTGAAGCTGTTGGAAGCCCAATGAATAGACTGATTATAGTATACTCATTTCTCAAACATGTTGCCCTCTGGATTTACCTGTTTACCGAACGACCTGATCCCACCGATTCGCCGTTACTTGAGAGCTCCCGATCTCGTTCACCTCCTGCAGACCAATCATCGAACGTACAACCAATTCGTTCTACCCGTTAACAAGCTCACATCCAGTTGGCCAATTGTCATTGGAGAAGTCCACCAATGGAACCGCATCCTTTGGCATGCTTGTTCCATTGACAACCTGTATGATCTAGAGACGTTCTTCCTTCAATGGGATCATACAGATCTCTATAGCACCGAGTTTGTCGTTCAACAATGCATTCGATTGTTGAGTTTGGACTGTGCTGTCTCCATGCTCGATCGTTCCGACCTTCCCTATCGAGATAGTCCTGAACTTGTTCGATACTTGCAACGCTGGCGCCCTGCTATCTACATGCAACGGTGGATATCGCTGGGATTTGTCAATCATATTTTCCAAAATCATGATGTTCAAGAAGATCTTGGTTCATCTCACTACATGTGGGTGGCTTCTCGTCGAGCATCTTCCAACAAACGAGTGGACAGGGCAACAGAGTTGGCCAACTTGCTCTCTATCCCGCAAGCCATAGCTTTCTTCCAGACACAATGTGCCAATACAGGTGTCAATCGAAAGCGGTTGGCCGAACGTATTTATGAACAACATCTCATCTCTTCTTCTCCTCCACTGATCTCATATGTCATGGCATTCCTTCCTTATTCGAACATTCAACTCCATGTTTCGGTATCGGCACCTATGATTCATGCATTGATTGGTGATCTGAACGACGGAGTCGATTCGGCATTGTTGGTCGATCGTGTTCCCTTACATGAATGGATGAACTATAGTACTTCTCCTGCATCTGTCGTTCCCTGGGTAGTTCGCATTCCTCCCATTGATAGTCAGGATTTCCCGTATACTCTGGCTCGTCAACAGCGTGTGATTGCGGTGATTCACAAGATCAAGGAACGAACAGGGATCCAATCGTTTTCTACCTCGTCTCTGGTTATGATGATGAACTTCACAACCGTCAATGATCCACGATATATGGTTGAGTTTTGGATCCATGGACTTGATCGTTCCGAGTGGTTCTCATTCTGTGGACGTCCATACACACGTTCTCATTCTGATTCTCATTCGTTTCCCGTAGCTGTCAAAGGTAGTGGGATGTGGAATGCCGTTCACAACCTGATCTTGATGAGTCAGTGGACACATTGGTTGGTTCTTGCACGTTCTACAAACACGTTGTCTGCAGAACGGATGTTGGAGGTGGTGAACGATCCATTGCTGAACGATGATCACTCCCATCCAAATACTAGTGGACATGTTCGCTATCGTCAGCACATGCAGTACACGCTGATGTGCCTGGGGATCAAATCAATTACTCCCGATCAATGTTCGGACTTTTGCATTGATCCGATCCTTCGTTGGTTTCGTTCTCTCAGTCATTCGTTAATAGATGTGCTCATGTATGTCAATGATCAGCCCGGGTTTCAAGATGATCATGCCATGTTCCGAGTGATTAAGCGGATGGCCAAATTATGTCCCGAGGTGAAATCTGAATGGGAACGAGTACAAGGCATTGGACAGATTCGACAATTATCGGGTGGATCTGGGTTTGGAGTGCGCACTCTTCCTTCACGGTATATCAATGATCCCGAGTGCGACAGGCATCGAGTTCGATTAGAGACTGTTCCGGGAACTGTGTTCTGGAAGCTCGCATACCGCATGGTCAAGCATGCCAAGCACATTATGAGTTTCCCATTGTTGGCCAGTCGAGAAACGGCATATACGCGGGACACACTACATCGTCCCATCTCCAATCGCATCATCAAGACACTCGTTCATAGCATCCCTGGTGTGAATTTGACCAGGTATCACAATTACACGCAGATGTACGGGTGTCATTTGCCGATTCGCACTCTTCAATACTACGGTGAAGTATGTGGGCAACCGTGCTGGGGAGACTGGAGCTGGACAGTCATTTGTCCTACCTTGCCTGCATGTGATCAGTGTCCACATATTGGCGTTCACAAGTTATTGAGTCGCTCGCTTACGTGGAATACTCAATTGTTGTGGGCGTTCATGACACAAGACTGTACGTTGATTCGTGCTCAATTGACGATGCTTCCGAATGACTTTGAAATCACGCGCTTTATCTTGCCAAGTATCCGATGGATCGTGCACACCGCACATTGGGATGTTCTGCGTGTCATTCTGAACTGTGAACGTCTCAGTGTACGTTCCAAACAGCAGATTGAGTTCGAGATCAGTCTGACGTTCATCCAAATGCAAGATGCACTGGGAGGAGCAGAGTCATTGAATCGGCTGAGGCGTGTGCCAAAGGATGTATTGTCTATATTATCGATATGAGTATGATATAATGATATAATGATAATCTTATTTTGGACAATCATTCTTCCAAATGTCTGGTCAGACGATCAGTGATGTGGTTAGTTTGGTGATCGTTCATATGCTCGAACGAGACACCCTTGCGGATCGCGTTCATGCCTATGTCGTTCAGTGGGTCAATTCATCTCCACCTATAGATGTTGACCCTGGGTTATGGGATCTCGACGATCTGCCTCTGCCCTGTACCGACTTCATCTTCTCCTCCGTGCTGATGAGTTTTCTTCAACAGATGCATCGTTATCGCCTGTTTTATCAGGTGCGTGAACGTCCGATCCCTACGGCGTTTAAACAACCTGATGAACGAATGACTCAACCCATGCTAGATACCCTCTCTATTTGGCTGTCTCGACATCGCTACAGCACGGAACAAACATTGGTCGATCTTGGTTTGACCGTCCAGGCATCGTTATGGTTTATATCCAAGCCGAAGACTCGGAAAGAGCAAACATTCGTCAGTTTAATCTTGGCTGTGGTGTTCAAACAGGTTGACATAGATTGTAGTATTGGCGTGTGGAAGGTGGTCTTTGACATAAGCTGGTGTATGGTGCAGAGGGTGCGCATGGAACGTGTGTATACATTGACAGACAGAGAGCAGGAGGCAGTTCTGTCCAATGAGATGAATGACAGCCATCGTCAAGCTGTACTTGCACAAGCGTTGCTCGAGAAGCGCAAAAGAATCCATCCAGAGTCGTTCTGATCTATTGTTCGAACGTGTTAATGAGATATCTCAATCCTGAAAACCCTAATCTTTCGTTGATTCGCATGTACTTGACAAGTGGAACGATGCGACTGGCTAGTGTCCAATTTTGAGACTGGGAACTGACTGCCACGCTTTCATCTGAAATGCATCTCGTCAGCTCGCCAACAGGGTAAACTATAGTGCTGGAACTGGGTTCTAACCTGAATAGATAGTGTGTATGATATAGTTTACCATGTTCTCTCCAGGGACGACATATGCGTTCATGACAAAATACGTTAAAATGACCGAACGTGGATGGCAGAAATCCCGCACAAAATTGGATCTTCTCATTGTAGAGGTCGTCCTTCCAGTGGAGCTGTCGTGTTCCATTCATCGTTTCCGCATAGATAGAATCTCCTCGAATGAACCCATTTTGTACCAGAACGCGACACTTGCGATGATCATACTCGAATCGAAGCAAGAAGTACAACATATGCATGTCGGACTCTTGTGGTAACAGGAACGGAAGCACATATGAAATCCATACGTCTTTCATATGTGGGTAGTGTATGCATAACGAACGGATGCCTGATGGAGAGTGTTTCAATAATGGTGGAGGTGAAGAAGAGCTTTGGGAACTCTGAACACAAGTGGTGAACAGCGCTCGAAACCAGTTCATTCTTGCGATTGAATTGTGTTTATACAGACCTATACAGACAGACAGTTTATCTCATCTCTTCCAGAGCTTGACGAAACGCCTCGACGTGCTGAAACATCAAGCTCGTCCCTGAACGCTTGTGATCGGACATGACCCTTGCCAGCTCGCTGTTCACATATGAAATCAACTGACAGATTTGTTCAGCCCACTCCTTGACCTTCTTCTTGATCTCCAGTCGTTCCATTTTGACATTCACACCAGACAAATGGCGATTCCTCAACGCTTCGGGCACGGAACGAAACAAGTCGCCCATCACTGTCCAGCACATGTCAATGATGTCAATTGTTGACTGGTACAAATCCACATGTCGTTCACGTAAGGTAAGCTGGTTGCGAACGTGATCTTCAGAAAATCGTTTCAACAGGTAGCCGAGGCCAAGGTCATGATGATGCCCGTAATCGCGTAATGGACGACGTGCTTTGGGCAATTCGTTCTCATACAGGTGTACGGTATGCTGATGTACCCATTGCAATAAGCCCGGTCGTCCTCCCATGCTATCTTCAAATACTGATCCTAGCCAGAATCTCACACACTTACGATCGACAACGTCATAAATCCAGGGTAAACCGCCACAGGGTACATCACCAGGTTCACGCGGGATCTCTCCTCCATTGGCATGCTGACGTTGCCATTCGTAAAAGTGTGGATTGTGGATGCGACCCTTCTCGATCTGTCCCGTCTTCCAGCTGAATGCTGTCTGACACTGAGTGCACCACATCTGATCACAGCCTTCACTACGTGTGATACGTGTCGTGCATGTCGGACAGGCTTTACTACTGCTCTGCAACAACTTGACTGTAGCGATCGTGTCGGGATTACAGACATGGCCGTAGGCTCGAGGGTCAAATCGACGTCGAGGTTTGGTGACCTTCTGAGTAGTGGATTCCTTCTGTTCGGTTGGTTCAGTCAGTTGTTCCTTCTCGTCTTCTTCATTCTCGGAGTCCTCTTCTTCGACAATCACGGCCGTCTCCTTCTTGTCTGTATCATTGTCTTCCACTATGATTTTCGGAACGACACCTTCTGTAATCACCACTTCCCTACACTCTTTGCAGACACGCACCTTGCATAGATCGCATTTCCAGTAGTTGCTCACAAAGCCTCGACATTCCTTCATGGGACACTTCATCACCATGTAACGCTCGCGTGTCTTACGCACACGCACACCACCAGTCTTGAGGAACTCTGTCCACTCGTTCCATCTTCCATTCTCAATGAGTCTCAACTCCGTGCCGTTCTTCAGCAAGTGCTCTTCACACTGCTTGATCTTGCGTAGAAAGTCGCCGTATAGCCGGCCAGCACGGATCCATTTCTTTCCAATGTCTATGGATGCTTCCAACTCTTCGGTGTGTGCCTGTTCCAGTTGATCGAGTAGTTCGGAAGTAGGGATCTGATTGCCATTCAATTGAGTGTGAGGCAACTGCTCCCCTACCAGATGAACGATAACATTGTTTCGTAATGTTCGGCGTGCATGTTCATACTCGTTCTGGATCTGACGCCATTTGTTGTTTTCTACAGCCGATCGAACTTGCAGATCTCTCAATTCTTGACGAGTTCGTTCACTCTCTCGGTTGTTTTCCGCTTGCACCAGCGAATATCGTTCACCGAGCCGTGTACTGATTTCCGGCAAGATCGCCTGAAGCTTCTCCCATAAGACCTTCTTTCGGTGTTCTCGCCATGTGTGGCTCACAAAATGTAGACCCATCTCTTGAACGAGCCATCGTCGAGACCATTCTTTGGAGCATTCGGTGTTGCAACACTTAGGAACGCCTGTCAATGTCTGAAGGTACTGAGAGACACAGGCTCGACAGACGAGGAACGAACAGGAATGGCACTTGACGACTTTACGGCGTTGCGCATTGAACTTTTCGGTACAGATCGAGCATGTAGGACATTCAATTACTGATTGGGATTGAGTAGGTTGGGTGGGTTGGGTGGGTTTAGAAACAAGAGTGTTAGTGGTCATCGAGTGAGCAATTTTTCGAATCGGTTGGGGGAGTGTATTATATCTACATGGTTATGTACTGGGTGGTTTGCTATTCGCATTCGGAAGAGGGAATGGGAATGAATGGAAGAATGCACTTCTACAGGATTATTGTGCAAACAGAGTTTTCAGTGCGCTGGCTACAACATTGAACGCTGATCGGCTTACATGATGAACCTTATCGGGCAAGTCTAATAACCCTAATACTGGTTCATCAGTGAACATACACATCGAGTGTCCTGCTCCCAATTTCGCAACGGCATCGAGGAAATCCAATCCAGCAATAGGAATGTCTGTCTGAGCACGCATCAAGACATCCAACAAGTAGGTCAATTTATTCAGGTTGTTCGCCGTCTTGCCCTGTTCAATACTCAATTCAGTGAATACTGCTCCCAGCGTCAGAGCTCCCAGCTGGGGAAGAGCTGTATTGCGCAAGTAGGAGGCCAGTTGTTCAGCCGTCTGCGTCTGGTTCACCCCATTCACCAATATCGGACGATCACGTTCAGGCAACCTCGTCTTGTCAATGAATGCAATCTTGCGTATCACACTAGTCTGTAATTCCTTAAACTCGTATGCAGGAAGGTTGTTCTCCTCATTCTTGATTCGTTGGCGAATCGTATCAGCTTCGGCCATCATCTGGGATTCAAGATTGAACACGCCAATGTTCCAGTTGAGAATCGCACGGAGCAACTGATTGACCTCTTGTGGTTCAGACTTCTTCTGTTTCCAAAGTGTATCCACCTCAACAATCCAGCGATGCAAGTCTACGTAGCGCCACTGCACAATGCCCTGTCGCGTAGGGATTGGTGGACTCACATCTGGATTTCTGGTGTTCCCAGACAACTCGACATGAACAAACACGGTGGAGACATTGCCAAACACCTTGACGTTCTGAGAGATCTCATTCAAACTGTCTGCCGTATCGTACTCGGAACTGTCTTGACTGAAGCACGTGCCCATGTCAGGACGACACAACACCGGTGCGCATACACTTACAAATTCGGGGTATGCTGGAACGCCTCGACTGTTGACGTCTGAATTAATACGATCCACAATGCGTCGGACAGCGAGATAAATCCTCTGACGGAAATGAATGTTGTTCATCCCACGTTGATCAAAGCATAGTTTCTGACCGTTCGATGGTTTCCTTTCGATACACTCGGTGAGAGAAGTCTGTTCCGCAAACGAAGCCAGAACGATCTCGTACGTGTTGGTCTGGATCGTGCATGATAGGCAAATCAGTGGGTTGCTGGGTTCGTTCTGTAAAGAGGTCAGAGCATTCTCCACTGCTATACGTACAGCGTCGCCTGCGGAGCGAGCAAGCAGTCTATTCGTGTTGGATGTGGTGGTGGTCTGAACAAACCATGTCTGTTGCTGAATGTTGTTCAGATCACGACCGATATGAAATGCTACAGAGATGGATGGCCGATCTCTTCTCACCATCCCAACATTCAGTACAAATGATGACGCACTCACCGTTCGATCAATCAGTTGATTGTCGGGGATTCCCAAGAGTCGATTGACCAAGAGATTGTTGTTCATCAGCTGTTGAAGTTTGTCAGTGTTGACTAACAGTGTCTGTCCTACTTGAGCAATCAACACCGAACGAATGCCCGGTGTCTTCTCGTCATTGGGATCTGCAATCAAGCGTTGAGACAATCGGTTTGTGATTGTTGTGTTGTCATTCTCGTTCACACCCGTGAATGGACCAAATACAAACTGGCGAGTGGTGGTGCTTACATGGACGGCGCGCAACGCAGGACTTACACGGAACTGCTCAGACAATGGAGCGGGATCAGGCTTGGTCGTGAATAAGGTATAAATATCGGTTTGAAGTGGATCAGATGTTTTAATGGTGGCGAGTCCTTCATTGGCAGTTGCGATCAATCGTTCGCCGTGAACCTTGAGTTCATTGAGCAAACGATGGGCAGACCCCTTATCTGCCCACTGAGGTTCTCTGAATCGTTCGATTGCGTCTGTTAAGAGAATCTCTGTGTCGTTCGTCTCAGTTGCCCAGATCCGGCTGGGAAGGACAGTTTCCTGAGCTAACATGCGTGTAAATAGACGGCCATATTGTGGGAATTGGTAGCGAAAGTTGGGGTGCCATGAATAGGAGAAGAAGCGAAGAACAGCTGGTGAACGACGTGCCAAGTTCCAGTATTGTTGACATCGTTCGACAAATTGTCTTCTCTGAAGAACGCCCTCATGGTCTAGCTCATTCAATCCGTCATTGACTAGAGGCAGAATATCATAGATTCTCAGCTTGTACACCGAGTCCCTGTCCTCATTGATCGGATCGTCCACTTGAACGGCTTTCAGGTAGGTGAGCACACGGTCGCGATAATCTTGGTCAGTGTTGTATAGAGTGAGGTCGATCTTCTGTTCCTCTTCGTCATCACGTTCAAGGGGTGGCATCGCTTGATCCTCTATGGGTGGAGCGCGTTGAACGTTCTGTTGTGGAGCCGGTGGTGATATGGATACTCGTTTCACATCGGCGCCTCGTAACGGTATGCCTAGATTTGATTGTGCAGGGAGAGTGGGTGGAAGTTGAGATGGAGCAGGTGGTTTAGTCGATGATCGTGCTCGTTTCGGGGCACGCCCAGGTGGCTGGTTGAGGATTCCTTCTTTGGCCTTCTGTACTTCGGTTTTTAATTGCGCAATATGAGCATTCTGTTCCACGGTCTGTTGATGAAGCGTTTGTAAATGGTTGTTCTGGATCTGGTTTTGAGACTGGATCTGATTCTGGAACTGGTTCTGTAGTTGATCGTTCACAATGCGGAGCTGTTGAACCTCTTGATCATACTTGCCTTGAATCTCGATCAATTGAGCCTGATATGCTTTGGCTTGAGTTTCACTCTGTTGCGCACGCTGACTCTCTTCCTGATATTGCTTGGTCAATTGTTCACGGAGGTTCGTATCGGTGGTTGATTGAGAGTTGAGACTGTTCAACTGATTGACCAGTTCCAGGACTCGGTGAGTTGCATTCTGTGCTTGAAGCTGGAGCTGATTGACTTGTTGCTCCAACTGTTCTCTCCTCTCCGAAACGGCTTGCAACTGAGACTCGGTACTCAGCCTCAATGTTTCTAACCGTTCGATCTGGGAACGTGCTTGTTCGAGCTCATTCAATTGATTCTGTTGTTCTCGTGCCAGCCGTTCGTTCTCTTCCTGAAGCTGGTTGACTCGAGCTTCCAATGTCTCGGCATCGACATTGCTGATCTGCATGGTGTCGGAATCGTTTGGTGAGGTAGGCTGGTTCGGATTGATGTTGGGTGGTGTGCCGTTCACGAACGAATACCCCGAGGCACGCAATCGCGTTTCAAAGTCTTTGAGTTCCTGGAAAATATCCTTCTTCAATTGCTGGTGCTCTTGATTGACCTGAGTCTGGATCTCTGTCACCCAGTCTGGGCGTGCTTGTCTCAGCTGTTCTGGTAGCTCATCTACTCTCTGTCTCAACTGCTGAAGATCCGTTCGTTGATTGTTGAATTCTAACGTTTGTTGAGACAAGAGATTTTGGATCTGAGTGGTCAACACACGAGTCTGTCCTGTTAGGGTTTGCACCTCGATTGACTGGGTCTGAATGGCTTGGGTGAGCAATCGGTTCTGTTCGGCCAGCTCCACCCAATGACGTTCTTGCTGTTCCCTCCACTGACGACTGGTGTTGCGTGCGAGCTCAATTACTTGGGCGGGTGGTGTGTCATCGTTCAGTCCATCCACTTGTCCAAGGATCGCTACTATCAATTGTCGAGGAAGCTGATTAATCTGACTGATGGCTGTCTGAACCAGTTGATCGGTTTGAGGATTTTGAGACTGTGGTTGGAGTTGTTCCAACTGAATCGTTATATCGGCGAGCTGTTGTTCCACTTGACTGGCATGTAACAATTGAGTCTCGAAACGCTGGTTCTGTAATCGAATGAAATTATTCAGGGCATTCTGAATTGCTGTTTCCACCTCGTTGGAAGATAGAACAGATGATTCAGATTCAGATCCTGATGAACTGTTCCGGTATTCGCTCGCGATTTGACGTATTCGTTCCACCGTTATGGGAGTGTTTGATCCAACCGGTTCAGCCTCTAATCGCTGGATCAAGTACTGCAGTAACGGCGTCTGTTCAATATCTTGCACACCCGGTCGGCTCGGTAAAGTTGAACGAAGGTTCTGCAACTGATCCTGAACGCGATTGACAATATTTGGCAAGATCTCTCCCAACCGGTCATTTACGAGCTGAACAAACGATGCACCATCCAGCTGGACAGGACTAGATTTGAGCACGTTCTCTACTCTCTGAACGAGGTCATTCTCACGTGCTTGAACAATTTGAGTGATTTGTGCACTGATCTGCTGAGCAAACTCGGGTGATTCCAAGACGGTCTGGATATCATTCAGTTGTTCTGCAAACGCCTGAGACAGCTGAGATGCGGTCAACGGTGGAATGGGGACAGATTGATCAGCCGAAGGCCGTTGATTGGACACACTTGGAACGCTCTGAACGGAAGCTCGACGCACTTGTTCACGGATCTCGGTATTGTCCAATGGCCTGTCGGATGCGTTCACAATCGATGCGATTTGAGCGATCGCATTGTTCAGTTGAGTGGACGATAATTGAGATTGTGCCAACTCTTGTCGGATGGTGTTCTGAATCTGTGCATCGCGTGTCAATAAACTCTGGCTAATACTGTCAATCCTTCGGGTCAGATCGTTCAGGGTAGTCGAGTTGATCGAATCTGTTGGATGTGGTGGTTGTTGACTCAACACTTCTTGGATGGTGTCCTTCAGTTGCTGTGGGTTGACAAGAGCTTGTGTTGTTCGAATCTGATTCAGAATCTCATTGACCAATACGGCTCGTGCCGGCGCACTTAATTGAAGACCTGGGCTGGCATCAATGGCCTGAACAATGTCATTGACAGAGGGCGAGGAAACAGGATTGTTCTGGATTCGACTGATGGCCTGTCGTAGATCATCTTGAGCAGAACGGAGTTCGGATTGGGTTTGAGCAAGCTCACGCCTCCACGATGCATTCGCCAATTCTGTAGCACGATTAGTAATTTCGAGAATCTGAGCTTCAGACACCGATGGAACGGGTGCACGGTTATTATTGTTTTGGTTCAATTGGTTGATCTGACTCTGCAAGTTCTGTGAGACTCGATTGTATGTCTCTCCCACAATGTCGGCAATCTGCTGGGCTGTGAGGTTGGAAGTGGGAACGGATACATTTGCACGGGCATTCTGAAGAATCGTGTCCAACGTTCCAAGATCCTGCGACCCCAATGCTTGTCTCAACAGCTGTTCAGAGGGCTGATCGAGCGGACGTCCCAGCAACAAACGGAGCATCGCCGTTTGTAAGGCCATGATATCCTGAAGCGGTTGAAGTCGTTGTTGGCTTTCGACAGGCAACTGACTGGATATTCCATTGACATGAACATTGACCTGTCCCACCAGATGATCCGGTGGCTGATCTTCCGGTCGATGGAAATCACTGGAACGTGATCGGTTTGAACGAATGCTAAAATTATTACGTCGATCGGGGGAAGGGGATCGAGAACGCTCATTATATTTGGATTCTAGGTCAGGATCAGAATCAGGATCGGAATCATACTTGGATTCTAGGTCAGGATCAGAATCAGGATCGGAATCATACTTGGATTCTAGGTCAGGATCATTCTCAGGCTCTTCTACGATCGGACTCCGGCTCCTGCTCCTGCTCCTGGTTCTACTGCGCAATGAAGGGTAGACATCTGATTCTTGAATCTCTGGACGACTGGCAAAGCGCACATGTCGATTGGCATTGTTGGTCTGAACGTTAGAAGGAGTCTGACAGCGACATTCATCACACAATTGAACTTTTCGAATATGCTTGTTCGCCTTCACAACTGACACGTAGTTGAACTTGGAACATTGTTGACATGTGTCTTGATTCCCGTAGCGTGCACAGAATGTAGCGGCGAAGTCCGTAGTGAACGGCCATTGTTCGGGATTCTTCTCAGTAGCGAGGATAGAACGGATATTATGAACGGTATCTCGCTGGTAGAGGCGTTGTCCCTGAACGGGGTTCTTGACAGGGTAAGACAAGACCAGATCGCCGATGGATCGAGGGGCGTTGATATCGAAGGCTTCGGCCACTTGTGGTGAGATTATACCACCATCCACACTCATGATACGCAGTAAGAGCGGTTCTTGAGGGAATTGTTGTGTAGCCTGGAAATGTCTCCACAAACGCTGTTTGATCTGCTCGAGTTCTATGCGCAACGGTGTAGTGTTCTGTTGTCCAACCAACCATGACCAGTCAAAATTAATGATGAAGGCTCGTGAACATCGTGGATCATTAAGATCCATCAATCGTTTCCACCCTGTAAACAATGGAAGTAATCGTGATGGATTCGCCGTATGACGAATTGCATTGAACATGTCAACATCCACCAGGTAATCAAACATCAAGTATGCGTTCTTGATGGGTGTACCGGTCGAAGGGTTGTTATCGAGTCTCGTGTCCTTGATATCGTCATACAGGAGCTGGTCGGCTTTCGCGAGATCCGCCAGGTTTGGTGGAGATGGTTCTCGATTGAACAAGTTATTCAGAAATCCTGTTCTTGTATAAGGTACATAAGGTTCACAGGTGTGATCAATACGCCACCGTGCGTTCTGCCACAAGTGAAACACACGTTCAGGAGTCAATGGACTGATGTTTGGAACGGGAGCAGTCTGGTTATTCGGGGGATTATACTGGGTATTCTGCACGGGGACATACGGGTTATTCGGAGGATTGTATTGAATATTCTGAACAGGGACATTCTGAACAGGGACATTCTGAACGATTGGCTGACTCACTGAGACGGGCGGAGTCTGATACAGCTGATCCACACTCAATCGACCGTTCAGTAATGTGTCTACGGGCACCCATCGATAGGCACTGGGTGGAATGGCCGAACCTGGCAACAAGAGTGCAAACCTGTCCCAAGGTACGGTGGTGCGTGTCTGAGCGTTGAGTTCTCCCAGAGTGCGACTCAATGACCAGACTCGATCAAGAGGTCTCCAGCTACTGCCTGCAGAGCCATAAGGAACGACGTAAGCGAATTGAGATGGATCAGCTATGCTGGGAAGAGTGCTGGCATATTGCTGGAAGTAGTTCAACGTTACGCCAGCATTTAACAATCGTGGACGGGTACGGGGAGCAGGTGGAATTGGATTGGGATTCGTGGGTAGAAGCCACTGAAGCATGTTGGGGCTCTTGTGGTGTGTCCCTTTATGAAATCACGCACACACTCAAACTAGTAAACTGATCCCCCGATTGTATCTATTGTGTCTATTGTATCTATCGTTCCAACATGTCGTATTCCAATCCTAGTGTTCCTGATTTCCCCACAACTGTAGCAAGCATTCCCAAACGATCCGATATCACACACATCTCGGACGGGCTGTATGCATTCACAGCACCCTGCTATGATGGATTCATTGTAATCACCGGCAAGTTGTTCCAGACGCCTGGTCGGCTAGAGATGGTACGTGATAAGTTGAACGAATCTGTCAAGAAGATCTATGGCCAAAGCTCTCACACTCCTCAGATCATTGATGAACAATGGATTGAGGCTTGTCGAAAGAAGCGTGGGGAAAAGCTGTCGCGTGCAAGTGAGAGCAAGGACGTTCCGAGTGTAATGCCAGGTATTCGAATCAAGAAAATCCCAGCTACAACGATGCTCGACACGGTTAAGAAATCGCTCAGCGCAGTGGACTGGAGTGAAAACAATCCTAATGTGAACCTTAAACCTGACCCTGTCCCTGATCCTGTCCTTTCCACTAAAGAACCAGTGACAGCAGAGGTTCCAAAAGAGCAGAACGACAACCACAAACCAGAGATGAACGATGAGGTCAAAGAAGAGATCATTCCCACTCAAACAAGTACAGAATCGGAAGCTGTGCCTGTAAGTGTAAGTGCTCCTTCCATTTCCATTCCTAAAGTCGAATCGACCCCGATCCCCGACAATTTCCCAACCGCGACTTTACATGCACTGTTGCAGAGTAATCCAGCCCTCAAAGACGCTTGGTCAAGTCTCAATTCGAACGAGGAGAGAAAAGGCTCTCCAGACTCTGATCGAAAGACTGATCGAAAGACTGATCGAACGATGAGTGGTACTTCAAGCAAGAAGGCTCGAGCGCTGTCTACTCCGAAACCTATCAAGAGCAAGAGCGTGGATTCCAGGAGTGTAAGCCGGCATAAATCTAAATCAAGGAAACAACGTGAACCGGAACCCGAGTCAGAACAATCTCCCTCGTCCTCAGATTATGATGAGAAACAGTCTGAAAATGAGGACTCGGATCATTCCGGATCAGGTTCTGCATCGGAACAAGATGATCTTGACTCGCAGTCCGAGGAACAGACTGATAGTGAGACTGATCAGTCTGAACAAGAACATATTCGCGAAGAGAGTCGACGAAGAAGGATGGAACGTCAAGAACGCAAGCGCAATCATTCGCCCATTGAACTGAACGGAGAGATTGATTCCTCAGCTGAGGATATCACTACACTGTCCAGAAGGATGAGGTGGCAACAGGGGTTGAGCTCGGAAACTGTTCGTGAGGTTCGCACCTTGAAGTTGGATATGGAGGAGATTATAACAGGTCTGAACGATGCACATGGAGAAGTGTATGATTTAGCCACACGCGTGGAAGATCTGACGACATTTGTACAGACATTGACCATGCGATTAGAGAAGGCCGGCATATTAGAACCTGAACGAAAGGTTCGATCGGAGTCGAGAGGAGAGGGAAGAAGTGGATCGAAAGGAGGTAATCGTACACATACACAGAGCAAGTCGAAGACGGGAAGAAGGTGAGTCAGACAGGGAAATCAATAGACAAACACAGATAGGGACACTTCGATCTGCAAATTATCTCAGACTTGCAGATCAGTTGTTTTTTCCGGACAGTAATACACAAGACCACAATTCATTCGTTTCGAAATTGGCAACAGCATGACTACCGATACACTACGCCTGTTCCCACCCTTTTCAGAAATCCAAGCAGCGACTCAAACGATCATTGTGCAGATTAATGCGCACTTTGATCTAGACGTCCTCTATCGTCTGTTACCCGTTCATGAACCGGTCAAGACAGAATCGGATAATCATTCAATTGATCAAACGGATGATCAGACAGATACTACCATGGAAGAGGCTGAACAGAAGAGCACTGATCTCTCAGTACCTGTAGGTACATTGCTTGGACTCAGCTACAATGGAGAGAGTCGAGGGGAGATGTCTGCACGTATCTTCAAGAACTCTCTGGTGATGCGCATGTTCATGGGACAGGGGCGTATTTCAAACTTTAAATTGTCTCGGCTGGGCAAAGTTCAAGTGACGGGTGTGAAAACCGACCAGGAGTATGTTATGCCAACACTCTATTTACTGCGCCATGTACAAGCATGTCAATCGAAACACCCTACAGTCGTTCGAAAGATCCCTAGCTCGATCCAGCGTTCAGGGTATCACTGTTGGGCTGTAATTGTAATGCACAACACGTACATCAATTTACCGTACTCGCAAGATCTGAATGCTGTGAAAGAGTTTATCTTGCGTCATCCCGAGTACGGATTCACGCCGACGTATGAACAAGGCGTAACCCAAGCGTTAGCCATCAAAGCCAAGAGCCGGTTCAAGCCAGAAGAGATGAAGCGCGTTGAACATCCATACTTTGTCGTCACAGAAACGGAACTGAGCGGAACGGCCGTCCCAGGATACACCATGCGCAAAGACAGTGTGGTGAATCTCCGTGCCGTGGAAGAACGAGGCAAGGTTCTAGACAAGGCAGAACACCCACCCAAGTCAAAACCAAAACCAAAATCAGGAGCGGGGAAAGCGAATGCCAAGAGTGTGCCCAATCAAAGCCGGACTCGTCCTCATCCTACCGTTCTAACTAGCAACCACGAAAAAACGGAGAACGTCGGCACGCTGTTGACGTATGAAACTAATCGAACGTTCATGTCTGTCCCAGGGATAGAAGCGAGTCGAATGTACGATGATTTCTGTGCGATGATGACCGCCTACTATGAGACGTCCAGTGCTACAGAGAAAGCCAGTGTACGCAAATCATGCACTGCGAAACCAGTCGTTCCTGTGTCTAGGGTGATTCCCGCAGAGGTTGTTGATCCACTCACTCAGAGAATGGAGATGATGCGCAGTCGGAGGTTGATTCAACGTTCTCTGTGAATAGATTCCCACATTTTGATATTCCATTTTAGTTAGGCAACTACAGGAGCCACACGCTCAACCGCTGGAGCGTATGCTTGTGCGAGATTACTAACGGCTTGAATGTTCTCGGGAGTAATTACAGATCGAAGACCGTTCACAACCGTCTGACCAATGGTGGGTGGAGGGTACTGAAGGGGCTGTGTGTATTGAACAGGCTGAGGATTGGAAATGTTGGCACTCACTCCATACGTAGGTGGCTGAACATATGGGGTATTGGAGGTATTGGAACTCTGACCTCCTGGATAAGTGGGCTGTTGATACTGTTCGTTCTGTCCATAGTATGGATATGGATATGGACTAGCAGGTACAGCACTTTGAGGTTGTTGTGCGTACACGACTGAACCGGTTGACCCCGACCCACCACCTCCGAACAGCTTGTAGAATAGAACGACCAGACCAATCAAGATCAGAACGACGACAAAAATAAGGATCGCTGGGCTGTCGAGAACGGAACTGATAGAGCTAATGATCTTGGAGATGGCATTACCAATCGAGTCGATTACACCTGCCAGACCTGTTGCAGAACCACTGGAGCTGGCCGTTCCCGTTTGACTACTGCTTTGGTATGTGGTAGCAGAGTTGATGATGTTTTGGAGCTGATTCGTGAGACAGTTGCCAACAACGACCAGCTGAGCATTCTGACTCAGGTTCAATCCAGCTGATGGATTAGAAGTACAGTCTATTGTACCAACGTTCAGTGTCAGACTGTTGTTGATCGTTCCTTGTGCTTGACAGTAAGATTCGGTATCGGAGGTGATGTTGGTCTGGATGAGGTTGGTCAAGTATGTGCTCATGTTCTCATTTGTGTTGGAGTTCACGTTCGATGTGGACAACACATCAGCAGCTGCAGTAGCCTGAGCTACAGCACTCTGTTGCGCTGCCTGTTGCATCAAGGTCGATAAACTCGTGGAGCTGTTCGTTTGAAAGGTCGATTGCAGATTACAGTTCAAATTGCTGGTCTGAGCGATGTTCGCGCTACAGCCAATGATGGAACCAAAGTTCAGTGTGATCGTGTTGTTCGTGGAGCACGTGGTTGAGTTAGCACTGACTTGCTTCTGCATGATACTCACCAGATTCTCGTTCACATCATTCATAACCTCCGTCAGAGTCGTGCTGGACGAGACGGTATTTCCCATGGTCGTGAATGGATTCAATGGACTGTTTTTAGAACTGGAAGTAGATAGAAATGGACAGACACATCTATTTCTCGAAGCAAAAAAGTATTCCGAAATCAGGATGCACAGAGACTCGAACCCGAGCTCTTCATCTGAATCGGCGTAGGTCTAGACCGACAGACAAGAACATAGTCATGTCATTGGTAGTTGCCCACTCCACATGAAGGATCAGTGTGTGAAAATAATGCTCTTAAATAACCATCATGTCCGATCTGTCTGATGGTGGAGAAGGACATTCCATAATCATATTCATTCCATATACATAATCATATTCATTCCATATACATAATCATATTCATTCTCCAAACGATCATCTCCCCTACCATCTCCATTCGTAATTATGTCTCAGAACGACCGAACTATCCGGAACTTCCTTCTGCTCCACCAGGCGGAGAACATCTCTTACATCCTCATCTTGTTGTTCACTGTAATTCCCATCCTGAGTGCCGAGATTGCGGTCATCTCTATTACTTCTAGTTCACGTGAACAATGTACCTCATCTTCCGATGTAAATTTGAACGCGTGGACGTGGCTCGTGGTGCATGCTGTTGCGTTTGCGTGCATGTATTGCTTCATACCTATCTGGAATGTGTGGCGAAACGTGTCATTCCTGCTTCGCCATTCCCGGATTCGTCAACGTTCATGGCTGTCCAAGAAATGCACTTCGACATTGAATCTGTTCCTGTTCATATGGAACATTGTAGGACTAGTGATCGTTGACCAGAACAAGGTGGCTGAAGGATGCTCGGAACATGTCTCTCGAATGATTCTGGCTACCTGCGTCTTGGGATTACTGTTGGAGATAGCTGTCGTGTGTGTGGGTGTGATGTGTCTGCCATGTATTGTCATTCTTGTCGTTCGCCTCTTGCGTCCTGTGGGTGCACGTGCATTGAGGCCTGAAGAGGTCAACATTGGTCTAGCCGAAATAACATACAACAGATCAATGGAACAGGAAGAACCAGATGAGTGTGTAGTCTGTCAGGTTGAGTATGAGAACGAGCAGAAGATTATGGAAATCAAGGTGTGTCATCATCGGTATCATCACGAGTGTATTGTGCCATGGGTCAGTGTGAATAACAGCTGTCCGTTGTGTCGAGCGATTGTTGTACTGCCGAAAACGATCATACCCGAGGATGAATTAGATAGAATGGAACCCGTGTAAATGTGAATCCAATATAGAATTGAATGTCAGTTGATCTCAGATTCATTCGTCAAACACCCCTTCCATCACCATGACTACCACTGTTGGATACGACAAAGATGCGTTCTCTGAACACGTGGATCCTGATTACATTTGTCCGATCTGTCTGATGGTGTGCAAATATGCGACCTCACTGTCGTGTTGCGCACAGTTGTTCTGTGGTACTTGTCTCTCGGAATATCTTCGAAAGGAGAAGCTGTGTCCATTATGTCGTCAGTCCATTGAAGGCGTTGTATCACAAGAATCACAAATCTACGCCGATCGAAAGATTGGTGCACTCACGTACAAGTGTCCCGAAGGATGTGACAAGGCCGACTTGACTATTGGTACTCATGGTGAGGTGTTGCGTAGGCATCTAAAGGAAGAATGTTCAAGGAGGATGGTCAAGTGTGAGAACAACTGTGGTATGTCGTATCGACTGTGTGAACGAGTGGATCATGAGAACAAGCACTGTCGTGTGGTGTGTCCACATGGGTGTGATGTAAACTCGTCTCATTTGAAATACGTTCCAGACTGGACACGTAGGTTGAAGAAGGGCATGTTGGTAGACTACTCGGTTAACACCAGTTTGGGGGTGGTATGGCATGTGGGTCGTATCGTACGATGTCAGGATAATACAACTTTCAAACGGTTTCTGCTTTCAGGCCGGAATGCACTCAACATTCTCAGGTATGATCTCTCGTTGTACGTGCGTGATATTTTTCCATTACACACATATACATCAGCTCAGGAGATTCCACCCGAATCTGATGATGTCGTGAGAAGGGTTTTCCTCAAGAGCGAGCTGGAACAACACCTCATGAACGACTGTCCGTTAACCAGTGGTACATGTTCAGATTGTAATGTACCGGTCAAGAGGTATGAAGAAGAGACTCATATGTCAAGCGTGGAACATCGATTCAAGGCGTTCACTAACCGTGTTGATCTCGTTCTGAAGAAGCATCCGGAGATCCAGTTGCCTGAGGTTGAGTCCAAGGTCTCATACCATGTGAACAAGCGTCAGAGGTTGCAGTGAACAGAGATATGAGGTGTTGTATTGACAGTGTACATAGAACTCACGGATTGACCTTGAGCTTAAACTCACTGATCACTTTCGAGGACGCAGGCACATACGTTGGACGAAGCCACAACTGTCCATCGCTCTCATTGAACAAGCCGAACAAATTAGTGGATTCACGACAATGTGGGCAGAGTATTACAATGCGTGTGTTGCCCTTGTGGTCGTACATGTTGGCTTTCATAGATTTTCGGGATGAACATCTCATACATCCATACCGTTTGCGCACCTTTCGATTCCATTCCGTCTCAGTTAGAATGTCCACGAGAAAATAGTGGCGCATCCCGTCGCGCGATTGACCGTTCCAGTCAAAGTACCATATGTTTACCCAACACATGCTGTGGTTAGGGATAGGCACACGCAAAATCATTTGGAAATATAACCCACTGTGATCATTGTCGTGTCCATAGTGCCATTCCATTACCTTCCTGAGTCGTCGAGGTCTCTGACAGGACATGATGTCTGTGTGGAGTAATATTCTACGTTCAGTCTGGATGACATGTTTGTTGGGGAGCAAGAACTCGGACAGAACGTTCGTCCACACATCCGTAAGAACGGGGAAATGAACGTTCAATATGGTCATAGCGGATCAGAAAGTGTACAAGAGATGGGTGTGAAATATGGTCAGATCTATTCTACATGTCGGAGAGTGCGCACCTTGTGGCGTACAGCGTGCATCAACAGACAGCGCTGATGGTGAGTGCAGAAAGCAGACAGCTCCTCCTGTGGTAGTTCAGCCTCGAACACGTGGTGCTCATACTCATGATAATACCATATCTGTCCATTATCCTCGTCCAGAGTGGTATGTCCACCACGACCAGTGTTATACAGAGATCTCCATATCTTTTGGCAGTCGTCCTTGTAATCGCGTATGTTCAGTCCCATCTGACAACAGATGGAGGCATTCTGGAGTGTAAAACAGATGTAGAATTGACGGACGCACACCGCTCGCGAGTCAGTAAAGATATCACGACAGAGGATAACACCAGGTTGAAGGTAGGATGGTCGTGATATTTTCGAAATACGACGATGATCTGATGGACTAAGCGAATCTGGAAAGACGTGGTTGAGCTCAAATCGGACGATAAATCTCTTCTTATTCATCTCGTTGTCATTAGGCAAAAGGAATGAAATAAGTTGGTTTGTCCAGACATCGTTCAGACGAGGACGGGCAGTGCACAGAGAACGTATCATGAAGAGGCTGAAGGGAGGGGGATTGAGAGAAAGCTTGTACCCAGACAAATATCGGTGTGAAGTGTGATTGATGAGTCCGATCTATTCTACATGTCGGAGAGTGCGCACCCTGTGACGTACAGCATGCATCAACAGACAGCGCTGAAGATGAGGGCAGAAAGAAGACAGCTCCTCCTGTGGCAGTTCAATCTCGAACCCTTCTTCAGCGTGTTCTTCTTGGTATCCATCATGGTAATGGCGCCAGATCTCTCCATCGCTCTCCCATAGAGTCAATTGCTGAAGATTATCGTGAAGAGTTCGTGAGAACGTTGGATCACGACGATACTGGTGTTCAATTAATATCAGAGAACAGCAGTGCAAGGCGTTCTCGAGCAGAAAACAAATGTGAAAGTGTCTTCCTTCCATCGTTCGCCAGTTGACAAACAGTGAACGGTGGACAATGATACCTGGTTGAATGTACCACGTTCGCGAGGTTCTCCAAATGGAATTGGTGGGTAGGAGTGCTGCTCTCCTCCGCACAAAGATGCGATGGAGCGTGAAGTAGATGAGAAATCTCTTCCTGTTCATCTCCTCATTGCTACACACGATGAATGGAACGAGGTGAGTTGTCCACACATCGTTCAGGCAGGGATAGCGTGTAGACACCAGATCGAACCACGTTCGAGAGTGGGTCATGAATATAGGTCAATGGTTTGGTCTGAGTGTATGAGATTTGGTTCGGACAGCATGCATTAACAGACAGTGTTTAAGGTGAAAACAGAGACCCATGTGTTCATAAGCTGGTGCTTCAACATTGTAGATTGATATGTCATAGTAATTAGCACAATGTCGCCATATCTGTCCATTGTCGTGGAGAGTGAATCTGATAGACTCACCTGGATAGATCCATCTCGATATCGTTCGACCAGTATCCGGACGATCACGTACAATCAACTGTATACTACAGCAGTTGGAGCCGTTCGGACAAAGATGATAAATAGTCTGGCTGTTGGTGTTGGTGTTGGTCAAGCCAAAGTTTGAACTCCACGCGATAACATGGCGGTGAATGTACCATGTGCTCTGTTGTGCACACGTTACAAGCTGACTTGGAACGAGACGATGGTCATGGGAGAACTGGATGGCGCGATCTAGTGCAAACCAGACGATCAACTTCTTCCTATCCATCTCATCCTTGCTACACACGATGAATGGAACGAGGTGAGTTGTCCAGACATCGACAAGGTGAGGATAGGCTGTGTACAATAACTGTGTCATGAATCACTCTATTTTACACAAGTTGGATGCTTGAGAGTGTGCACCTTGTGTCGGACAGCATTCATCACCAACTGGTGTTGAGAGTGAGCACAAGCGCCAAGTATCTGACCTCGATCAATCTGAAGCAACAATTCATGAAAACCAGGAAGATGTGGGTCTCGATAGTCAGTGAGCCACATCTTTCCATTGTTCCACACTGCAAGATGAACTAAATCCGAACATGCAAATAGATCTCTCGTTATCATGTGGTCGTGCCGATCGTATTGCAGGCGCATGCGACAACAGATTGAGTTATTCGATACGTGACTCACCACCACCTTGTTTCCGAGATTAATTCGTAGATCTGAAGCACTTGGACTCCAGAATAGAACATCAGGTTGAACGTACCAAGCTCGGCATGGGACATGCCAGATTAAATCGCTCGGCTTGTACTTACCTACGTATTGAAAGGAGTGATCCAGTGTAAACATGACCAGACATTTCTTCCTCTGCATCTCCACCTTACTGTGCAGAATGAGTGGAACGAGATGGCTTATCCAGACCTCGTTCAAACCTGGAGAGGTCGAACAGAGATAGCTAAACCCAGAGGCAGAACGTGAATGTGTCATGGCGGATCAATGGACGGGATATGAAATATGGAAGTCAGGTTCATCATCCAACAGCTCACAAGGACACATCTATTAACCTGTGTTGCAACTGCTCATAAACGGATGGTGGGGCATGGTACTGGGCAATCAGGTTTAACGAGATCAAGGCAGGCCAAGCCCATAACCGTCCATCACTCTGATTGAACAGTGTGAATTGTTGAGGTAACACACATCGTCGACACAGTCGAATCATGCGCACATTTCCTGCATGGTCATAGACTTTACTGACTGCACAGGGTCGTCGAGGTATTGAACACTGCATGCACTGATCGATCTCCACTTCGTATTTCCATTTGGCGTCAGAAACGATCCTTGTAGCCAACCAGTACATGGGTAGACGTGTCTGGTTGTTCGTATGGCCATTCTTGTCAAAGTGCCATATATAGACCCAGCACATTGAATATTCAGAATGACTCTTGGAGCTTCCGATCAATCGAAAGAACATTCCATTCGAGTTGTAGCCAAACACCCACGCAAACACGTGCAGTGGTTCTGGTTCTAGTTCGGAAAAGGAACGGGGCATGATGTACCAGCTTTGGATATGGGTAAAGACTCTATGACGAACTCGGATCGTCTGTTCATGGGGAAGCAGAAAGTCCAACAGCACGTTCGTCCAGACATCCTTGAGAACAGGGAACTGTTGGGTCAAGACTGTGATGACACTCATGGAGAAGGTGGAATGACATATGATCAGACAGACATCTATTCTATTCCTATTGCTGTCGATGTGTGAGCAGATGCATCGACAGAAAGTGCTGGATGTGTGGACAGAGTCCGACTAAATCATCCTTCGATAGTTCGAACCATTGTCCCTGATTAGGATCGAATCGCCACATCTCTCGATTGTGTACTCCACATGTGACGATACGGGGACTGTACCCATAGATGTATCCCAGTATTATTCGCCTATTGTCCGGGTAATTCAAGATCTTTATCATTCTGCGACAGCATGTCAAACCATTCGGGTGAACGTGGTAGATAAAGTTCAACGTCTCATTTTGAGCAATCTTCAATTCGTGTTCGTTGATGTCAAACATAATGACATCGGGTTGAATGTATCTGGGTCGTAATGTAGACCAGATAGAATCACTCGGCACTTGAACAAATGTGTGATTATAGATGGCACGCAGAGTAAACGCTACAAGAAATCTCTTCCTTTCCATCTCGTCCTTACTGGGCACAATGAGTGGACTGAGATGGCTTGCCCAGACATCGTTCAGACTGGAGTAATGAGTACACAGTAGGTCAAACCCGGAGACAGAACGCGAACATGACTGTCTGATGGGATCATGAACACGGATCATCTATTGAGGAGCAGAGAAGGAAGGTGGAATGACATGTGCTCACACAGACATCTATTCTATCCCTCTTCGGTGTGTGAGCACATGCATCGACAGAAAGTGCTGGATGTGAGGACAGAGTCCAACTGAATCATCCGTCGATACTTCGAACCATTGTCCCTGATTAGGATCAAATCGCCACATCTCTCCATTGTGTACACCAAATGTGACGAGGGGACTATACCCAGAGATATATCTCATTGTCGTTCGGCTACTATCTAGATAATCGCAAGTGTTCATCAATCTACGACAGCACACCGAACCATTCGTGCGAACATGGTACATACACTCGAGTGTCTCAATTTGATTAGTCTGTGACTCATAGGCACTCTGTCCCCACAGAACGACATTGGATTGAATGTACGACGTTCTCATTCTCGTCCATATTGGTTTATGAACCCTGCTCAATGTGATGTGAACAAAGGCAAACGTAATAAGAAATCTCGTCTTGTCAATCTCGTCCTTACTGGGCAGAATGAGTGGACTGAGATGGCTTGCCCATACATCGTTCAGGTTGGGGTAGAACGAGCATAGATAGTCAAACCCAGAGGCAGAACGCGAACATGACTGACTGATGGGATCATGAACACGGATCATCTATTGAGGAGCAGAGAAGGAAGGTAGAATGACATATGATCACACAGACAGTGTGAGCACATGCATCAACAGATGGCGTTGGGTATGAGGACAAAGCCCAACTAACTCATCCTTCAACGTTTCAATGTCAATCCGTTCTCGTTCGCCACGATCATGTCTCCAAATCTCTCCATTATCGTGTGTGGTAAATATTGCAAGGGGACTGTAAGCATGGATATATTTCAGTGTCGTTCGGCTACTATCTGGATGATCGCAAATCCTCATCGTTCTGCGACAGCACACCGAACCATTCGTGCGAACGTGGTACATAAACTCAAACGTCTCAATTTGATCAGTCTGCGAGTCATAAGCGCTGTGGCTCCATAGAACGACATTGGATTGAACGTACGACGTTCTCATTCTCGTCCATATTGGATGACTGAACTTGCTCAATGTGATGTGAACTAAGGCAAATGTAATGAGAAATCTCGTCTTGTCGATCTCGTCCTTACTGGGCAGAATGAGTGGACTGAGATGACTTGTCCAGACATCGTTCAAACTGGGGTGGTGAGTACACAGATAGTCAAAACCAGAGACAGAACGTGTCATCAGGGTTATAATCAACAGGTTTATGAAATGTGATGGGGTCAATCTATTCCATATTCCAGATTCACATGTCTAATGGCGTGCATCACCATATGGTGATGCACGTGAGGACAAAACTCAGATAGTTGAGGCTCACCAGTAGCGAGCTGTCGATTGTCTGCATAGTAGACCACTCCATCGTTATACAGAGTCCAGTAAACCAAGTCAGAATCAGCACATGGTAGCACATCTCGAGTCTTGTACGCACGTCCAGACGATGTTAGTTGCATGCAACAACAGATCGACATGTTTACACTGTATGTCTCACGATTTATATGCCAGACAACTGATTGACTGACGTGTTCTATTCCGAACACTCTTGGGTTCCATATCAGAACATCGGGCTGAATATACCAGGGTCGACAGGCAGTCCAGATAGGATTGCTCGGCAACCAAATACGTGCGCGACGATAAATGATATACAGAGTACATGCTACAAGAAATCTCTTGCTTTCCACCTCTGACTTACTGAGAACGATGTATGGAATGAGATGGCTTGCCCATACATCGTTCAGACTAGGGTAGTGAGTACACAGATAGTCAAACCCAGAACGTGAACGCATCATGAACGAATGACTGTGTGCACCTTGTGTCGAATGGCATGCATCAATAAATGGTGCCAAATATGAGGACACAGTCCATGTAGATACTCTGAGGGTACTTCCTTCATGAATACTCTTGGATCGTCATCATCCAAATCTGTCCACCAAATCTGTCCATCGTCAAACAGGGTCGACCAGAAATCATCTCTCCGAGTGTATATGTCTCTAGTGCCCAGACGATCATGTCGAACGACCATACGACAACAACAAGACACATTCTTATTCACATGATAAACGGTGAAGCACTTTGAACCAATGTTTCGTCGTCCTTTCAGACAAATCATACTAGGTTGAACATACCACACGTGGATGGGTGTGTACCTTGGATGACTTGGAAGGTATACGTAGATGTATCGGAGAACAAATTGCACCAGAACATTGTTCCACTTGATCTGCTCCTTACTGGGAAGTAGGAACGGCACAAGATGGTTTGTCCAAACATCGTTCAGACCAGGGTAGACACGTTCCAACATGGAACGAACGTGTATGGGATCAAAATGGACAGGAATGACAGTATGAAGTATGGTCAGATATCTATTCTACATTTCACATGTTTGAGCATGTGCACCTTGTGCTGGATGGCATGCATCAACAGCCAATGGAGACTGTGAGCACAAAGTCCGCGTAAGTGTGTCTCGGATAACTCAATGCTAAACTTCTGCCGAACATTCTCTAGACGATTGCACAACAATATATCGGAGCCGTCATAGTTATGCCAGACCTTGTCTTGATTAGAACGGACAAACCTGGTTTTGACATGTCCATCCAATGTAGCCATGCGACAACAACAACAGCAGTTTGACCGTCTCTTATTCACATGATAGATGAAATGCGTTTCTTGACCAGTAATGACTGTTGAACACAAGAATACTACACTGGGATGAATGTACCATGTTCGCCATGCTTTCCACTTGGGATTACTGGGTAAACATCGATCATGAATAGTGCTCACGATCTGGATCATCTCAAGCGCAAACAGTCCAAGAAACATCTGGGATTCAACGTCCTCCCTACTGGAAAGCAGGAATGGAACGACATGGTTTATCCATACATCGTTCAAGCTAGGATACAGTGTACAAAGCGCTGTGAATCCATCTCTAGAACGAATCATGACTGGAATGCATCTATAAAGTCGGACAGATGGAGAATGAACCCTCACTCATTCACCCAACTACTTGCGCAAAGGTCAACGCCAAACACTTCTGCTCTGTCCCATCCTGGTGCAAACGGGTCAACAACAGTGGACGCGGGCGAGTCGATTTGCGATCTAGGCCTCCAAACCACTCGATTATCCCACTCTCTATGTTCTTGATCAAGATCCTGTACTTGAAACTTGGATGGTCATAATCGGTGAATGAAACGTTTGTTGGAAAGTTGGTCTCTTCCTTCCATGCACTGATCTTACACCAACCTCGTAAACGTTTCCCAAACTTGTACTCGAACAGCCACTTCTTCAGCTTGTCATTGTCGTAGGCATCCAGAACGGGGTTCATTTGCATTCGATACGGAGAGATAGCTGTACCGGATGGACGACGAAAAACAGCGCATGAACCACCAGGACTAGTATCGCGTTCAATGAACGTTCGCAATAGGTTATCCATCAATTGCGCCGCGAATCTTGATCGACCACTCACCAGATAATCCGCAGTTAGTTCACTCGGGACATCTGAATGTTCGAGTAGACAACGATTGAAATCTGTTCTCAGTGCAACGGGGATTGGATCGGTAAAACAATCTGCAATGGGATAAAACTTGACCATCATCCTAGTCTGAACAGGTATAGTCGTTCTTGGACTTGGACTTGGTGGTGGTGTGCCCATGCGAACGCGCTTGTGGACTGGAGCAGATTCACTGTCGGAATCAGTATCCACATCTTCATGTTCATGTTCATCCTTCTCTTCTGCTGGTTCTGGTTCGTCTTCGTTGGGAACAGGTACATGAGTGTTCGGATGAATGGAGGTGCGTTCATGTCCACCGTCCTGTAATAAACCATCAAAGAATCTATGATATTCATTTCCAAGACGTTGAACCTTCTCTTCTGCTAGTTCTGATTGATTTTCATTGAGAATCGGCACATGTTCGGTGGAATGTACATTCGGTTCAGTTCGTTCAGACTGAGATTCTGTTTGATTGGCCTGATTTTGTTGTCCCAATCTCCGACGTAATTCACCCCTCCAATCTTCAGTCTTGACGCCAGAGCGTTCGATAACCAGATCTAATGGACATTTACTCAAATCCACGGGTTGAGATGGAATCTTGTACTGTTCCAATCTCCGTTCCAATTCACGAGTCCATTGTTCGCGAGTTATTCGTACTCCAGCTTGTTCCATAACAAACTGGAGTGGGAAGGAACGGAGATCCATAGGCTCGGACATTAGAACAGAGAACAAGAAAGAACAGAAGGAGACAGGTTGTAAACAGGGTAGACTGAATGAAGAATGAATCCATATCGAAGTCAGAACCTGGCAGGTTCTGACTTCGATATGGATTTGAAAGGTAAAACACACACACCATCTACCATACTATGTCCATCACGATCCTTTCAAAGGATAACTTGGACAGAGAGTCTCTAATAGAATGCGCTACGCTGTTTTCCAACCACTATGGAGTATGGGGTAAACACGCTCCATCTCCATTGGTGTTTGGTACGCGCGTTCGAATGACTCCGGAGAAGATGTGGGCAACACTCTTGTTTGACTCGAGTTGTGGAGTCGGTATGTATCGATCCGACCTAGATCGGAGCTTGCTGGGACACGCCTTCTTCTGTGAGTTCACGTTTGAAGAGTCTCGATACCTTTGGATTACTCAGCTCGTGATGCACTCTGGGTATCAAGGTCAGAGGGTGATCACACTGTTGATCGACCATTTGTTGTCCGTACGCAAGCCTGATGCAGTAGGAATCGTCACTAGTCATCCAGTGTCGTTACACGTGGTACAATCATGTACTAGTGGAATGGCAGATCGATCATTGATTGAACGCTTGCATCCTCACATCCCCGTTCCATACATTCGTGAAAGCCGTTTAGTGAATGATCGCATCATTGATACGCAGTTTTATGTGCGACATGATGACGAAACAAGCAAGGACTTACCCGAAGGGTGTGAGTACATTGTGGTGTATGGAAGGGACTTGGCAGGTAAGAACATACCTCTCAAGTTCATCGGTTCAGAGGACACATAATAACGAGCTCGCGCTTTCGTCCTTTGTCTGCACGGTCTTTGCTTGACATGGTGATCGAGTATTGCCATTGACATGTGTATTGAGTGTAGTCCTTATACAATCGTTTGATCACGCTGGAATTGTTATAGCTCAACATCCATCCATCGATGGTGGACAGTTTCTGTGCAAGTCGCTCGTGATCAAATCCGCGAATCAAGCTACCATTCGTCCCATACATGCTGGGTACCTTATCTCCAAAATAATAGGGAGGATCCAAATAGAGCACTGTGTAGCGATCACGTGTTGCGAGCATCTTGTCAAGGAATTGTTCCCAGTCCATACATGTGAACGTGATATGTCTGAGTGCTGGTAACGGTGCAGGCATTTTAGATGGCTTCCGAGCAAACTTCTCCATTCGTTCAGCTGAATAACCACCAGACATACCAAGACCCGAGAAGCTGATCTGGTTCAGGATCCAGTATCGTGCTCCAAGCTCTGACTGAGTATACACAGAACGCTTGGATTTAGACTCGACCATCCGTCGTTCATCGTCACGTATTTCTTGGCGAATCTTGATGAATCGAGCTTTAGTAACCTTGCCCTTACCGAGCTTGTTGACCTCGGAAACGAATGAAGCACTTCGTGTCTTGGCTGATTTCCAGAAATCGATCAACCTGTAATCTAGGTCGTTCGCGTATACATGTGACACACGCTTCTGTTCGAGCAACGCTATCTCGAACGAACCACCACCAAAGAATGGGCTGATCAGCTTCACGTCATTGGGAAATACAGCATCCCAGTAATCCAGGAGACATGGCACTGCTCTACTTTTTCCGCCTGGATACCGTATTATACTCATTTGCAAACCAGTGTTGGGAAGTGGAGGTATACCCGTTTTTATTAGACACTTCAGTTCATCCGGACATCATGAATGAACACTCTGGGAGCACATCTGCAATATCTTCTCAGATCTCACACGAATCATTCTTCAAATCACTTCTGATCTTGTCTCATCAGTCGTTCGAGAATGCAGACCACTACTCCTACAGTTGATTCCGTTCTGAACGTTCAGATGAACGTTCAGAACGACACGGACACATGGTGGAAGCAACAGAACGAACGTATAGCCAAATCAGAACGGATTTATCGTGAGTATATTGAGTCCCATCCTGACGCGTTCAAAGAGGGTGACCATATCACGATCATTGATGGGGAAACGGAGTTGCGCAGGTTTGACAGCTATGAAGAGGCATCGGAAGAAACGCACAAGCTTGCCGGCAACAAAGGATATTTTTATGCTGAATACTTGCATGAGAACGATGTCTATTCCATCTTCACTGTCATGTGAATGTGCTGTTCATATATTCTGTGTGAAATAGACTCGACTCAATCACTGACTGTTCCCCTCCTGCATCATCGTATCGATATCAGGCAATGAGAGATTGGCTATGAGCAAGTCTTTCCACCACTCATATGCTTTCTCACTGGCGGTTGGCACAGGAGCTGAAGTGATGCCATCATCAAGTTCAATTCGATATTCACTCCCACACTGCACTAATCGTTCCTCCCCTTGTAGTTTCCAACGTCGTCCGTCTCGACATTGAATGTAACGTCCAAGAGAAGAGTCGTTGCACTCTACCCATTCTGGCATGTGAGGTTCATCAGCCTCTCCATCCAACAAATCGATAGGAATGATATTGTGCGGTTGAGGTTGGTCGTACACATATACTACGGAATTAGGAACATCTGGATCGGATACTTCTATTAATGGACGTGCTTGTGTCTTCAGCTTCTTAACCGGTCGTGTTAGGGTTATTACCGATGATTCAGAATCATCGGTAACAGATTCATTCTCTGCTTCATTCTGGCTCTTCTCCACTAGTTGATTTGCAAGCAGTAGTTCTGCATCGAGCTTGGCTTCAGTGTCAGAGATTTGTCGGTGACGGAGTTCAACTAAGTGAACATTGCGTTTCGCCTTGTTAACCAACTCTTTCTTCACACGTACACGCTTGGGAGTTGGAGGCAGTTCAGGGGTTTTAGGCATCGAATTGACAATGTTCTCAGAACGAGGAGCAGGAATGATTGACTGACTGGACTGAATCGACTCATCTTGCAGTTCTGGAAGTCGTTCCAGAATGAATTGTGTTGCTAATTCTTTCGAGCCCAGATAACGTGCCAATTTCCGTCGTTCAGATGCTCGTTCATCACGACGTCTATATCGTTCTTGCTCACGACTCTGTTGTTCTTCACGCGATTGACTAGCTACACCTTGACCACGATGTAAGTGATCTGAAGCCCACAATGCAGGATAAGTATTCTTAAATCGTTCCCATGTGAGCGAATGATAGCGACGACTCATCGTGATAAGGTCGGAGTGGGTTGGGAGAAGGTCGGAGTGGGTTGGGAGAAGGTCGGAGTGGGTTGGGAGAAGGTCGGAGTGGGTTGGGAGAAGGTCGGAGTGGGTTGGGAGAAGGTCGGAGTGGGTTGGGAGTTTGAAGAATGAGCCAACAACAATCAATGGAATCTATGAGACGAGGTGAGCTTGCACAGCTTCCGAAATCTTTACACAGTTTGCAGAGACATATAGATTCGTCTCATCATTGAATCCAACACTTCATCCATTCCTTCCATGTCCTTCTCCTCGTCTGAATAGAACGATGAGGAGCATGCGAACTCACACTCTGTGTTAATGATACGCGCTTGGCCTTGCTGATCTGACGCTCTATTGCATCCATAAACATGTCATGAACGTGGAATCCAGACGAGTGCTCAGTAGTAGAACTGTCCGTTTCCCAATAGACCATCTTCAACTCGATGGCCATGGCCTCTGCCTCTGAGTAAGAGACTGTGTGGTTGTTCTGTAGGTACTTTGTGCCCACCAGCACCTTGATCAGAGACGGTGAAAGATATCGTTCCGTCTTTCCGTTCGACTCATAATGGAATCGTCTGTTCCAGTCCTTGATGTGTTCGAACGATTGTCGGTTGGTGAAGTCAAACACAAACAACACCACAGTTGCACCACCATAGTATGCTGAAGTGATATGATGGAATCGTTCATGTCCATTCAGTTCCCATATCTGAGTCTTAACCGTCTTCATAACAGGAGGGGAGTCCAAGTCTCGCTCAGGAACGGAGATGTTAGACTTGACCTTGAAATCAACAGCCATAGGCTGGGTGTGATGACTCCATGTTGGGAAGGTACCTGAATCCAAGAAGCGAGTAATGAGACACGATTTGCCCACACGTTCATCTCCAATGAGCACGAACTTGATGAGGTAATCGTAGGAATAACGCTGAAGAAGATTTGTAGCGGACAATGATCCATCGACGTTCTTGGAACGATCTGAGCTATTCGATTCGATCGACATGGTAGAGACATAGAGAAACGGTCGGTCAGATGAGAAATGACCATCCATGTATTTCACATCTGTGGCTGAATAAAGAATTAAAACAGTCAATCGCGCGAACATTTCCAATGCCAAATCCATACACCGATATCGCCTATGTGAGGAGAATCTACTCGATCGTTCGGCCATTGGCTAAACTTCCGTGGGTGAACAATCCCGACTATCGACCTCCTTCAATGAATCATCGACCTCCTTCAACTGTATCCCGACTTAAAAAGATACACCGACTCGATGGCTCCAACGCTGTCCCTCTCAAGACTACGCAAGCAGGCTCGTGTCATAGATGCGTTTCGTCGAGGCAAACCTAACCCAGAAGCCGTGTTGAAAATCAAGCTTCAAGCTGAACATCACGCTAAATACAAGGAGAACGTTCAAGACCTGCTGTTGACCATTGCGTCCATCAATCGTAAACATGGACGAGATGCACTCGCTCCAGCTCGTCAGATCGATGTGTATGGACATTCCCACTTGATCAACCCCAAATCGATGCGTGAACTGGAGTCGTTCATCAAACTCGTTCACAAGCAGTGGGATCAGATCGCTAAGGACGTTCGCAAACAAGAGCGCAGATTACGCAAGGAATGCAAGTCAAGGATCAGCGCACTTCGAGCCAAGTTTGTCGATCTCAAGAAGAGCTTACGTGAACGTCGAGAGAAAGCTATGGAACGTGCCTTGACGAATCAACGCAAGCGTAAGATCCGAAAGAGCTACCAAATATCGGTAAAGAATCTGAGGGTGGAATTGAAGCGTTTGATTGCGAACGTTCGCGCTGAGTACAAGGACATGTGAGCTCAGCTAGGTCTATATCATTGTGTTCAATTCAAGTGGCATCCCACTTGAATTGGTCGGCAAATTAGCATTGTGCAGAGACACTGTGCAAACTCCACTTCCCAATGGTCGGCAAAATATCATTGTGCAGAGACACTGTGCAAACTCCACTTCTTAACACTCGCATTCACCCTTCATTCCTCTCTGAACATCCAAATCACAATTCAAACACACCTCCTCTCCCTCTCTCTTCCTTCTCTCTCATTTCTATCGTCTCCCTTCCACTACCATTACCAATATGTCTACCAATATGTCTTCCACTCCTGTTGTCAACACCGTTACTAAGTACCTGGATCAGTTCAAGTCCCGTTCCTGGGTCGAGACCCAATTGGAGATGCTCATGCCGGGACAACGACTAATTAATGAAGTTATTAATTGCTCGACCATTCCTGGCGCGCAACTAACAAGGATGCGCAAGCCGACGGTGAAGGATCTCACTACACTGCTCGAGTTGATTGGGTATACGGCAGTGCAGTCTAAGAAGGCACGTCTTCATCCAATGAAGTGTGCTCTGGTTATGACGTGGCTAAAGAATGAGTCGATTTATAGGCCACAGAGAGGGATCGAGCATGTTGTCTCGAATGCGAGTGTAGGGTACTGGGCGAATACAAATGCGGGAAAGGTTTGCAGGCACACGAGCATGATGAGAGACAAGAATGGGTTTAATCAGTGTCTGAATTGTATCTACTTTGAGGAGTGAATTGTATCTATCAGTTGTTTAATAGCAGTTGTTTAATAGACGCTTCACTCGGATTGCTTGTATATCTCGACGTCGATCGAGTGTCCACTTATACTTGTGATACGCAGACTGCGAATCGGAGATGTGACACAGTGCATGATAAACTCCGAATGGCATGACTAATTCGTCCTTACAGAAGGTTATAAACACCACAAAGTCAAAGCTACATGGTTGGGCATCTCTGCAATGCCAAATAGAGCCTCTGTTCGCGAACTCCGACTGATAAACATAGTCTCTCAGTTCATCTGTTCTACATCTGTGCGCTGTGAGTGGCAACTGGTCATCGAACCATGTTCTCACTCGTTCGATCCACCAATCCAAGTCATGCGTGGATTCAGTCTGCACAATATATGGTAACAGATGAACCAATATATCCTTGGGCAGTGCCGATAGCTGAGACGTGGTCAATTGGAATGATATTGACATGGTGAAGAGACGTTTGAATTATGAAACACTGGTCATAATTCATCCTGCTACTGTTGATACATTATATTGTTTGGGTATGTGCTGGACGCTTATTCGAAAGTTGCTGAGCCTACTCATGTCTTCCTGTTGTCATTCAACCACAAGTGATCCGTTCAGTCGAATCCCAGTCGTTCTAGGTATAATCTTCCACGAGCTACTGAATGACGAAGATGTGCTTACTCTGTTGCACTGCAACCGATCCATCTATGCTCTGTTCCGAAACTACCGTGTCACACAGACACTACGTTACGGGTGTCTCTATCGATTGCCCACGTACCTCATCCCCACCACTGTGTCATTCCAAGAAGGGGAATACACCAGTGCTGATCACGATCGTCCGTTATGGAATATACCTCACGGAACGAAACATGTCATGGTTCCTCATCAGCGTAGATACAGCTGGAGTAGGACTATCGTGTTCTCTGACCTACCTTCATCGTTGTTTCCAACCACTCTGGAGACGGTAGAACTGAATTATGACCTGTCCGAATTAGTGGCATCGGGTAGAATACCGCTTCCCACTGTGTCGTTGTACAAGGTGTGTACGATGGAATGGATTGACAATATTCCAAAGTCCGTTCGTCACCTGGATTCTTACCCGAGAACCCGTGACAGGACGCGCTTGGAGTTATCAAACAGTGTAGTGGAGTGGAACAATATCGAGGTGTTCCGCTCAAGAGGGTGGATCACGTGTACAGGGATCTTTCCATCCCACCTGCACACCTTGAATGGCGTGATCTTTTCAACTCGTGACTGGATGCCATTACATTCATACCCTCAACTCACTTCTCTGGATCTCTCAGTGAGTGATGATGATTATTCACAGGATCGAGATCAGAGATGGGATCTCACTGGTGCGATCGGATTATCCACACTGCGACTGTCTGTGAGCCACACATGGAAGATCCCCATTCTCCCAGAGTCGAATGCACTGCATACTGTCTGCTTGTCGGTGGATTACGGTGACGAAAGTGTGTCATGGGAAGGGGTTCACTTGCCTGGTAGTATCAGACATCTGAGCCTATATACTAATCGTGGATGGCAGTGTGATTGGTCGAAGCTGTTCACCGAACAGTTGAACTGTCTAGAGACGTTGGCTATTCACGAGAATCACTCATCTGACTTTGCTTCCTGCCAATTTTTAATCTTCCCAGACTCTGTACATACGTTTCAACTAACCGGACGCCATGTTCGACCACCAGAACATATTCCTGACACGGTCAAGCACCTTATATTCGGATGTCAATTTAGAGAACCTCATTCTGATCTACTCATCACCAGCCGATCATTACAATCATTGACTTACCTGGGATTCTATGTAGATATGGAGGATATGGATATGGATGGTAGATTACTGACTGATCAGCAATTGTTGATTGACATTGCACTCCGTCATATGGAACATGAGCATCGAGTGTTTGGCCGTACAGAAATACCATCATGCGTTCCGAACATTCAACAATGCACCTCTTTGAAGACGGTGTTTCTGTACGGACAAACAATTGATTCGCTCCCTGAGGGTGTGGAGGATGTGACGGTTGTTATGAGAGATCGGCCTCCACACCCTTCGTATGTACCGCGTTCTGTTAAGAGAATAAGTTGGTTGATGGGGAGTACGATGCGCTTCTCAATGATAGAAGGTACTGAGTTCAAGCCCTGGAGTATTATGACGACCATTCTCCCAGAGCATATCCAAACCAGTGCGATCGAAGGTAACGTGGTTGTACAACGTGAACTATAGAATCATCATCTATTACACGTCTGTGAGTTGTCCTCAGCGAAATACAACCCCTACCACTTTAGCTAGCTCTGCACGTTGACCAGTTCGTGTTTCTCCAGTCGTCACCTCACTGTCCCATTCGAAATCCTGAATCAGAACGTTCACATCAATGGCTTTTCGTACACTATACGGCACGTCAAACACGATGTAATATGCCTTGAGCATCAGCGTTAATAGAACTCGGAAAATCAGCGCGCGCGGTATTGGTTGCTGACAACCCTCGATCATACTCGTATGCTGACTACATGCGTAATTCGTGGTGTAATACTGTCCGTCAATAAACGTGTGCCAGATATCCAACTGAACAGGTCGATGTATCGGCTGGTACTCTCTCGGAAAGAGTGCAACCAAGGTCAGATTTGGAAACATCACATTCGCATGGCGAAAGGGCGGATCAGGAAACTTACATGCACAACGACAAGACAACAGCGCAGTAATGACTCGTACATGGTAATCCACACTGGTTAGTTGATATTCCACTCGTAGTCGTTCAAGGTGTTGGCTATACTGATGCAGAGCGCTCTGGTCGATGAAGTACTCCATCACCTGAGATGCACAATCACTACCCACGACGTCTTTCAACCGTTGAAACGAGAGTGGTTGAGACGTCGTTAGGAGGGACAGAGTGGTAGCGGGAGTAGGGACTGACATGTTTGAATTATGCGTCAGTATTAGCATCACATTTTGTTGAGCTCCAATATGTCCTCTACGACTCCCAACATCCACACGTCTTTGAGGTGTGGATGATGTGCACACAGAGAACGAATCCCAGATGAGTTAGGCGGATGAGAAGTCATGATTGGGTTTGAATTATGTGAGTCTATGTCATCTAAGAGACTATTAACATATCCCCTTCACCAAATCACTGACGTTCATATGGATTCGTCAACGTGTGTGTACCGTTTGCATCGTAAGCTCACCCTCCCGCCATTTGGCAGATCCGTGTACCGTGTCAACCAACACTCCTCACCGTCGTCGTTCACACGCCTGAGATCGTAAATTGACAGTTCTTCCCCATGCCAATCCTTGGTGATGTAAGTGCAGTAGATATTGTAGTGTGCAAACGTTGCTGGCAGAAATCCAACAGAACATCTCCGACTGCTTAACGTCGTGGGTAGAAATCCAATAGAACATCTCGGATTCTGTCTGTGCAGATATACTCTTTCATGCACGACACTGTCAATCCTAGCACGAAACTCCCATCTCAACAGATAGAATAAGACACGAGTCAGCGACATTGATGGGATCAGGAACGGTAGAACGTTCGACATCCACACATCTTTCATGTGTGGATAATGTGCACACAGTGATTGAATCCCAGATGAGTAAGGTGGATGAGAAGACATGACATGCTCTGATTTGAATTATGATCTATCTCCGTAAGTAATGATCAACGACGGCACCCTTTCACCATCTGAGAAGTCTATGTATCGTGTCAACCCACAGTCCTCACCGTTATCGTTCACGCGCGTGAGATCATAAAATGACATTTCGTTCCCTTCCCAATCCTTGGTGATGTAAGCGCAGTAGGTATTGTAATACGGAAACGTTGAGGGCAGAAATCCAACAGTACACCTCTGACTGCTTCTGTCCAGATATACTCTCTCGTTCACGACCCTGTCAATCCTAGCACGAAACTCGTATCTCAACAGACAGAATAAGACACGAGTCGGAGACATTGACGGTAACAGGAAGGGTAGAACACCTGACATCCACACGTCGTTCAGGTGTGGGTGATGTAGGCATAGAGAACGAATCCCAGAAGGATGAGAAGTCATGATCTGCTCTGATTTGAATTATGAACCAGATGTACAACAGACATTGCCTGCATCGTACCAACACCACGTTTGACCTGAGTGCCATGGAACAACCTCAATTCATCGAGCATCCACCAAACTGTCGTCGTTCAAATGACTAGACAAATGAGAATCATTTTGCTTTATTCGACCACAGTTCTGTCACTGCTACTCTGACCTCGTCCTCTGTTATGTTCAACAACTGATCATCAGACAGGTGCACTCGACATTCAGCCATAAACTGACCCAACTCCTTGGCCTTGAATCCAGTGATCTCCATGACCAGGTTGCCATTAAAGCGTGCTTTGATCTCACGGCCACGCTCAATCTGTCGCACGACGGCATCGACTTGTGATCGTTGACCAAAGAACTCGATCGCCTCGTTGGTGACCTTCTGTACATCGAGACGATCTTGCTCGTTGTGTTCAGCAAAAGTTTGGACGTACTCCACAAAGGCGACAAACATCGGTCGCTTGTCAAGCGACTTGCGTTCGCCATGATTCCATCGGTCATCTGTGCGCTTGAACATCGACGGTCGAAAGAGTCGACTTGAAACGATAAAGTCAAAGACATCCTTGTCGTTCTGGAACCCGCGTTGCCACCTCTCGAGACTGAGGCCAGCGAACGTAAAGATACGATCGACATCTGCCGACAGCATGATCTGACGATCGTGCACAATGAGGGACAATCCCTGGTATCCAAATTTCAAGGACACGGTGCGTGCAATCATCCCCAGTATCATGCCAAAGTCAGAATAAGAGTAGAAGACTATCGCTAGTGGCATCTTTTGTGCACTGCCCACCTGGATGAGATCGATCTGATGACCTTCGTACTCAAAACTGATAACTCCGCCATTGTGCACGACCTTGGAAGAGCCAAAAACACGTTGTGGGTCAAAGGACTGTTGCTGAACGGGCTCGGCCACCAAAATATCCACGTCTCCATGAGATTCCTTGTCCGGGCGTGGATGCGGTAGCTCGACACAACCGTAGTATGTGCCACGCAGTTGCTCGATGATAGTACTGGACATACGAGCAAACTGTTCTGAGGTCAAGCGTTTGGCCTGAAAGCCAAGGGCGTTACCTCCCATCCTGAGGATGATTATGATTTCTGACACCATCTAATAAACAGATGTCCACTATGCCCAAAGCAACTAGGTAAGAGACACATCTATTCAATCAGACTGATTAGAAGTTAGTAGAATCACTGTCAGAACGAACCTGCAGTCTGTGTTCGAGTTCATTCACGCGTGCAGTCAACTCAGCTATCCTCTCGTTCTTAAGATCCAGCTCATCTTCCAATCCAATTGTGGCATGCTCGCCAGAGTTTACAACGTTAGGTGTCTACATTCGTTCCAATTGAATCTGATTGATCAGAACCACTGAAATATTGAACATCTCAATCCACACTCCAATAGGGAGTGGGTAACGAACTGACGATAACTTTCTTGACAAGAGCCAGATGTCCATGCACCTGTTTTTCGTGTCGATAAGCTCATCAGTCGACAAAGATCTCGACGAGCCAAGACGGGCGAAACTCATCTCCGCTGACATTTTCCGTTCACCTTCGACTACATAATGAGTCAAGAACGCCCGTTCCTTAGTGAACACTCGACTCAAACTGGTACCATAGACACGAGTCAAGAACGTCATCGCTGTTTGTCGACTCATTCCAAGATGAACGAGTTCAAGAACGGTGAGGCGTTGAATACGTCTCAGGAATATCTGCAACTGGTCTATTTCATGTCTGAGTGCAGTCAAAAGATCGAGCTCGAACGCTCGGCTAGGAAGGATCGTTTGATGATGATCGGAATACTGCATGATCACATTCTCATGTTCAATAACGAGACAGCGAACGATCGGTCAGCTACTCTGAACAGAGTAAACCGATCTAAGCCCAGTCTAGGATTTGGTGTCGATTGATGGAGAAAGTTCTGCAAGAGATCATAGGGAGTCTCGTTGAAAACAAAGGGCTTGATGATAGACGACACCACGTTGCTCAAGGTGTGAGTTGACATGGTGAGATAGATGAAGTATGGAGTATGGAGAATCGTCTCTTCATACCTCAAGATGTCTGAAAGGACTGTTTCTTCTGCCTACACAATCATGTGTCAGGTGTATCCCAAGTGTACACACGTGTGGAATACCCATATGATGCCATTCTTGTTGTCCGACTGTTCTCTACCACGTATGTGGATGTTCCTGGTTCTCGAGGAACTGAGGTTAAGAATAGTGTGGGGACGACGACGACCGAGGAAAACATACTCACAAATGTGGGATTCTGAAATCAAGGATGAAAAGTTTATTCGAATGTGGCGTTCGAGCATGCCTGGTTGTGCAGGGTATGCACACGGCAAGTCAGTGAATGGATCTGTGTTTCTGGTTAACTTTCGATCGAAGCGCGTTCGCATCCTAGAGTATCCTGTCATAGCTGTGATCAACCTAGTGGTTGTATTAGAATTACTGGAACCGACGTGTAGTCGATGTCAATCTGACGACACTGTGGAATACACATACAAGGCGTGTCGAATTGTCAAGCATGTAGATGGAACCAAGCACAAGGAGAATCGATACTTCAACCTCTGTCTCCGCTGTGTAAGTCAAATGGATACTGATCTTGAAGAAGATGTGATTGTAGATGCACAATCACAGCAATTGTGGGCGATAGAACGGGAGCAAGGAGATGAGGATGATTGACTAATGTATTCTACACGTCTATAGATTACTGGAGGATTCCATTACAACCCACGCTTCTTCTTCAAGGCCTCGGCCAATGCTTTCTCCCTCTCTGATTCACTGAGTTCATAGATACGTTCTCTCCTCATGCGCTCCACCATGGAATGCATGATGCCCAACATTAAGTCCCATCCAGATGCACTGATAAACGGGAACGTGAACGTTAACCCATTCTCCATACAACGCTGACGTTCGCAGGCAACAATCAAATAACAGTGAGGATCAAACTTGTTCATGCTATGATTCATGTGGGCGGGTCCACAGTCCATGAACCACTTAGCTACATCCCCAGGAAGACCCAGAGACATAGACAGATCATTGGCTGTGTCATAACGATGAGTGAACAGGAACTTATTCAAACGTGGTATTTGAATAGCCACCATCTCTTGATCCGAATACTCGAATCGTTCAGGAATATTATACTGGCGCCAGCGACACCAGCCAACGTATTGCCAGAGGGATGTTCTGTTCGCCCAAACAAACTCAAGCAGAACGACATCAGATTCAGGAATGGGAATGGGTAGCTCTTTGATTGACGTCGGAATTATCCAACTCCAGATATCCATCTTGGAGAGTTGAATAGCATATTGGTGATAACGTTCACCCAATGAAAGCGGATGATCAACCATTGGTCGAACGATCGACCCGATTATATCACTGACCGTTTGGCGAGACATTTTTCGGTTTGAAGAATGGTGGAATCATCTATGACAGATGGTTAGTGCACATGCCTGAATCTCAGTTGATTACTCTTTCGTTGTACGTGTGAATCTGTTCTGTCATTAGTCTACTTCTTCCTTCTGGGCTTTCCACACTTGTACTGCTCGTTCAAGATGTACCAGAACTGCGTCTCCTTGTTGTGCTTTGTCAATCCAAGTTCCTGCACAGACTCTTCATCTAGCGGATACAACTGAGCCATCATGCCCATGGTTTGCGCTAATGATTTCTGACAATCATGAACGATCTCGACATTCCTGTACCATGGAACGTAGACATACTCAGGTGATTGGCCTGGACGACGAATGAATCGACGCTTCACTTCAACAAACGCTCGTTCTCCTGCTTTCGGGAATGGACGAGACATGCTTGAGTCAACCAGTGTGTAGAAAAATGAATGAGGAAAACAGTGGATCTATCATACAGGTACAGGTACTCGGACATACAGAAACTGAGCGCTTCCACCTCTCTTACCATTCAAACTGAGCGCTTCCACCTCTCTTACCAGTTCTTAATTCACCACTTTTATTCTACCAACGTTTAGACCAATACTTGAAAACACCACGAAAAAATGATCGAACGCGAACATGAACCGACGTGATCTCATCGCGAACAATGTCGTCAGGTACCAGAGTAAACCCATTCGATGGATCATTATTGACGTATGAAAGGATGTTCGCCGAGAATATCTGATACCACCACAGCAAGCGATCACATTGATCCAAGGTGGGTGATTCTCCCAATCTTGGAGAGTAGGAGCTGAGTTGACACAACGTCTGATCCACAATATTCGGATAGACTTCTGTGTTGGGTGGGATCCAATAACATGAGACAGGAGTACCAGTGTTATTAATCGAGAGGTTCAGACTCTGACCATTCTGATCCCAGACGAACGTGTAGACGTTCAGATTGTAATCCAGCCATTGACCTACAAACGGGTCAAGTTCATCTGCCGGAGCCCAGTCTGGATTGGCTCGAACGAGAACAATGACACAGAAGAGAACAGTCAGAATAAGGAAGACTGAACGAGACATGATAAGGGTGGATTAGATGGTCGGAATCGGATAGATTAGATATTCAGACAGTCGGAGGGGTCGGTGGACTAGATAAATGGGAGACGAAGGATCAGATGAAATGTGAAGGACAGGATTACATACAGCGTAGACCTGATCTCGAGTTTAGGGATGTCTAGGGACGTTACTGAGCACATCCCTAGACATCCCTCTTACGAAACTAGATTCCTCCTACAGACAGAGGGGAAGATCTGAGAAATGATTTCACATTTCTATTACAGTTCAAACCCCTCGATACTCTGTGCAGAACCAGTCCATACTCTGGCCATCCACACGAGATGCCTCTTGATATGATTTGAAGATGCTCAAGCTTGTCCACATTTACAGACCAGCCTGAATAGATTGAGATTGACTAAGTATCAGCGCTCTCCTCTGTGCCCTCTGTGCCCGTATGATCATGCGTGTCTTTTTCCATTCCCTCCATTTGATCTCCCTCTTACACAAGAGCATGCCATGACAACATGTCCATGAAGCATCGTGCGAATCAACTAACTCGCGCCACTGATTCACGTCCCTATAATAGAACGTATTACACACGACTTTACCGTTCAAATCCAGGTGCATAATGCACATGGCCAGGCACTGTGAGTATTTGTTCCAGGAATGTATACAGAAGAACACATCGGTTCCATTCTTTCGGAGCTGATGGACTTGGAATGGGTGTATGGCGCACTCGTCCAGCAGATCCAACACATCGCTCTGGTCGTATCGAACGTCTTCCCATCGTTCTTTCAGCTCATGTATCATAATCGTGTGATACATGAGTATGTTCGACTTGGATGGAAGTAAGAACGGTCGAACATGGTTTATCCAAAGGTCAGGAAGGAGGGTGATTGTCAATGACATTCTGAGATGTGATGGATTGATTGATTCTGTGAAACTCCTTCACCACTTGAATCAACTCCTGCGTGTCCTTCACCATGGATGTGCCCATCTGGACATGCTTTGGACGCAGGATATCCACGATGAGAACGATCCGATCTGTGTCGCTGTCATTTCGTGCGCTGTGGGTCAACGAATCATCAAAGACAATCCATTCATCGTTCCGGTGTGATCGAGTCTGTCCATTTACAGAGACAGTACATCCCCCCTCTTTCGAAACGATCAACCCATAATGACAGCGCAGAACGTAATTGGAATGATTGCCCCAACCTTTGTGTGGGGTCAACACCGTATTTGGACACATCTTGGACAGGATAGCCAGCCTCAATCCTGGAATATGGGACAAGAATTGGGTTAGAACAGGGAAGTGAGGACAGATAGAGTCTGAGTACGTTCCAAACACAACAAGCGGAAGCACCTGCCATCCACCACCATGTGGATAGAGGTTGCGTTCTGGCCAATCAACCCAGGGAGAAAGCTTGTCTGTTCTAGTTGTGAACAAGCTCAATTCATTCAAGATATCAGAACGTAAAGGATGGATTCGATGGAGAACAGGAAAGGTATCGTGTACAGGATAGAATGATACAGTGTCTGACTGAACCGACTGATCTGACTGAACCGACTGAATTGAGTGTCTACTACTCACACTTACCCACAACACACAGATCAGTATAATGATCACCAGTATTAGGACGAAGACACCCAGTCTCATATCCATCCCTTTTTTCGGAGAATCCTTATCAATCATGTCTGGTTATTGTTCTGTGGTGATCCACTATCACAAACTCCATGATGTCTGGAGGAATCACCTTCAGACATTCCTGTTAGCTGACACTATGTGCATGCGCAAACGGATGAGTGTTGTTATTTATGAGATCACCCTTCGATGGAGCACTGCACTGGAACGATTTCGTCAACGTCCGTTCAAATTCTTTTCTACAATCTGGCTAACGCCTAGCTTAGTTATTCTTGTGGAGAATTTTCGTTGTTTTGAGCCGTCTTATTGGCTGTTACATCTTTCAGATTCAGGGAATGTGCATTGTACGTCCTACTGTGTGAGGTCTACCTCGCAGTCATATTGTCCAACTATCCTCCACTTCCGACAGACAAAGATCTGGCTCAATCAGACTCAGCATGATCCTATATTTTATACACAAGTTCAACCGGACGCTTGGATGAAATGGGAGCGTTCCAAAATTAGAGATGATAGCGTGTGTATGTGGAGAACGATTGTCCTACACTCGATTCGGAACCGAAATAGAACGAACTCATTGTAAACCTGTGTCTGATTTGCATTCATCGTAGAGGTTGGATGTGGAGGCTCGAGTGTTTGAATGGATTATGAACCCACTCACTCACTCACAGAGACACAATTCAAATGGTCATGTCTGACTCCGCTCTCTGTCCGTATGTGTTTCATGATCTCTTCGATATCTGGACACACCACATTCAGCCATTCCTTCTTCCCAGTGTCGTGTGGTATCGTAAGCGCATGGGTGTGGTTCATTACGAACTCACCAGGAGAGTTCTCTGGTTTCATTTTCTCCGAAAGAGCGTGATCCGATGTTCGGCGTTCCGTTTTGACATTCCATATAGTTCAGCATGGTTGACGAACGATCTCGTTATGACGATCAATTATTTTGGAGATGTTCCATGTGTACACTTGGTGCACATTCTTGAGGATGGCATTGTTCATTGCCGATCAGCCATAGAGGAAACGAAGGACACTGGCCATATGATGACGCACTTTAATCGACGTCGCACGACGTTGTTCTTGAGGGGGGAACATATTGTGTACGGTTTTGAAGGTGACATACAGGACACGATGCCGAAAGAAGATGTATGTCAGTGCATGTGGCGTGCTATCACCTTACATGGCATTCGGCATCGAGAATAGATAGTATCTGGTTCAGTCTTCATTCATCGTCATGCTCGGCTCTCATTATCCTGGTCTGTTTGACGTCTGGACAAACCACATTCAGCCATTCCTTCTTCCCAATGTCGTGTGGTGTCGCAAGCGTATGGGTGTGGTTCATTATGAACTCACTCACCGAATCTACTGCTGTCAGACCTTTGCCCTCCATTACAGTAAGATGAACGTGATCCGATGTTCATTACTTCGCTTTGACGCTCTCTATATCTCGTTCTGGTTGACGAATGACATGGTTATGGTAATCAGTTACCTTTGGAGATGTCCTTCTCGATTCCTGTTACATATTCTGGGTGATGGGACAGTGCATTGTTCCATAACCATATATGGTCAACAACCATACTACTTTCATCAAGGTCGAACGAGTCTGTTGTTGGATGGAAAGCAAGTCGTGTTTCGTCTGGACTATATTGGACGAGACACGATGCCAGAAGAGAATGTATGTCAGTGCATGTGGCGTGCTGTGGTCTTACATAGCATTCGCCATCGAGAATAGATAGACAGATAGCTCACCTCATTTGTCAGCATGACCAGATTGATCATCAGATTACCCCTATCTGATGATGTATGGACGAACTACGTTCAGTCGTTCCTTCTACCCAGCGTCGTTCAAGCTCGCAAGTGTATGGGTGTTGTCCATTTCGAGTTTCAACGCCAAGTGAATCATCGATCGTGGGGTGATAGTCCTGATAATGACGTTCGCTGTTCAGATTTAGAGATTCAACTTCGATCTCGTTCTTTCTGGCTGAACCTGAACATGGCTGTAATGGTCAGTCCTACCAATCAGTATGACTCTGGCTTTGAACCATCCTATCATCTGTTGCACGTCTCTGATGATGGTATTGTTCATTGCTCTCAGTTAATGGTTCTGTCCCTTGGTCGGAGCTCTCGAGTACCTTACAGCTTTCGTCGACGACACACGTTGTTGTTCTTGGAGAGACACGAGATCACGTACATACGAAATGCATCTTCAGATCACGATGTGTGTCCATGCATGTGGCGTGCCGTCGTGTTGCGTGCAATTCGGAATAAATAACCAGTCCATTCACTCAGTTTTCATGTCTCCCTTCCATTCAACTCACATGTCTGCATCTATTGTGCGTTCGTTGTGTGTATTCTATCCCCAACTAGCTGATGTCTGGAAAAACCATCTCTTGTTGTTCGTGCTACCCAATGCTCTGACCATGCGCAAGCACCTGTCCATTGCACAGATGGAGATGAAACGTCGTATCGATAGTGCTACCAGACAGTGGTTGAAACGTTGTTCCCTTCTCTTTCGCCACAAATACAGATACTTCTGGGTGAATGATCATGTGGTAGTGCTAGTCGAGCCTCTGTATTCTATTAGCTATCACCACACTGTACATCTGTCTGACAATGGTCTCGTTCACTGTAGCACATGTACCATGGATTCGATTAGAGAGTATTCACGATCGACTTTCTGGATTGAGTTTCATGAGATACTGTTTAATTTCGTAACGCAAGCGAACACTGTGGAAGACGCGGTGTACGTTCGTAGGGAAGACACCAGAGAATGGATCATAACAGATAGGCATTTCAACAAAGAGAATGACAATGTGTGTGTGAGGAGAGCGCTGATGCTGTGCCCGATTCGGAATAGATAGTAGTCAGGTTCATATTCCAAATCGTAATGAGTCTACCTCCTCTCCCTTCTTTACCTCCTCTCCCTTCTTTACCTCCTCTCCCTTCTCTCTATGCCCACTACTCCTGTCTCAGCGATGTCTGGACAAACCATCTCTTGTCGTTCATGATACCTACTGCGCTTTCTATGCGCAAACACCTGTCCATTGCACTTAGTGAGATGAGATCTCGCATGCATACATCAACAGGACGATGGATGAGACACTGTTCGCTTCTGTATTTCAAAGATAAATACAGATACTTTTGGCTGAATGATAGCAACGTTGTGCTGGTCGAACCACGACATTGGTCATGGTCGTACCTCCGCTTGCTACATTTGCACGACAATGGTATCGTTCATTGTACTACACGTATGTGTATTGGAGAACAATATTCCGCTCCAGTTATTCGATGGATCGAGTGTCATGATTTTCTGTTGCACGTGGAAACTGGGGATTTGGTGGACATCAGCTTCTATACTCGTAATGCAGAGACTGGAGAGTGGAGGGCAACCAACGAAGAGATAGAGAACAAGTCAACCAGGTTCTGCCTCCATAGAGTTTCTATGTTATCTGCAATTCAGAATAGATAAGCGCGTCATTCGTCATGTGTATCTGCTTGCTCCTTGCTAGATACCCTGAGCTCAGTGATGTCTGGACGAATCACCTCTTGCCGTTCTTACTGCCCAATGTTCTCTTCATGCGCAAGCATTTGGCGATTGCTCTGTATGAGTTGCGACATCGGTTTAAAGTTATCGCAAGAGTTGATCACATTTTTGCCGGTTCTGATCTTGATTTCAACGACAGATATCGATTACATTGGCTAGATGAACACTTGGTTGTAATTAGGCGAGATGCGTTCCTTTATCGCGGTCTCCTGCATCTCTCAGTCAGTGGTGTCGTTTACCGTTACATGCAAATACCTCACAATCCAGGAGCATGGGGATGGGGATGGAGACAAGTTGTCGCGGATATCTGCGTGAAACAAGCTATGGTCTTGCATGGCATACGAATTGGGAATAGATGAGTGTTTCATTGTCCAAACTAACATCAGTCATGACTGTCGTTTGTTGGCTTTGCGTTCATCATCCCAATCTAACTGATGTCTGGACGAACCACCTCTTGCCGTTCTTACTGCCCAATGTTCTCTTCATGCGCAAGCATTTGGCGATTGCTCTGTACGAGTTGCGACATCGATTACTGGTTATCGCAATGGCTGGTCATACCTTTGTCAGTTCTGATCTTGATTTAAACGAGAGATACTGGTCATATTGGCTAGATGAACACTTGGTTGTAATTAGGCGATATGGGTTCCTCGACCGTCATCTTCTGCATCTCTCGGTAACTGGTGTCGTTCACTGTAGCACACGTGTGCGCATAGGTAGAAGTTTTGAACAGGAGATCATTTGTCGTGATGTCACTGTGAACATGGGTGCTGAGCACATATTGTACTACATGCAAATACCTCACCATCTAGGAGCATGGGGATGGAGACAAATTGTTCGTCTACCTCAAACCTCAGATATCTGCTTGAAACGAGCTGTGGTGTTGCATGACATACGGACTCGGAATAGATGAGTGTTTCATTGTCCAAACTAACATCAGTCATGGCTGTCGTTTATTGGCTTTGCGTTCGTTATCCCAATCTGAATGATGTCTGGACGAATCACCTCTTGCCATTCTTACAGCGACACAGTGCTATTGGAATGCGCAAGCATATGGCCGTTGTCCGGTTCGAAATGCGACAACGCATACGGATTTACAGACCCACATACCCCTTCACCAGCTGTTCCAACCTTCATTTTCAGTCTCATTACCGAATGTTTTGGTTGGACAAGCATCACGTTGTGGTTGGACAAGCATCACTCCACAGTTATTATCACATCTTACATCTGTATCCAGATGGTGCAGTCGTTCATTGCATTACTTGTATCTCCTTAACTCCCGATGCTCATGTTATAGATTTTAGTGTTCGTGACGTACTACTGATGAATGCTAGGGATGAGATAGATGGCGTAAGCTGTTTCAAACGAATTGATGAGCGCACGTTGGTACGTGTAGATCCACGAAAGGTAGAACCACAATGTGTCTGCCTGAATAGGGTGTCGCTGTTATTTGCGATTCACAATCGGAATAGATGATCACACATAGTCAAACCGGTCTCAAGAATGCATATGTTATCCGTTCGTTATCCCAATCTAACCGATGTCTGGACGAACCACCTCTCAGCGTTCTTACTGCCGAACGTACTCAGGATGCGTAAATACCTGGCTATTGCGTTGTATGAGATGGAGCGTCGGAAAGAATCAGGTGTCGAATTGGGTGTCTTTCACTGGTCCTCTGTACTTTCCATGCCAGATGGAGATTGGCACGTTACACGATGTTTTTGGCTGAATGATTTTGTGGCGGTACTCGGAGCTTACTGCAAAGGAGAGATGATCCATCATGTCTTGCACTTGACTGAACATGGTACGGTTCACTGCGACCATGTTTTGTACACCAACGAACATCCAGTAACACTCTGGGATTGGCTTCTTGTGCATGGTCTGGTTGGAGAAAAACACTCAGAAACATACCCTCTGTGTTTGACCAGAGCGTTGATGCTTCATGACATTCGTATTAGTAATAGACAATGAACCTTAACCTTGATCCTCTACAGGCTCACACTTTCAAATCACAATCCTCGGTCAGAATGAGTGGTCATGGAGTACGTTCATTCTGTTTACACTATCCAAGTCTCACGGATGTTTGGATGAGTCATCTCTTGTCGTTCTTACTACCTGATGCTATTTGGATGCGCAAGTACATGTCCACATCGCTGTATGAGCTGAAGCGACGGATGGAGGCTTACTGGCGGTATGGTCAGACGCCTGTTTGTTCTGATCTCTGTTTCAACAAGTACACGTCATTTTGGCTGGATGAACACCTGGTTCTCGTCAAAGACGCATCAGGTTATTATTTGCACATCTTGCATCTGTCAATGAATGGCATCGTTCATTGTATCAATTCCATAGGATTTGTGTATGGGTTTCCTGACCAGCTGATCGTGTGTGGTGATGTAGCCGTGGGCATAAATCGTTGTCGTGTATCGTACTACATGAGAGGTGAGACAGGATGGATTCCTGTGGATAATTCTGTGATGAAGACAAGGACAAAGACAGAAACGGATAACTTCTGCTTGAGAAGAGCCGAGGTGTTGTATTCAATTCGCAAACATAATAGTTAACGGTGGTAGAGGGGATTCATTCACAGTCCAAATCATGAGTGTGTCTGCGTTGTCATTTGGTTTTCGTTCACTCAGTGATGTCTGGACAAACCACCTCTTGCCGTTCTTACTGCCGAACGTGCTTAGGATGCGCAAACACATGTCCATCACTTTATATGAGATGATGATCAGGATGGACATGTATAAACGATGGGATGGCTATCGTGATCTGTGTTTGAAGTGCCGATGCAGATCATTTTGGTTGAACGATCATGTAGCTGTGCTTGTTGATCCTCTACTTGGTCCATATCATTACCTCTTGCATCTATCCGATGCAGGCATTGTTCATTGCAGTATTCGTGTGCACATTGACCGCTCTAGTGCACGTATTCGTTCCACGTACTGCAGATTCTCTAACCTGCTGATTGATCTTGATGTAGCGACGTTAGAGCGTGTGAGATATTACCGACGCGGAAGTGATCATCGGTGGTGGGTGAGGATGTATGATCAAGAGCTCATCCGGACATGTTCACAATCTAATGAGCCATGTATCAAGAGAGCTTACACTTTGTACTCGATTCGACATAAGAATAGATGAGATTCAATCCACACTTCAAATCACCATCTTCAGTCAGTTGGAATGAATAATGGAGTACGTTCAGTTTGTCTACTGTATCCCAGTCTCACGGATGTCTGGACGAACCACCTCTCAGCGTTCTTACTGCCGAACGTACTCAGGATGCGTAAATGCCTGGCTATTGCGCTGTATGAGATGATGTCCAGGATGGATGAGTATGAACGATGGGAAGGCTATCGTGGTCTGTATTTTCAAACCAAATACAGATCGTTTTGGTTGAACGACAACGTAGCTGTGTTCGTGGATCCTCCATATAATCATCATCACCTCCTTCATCTGTCCGACACAGGCATCGTTCATTGTGGTCTTCGTGTTCGCGTTAGTCGACGTATTCTTCCATCCTCCTACAAGTTACCTGACCTGTTAATCTACGTAGATATGCCGACGTTACATGACATGAAGTATTATCAGCGCGACGATGATAGTCGATGGTGGAGGTCAGTAGAGGATGAAAAACTGAACGAGCTTCGTCTACTGTCCGACTGTGTATGTCTGAGAAGGGTCTACCTATTACACTCGATTCGTAAGCTGAATAGATGAGTTCACACTCCAAACATTGTACCTGTCTGTCATGTCTGTACCTGGTGCTTCTGGCCTCTCTGTTCTTTGTTCACGCCACCCGACTCTCACCGATGTCTGGATAAACCACCTCCCAACGTTATTACTCCCCAATGAACTCTCGATGCGTAAACACATGTCCATTGCGCTGTATGAGATGATGGACAGGATGGACAATTATGAACACTGGGATGAGTATCGTGATCTGCATTGGGAGGCCAAGTATAGATCGTTTTGGCTGAACGAGACTGTGGTTGTGCTGGTTAATCCCCGAGTACAAGGTCATTATCACTTGCATCTGTCAGATACAGGCATCGTTCATTGTAGTACTGTTGTGAACATCGATTATAGAGGATACCTGTTTCCCAGCTAGTATAGGTTTCCCGATCTGATAATTTATGTAAAAGTGCAGAGGTTCGAGGATATATACCACTTGCATCGCCTTGATGGTACTCGATGCTGGGGGTGGACAGGGGATCAAGGGGTCATTCATGCACGTCCGCAATCTGATGGTGTCTGTCTGAAGAGAGCCTACATGTTGTATTCGATTCGAGAGTCAAATAAATGAGCTAGACCTGACCCACACTCCAAATGACTCAATCATTCATGACCGATTCTGGAGTCCCCATTCTATGTCTACATCATCCCACGTTTGCGAATGTCTGGACGAATCACCTCGTACCGTTCTTACTGCCGAGTGTTTTATGGGTGCGCAGGCACATGGGTGTCGTCTTGTACGAGATGACGCAATTCGACACCGATGAACAAGATGAAGACTCCTCCGTCCGTCTATTTTGGCTAAATGACACACAGGCCGTCTTCGTAGAGACATATGAAGGATCAGCTTGTCATCACGTTGTACACCTGGGCGATGATGGAGTCCCTCACTGTGTCTGCTTGGATAGGGTTGATGAAGTCGACAATGCACATTCTGTCGAGTTTGCGTCTCGTGATATCCATGTGACAATGGAATCAGACAGGAACGTCGTGTGGTATCATGCGTCTGATGACACAGATTATTTGGGAACAGTCGATGATTTGATTGCAGATAGTCGGGTGGATGATAACGTCTGTCTGAGAAGAGCGTTGATGCTATATTCGATTCGGAATTGAGGTGAGAAGGTATAAATAGATTCACAATCCATTCAGATTTCATAATGCAAGTCAACACTGCCGACGCTCATGTCGATCGCTGTTCTCTGTCAACTCCATTCCAATCTTTCCGATATATGGACGAACCACCTCCTGCCGTTCTTGTTTCCAAGTACTATTCATGAGCGCAAGCTTATGGCGATCACCCTGTATGAAATGATGCGTCGAATGCGGATCTATCTTCAGAATACCCCTGCTTCCTTCGAACATCGGCGTTGTTCGGCGTTGCGAATGAACGAGCGGTACAGAAGTTTCTGGATCGATGATCATGTGATTGTTTTGGTCGACAGTCCTATTCCTTCACCCAATATTTGCTCTGACCATTACATATTACATCTATCCTCTACTGGTACTGTTCACTGTGCAACTTGCGTGTCCATACGTAATCATGGGATGCACACACAGTGGGTCAGTGATGACAAGGTGCGCTTGCGTTTGTGCGTCCTTTACTATGCATGGTACGAACAGCAACGTGAGGGTAGGTGGACAGCTATGGCGGCTCGGCAGGTTGAGAAATATAATATTCAGTGGTCGAGTCGAGCCTTGATGCTCTTTCTCATTCGAGCTCGAGGATGAGATAAATAACATATACCATTCAGATTTCATAAGCCTGTACACTCATGTCGATCGCTATTTTCTGTCGACTCCATTCCAATCTTACTGATGTATGGACGAACCACCTCTTGCCGTTCTTACTTCCCAACGCTCTCTGCATGCGCAAGCTCATGACCATTGCACTGTACGAGATGACAGATCGAATGGAGTTTTACGTTCGCTACAACTGTTTCGATGATCTGTGTTGTTCCATGCTAGATATGCAAGATGACCAGTACAGGACGTTCTGGATTAGTGAAGATCTGGTTGTATTAGTCGACGAGCACGCACTTGCTGGTGTTTACCATTTCATTTTGCACCTGTTGCCTACAGGTCTCATTCATTGCGTCACCCATATCGCGCTTGATAACCCTCTTGCTATGAAATGGATCAGGGGTTATGACACACTCGTAGAGATGATTGTCAACACGGGCGATGTGTGGTGTCATCGACGAACAAAAGGCGAACGAGGGTGGAATACTGTGGATCGCCTAGAGCTAGTGAAAGGTCATGATCAACCGTGTGTAAGTCGAGCGTTGACTCTACATGCGATCCAGAGGTTGGGTTTATAGATGAATCACACACTTCAAACCACCATGTCCGTTATACTAACTGATGTCTGGAAGAATCATGTTTTGGCGTTCTTACTGCCGAACAAGCTCAGGATGCGTAAGCACCTGTCTGTTGTGCTGTTCGAAATGATGTGTCGTATGGAGATCTATAGTCTACCCAGGTTGAAATGTTCCTTGTTGGGTCTACAGGATGAGTACAGGACATTTTGGGTCAGCGACACTGTTGCTGTGGTGTCGGACAAGGTTCCACCATCATTCGGAACTCACCATTATATTTTGCACCTGTCGCATGATGGTCGTGTTCATTGTATCACTCGAGTGATCATTCTTGATGGTGTGTACCCGCGATGGATCACCTGTGATAACTCGCTGTTACACATAGACAGGACGAACGATAAAGTGATGTATTACACACGAAAAGAAAGTCATTTACGTTCGGGATCTTGGGAGCACGGGGATCGTCGAGAGATAAATGCGGTTTGTCTGATGAGAGCGTGGGTTTTACACTCGATTCGGAGGCGAAATAGATGAGAGAAACCCATCTATTCCGATTCACAATCCAAACCATCATGTCTAGACTAGCTACTACTATTCGTTCGTTGTATGTTGTTCACCCTGTGCTCATCGATGTCTGGACGAATCACCTGTTGGCGTTCTTGTTTCCAAGTGTCATTCAGGTGCGCAAACGGATGACCATCATGTTGTACGAGATGATGTGTCGTATAAACACTAGTTCAACTCATGCTCCTTACCTGTCGTTGTTCCTTCTTCGGCTCGAATTGAAATACAGGTCATTTTGGCTCGATCCGAATCGGGCTGTCGTTTCCGAGCCAGTATTAGGTTATCGGACTAAACCGTTCTACTACCATATTTTGCACCTGTCGGATAATGGACTCATTCACTGTACCACTACCATGTCTCGCGATGGTACCGATCGGTTGTCAATTAAATGTGAAGACAAGCTCTTGTGCATGAATGGATCAATGGTCTGGTATTACAAGCGTAGGGAAGATCAGGAACGTAGATGGATGAGAGTGGATGACGAAGAGAGTGCAGAGATCACATGCGTCTGTATGAGACGACCATTCGTGGTGGAGTGGATTCGGAATCGACAGCATAGACTTCTGACACATGCGCTCCATTCGGAATCATAGTCGATTCTGAATCATAGATGGTCATTCGTCATCATGTCTACTTATATCCTAGATACATACACAGTTCTATGCACTCAGTATCCCGAGCTGAACGATGTTTGGACGACCCACCTGTTGTCATTTATACAACCTAGTGCTCTCCGAATGCGCAAGCACATGGCCATCACACTAGACGAGATGATACTCCGAATGAGCTTCTATACGCGTAATCAACCTTGTTCCATGCTCCACTTTCATGAGAAGTACCGAT
>Ga0310811_10000131_pt1 | contig 111138 bp, 176 predicted proteins | sample YCmetagenome_FD_207642 | JGI IMG/M metagenome (GOLD analysis project Ga0310811, IMG submission 207642) | Soil microbial communities from experimental microcosm in Duke University, North Carolina, United States - YC | ecosystem: Engineered > Artificial ecosystem > Soil microcosm > Unclassified... | reverse complement strand
ACTACGAGAGCAAGTACGGTAAGAACTTCCCTGCGTACCTTAAGAAGGGTGTTGCAGATGGCGCAAAGCGTCTCTACAACGAATACTCTTTGCTTAAGTACGACACGGATTCCAAGGGATACCGTTTCGCTGACGTTCTTCAGCTTTCTCACGCCAAGGCTGAGAATGCACAGCAGAACGCTCTGTTCAAGTATGCGCTTGATCGTCGCTACGGCAACGACACCATTCTTGACCACAACTACGAGCTTGACATGATTAGTACTCGTGCTAATCTGATGTCTGCTCCTGTTGAGAAGCGTAAGGCTCTCATTGGTACTCAGGCCGGTATGCAGACTCTGTCTCGTGCTGGCATGACATGGGAAGCTCTGTCCGGATGGCTTCAGGGTCCGATGGACAAGGCTGCGTGGGAGGCCGTTATCCCGAACATGGGTTACATGGCGTTGCTTCGCAATCTGCGTAACTTCCAGGATGCTGGAATCAGTGCTAAGGTACTGAATGTGGTTCTTGGTAAGCTGTCCGATCCGGCTCAGGTTGCTAAGAGCAAGCAGTTCCCGTTCCGTTTCCTTGCGGCGTACCAGGCCAACAAGAACAACCTTAAGATCGCTGCGGCACTTGAGGAAGCTCTTGAGGCATCTCTGAGCAACGTTCCGTCTCTGACTGGACGTACTCTGATCCTGGTTGACCGTTCTGGTTCTATGTTCCAGCACCACCGTACCGACACTGAGTTGACTATGGCTGACAAGGCTGCTATCTTCGGTTCTGCGCTTGCGCTTCGAGCTGAGAATGCTGATCTGGTTCAGTTCGGGTCTGCTTGGGGTGGACGTAAGCCTTACGAGGCTGTAAGCTTCAAGAAGGGTAACTCGCTACTTCCGATGATGGACAAGTTCCGTGACATGGGTGGCACCGACACCGCTGCGGCGGTTAAGGGTAGCTTCAAGGGTCATGATCGTGTTATCATCATCACCGATGAGCAGTACAACGGTTGGGGTGGCGATCCTCTTGCAAGCGTTCCGGTAAGCACTCCGGTGTATACCTGGAACCTTGAGGGTTACCGTGTTGGTCAGAGTCAGTCTGGTTCTAAGAAGCGTCACACCTTCGGTGGACTGACTGACAAGGGTTTCCAGATGATCCCTCTCATTGAGGCGGGTCAGAGCCAGAAGTGGCCTTGGGAGGCATAATGAAGTGGTTTTGTATCTGGTGCAGAAGTTGGTGGGCTCCTGAGAAGGCTGTCTGCCCCGACTGCAACCGACCAAAGCCCAAGAGTTGATTAGTAGGGTAAAACCTGCTAAGCTATACAGAGCAGTTGGCGGACTGCCCTCTAGTACAAAACCGCCTTATGGGGCCATCGTTCAATGGTAGGACACGGGTTTTGCATACCCGCAATCGGGGTTCGACTCCCCGTGGCTCCACGTTAGACATGCTATGAAGCCGCGATGCGCAAAGGCTACAATTACTACCTGTTATCTCTAGGTCAGGTCATGTCTTTCCTAATGGATCGCTAACTCAATTGGCAGAGTAGCAGACTCTTAATCTGAAGGTTCAGGGTTCAAGTCCCTGGCGATCCACTTTTGGTTCCTTAGCTCAGTTGGCAGAGCAGCGGACTTTTAATCCGAAGCGCGTCGGTTCGAGTCCGACAGGAATCACTTTTCCCGAGGAGTAGGATGAGGGTAGGCAGTCGGAGATATCCTATATGGGATATGGTTAGCGACGTGTAGGGAAATAATTTTTAGGAGGAAATAATGCCACAGCCAGGAGATTTCGGTCTAGTATCCATTAAGGGCGGAGTCGGATTCTTAATCCGAGTCGGTCAGTTTTTCAATGGAGATGGTTTCCGTGATTACGAACACGCCTTCGTTTATGTAGGTGATGGTAAGATCGTTGAGGCTGAGCCTGGTGGCGCACTTATTTCTGACTTGGCTGAATATGATGGTCGTCCAATCATCTGGTCTACTGGCTATGTGCCCTTGACAGATGAGCAGCGCAACCTTATTGTTCAGTCAGCGTTGGCGCAGGAAGGAACGCCTTACAGCTTCCTTGACTACCTGGCTATCGCGCTGTATCGTCTAGGTATCAAGCATCCTGGTGTAGCAAAGCGCGTTGAGAGTTCAAACCATTTGATCTGTTCTCAACTCGTAGCCTTGGATTATGAGAACGCTGGAGTTAAGTTGACCGAGTACCCACCGTACCTGGTAACTCCTGGCAAGCTATACAAGTATTTGAATACACTTAGAGGGTACAACAAACTTGCTAAGCAGGTTCAGATTTCAGGTCCGAATAGTATCAATATTCAGTCCGCAGGAAATCTTGCCTTCTAGTTATGTCTCCGTAGCTCAATGGATAGAGCGTTTGGCTACGAACCAAAAGGTTGGGGGTTCGAATCCCTCCGGAGACACAGGGATATCTAAGCCGTTCTGAAACACACCCTATAAAGTCTCAATGAACGGGAGATCCGCCAGAGTCTCTGATATCTGGCATTTTCTTTAGCACTACCTTGGGAGTTGATATGTCTCGTACTCGTAAGGATCGTCCATACTGGGTTTTGAAGAATGATCCGTCTATGGCACGATATCCATCTCACGATCACATGGTCCTACAGACTGAGTTGGTCGGAGAAGAGCCGGTATACCGCCGTGTGCCTACCAAAGACGGTTGGCACTGGGAAGACAAGCTCTGGTACGTTCGCAAGCTGTACAAGCGTTGGTACGTGCCTGTAGACTGCACAATCGACATACCCGAAGAGACACCATCTACTTGGCGCATTAATCATCCTAGAAATGCTACGAATGAAGAGCGCCTGGTAGATAAGCACTGCTACTACAACCTTGAGTACTACCCCAATATCCGTAGCAGCAAGGACTTCAAGCAGTTGACAAACGGGGCTGTACGTTCTAAGGTTAGACAGAAGTTGCACAGCGCGGTACGAGACTACGGCCGCTATTGGGAAGATGGAGACTGGGAAGACATTGACGTCTTCGAAGACTCTAAGTACAATAGTTCTCACTGGTGGGACTAACCCACTACCCGCCTTCGGGCGGACTTGCCCCAGTATCGCCCCCGGCTTCTAACCGGTCATTAAAAGCGTAATGGAGTATGCAGGTTCGAATCCTGTCTGGGGTACGCAAGCACTAAACCTAACAAGGAGGCACTTGTGGCATTCAAGCGCGGAGACAAGGTTGAGACTGCAAACGGCTGGGTTGGTAAGGTTACCTTCACTGACACAGCTCGCAAGCTGGTTGCTGTAAAGGCAACTGAGGATGGAGTTGGTCACTCTAAGGGTGATGAGGATTCTTTCCGAGAGTCTGAGGTTCGCAAGGCGTAAGGTATAATAGGGAGACACCTTGATAGTAGGACAGCACATCATGATGGATCGTGGGCACTACAAGGGTCGTCCTGCGGTCATCAGAGAAGTGTATGGTGATAAGTGCACTGTAACTCTCACCGACACAAAAGATCCTGATGCTGTCACAATTAAGAATGTGACTGTTAGGGATTACCACAGAATTTAGCTTAACGGCCCTTCGGGGCTTATGCCCGATTAGGTTAATGGGAGACCAGTAGTTTTACACACTACATGCGGGGGTTCGATTCCCTCATCGGGTACATGAAACCAAAAACACCAAAGCCCTTTCCGGGGCCTAACATGCCAAAACCACCAAGTGGTCCTAGACCACCTTATAGAGCGTAACTAATGGGTCTGGAAGGTTTCGACGTTGGCGAAAGCCGCACGCGGAGCACCAGCGGACCTGGGTTCGATTCCCAGCAGATCCACCCATGCGGTAGGCGTTAACTCAGATGGTCTGGGAACGGTCTGCAAAACCGTTAGCGTTTGGAGTTCGATTCTCCCCTATCGCTCTTTGGAGACATGCCAGAGAGGCCGATCGGGCTTGCCTGCTAAGCAAGTGAGGGTAACACCTCCGAGGGTTCGAATCCCTCTGTCTCCGCGCATGGAAGAGAAGCAAATGGTTAGCGGCTACGCTGGAAACGTAGTAAGGCTCTCAAGGCCGAGCGGGTTCGATTCCCGTCTCTTCCGCAGCACTTAAAAGGTGGCTGTACGGCAAAAGGTCCGTACAGTGATATCTCTCTGAACTCCTTTAAGGTTCAGCGCAATGGAGGAACTAACATCGGTGGCGTGGCACGGTCTTGAAAACCGTACGGTGTGAAAGCCGTGGGGGTTCGAATCCCTCTTCCTCCGCAGCACAGGTAAGAGCACTTGCCTGCCTTCCCTCCCCGTGCAATCGGAGTTGCGATGTGAAGGAAAAGTATTAGCCCGGTGCAGAGAAGAGATCGATTGCACAAACGCTCTGGTACGGCTAATATGGTGCTTACCTGCTCCCATAGCTCAACGGTGAGAGCACCTGTCTTATATACAGGCGGTTGTGGGTTCAAATCCCGCTGGGAGTACGTATCGATTAGGAGAATATATGCGTGATATTACTATTGAGAACTTCAATGAGGTTCTTGAGTCTGACAAGCCCGTTCTGGTTGACTTCTGGGCTGACTGGTGTGGACCTTGCAAAATGATGGCTCCAGTGCTAGAGTCTGTATCAGCAGAGAACGACTGGCTAGAAGTAGTAAAGATCAATGCAGATGAGGAAGCTGAACTGGCTAAGCGCTACGATATTGCTTCAATTCCGACTCTTCTTCTATTCAAGAAGGGTAAGGTAGTTGAGTACAACGTAGGAGCCTTGCCAAAGTTCAAGATCCTTGGTATCATTAACGAACACAAGTAAATATAATCGGGCGTAGTTCAACGGTTAGAACGACTCTCTGATAAGGAGTAGACGGAAGTTCGACTCTTCTCGCCCGGACTGTGACTGTAGCATAACGGTAATGCACCACGTTGTGGTCGTGGCCAATGCGGGTTCAAGTCCCGTCAGTCACCCCGGATGGATAAAACGTAATTGGTAGCGTGCCGGTCTGTAAAACCGGTCTTTCGGGTCTGGGGGTTCAAGTCCCTCTCCATCCACGTACCACCCAATAAACCCCTGTCAAGGTTGATTCGCTCCCTTGACAGGGGTTTTCTAATCCCTTAGGCTGTACCACATCACATCAACGAAGGAGGCAGGCAATGCACATCTACGATCTGTTCGGTTACCGGGAATACATGTACATGCACGATCAGGGCTATGTGCGTGAGAACACTCACCCTACTCTTGACCTGATCATCTACAACTACACGGAAAAGGCTCAGTATGACGGAGAGTGGAACAACGTCACTACCAAGTGCCGTGGTCTGATTGCAAACTCCGCTGGTACGGTTATCGCGCGGCCCTTTGACAAGTTCCTGAACTATGGTCAGAATCAGGCTGACGCAATGCTTATGGATCAGCGTGTAGTAGCAACCGATAAGATGGATGGTTCGCTCGGTATCCTTTGGTCTTATGAGGGTGAGCAGGGAATTGCTACTCGCGGCTCCTTTACTTCTGAGCAGGCAATCCACGCTACAGAGCTGTGGAAGACGAAGTATGGTTTCAAGGTTGCTCCTATGTGGACCTATATGTTTGAGATTGTCTATCCGTCCAACCGTATTGTGCTGGATTATGGAGATACGGATGAGCTGATTCTGCTGGGTGTGCGTGACATTGAGGAAGGCGACGTATTGCTTCCTAACGAGGTTGTGACGTGGCGTGGTCCCCGCGCTCAGACCTTCCCCTACGAGACGCTTAGAGAGGCACTGGAGGCTCCTCCGCGCCCCAACGCGGAAGGTCTTGTGGTCTTCTTCCCGGATCTCAACTACCGGATCAAGATCAAGCAGGATGACTACATTGCTTTGCACAAGATCGTGACGGGTTTGACAAAGCGTCGGGTCTGGGAGAACATGAAGGAAGGTCAGACGCTCCAGGAACTGTGTGAGATCGTTCCGGACGAGTGGCACGACTGGCTTAAGGAGACTTTCAAGGAGATCCGAAAGGATTTTCTGCTGATCGATACGATTGCCAAGAGCGATTTTCGTCAGATCTGCAAGGCTCTGGACAAGGATTCCGATTCTTGGACGCGAAAGGAATTCGCACGACTCGCAACCAGCGATGAGTGGACCGAATATCCCGGTTTTATGTTCAGCCTGTTGGACGGAAAGGACATTACTGATAAGGTATATGACCTGATCAAGCCTAGCGCAGAGTAATTACTCTCTGTACGCATAAAAACCACTGGTCTAGTGCTATCCTTAAGGGGAAATAGCACTAGACCAGTACGCTCAAGCACGTTTGGGGCAGGAAATTTGGAGAATTGAACGGATAACGTCGGTCTTCTGCTGTTGTCCTTTTCAAAATCTAGCCCCAAGCGAGTTGCTGATGACACAACCAGAGACACAGACGTGGTCTGGGGCGGTACAGAGAGAACTAGACGGTTTGCAGCGAAACGTTGAAACTCGATTTACGGATTTTTCCAGCCGCCTGGACAAACTACTAACCCTAACCGAATATTATGCTGACAAGCGCGCATACGATATACAGCTTAACAACCTAAATGAGAAAGTAGAAGACTCAGAGCATGACATTGAAGATCTAAAAAGAGAACTACGAGACTCGTTTGATTCGTTAAGACGTGATATTCAGGCTGAGCGTGAGAGATATGAGCAAGCAATCGGTAGAGAGACTGACGAAAGACAGACTCAGCACACTGGATATCTAAAGGCTAGACAAGAACAGTTCCGCTGGTTGATGTCCATGGTGATGATACCTATAGCAATCGCTATCGTTGACTTGCTAGTAACCAAGAAGTAGACAACAAGATCTGCATAGTGTAGGATGTACTGCACTATGCAGATCTTTTACTTTACAGAAGGAGGCACAGTGGTACCTGTTACGAGCATCGTTGAACTTGAGATCCTGTCCAAGGTTGACCAGAGTATCTTCGATATCCTCAGTGACCGCTCACTAGGACGATCCGCTGCGGCTGTCGCCCTGAAGTCCAAGAAGATCGTAGTATCTGAGAAGCTTATTAGAACGTGGCGTTATGCTAATCTTCCGGCCCTTCCCGTTAAGACGGTTGGTGCTGAAAAGGCGTACACCATTGTGATTATGCCTGACGTTCAGGCTCCATTGCACGACGAGAAGCTGATTGAGAAGTTCATTCAGTTCCTGGCAGATTTTAAGCCTGATGAGCTTGCTCAGGTCGGAGACTTTACTGACTCCACTGAGATTAGCCGTTGGGTTCGTGGAAAGAAGACTGAATACGCTGGAGACCTTCAGAGTGGCTTTGATTCATCTCGTGCCATTCTTGAGGATATCCGAGAGGTATTTGATGGACGATTCCGTATTGTTCGCTCTAATCACGATGACCGACTTGAGCTTTACATTGAAAGCTGTGCGCCCGGTCTGAATCTCAAGGACTTGACTATTGAGCATCAGGCAGGCTTTACTGACAACGACGTAGAGTTTATTCGAGACGCTGTTGTAGAGCTTGCACCTGGTTGGGTTATGGCACATGGCGATGAGGGTTCTCTGAGCCCCATTGCGGGTAAGACTGCCCTTGGCTTGGCCAAGAACAAGTTTGGCGTCTCAGTGGTCTGTGGACACACTCACAGGGCTGGGGTTACTCCCGAATCCTACGGATACAACTACGACAATCGTAGAAGCATCGTGGGTATGGAAGTAGGCCACTTCATGGATATCTCTAAGGCTGATTACCTGAAGAAGAAGGGCGCTACCGCTAACTGGCAGCAAGGCTTTGGAATTCTTGAAGTATACGGTGAGCGAGTATTCGAGCACCTGGTATCTATTAAGGATGGTCACTTTTCTGTGAATGGAGTTCTTTACTGATGTACCGACACACGCCCATGGATGATCTTCGTGAGTTCCACGATACATTTGCACCTGATCAGCGTGACGACGATTTCCTCACTAAGACAGAACGCCGTATAAACCTCATCACTGAGGAATACGAGGAAGTATCTGAAGCTCTGGTTCATTTGGAAGACACACGATTGAATCTGACTTCTAGTTCCATGTTTGAGGCTCGTGCGGAGTTGGCCAAGGAATTGGCTGATCTTCTTTATGTAGTCTATGGAACCGCTGAAGAACTTGGTATCCCGCTAGAGGAAGTCTTCCAGGCGGTACACCAGTCGAATATGTCCAAGGTCTGGCCTGATGGTACAGTTAAGCGTAATGACTTCGGAAAGGTTCTGAAGCCTCCCACGTATACCAAGCCAGATTTGAGTTTCATTCATGAGCATCGAGTTCTATAGACCCGTTTACGATGAAGGGGATGTTTGGAGAGAAGAGAGCTGGACAGCTCACTCTGCTCAGGAAGTCCCATTCGATATGACTGCACAAATGCACCTAGCCTGTACATACATGGATGGCGTGCACTATGCAGGACCAAATTGTCCACACGATACACCTGAGGAGACCGCTCCTGGGTGGACCGCGCAACAGCGATAGAATAGCCCTGATGCCTGTAAGATAAGGTGTCAGGGCTTTTTCTATTTAAAAAGGAGATCCTATGCCACGCAGAAAAGCCGGTAACAGAGTTCCACCAATAACCCCTAACACCAGACGTGCAGGTTCAGCGTGGGATAGAACGTTCCTGGGAACTGTTCCAGAGACCAGCAGAGTAACGCCATCATCCTATCTGGACCTGAACGCGACTCGTGCCAGAGCTGCACAGCTAACTGACCAACGTCTAGTTACAGAAATTACGTTAGCTATCAATGGTGACGACGAAGCACTATTGCCGTATCAACCGACACCTACTATCAATCCTGGAAGACCACGTACATTGGCTGCGGGATATGATGAAAGAAGCCAGGCTCTTCGTATAAAATTCAGAGACGGAGAATACTATACCTATTACAATGTTCCGCCCTCTGTATGGTGGAAGTTTCAAAGAGCCCAATCTCCAGGAAGATTTATTAACACGACACTAAACCGCTTCCCCTATTCAAGAGGACTAACATAAATTGATTCACAATAAGAAGCATGATCTCGGACCATTTTTCTGGCACACCATTCAACTACAGAAGAAGTCACCTATCTTCCATCGGTATCCGTCTCACGAGGTTGAGGAACCATACCGCTGGTCCAACTCGTTGATAGTCCGTATCCCATGGTCTGTTCACGGGCTTGTGTTGGGCTTCTGGCGCAGTACGAACAGGTCGGAGGAGCAGATGCTCCTAGACGCTCTGGAAGGTCGTCAGATGGGCGATGAGGAGTTCTCTGATGCAGAGAAGGCTCACATCCGACGCACCATGATTAAGCAGCAGTTTTCGGCAGAACAACAGGAATTACTAATAGACGCATTGGACATTTAATGTTTAGAATATTCAAGAGAACTAAGATAGACGATCGAATCAAGGTCAAGCTACTCAATAGACTGAGCAAGGTATCCGATCCTGATCTCATTCGATGGGTAGACAACATTCATACTGGATTGGGCAGAAACATTTCTGAAATGCGAAAGAGCCTGACCCATAGTGATAAGGATCAGGCTCTAGCGTATATAGATGATTCGCGTCAGGGTGCAGTATCTCTCCTGGCAGCTCTTCAGGTTATGGAAGAAAGAATTACCAGACCTTAATGACAAAGTAAACATAGAGTCCAATCAATGACAGAACAGCAATCTTAACAAGAGTGAAGATAGCACCAATGATTCGACTGGTATTAAACCAGCGGCCAAAGCGTGTGTTGTCCAAGGAGGAACCGATGTAGGCTCCAGCCAAGGTGACACCAAAGGTCTTGAAGAAGTCATGCGCGTTAGAGTGATGCGGCTGGTTGTCAAAGATGCCATTGTCCCCCAGAGGGTTCATGTTGGACTCCTAAGTAGTAGTTGTAGATGGCTTCACTGTAATGGTAGTACTGCCGTCTGTCAACTCAGGTACAATATATTTATTGAGAAACTAATCTGGAGAACGATATGACCACCGATATTGACTTAGATGAATTGACAGCCGAAGAACTTGAGGCTCACAACAAAACCACAATTGACCTAGATCCTAGAACTCAAGCATTCGTAGATGCTCTCGTAGAGAAGCTGTTGATCTTCGCTGATGAATTGTCCGGTCACCCGCTCTATGGCTACCAGCGCCCATTCGCAGCTAGACTGATGGAATCAGTAATTATCAATGATGGTGCTACTGTTACAGCTCTATTCTCTCGCCAGTCAGGAAAGACAGAGACCGTAGCGGCTACCGTGGCAACCTTGATGATTATGCTTCCTCGCCTCGCCAAGGTTGAGCCGTTCAATGAATTGCTTGATGACTTCAAGGAAGGCGTGTGGGTTGGCGCTTTTGCTCCCGTAGACGACATGGCTAAGACTCTTTACTCTCGTATCATTTCGATGTTTGAGTCTGAGCGAGCAAAGGAAATCCTTGCTGATCCATCCATTGATGAGAAGGTAAGGGGGCGCGGAGCTGAGATGAAGCTAGAGCGCTGTGGCTCTCTGGTACGTCGTCAGACTGCTCACCCTCGCGCTAACATTGAAGGTAAGACTTATCACATTGCCCTTCTCGATGAGTCTCAGGTAGCTGATCAGAAGGTAGTAGACAAGTCCATTCGCCCCATGCTTGCGTCTACTAATGGTACTTTCTGTATGACAGGAACTCCCACATATGAAAAGGGAGTATTCTATCGAGAGATCCAGCACAATAAGCGCAACGCAACTAAGCGCGGTGCTCGTACCAACCACTTCCAGGCTGACTATCGAGAAGTATCCAAGTGGAATAAGAGATACGAAAAGGCTGTCGCTGGTGACATGCTTCGTATGGGATATGAGTCTGATGAATTCAAGCTTTCCTACCGCCTACTCTGGCTACTGGAGCAGGGAATGTTCACTACCTCTGAGCGTCTTGATGAGCTTGGAGATAAGACAATGCAGATTGTAAAGAGCTACTACACTTCCCCAATTATCATTGGTATTGACCCTGCGAGAAAGATCGACAGTACGATTGTTACCGCTGTCTTTGTAGACTGGGATCACCAGGATGAGTACGGGTATTACAATTGTCGTGTATTGAATTGGCTGGACCTGCAAGGTATGGACTGGGAATCCCAGTATCACCGTATCGTTGAATTCGTATCCAAGTACAATGTCTGGGCTATTGGCGTAGATGTTGGTGGAATGGGTGACATCTTTATTTCCAGATTGCGAGTACTACTACCGCATGTGGAAATTGTAGATGTATCCTCACAGCGACCAGCACAATCAGACAGATGGAAGTACCTTCGTGAGATGCTAGATAGAGCCAAGATCGGTTGGCCTGCTCATGCTAAGACACGAAATCTAAGAACCTATCGTAACTTCGTACAACAGATGTCAGATCTTCAGGTTAAGTTTGAAGGACCGTACATGCTGGCAGAAGCTCCGAAGGAAGTAAACGCGCATGATGACTACTGCGACTCTTTGGCAATTGCACTAAGTGTCATTCCTGAGAATTTGAATGAGGAAGTAGAGATCAGCAATAATCCGTTTTATGATAGAAAGCGTAGTTAGCTGATATCATAATAGACAACACTAGTGTTTTAACTTAAGGAACCAATATGGCAGAAATGTACCAGGAGGCAGGACGCTCTGTAAATCTAGCTCCAACTCCTAGATTCCCTGAAAGAGATCGTGGCGCTGTCAATTACGAAGCAAAGGGCGCTGCAAACCCTGAGCGTCGTGGACCACTTCGTTTCGAAGAGGGTATTGCGACTGACACTGACGTACCTAATGACTTCCAGCTAGGTGCAATGCAGGGTTACCGTACCGCTCCAGGACGCCCTAACCACAACATGAATGTATTCGAGAAGCCAGCCGCTGAGACAATGCGTGAGCGCGCTCACGTAGGATCTGCTGCATGGATTGACTCTGCCGGTATGACAGGCGAGTTTATGCATGGGGTCAACGTAGATGCTAATGCTGCTCGTAGATTTGAAGAGGTTAACCGCAGCGGTGGACGTTACGAGCGTCTACACGGTGCTGTTATCACCGACTAATAAAAACTACAAAACAGGATTACTAAATGGACCACGCAGATTTGAAGAATAGATTCACATTCCATCCTGTTACAGGCGTAGAGCAAGGTAAGACGTATGATGCTGTAAGAGCACATGCGTTGGACTTTGCTCTATGGCTTGATGCGAATGTGCCTGATGGTAGAGAGAAGTCTCTAGCCATCACTCATCTTGAAGAAGTTGTCTTCTGGAGCAATGCTTCAGTCGCTAGAAACTAAAGGAATTAGAATGAGTTTTGTTACTGAAGTAGAGGCTAAGCTTTCTGAGGTAAAGGGCAAGGTAGAGGGAGATCTCCACGCGCTTGTTCTTAAGCTAGAAGGAATCTTCCACCGTGTTCATCAGGTAGAAGCATCTGGCGTATTCAAGCAAGCTATTGTCTCTGACATCCACGCTGCTGCTTCCCACGTAGAGGCTGTAGCAGACGCGCTACGTACAAACGTAGATGACGTTGACAAGGTTGTTGACGCTGCTGATGATGCAGTGGACAAGGCAGCCGCTAAGTAATTATCCCTTTACAATATTGGACGTGAATTATGGCCGTACACGCCGTTAGTGGAACCCTTGTTGCAAACACAGTGGCTTCCAACACCCTTACATCCTGGCAGCCATATGTACTAGTTACCCTAACTGGAACTGGTACTGCTGGAACTGCTTACGTAACTGTTGATGGTACTACTCCAACCGTTGGTGGAGCAGACGAGACAGCTATTAACATGCCTGCTACTGCTGGTGTTGTTACCGTAGCTTTGAAGAACTTGGCTCCACGCCCCGTGCTTCAGACCACAACCCCACTGCCTACTGATCCTTCTGCAACCGAGGCATTTACCACAGCTCAAACTGTAGTAAAGATTATTTCTCAGACACAGCTTTTCCCATACGCAATTGAGCTATCACCTAATCCTGGTGGAAACCCTGTATTTGCGTAAGGAAAACTGATGACGGTATTTCATGATCGACGTACCGCCTCATACCATGAGCTAACCGGGGATAGAAATGTCCCCGGTTGGCTTAACAAAACGTATAGTGGCGGTAAATTACCCATCCGCCCTGACTCTCAAGAGCAGTATCCATTGGATCAAACTGACTCCGTAGTTAATATGAGATAGGAATAAAATGGCTGCCAGTAGAGCAAAGTCCGCTACGCTAGTTATCAATACAGCTACTGCGGTTAATTTTCCACAATACTTCGCAAACATCACTGTCGTTCACCGTGGGACCACCGGTACGATTTGGCTACGTACAGATGGTGTTGAACCAGTCATCCTAGCCGATGACAATTTCCCTGTCCTTCCTGGGCAGGCTGTAACATTCCCTAACGGGATTTTGACTCAAGAACCTATAACCCGTGTAATCAGTGGCTCCAGTGTCCAGCTAATCTCTGATACTGCTGTGCCATTTACGGTATATGTTTCTTAACGGGGAACTATTCGGAGCACTTCTCATCCCTTCTATTTAAGGTGCTCTTATGGCAACACACATCACAAGTGGTACCACTGTCGGTGGAGCAGTGACTACAGTAACTTTCGCCAACTGGTATCACAATGTTGAAGTAAGTAATCGCAGCTCTGGTGATATGTGGGTACGCTTTGATGGCGTTGACCCTACTATTGCAGGAGACGAATGTTTCTTCATCGCTCCTCTGACTTCACTAGATACAGTTAACCCTAAGCTTCCACCAGAGCCAGCATTAGGAACTACTTCTAATACGGTTGTAAAGATGATTACCGCAGCCAATGCCAACTTCACTGTGCAGGCGGGTGTCTAATGACTAATAGACAGAATTTGGCAGCGGGTCCTCAAGGCCCTGCTGGGCTGTCTACAGGCCCTGCGGGAGGTGACTTGGGGGGAACCTTCCCAAACCCTACGCTAGTGGCTACAGCGAACGTAGAAAGCATTATTGAGGCCAATACTCTTGACCAGTTAGCACCCGCAGCAGCCAATGTGAATTTGAACAGTCACAAAATTGTGGGCTTGGCAAACGGAACTGTATCTACCGATGCAGCAGCATTCGGACAGATTCCAACCACTCTGCCACCTACTGGTAGCGCGGGAGGAGATCTAACAGGTACGTATCCTAATCCCACAATAACGGGAACAGCTAATGTAAACACTGTGGTCCGCGCCAATAGACTGGATCAAATGGCAGCCCCACAAGCTTCTGTATCTATGAACAACCAGAAGTTCACAGGTATGGCTCAAGGAACTGCTGCTACAGATTCAGTAACTGTGGCACAGATTCCTACCACACTTCCTCCATCTGGTCCCGCCTCTGGGGATCTAGCTGGAACGTATCCTGCACCAACTCTTACAGGAACAGCAAACGTCAATAGTGTTGTTCGTGCTAATCGACTAGATCAAATGGCTGCACCTACAGCTAACGTTTCCATGAATAGTCAGAAGCTGACAGCACTAGCAAATGGAACTGCTGGTACTGATGCAGTGAACTTCAGTCAAATTCCTACTACGCTTCCGCCTAATGGCCCGGCAACAGGAGATCTTAGCGGTACATATCCTGCACCTACAGTTGCCAAGGTCAATGGTGTAACTATTGCTAATGCTCCCACTGCGGGAACTCAACTGACTGCTACATCAGCTACCTCTGCAAGCTGGACTACTGGTGTTGCTAGATCTACTGGAGTTCTTAGCGGAGCATTACTTACTTTGAACAGTCCTACGTCTATTCATATATCTGCGGGCAAGGGTCAGATTGTTGATTACACCGCTAGCCCTGGGAACCCAACTATTACATTAGTTGATATTCCAGATCAAATAGTGACTCTAAATGGCACAGAACTAGGAAGACCGACTAACTGGTGGGTTGCAAATTCTAGTGGAGTTGTAACTAGTCTTGCGTCACAGCCAAATGCAGATCAGCGACGTTCGTCTATTCAGATTGGTATCACCGCGCAACTTGCGGGAGCACTTGCCGTAACTGACACAGCGCCAACATACATGGCCGATATAGGTGCACAGCTTTATGACTTGCTGTTCGCTCTAGGAACATTTGTATCTTCAGGTGCTCAGATTACAACCAATGGTGCTAATCTAAGTCTCAACCTAACTGCGGGATCAATTTTCGTAGGTGGTAGAAACTACAAGAATGACACAGCGAATCCGCACAACATTACAGTTCCTGCTGAAACTCCGCTAAGTTTTAGACACATTCTTAGAACTGGTGGTGGTCTGCCTAATACAACTACTCTAGATGTTACTCACTACGATAATGCTGGAGTACTAACAGCGATCCCTGGCGGAGTTAATACTTCCACTGTTATGCGCGTGTATCTATTCGGAACCGGTACTGCCGGAAACCAGGTACTGATTCAATATGGTGATCAGGTATTCTCCACTCTCGCAGCAGCCGCAAGCTCAATTGGAAATACACCATTCACCATTAATCCAGCATTGTCCAGTGGTGCTCTAGTTGGTTGGGTTATCGTATCCAAGTCTTCTGCGAGTTTGCAGGATACAGCAACAGCTACAATACTTTTGGCTAACAAGTTTGACCGTCCATAATTAAAAATTGTGGTAAGCTATACCCCAAGAGACACTAATTCGAAGAATAAGGTACCTAAATGTCAATGACGTTTTACTCTCCATCAATGAGAGCAGCAGCCTCAGACCTAGCGATTGCTATTTCGCCACTAGGTCTAGTTGAGCTTTCCGATGAAGAGTTTGAAATGCATGGCCCACGTCTCAACCGTTACGCGGAATATTGGGCATGGTACCTAGGTCACCACTGGGGAACTCGTCGTGAATTCGGTGATCCCCAGTTGACCTTTAATTATGTGAAGGCATTTGCCGACTATATCAATAGCTTCTGCTTCTCCAGAGGCATCTCCTTTGACACCATCAAGGAATACGACCACATTGTTCCTGCATTGCTGAAGCGTATTTGGCAGCAGGACAACAACATGAAGGCCGTTACTTGGGAAATGGGTCAGCAAGGCGGTGTCTCTGGAGATGCTTTCGTTAAGGTGGCTTACGAATCTCCATGGGTTGATGACGCAGGAAACAACCATGCAGGACGAGTACGTATCCTTCCACTGAACTCTGCTTACTGCTTCCCTACTTGGCATCCACACGACCGTGACAGATTGCTAGAGTTCAAGCTTAAGTATCGTTTCTGGGGAACAAACACAGAAGGTACACGAAGCGTATATACTTACACTGAGTTAATTCGCGCTGACATTATTCGTGAGTACGTAAATGATGAGCTGATTGATGAGCGTCCTAATGCTTTAGGTGTTATCCCAATCGTTCACATCGCTAATCACCCTGCTTCTGGTTCCCCTTGGGGAATGTCGGACGTACAGGATCTGATTACTCTTAACCGTCAGTACAACGAGACTGCTACTGACATTGCAGATATCGTAAATTATCACGCCGCGCCTATCACTGTTGTAATCGGTGCGAAGCCTTCTCAGCTTGAGAAGGGAACTAACCGTGTATGGTCCATTGGAAACAAGGATGTAGATATCCACAACCTGGAAAACGGTGTGGAACTAGAAGGTCCGCTTGATGCGTTGAACATGCTTAAGGTAGCCATGCACGAGATGACAGGTGTTCCTGAAACTGCCCTAGGTCAGAGTCAGGCTATTTCAAATACTTCTGGTGTAGCTCTCGCTATGCAATTCTTACCACTAATGCAAAAGTTCGAACTAAAGAAGATACAATATGGTAAGGGACTACAAAAGATTAATGAGCTTGCACTAAAGACTCTATTTATCTTTGAACCAGAAGCCACTCTGTACAATCCTGAGACAGAGGGAATTATTCAAGAGGGTCAGCCATTTGCGATTGACCCAAGAGATCCATTGGTTTACTTTAGTGACATCGACTGGCCATCACCACTTCCGGTTGATCGCCTGGTTAAGTTGAATGAAATCGGCGCAATGATGAATATGGATCTCGAATCTCGTAGAGGTGCCCTTAAGGATCTGGGTGAGCAATTCCCAGACGAGAAGCTACAGGAAATCTTTGATGAGCTTCATGAGGATGCCATCCGTGATGGTGCTCTACGTATGCTGAGAACTCAGATCGATTCTGTAATCCAAGAATTGACTGGGATGGTTCCACAGCCTGACGGTACTTCAGAGCCAGTGCCACCAGGAGAAGACGCTCTAGGAAACCCTGTACCGCCTTCTGGCGGCCCTGGAACTATCAACAAGATAGATCTACAGGAACTTGACGGGGCAGGCTCTATGGACGCTCTACGCGAGACTGTCGTTAATGCATATGGTACTAAGCTAGGTTCACGTCAGCTACCTACCGACGACAATTAATTCGTATACACGTAAGTAAATTCATTCGGGACATATTCGGAAAACATCCAGTTAAATTCTAGGAGATAATAGATATGGCAACTCCAGTACAACCAGGTTTGGCGACAACAATTGAGTCTCCAAATCCAGACAATGGTGCTCAGAGTCCTGCACCTTCCCCAGCCGCTTTTGCACATGGTGCTTCCGGTGAGAGAACATTCTCAGCAGAGGACATTGCAAAGGCTCGCAAGGAAGAGAAGGACAAGTTGTACTCTGAGATTACATCTCTAAAGGATCAGTGGGCACAGGCTCAGAAGACCCTTAAGGAGATTGAGGATCAGAAGGCACAGGAGCTTGCTGCTGTAGAGCAGACAAAGCGTGAAAAGGATGCTGCGGCTAACGCCAAGAAGGAAGAGGAGATGTCTGCAAAGGCACTTCTTGAGAAGAAGTTGCAGGAGACAAACGATACTTGGGAGTCCCGCTTTACTCAGCTACAGAATGAGCGTGAGCAGGAGCGTGCACTACTTGCCAAGGAAAGAGAATATAATGAACTTGTAGAGTACAGAAACTCTCAGCTAACTGCGAATGCTGATGACATCGCTCCACAGTTCCACAACTTCATTGTTGGTGAATCTCGTGAGCAGATCGATAACGCTATAGCACAGGCAAAGGCCGCTACTCAGTCTATCTTTGATGAGGTTGCAGCCGCACGTCAGCAGCAGACTTCTCAGATGCGTGGAGTAGCACCTACAGGTTATACGGCTCTTGGTCCTCTTGAGGGTTCTATGAGCCAGAAGACATACACACCAGCGGACATCAATAACATGTCTATGGCTGAGTACGCTAAGTTCCGTCAAGAATCGGGACTAGCCGGAAACGACGCGGCAAGATCTCGCGGACTCTTCGGATAATTAAAACACCCTGGGTACGGCTAGTGCCCGAACCCATATAAGCGATAAGGACTAAATATGGCTGGTTCAGCAATTACGGGCACACCGAATATCTCCGGTGCTCCAACAGCTTACCCTGGTGGTAGCTCTGCTCTATCTCCTGCTATCCAAACTATTTGGAGCAAGGAAATTCTATTCCAGGCAATGCCGATTTTGAGATTCGAGCAATTTGCCGTAAAGAAGACAGAGCTTGGTGTTACTCCAGGTCTTACCATTAACTTTATGCGTTACAACAACCTAGGCAATGCTTCTCAGCTTGTTGAAGGTATCCGTATGCAGACTGCTCCACTTACAGCTTCTCAGTTCAGCATCACTGTTGCTGAGCAGGGATTCGCTGTAGCTGTTTCTGAGCTGCTACTTAACGCATCCTTCGATGACGTAATGGCATCTGCCTCACGTCTTCTAGGTCGTAACATGGCTACTTACCTTGACGTAAGTGCCCGTAACACCCTGCTACAGGCTTCTTCACAGATCTTCGGATACCAGAAGGACACTGGAGCACTTAACAACCAGGTCTTCTACAACATCGGTACCCCTGGAACCAGCAATGCTTCCATGACTGGTGACTTCAACCTAACCTCACAGGTTGTTTACGACGCGGTAGAGACTCTAGCAACAAAGAACGTACCCCGTCTAGGTGAGACATATGTCTGTTTTGTCCACCCTCACCAGAGCCGTTGGCTACGTAACGATCCTCAGTTCATCGAGATGACTAAGTATGCAGCTCCTGGTAACTTTATGCTAGGAGAAATCGGACGTTTGAACGATGTCGTATTTATCGAGACAACTCAGGTTCGTAACGTTGTAGGTGGAGCTGGAACTGGTTGGACCACTGACACAACCACAAACGGTGTAACAACTGGTAATGGTGCAGCTAACCGTTATGATTCTATCTTCATTGGAGATAATGCATTCGGTCACGCTATTTCTCTTCCTGTTGAATTGCGCGATGGCGGTATTCTCGACTTCGGTAGAGAGCACGCCCTAGCGTGGTACGCTATTTGGGGACTTGGCCTAATTACTGACATTTCAGTAGTTATCGCCTCTACCAACTAATATGCTCTGTATGTCCGTTTAGGACAGGACCCCTCCTCAGTCCCCAAGCTGGGGAGGGGTTTTCTTATATAATCTAACTAACACACGAGACACTAAATCTGGAGAATAGAATGCCACCACGTAAGCGTGCCGGAGATCTTACCGGTATTGAAACTGAGCGTCTTCAAAAGGAAAACCAGGCTGAGCTAAAGAGACGCGCTCAAGAGATTTCTATGATGGCCGAAGTTGAGAATGAGATCAACGATGTCCCTGTTGACTATTCCAACGGTCCGATTACTTCTGTTGTTGATGCCCTAGACGTAAGCGATGAAATTGCGCTAGAAGAGCCAACAAAGACCATCATCCCTATCACTACTCTTGAGCAGGTTACCTTTGGTGCTGGAAAGCACTATAACTTTGAAGAGGGACGTAAGTATGTTGTTCCTGTAGAATTGGCGCGACACCTATCAAGTAAGGGCCTCCTTTGGGAGGGCGGATACCGTTAAGGGAGAAATAAACTATGTCAGGTAATCTAACTGATACAACAGACCGTGCGATTCTAAACTGGATAACTGGCACGTCACTAGGTGGTTGGACTCCACCAACAACAGCTTATGTTGCGTTGCTTACTGTTGATCCAAGTACAACATCAGCTATTCCTACAGATCCACAGCTATCAGAGCTGACTGAATTGGCAGCGACAGGTTATACCCGACAGATTGCCACCTTCACAGCGGCTACTTCTCCTACACAGGGAACTAGTCAGATCCAGAACAGCAACCTAGTAACGTTCGGTCCTTTCACTTCTGCTTCAGGTTCAGGAACTCCTACAACCTTCGGAGCGCTTGTCAACGTGGCATCCGGTACTTCCGGAGAAGTTATCTGTGTATGGGAGTGGGATACTCCTATTACAGCTCCACAAAACCAGTCCATTACTATCCCGATTGCTAATCTCACCTTCACACAACAGTAGGTCTCTTATGCCATTCACTACTCAGGACATCATTAATAGAGTCCGTATTGAGTTGGGAGATACAGGAGCACCTTTTTCTGATACGTTTCTGGGGACTGGAATGGTCTCTACTTACGATCTCACAGATTTTAATATTTGGAATGAGACCGTGACTTGGATTAAAAACCAGTCCCCAGTTGTATTGGTCAAGGGAACAGATTATGCGATGAATTATCAGGAAGGTAGAATCTTTCTGACTGGAGCACCAGCACCATTGCCACAAGGTGATACTCTAGTAGTATCCGGTTATGCTGGTGGAATGTTCTCTGATGATGAGCTAACTGACTTCATTAACGATGCTGTTCTTCAGCACGTAAATGGGAGAACAGTAAAGACTAGATTCAAAGACTCCAACGGTTTCATCAAGTATGTAACTGTGCCGATGGATCTGTCTAACCTCCCAGACATAGAAGGTACCTTAGTGGCCCTCAGAGCCACCATAGACGCCCTTTGGGCGCTTGCTACTGATGCAAGTACCGACATCGATATTTCGAGCGCTGACGGGACTACAGTCCCTCGTAGCCAGCGATACCAACAGCTACGTGAACAGATCGACGGAATGACTGCTAGATATCAGCAGCTATGCGCAATGCTTAACGTTGGTCTTAATGCTATTGAAATGTCCAAGATCAGAAGAGTATCCAAGACTACACAGCGTCTTGTACCTATCTTTGAGGACAGAGAGTACGACGATTACGATCTACCACGTCGTCAGTTGCCACCTATTGATCACAGAGATGAGGACGAGAGTAATCTACAGAGTCCTATTTTCGGAGGGATGTGGGGTCTCTAGTCTCCACATAATGTGGAATGTGTATGCTATACTTAGTACATGATTATATGTACTAAGTGTAAAAAGAGCAAACCTAGAAACTCTTTTAATAAGCAGAAGCGAAGCCCAACTGGTATCAACCCCCAGTGTCGAGACTGTATCAGTGAATATCGTAAAGAACGGTATGATGCAAGAAAGGCACAGGGGTTGGAACCAGCTACAGCTAAATGGCAGCGGGACAATAAAGATAAGCTCAATGCCATACGCAATAACAAGAGAGCCCAAATCCGAGATTGGTTACGTGGGTATAAGAATGTACCCTGCGCAGATTGCGGAAACAAGTACCCGCCAACCTGTATGGACTTTGATCACAGAGACCCATCACAGAAGGAATTTAATCTGGGTAGTGAAGCTATCCGCGAAATGTACAGCTTAGAAAAGCTACAGGCAGAAATTGATAAATGCGATATTGTCTGCGCAAACTGCCACCGCATCCGTACAGCTATACAACGAGGAGAAGATCCCGCTGAGTACGGTATGTGGGGACTATAAACTAATGAAGACCCTTATAGACAAGGATGTATTCGAATGGGAAGAATAGGGTGGAAAGGCGGCCGATTCTCCGTTGATTTCGAGACATCCGAAATCTATAGGGGTCTTCGTGATTGGCAGAGATGGACAGGCGATGAGGTTTACTACTATCGCTTTGCCTACGATCAGTCAAGTGTTGATCCCGTATACGGAGAAGCCACAGGCCCGTTGGGTCGCGTGTACTTCGGTCCCAATCTAATTCCAGCATTGCACGTGATCCACATTGAGGGAGAGAACGACAATACTGAGGATGGGTTCTACTACAATGACAGAGCACACATCACACTTTCATTCGACCAGCTAAAGAGAACTGGGCTGGATAAAATGGATCTGAATACGCAGAACTACCTGAAGGATAGATTCGTCTATGACACTAAGGTATTCCGCGTAACTAGCGTGCAGATTCTTGGACAGATTCAGCAGCGAGACATTATCGTTGCCATTGATGCTACTCAAGTAAAGCCTGACGAGATGGTAAATGACGTACAGTTTGCGCAGTACGCCACACCAAATGATCTTCAGTTCTCCCAGAGATTGAGCCTGAATGACGCTGCGTACGATCCATACAACAATGGTCACAGCGTATTTCCTCTGGACTACAAGGTTGATACTGGAACCAGCAATCTTACTAAGATGGTTAACCAGGTAACACCAACATTGCGCTCACCAGCTTACATAATTCCTGCATCACCAGGTGGATACGGGGACGGACTATACGGAGAAGGACCTTACGGAGGATAAATCATGGCTCTTACTATTCCAGTTAAGGGACAGCCCGATTGGGATGTAACTCTTAATCAGGCGCTAATAGACTTAGACAGTGAAATTGCGTTGAAGTTTACAACGCCAGTAAGCCCACCAAGTGTAACGGGATCTCGCGGAGGGAATGCAGCATTAGCTAGTCTGCTTACCGCGCTGGCATCTCTTGGTATGATCACCAATAACACTACGGCTTAATACGGAGAACTCATATGACTTACAATCCCATTCCAAGGGGGACACAGAATTGGGACGTTCCGCTTAATGCGGCACTAGCCCAATTAGATTCAAACATCACATCTTCTGCCGGTGCAGCACTTCAGGCTGCAAACAATCTGTCTGACCTTACCAATACTTCACAGGCCAGAAGTAATCTAGGTCTGACTGGTTTGGCTAATGCATTTTCTAATATGACCGCCACATCAGATCCCGCAGTAACTAGTGATAATACTCAGGGCTATTCAATCGGTTCCACCTGGTTCAACACAACTACTAATTCCATGTTTGTGGCTACCAGCGTGGCAACCAGTGCAGCCGTGTGGCTACAGATTCCATCTTCTTTCGTGGATCGTACAACCACACAGAGCGTCGCAGGTAACAAGACTTTCACTGGTTCCACAATCTTTTCTAATGCGGGTACACCATCACCGACAGTAGTATCATTTGCTACTACGAATGGTGGTGTTGCTACTAGACTCTTTGTTAACCAAACTGTTGATAACGCGCTTAGTGTTCGTACAACTGGTGATGCGAATTCTCGTCTGCTGATAGCAGGAACAGGAAACGTATCTTGGGGCGATGGAACTAATACAGTAGACACTACTCTGTATCGCAATGGCGTTGGTATTCTAAGAACAGACAACAGTTTCTCAGCAGGAGTAACAACTACTGGAACGGTTACGCCCGCCACCAACTTTACTTTGAACACTTCATCAGTACGTCAAACCTGTGGAAGTGTTCTGTATTCGATTGTCCTTAACTACACGGGAACTACCATTACTGCGGATTCCGCAGGTAATATCGGCGACACACTGTGTGCCACTCTATCTCCTGCCCCTCCAGTTACTATTACAGTAGCTTTTGACAAGTCAGGTATAGCTGGTGGTACTGCCACCATTGCTACTAATGGACAGGTTACTCTTAAGACATTGGCACCAACCGCAACAATTGCAAGCGGTTCGTCCATTAACTTCAGCGCAATGTGGATATAGGGTTAGGAACACTAAATGACATACACACCAATTCCTAAGGGCACTCCTAACTGGGATGTGCCTTTGAACAATGCTCTCTCGCAACTAGATAACAACATCACTTCTGGAATTACTAACGCGCTACAAGCTGCCAACAATCTTTCTGATTTGACCAGTGCAGCGCAAGCTAGAAATAACTTGGGCATTACCGCTGGTGCAGCTCAGGGCGTTAATCAGTTCAATGTTAAGGACTACGGCGCGATTGGTAATGGAGTAGCCAATGATGTAACAGCTATTCAGAACGCCATTAATGCTGCTTCTCCTACAGGAGGAATTGTATTTTTCCCTCCAGGCGACTATCTGATCAATAGCGGAACAGGTCTTACAATCGGAACTGCCGCTGTAATGCTTATGGGAGCAGGCGCTGAAGCTAGCTCTCTCGTAGTTGGCGGTAGCTTTGCTGGTACAAGTCTATTGAGCTTTACAGCTAATGACTGTGCTGTACGTGATATCAGTGTCGATGGAGCGAATCAGTCTTCTACAACAAGTAATCCCGTTGCTCATGCTGTAACAGTTACAGGTGCTCAGAACTTCCGAGTATCAAATGCAACCTTTACGCGCATCAATGGATACTGTGTTCGTGCCATTGGAACAGCTAGCCAGACACTACATGGTGGAATGATCCACAATGTAAAGATGCAAAGTTCTGCTGGTGGTATTTATATTATTTCTGATAGCACAAATACCGCAGCTAACTTCATGCTGTCCAATGTGTTCACTCGCTTCATGGGTGTAGCTTCTGGTGGTAGTGCCAACCTTGACTGTATTCACGTTGAGGATTCATGGGATGTTCTTATGCAGAATGTCATGCCATGGATGCAGGCGACACTAGGTGGAACTGGTGCAGCTCTCCGAGTAAAGGGAAACTGTGCAGCCACATTCATTCAAAATCTTGATGCTCTAGGTCCACAGACTGGAACCAATGTCGTAATTGAATCCGGTCCTAACGGAGATCCACAGAACGTACAGATTCAAGGTGGAGTTATCCAGCAAGGAAACGTGGGACTTTCTATCACGGGAGCTTCTACACAGATTCGTGTTCGCAATGTTCGTATAATCAGCAACCAGACTCACGGAATTTCTGTAGCTGGTACTGCCTCAGCAATCTATCTTGATGAGTGTTTCTTCTCATTGAATGGTGCAGGAGCAACCGGTACCAACTACGATGTCAACTGGTCCGGTACATCTACAGGACACATCACAGATTGTCGCTTTGGATCGAACATTGTAACTGTAGGAACTGCGGGAGTTCAATTCTCTATTAACGTAGCTCTAGCGCAGAACGTTCGTGTTCTTAATGCTGATTTCCAGGGAACTGGTAATAACTCAACTAACTGGTTCACCAATGTTCCATCCATTGCTATGGAAACATCTAATGGCAAGCTGGATTATCTAACTACTATTACTGCTAATAATGGGACTCGTCCAATTGAATCTCAGCCTTCCGCAGCAGGAAATACTGCGCTAGCGGTAAACGTAAGTGGTAATGATGCCAACGACCGTTTGAGAATTCTTGGTAATGGTACATATAACATTGGTCCTGGAACTGCGGCAAGAGATACCACAATGGGTAGAGCCGCTTCAGGTATTCTCTATACAGATAAGAATATGCTGATTGGTTCTGCCACAGCTCTGGGTGACAACGGTGTAGGAGAAATTCAGCTAGCGAATGCTACGACTGTTCCTACGACTAACCCAACTGGCGGAGCAGTTATCTATGCATCCTCTACAGGTGCTCCTGTAAAGCTTCGTGATACCACAGGTAAGATTCGTGGTCTAACTAAGATGACAGCCGTACAAACTAGCACACAGGCTTCTGTGGGTACTGCTCAGACAGCTTCAACCTCTTTGACGTTAGCTGTAGAAGCGAATGCAACCTATCTCGTACAGGCATGGGTTTACTGGACTACTGCAAGTTCAGCAACTGTTACCACATCTTGGACAGGTCCAGCCGGTACAACATTCGTATGGAATGACACCACTACAGGTGGAGATGTGGTTACTACCCTTACAGGTGTTTCTCCTATCTGGCCTACTGGTAACAAGATGGTCAACTTGTTTGGTACCCTAACTACAACAGGTACTGCGGGAACTCTGACATTCACTTGGGCTTCTTCAGTAACAGGTGGAACCGTAGTTACTCAACCACAGTCAACTCTGACCCTAGAACGTATTGCATAATCTATTGGAGAACTTATGATTCTGTTCAATGAGGACAAAGCTATGAAGCAGAAGTTCTCCAACCTAGTAGTAACCGATGTGAACGCACCAGATTCGGGAAGACCTGTTCAGGTTATCTGGTTAGACTCAGACGTAGAATTAACTAACCTGACTTACCCGTCTATCATTATTGCGAATACTGGCATTTCATTTGACGCGGAGCGAGCCCATGCAGGTTGGGCTCAGCTCCCGTACACGCCTGAGAATTTCCCAGACTGGATTACGGATGACAATAATGACGTTACCGAATCGCCATACTGGGCTTTCACTCCTATCCCGTATAATATTGATTATCAAATAGAAGTGCTTTCAAGAAATAATCAACACTCTACTTTCCTCTCCGCTGTATTGATGGGTCCAGACTACTTGAGCACTCGTCACGGATATCTGGCTATTGAGGAAGATGGCACCGTGCGAAGACTAGATCTTATGTCAGGGCCTGAAAGACAGAATACGCATGACACGGATGGAAAGAGAATCTTCCATACGATTTACACTGTAAGAGTTTCAACAGAATTGCTTCCTGTTGAAATCAGCACCTACTCTAAGGTTACGACAGTTGTGGACACTATCGAGATCTTACCGCCACAAGTCTAATCTATATACTGATAGTAGCCACTACTTTCAATTAGCTAGGAGATATTAATGACTTATCAGCGTCCAGGGGTATACGTAAATACCTCACTAACTCCGTTGTCTACGGGAACAACTTCCCCTGGGCAATCTACGGCTGCCTTCGTGGGTGTTCACTCTCAGGGACCTACAGCCCCAACCCTTATTACAAGTTGGAATGACTTCCTAAACATTTATGGTGGATTTGGTAATGCAACCAATTTCCTACCATTCGCTGTATGGCAGTACTTCGCTAACAATGGTAACCAGGCGTACATCGTACGCGCGGCTGCCTCTGACGCTGTAACAGCCACTCAGACACTAGATGACCGTGAAGATGGTGTAGGCGCTGTACAGCCTCCTGCGGGCGTTACAGCCACTCCTGGCGGTACTGTAACTCCTTCCTACACTTACGAGTACACCGTTACTACCACAACTGCTGGTGGGGAAACAGATGGTGGAACTCCGGTTACTGCTGTAGCCAATCAGGTTCTTACTGGCACAAACGACGTAGTTCTTAACTGGACTGCTGCCACAGGAACAATTACTGGTTACAAGGTTTATCGTAGAAACCTGACTCTTGATGGTCCTACTTCTACACCGCTTCTTCTAAGCTCTGTAACAGCACCAACCGTTACCTTTACTGACGACGGTTCTTACACACCAGCCGGACCAATTCCTACGTTCAACGATACTGGTACCCCAGTTCCTATCCTTAAGCTTTCCTGTGTATCTGTAGGTGCATGGGGTAACAGCGTTTACGTAGATATTACTGATAGCACAACTGGTGCAGGTCGCTTTAACGTAATCATTCGCTACGGTGGAACCGCTGATTCAAATATCGTTGAGAGATTCCTTGACGTAACTATGAATCGTACTGACCAGCGTTACGCAGTGGCTATGCTTAACTCCACATTGCTAGGATCAAAGTACGTTCAGGCAGCAGACCTAGGTACTTACACAACTTGGACAACCGACATCACACCACGTCTACAGAGCGCTACAGCTCTTTCCAGTGGATCTGATGGTGTAGGCACTCCAAGTCTTCTAACAGCAACACAGAGACTTTCAAGCATCGAGACAAACCTAGATCTAAATATTCCAGGTGTAACCGATACTCTTACTCTGAATCCAATTCTTGCGTGGACAAACACACAGCCAAATGTTTTTGTGGTTGTAGATGCCCCGCAAGCTATCATTGGTTCTGACGGTGTAACTCCTTCTGAGTCTGCCACTGTGAATAACTACCTGGCAATGGTAGTAGGAAATGCTGAGATTGTTCCTTCCCCAACTGTTGCGGTTTACGCACCTTGGGTAGAAATCCCAGATCCTATTTCTACTACACCAGGCGCTACTAGAAAGCTTCCACCTGGTGGAGCTGTTCTAGGTCTTTACTCTCAGACAGACGCGCAGTATGGCGTACAGAAGTCTCCTGCTGGTGTAACCATTCCAGTCCAGAGATGTGCTGGAGTAGAGCTAGCCTTCCAGAACAGCAACCTGGATACGCTAAACGCTAACGGAGTAAACATTATTCGTAACGTTTCCAGCTATGGGTTCTGTGTAATGGGAGCAAGAACACTTCTTCCTAATCAGCCAAACCGCTACGTATCTATTCAGCGTACCTTGATGAATATCACAGAGACGCTACAGCAGATCACTCAGGTAGCTATCTTCGAAAACAACAACTCCACTCTGTGGGCAACCTTGAGCGCAATTGTTACTCAGTACTTGCAGGGAATTTGGCAGACTGGTGTTCTTCAAGGAGACACAGCAGACGCTGCTTACTTTGTACAGTGTGACGCAAGTAACAACACTCCAACATCTATCGCTGCTGGAGAAGTTCACATTCAGGTTGGATTGGCTCTGAATAGTCCTGCTGAGTTCATCGTTATCGATATTAACCAGATGGCCTCTTCTTCAACCACTTCATCCTAAGGAGTAACTAAATGGCTACGTCTAACGCCGCGCCCCTAGCTAAGGCAACTCCATCTATTGCCCACCTAGCTACGGACCCACTTCGTAATTTCAAGTTCAATGTAAATATCATGCACCCGAACATTAAGGGCTTTGCCACAATGGGATTCATGACCGTTTCTGGTCTGAATATCACCACTGAGGTAATTCCGTACCGTGAGGGTGGAATGAATACCACTACGCAGAAGATGCCCGGACAGTCCGATTTCGCACCTATCACCCTATCTCAGGGGGTTGCTGTAGGTTCGGGTCCTATGTGGCAGTGGATGAAGGAACTCTTTACAGTTATGCAGGGAACCGGTACTGGTTCTCCTGGTAAGGATTTCCGTGCCACTGTAGATGTCATGGTGCTTGATCACCCGGTTACAACCTCTACCGTTCCGGTAAAGGCTATCTATCGCATCTACAATGCATGGCCAACAAGCATCGCATTCTCTGACCTAGACGCAGGAGCTAACGCAGTTCTTATGCAGCAGCTTTCTCTAGCCCACGAGGGCTTTGACTTCAAGCTAGCCTCTAAGATTGGTCTTTCAGGCGTTAGCTTCTAATAGGCTAGAATGAGTACTAATCTTTCGTGACAATATTTGGAGAACGTATGGAACACCAGATGCCTCAGTATTCTATGACCTTTGATGATGATCAGGGGCAGGTACTAACTACAGAGACAGCAGACCTTAATTCACTTACGAAGAAGGTATTGCAGTCAATGAATCCTGCCCCTGTCATTGATGACATTCCCGATACAGCTATCAAGCTGCCTGCGGGAATTGTTGTTGACGGAAAGGTTCATCAGGAAGCTGAAGTTCGTGAACTGACTGGTGAGCACGAGGAGAAGTTGGCTAAGGCTCGTTTGTCTAACAACGCTGCCAAGTATGTAAACACACTTCTACTGTGCGGAACAGTTTCAGTTGGTGGTAAGGAAGCCACCCCTGCTCTGCTAGACACTTTGCTACAGGGTGACCTAGACATGCTTATGCTAGGTATTCGTAGAGCTACTTTCGGTGATGAGTTTGAGGTTTATGAGATTGAGTGTCCGCACTGCAATGAACTAAATGACCTTGAGCTGAACCTTAAGGACATTCCTACCAAGGAGTTAGAGGACCCCGAAACTAGGGAGTTCCTTATAGACCTTCGTAAGGGACGTAAGGCTAAGATTCAATTTCCAACTGGAGCTGTCCAGAACGAAATCTTCAAGAATAACCTAACGATTCCTGAGATGAATTCTCTTACTCTTGCCGAATGTGTTATCTCATTCATTGAGGCAGATGGTACAGAGCGACAGTCCAACGGCCTGGCTGATGTAAAGAAGCTAGGTCTTGCGGATAGAAAGACTCTTCAGGAATATATCTATGACAATCAACCAGGTCCACGATATGACAAGGTCTCTGCCCTTTGCTCATCTTGTGAAGGAGAGGTCCCTGTCCCACTAAATGTGGGTATCCTGTTTCGTGAACTCTGATTATCAGAACCTATATAAAGAGTACGAACAATTAGTTGATGCATTCCATTGGCCTCTTTCTGAATCTAGAAAGCTCACTTATAGAGAACGTAAGCATTGGATAAAGAGATACGTCTATAAGCTGGAGCAAGAGTACGAGAGAATGCACCAAGCTAATAACTCAACTCAAGTCATTACGCGCTCCGTGGGAGAAGGCGTTACTTTCGGTGGAATGCCATACAGGTAATATAATTGAAAGTAACAACTTCACTCAAGGAGAGTTCAAGTGGCTGAGGAAAATAACATCGGAGCCAGCCGCTTGTTGGGGACCAACGGTCTACAGCAGGCGGTTGATTCTTTATCGACACAAGTTAACAAGCTTACACAAAGCGTCGGGAACCTTTCAACAGGGGTTAACGGCGCTACTCGTGCTGCCGGGGGAAATAACTCAGGTGGTAATGGTGGCATCTGGAATATGAATTCTAACCGCAATAACTACGGATCTAATGGTGGTGGCGGTAGATTTACAGTCGGCTCTCTAGGTGGAGGTTCCTCTAATGGAGGAGGCGGAAGCTTCGGAAGTCTCGCAGGTATGTCCAGACTATCTGCTGGTGTGGCTGCTGTAGCAGGAACTGCTTCCGCTCTGGTTAACTACGCAAACAAGAACATGGCTTCCAATTTCCAATTGGATTACTTTGGAACCCAAGCGGCTACTGCTGGTGGTTTCCAAGGAAGTAACTTCCAGGCTGCTAATCGTGTAGCCAGAGCACAGGCATTCAATAACAACTACGCAGCATTGAATGCTACCGATGCTGCTAAGGCTGGTTATATCAACCAGTACACATTTGGTGCTCCACAATTCAATGGACAAGCTAATCCTGCTTTCACATCTGGAATGAGACAGGCTGGTGGATTCGCCTATGCTAACCCAACACAGGGTGCAGCAGGCGGAGCCCTAGCAGCACAGCAGACCTATTCAGCACGTGCTGCGTATGTAGCTCCTGCATTGGGATTGGCTAATCCTTATCTAGGTGGCGGAGTAAAGAACAGTATGGGCAACATTGCCCAGTCTATTTATTCCCGTACATTCGGTAGCCAGAACATCACTAACAAGCAGTTGAGTGCCGCTCTTTCTCAGGGTGGATCTCTTGACGTTAACCTTCAGTACTTCGGTCAGCAATTGGGCTGGAGTCAGGGAACTATTCAGGAATACCGTAACGTTCTGCAAGGACAAGTAACTGCGCAGAACAAGGGAATGTCTGAGACAAAGTATTACCAGCTTCTTGGACAAGCTGCGGGTGGAAATAGATCTGCCGTCAATCAGCTAGCCAAGACAACTGGTATGGGTTCTTCTATGTTCGAGAACCAGCGAGACTTGAATGCTACAAGACTTACCCGTCAGAATGACATTTTGAATTCTCTAGCTCCCGCATTCGATGCTGCTACTTCAGCAGTTAACAAGTTCAGTCAGGCTCTTACCAGCCTTCTACAGTCCACTGGTCTGGATAAGCTAATTGGTGGAGCGTCCGGTGTCCTAGCACCCTTCTCAAACGCCCTGGGTGGCTTTGGGAGCGCCTTTGGGGCAGGGGCTGGACTCTTGGGTGCTGCACGTCTTTTCGGGGGCGGAGGCGGCGGTATAACCGGTATGGCTGGTCGTCTTTTTGGAATGGGGGGAAGAGGACCAGCAACCGCCGCCAACGGTGCTCTGAGAGCAACGCAGGGAGCTGACGGAGTATGGAGCGTGGCTGGTACAGGTGGCGCAGGAGCGCTTGACCTATCTGCTGGTGCCCTAGGTGCGGCTGGTGCATTTGGTGTAGGAGCCTTGGCAACTCATTACGTTGGTTCCAAGCTGGTAGACAAATATACAAAGAAGGGAAGCAAGGCTAACAAGTGGAGTCACGTTGGTGTTGATACAGCGACAGGTGCTCTTACTGGTGCGGCTATTGGTTCTGTAGTTCCTGTTATCGGTACTGGTGTAGGTGCTGCGGTTGGTGCTGGTGTTGGTGCTCTTACAGGTATCTTCGGTGGTGCTACTGGTTCAGGTGGTGTAACAGGAACTAGCGGTAACTCAGCTCGAAACTCTTCTACTCCTGGAGCTACTACAGCCTCAGCAGCACAGATCATTAAGTACGCTGAGACTCAGCTAGGTGTTCCATACGTATGGGGTGGCGAAACTGCGGGTAAGGCTATGGACTGTTCTGGTCTTACTCAGTGGGCATTCGGAAAGGCTGGAGTAAAGATTCCACGTGTTGCTGCTGACCAGCAGAAGATTGGTACTTCTGTACCTACCAACAAGACACAGCCTGGTGACCTTCTATTCGTAGGCGATCCTGCTCACCACGTTGTTATGTCTATCGGTGGAGGAAAGATCATTGAAGCTCCTCACCCTGGTGAGAATGTAAAGATCAGAGCGCTTAATCCAAGTGAATATACAAACGCTAAGCGTATTGTTGGCTCTATTGGTAACATGAATTCTTTACTGAATGAGAACACTGATAATTCTGGTGGTAATCTGAACAACCAGCAGAACACATCTGGTGGTGACATTGGTAACCTGTCTGGAACAAGTGAGGCTGCTGCTATTGCTTCTGCTCTAGCTGGTTCAGCCGCAGGAATTCCTATGGTTTCTCAGGCTGCTTCTTCTAGCTCAACCACTAGCGCGGGAACAGGAAGTAATCCTAAGGCAACCGGAAGCAATGCAAAGGGACACCTACAGGCATATGCTAAGGCTCTGCTAGGAAAGTACGGTTGGACTGACCAGTGGAATTCATTCAATGCCCTGGAAATGTCTGAAGCTGGTTGGGATGTTCATGCTACTAACCCAAGCTCCGGTGCTTATGGTCTAGCTCAGGCTCTTCCTGCCAGCAAGTACAACAGTGCTGGTAAGGACTGGAAGACTTCTGGTGAGACTCAGCTTCGTTGGATGATGGACTATGTAAAGTCTCGTTATGGATCTCCTGATAAGGCTTGGTCATTCCACCAGAAGAACAACTGGTATGCTGCTGGTGCTTGGAACATTGATAAGGATCAGCCTGCTACCGTTCACAAGGGCGAAATGATTATTCCTGCACAACAGGCTGAGACAATTCGTCAAACTCTTTTGAACAATACCTTCAACCCTAATCTGCAAAGAGCTGCGGGAACAGGTGGAGGAAGAAGTATTTCATTTGGTGATATCAACATCACACTGCCAAGCACATATACTGGTTCTGCTCAGGATGCTCAGTCACTTGGAAAGACTATCGTTAGTGCAATTGATGAGCAGCTTCGTATCAAGAACCTACAGATTGGACAGTAATGGCTACCAAGTTACCGACAGAGCCAATCTCTGGAAATGTATTCCCAGTAATCAAGGGAAAGCCAGGAACAATCGTTTTCCAGAATCCACCGTTCCACCCCAACATTCTGGCTGTTGGTGGAGCTAACAAGACAATTAACCCACCAGGTAGAAAAGATGACTACAATCCTGGAGCGGGAACAAAGAACTTCCACCGTGGAGTTCTTCTAGCTGGAGCTGATGTCATTGATGGATGGAAAGATCACTATCAGTACAAGGTGAATTTCTTGTACAACCCTTCTACCATTCAGGAGACTCGTTCTCTCGATGTTAACAATGGTCAGCTACCAGCCTATGCACGAAGCACTGATGACCCCGGTACATACGCTACGTCCCTTAACACAACCATTAACTTTTCTTTGCTATTCGATAGAACATATGAGTTGTGGGACAGCAAGTATCAGGACTCTATTGCGGGAGTGTTCGGTGTCCGTGCGGACGTGGAAGCCTTCTATAACCTGATGGGAATCAACTACCAGGTTCCACAGTCTCAGCAAGCAGGACAGGTTGCACCACCGTTTGCTATTGATGGTGTAGCCAATACAGTCGTACAGGGACCTATGCAATTCATTCCAGCTAACCTCATCTTTGGTAATAACTCCTTGGGTGCGCTTAGCTACCTAGGGTACGTATCTACATTCGATGTTACGTACACTCATTTCAATCAGCAGATGGTTCCCTCTCGCTGTGCGATTAATGTCAGCTTTACTGTTCTCCCATTCCAGAGATCTGACACAGCAACCAAGAAGAACCACGGATAAGGAGCGGCAATGTCAATTAGTATTTATAGCAGATATGCAGATAACACAGTTATCCCACTAACAGATTCGAATGGTATTACTCGTTCCACTATTGTCATTAGTCCTCCGAGCATCGCCACCACTTATAGCATTAGTACGTATACTTGGCAGATAGGTGATCAAATTGATTACCTTGCGTACTCTGCTTATGGTGATGAAACTCAGTGGTGGCGTATTGCCAACGCTAATCCAGAGATCCTATTCTGGAATGATCTGGTGGCCGGTACAGAAGTGAGAGTGCCTAGTGCTTAATCCATCACCTTCGTATCCGTATTTCGATGTATACGTGAGTGGAACTACGCCGCTCACGTATTACACTCCGTGTGTAAAGATTATTGAAAAGACAAACACACATGCAATTGCTTTGCTTGATGTTGTCTACGTAGGATCTAATCTAAATTCCACCTCTTCATCTTCTACCAGAAAGTGGAGCTACCTAAAAGAGCAGACTCCTATTCAAATTAACTATGGGCAACGTCCTAATTACGTAGGATCGTTTCTAGGCTATGTGTCCTCATATAAGTTGATACGTACAGGTTCTGATACTGGTTATGGTGGACTGACATCCTCCACCGTGCAATACACCATCACGGGTGTTTCACAGGTTATGCAGTCCACCAATAACGTAGCCTGGAAGCATACAAGTCCGTCCACTATCGCAGGAACCATTGCGACACAGAACGGGCTAAGAGGAATCATTCATACCTATCAATCAGCTATTGACTATCGTCTACAGAACACCAGTGACTTCAAGTTTCTGGCGCAACTAGCTGATGAAATTGGATATAGATTTTATATAGATAATACTGATCTGTACTTTATTAATCCTAAGCAGATTCTTGATAGAGGAAACGTCAGAAATATTCCACAGTTCTGGTCTAACAATCAACCTGGTTTTTATGACACCATCAGAACCTTCAAGCCTGTTGTCGGTACGATTACACCTGATGGTGGAGTCGTAGCCAATAGAAATGTTGTGGGTCTGAATCCCAACACTGCCAAGCTGACACAGGCAACCGTGACGGCTGACGCTACGAACGTAGCTGGTGTTCCGCTGGCTGACTACATCACAAAGTACTACAACGCCGCGCCTGCTGAGTCCTACTATGAAGCATCGCAGAAGGTAATTGCTGATTCTCTGAGAAATGTCTACTGGAATACTGCGGATACAGATCTTCGTGGAGATGCTAGAATTCGTCCAAATACTCTAGTGAATCTGACGGGACAAGCATTGCCTATTGACGATGCTGGATTATGGCTAGTTGAATCGGCCACACACTGCTTGACCAAGCCGCCTCCCTCAGGAAATAAGTACGCGGGTACCTATATCACTGAAACAGTTCTGGTGAGAGATCACATCTATACAGCAAAAGTAGATCCTATCTCCGAGACACAGAACATCACAGCTAAGGTATCGGCTAAGCTAGTAGGAGGAAAGTGGATTTCAAGTAATATTGGAGCGACAGTTTATGCAACCTAAATATGATGCGCTATATCGTGCGCTGGTTACATCAACTGCTGACGCTACTGGAACAGGTAAGATTAGAGTTCAATGTCCTCAGATTGGTGGGCTCGCAGAGATCAGAGCTGCTGAGCCTGCTAATCCGGGTATGCCTGTTCCGTCTGTAGGGACAACCGTATGGATTGGCTTCAGTGGTGGCGATATAACCAAGCCCACTTATCTAGCAAATAGCATTCCGTATATCCCACCACTGACACTGGTTCAAGATTGGACTAACTTCTCACTGGCTTCAGGATTTACTGGTAATGGAAACAGCAATGGTACTCCGCAATTTCAAGTGGTAAATGAATATGGTTCTCTTAAGGTAAACCTTCAAGGTGGTATCAACATCACTTATCCCAGTGGAACCATTGCTAACGGTGGTGTATGGACAACAATTCCAGCTATTGCGCAACCTAATACAGGTTTGCGTACCTGTACAGCCGCATGTTCAGCATCTTCAAGTACCGCGTTCTCTTTGAAGATGGACTTCAGTGCCGCCGGTAACGCTAGTATTGTCGGACCAAACACTACTACAATTCAACCACCTTGGGTTTCTCTCAATGGATTAAGCTACTATCTATAATCTGGGATAATAAATATATGGGAACACAATTAAGCATCCCCTTTGCTGTTCTAGAGAATGGCTCAGTGGCGACAGAAACAGACAATGATATTCAAGTCTCTCAGAGAATTGACGCGATCGTATCCACAGAGATTGGTCAGCGTGCTATGAGAGCTAAAATGGGGCTGCCTCTATCTAGATTGCTATTCGATACCAGCAACATTCTGGTAGCTACAGAGATGCGCGATCTCGTTACTCAGCAGATTAATGCTTATGAGCCTGACGTAGAGGTAGTTTCTGTAGAGCCTAATGTCCTTCAGGCTAATGATGGCGTGGCTTCTGTGAACGTAAATTATCGACCAATCATTAGTGCTTCTACTGTAAGTACTGTAGCGAATACCGTTACTGTTCTTGTTGGTGGAACAGTCAAGGAAGGAGTTGTCAATGGCAACAGTTAACGGTGTGCCCGCTATCGACTACACAAGCAAGGACTACACCGGATTCATTACATCTATGCTGGACTTCGCTAAGACAGCATTTCCAGAATGGACTAATCAGAATCCCGGTTCTCTTGAAGTAATGCTTCTAGAATCTCTGGCTCGTGAGCTAGATGTTCTTTCATATTATGGTGACCGTATTGTGGCTGAAGCGTACATTGGAACAGCTACGCAGTTGTCCTCAGTCATTCAACTGGCAGAGCTACTGGGATACACCCCTGGACAGGCTCTAGCGGCCACAGGAACGGTTACCTTCCAGTCTGCTACTGGATCTGCTGCTGTGCCCGTACCAGCCGCTACACAGGTCATTACGAACTATCTGTCCAGCATCAATGGGCCAGTGGTCTTTGAGACTACGCAAGCTGCAACCGTTCCAGGTAACGGTGGAACAATAGTCGTACCTGTGGTTCAGGGAATCACACAGGGATCTGCTGTATTTACAATTGGTAACTCAACAGCATCCCCATTCTCAATCACTACAGAGCTTATCGGTACCTCTGATGGTTCTGACCTTCAGACATTCTCTCTGGCCAATAATCCAGTAGTCAGTGGATCTATTACTGTATATGTACAGAATCCCGCATTTGGAAGCACTAGTGGTCAAGACCCAATCCTTCCATGGAATCAGGTGCAGTCACTACAGCAATCAGGTTCCTCTGATCTTGCGTGGGCACAGACTGTAGACGCTAATGGTGTCGTCTCTGTTCACTTTGGTGACGGTATTAATGGATCTGTTCCTACTGCCGGACTCAACATTTATGCAAACTATCGTGTAGGTGGCGGAACAGTTGGTAACCTTGCTGCTAACTCTATTGTTGATATTGCTTCAGCTATCAATGGTGTTTCTATTTCGGCTTCTTCTGCAACAACTGGTGGAACCGCAGCAGAAACAATTGATCAGATTAGAACTAATGCTCCAAGAGCATTCACCACTCAGCAGCGAGCTGTAACACTAGCTGATTATGGTAATCTGGCTATGTCACTTCCAGTAGTTTCACAGGCAAATGCGGTGGCTAATACCTACACAAATGTCACCGTGTACATCACTGGTCAAGGAAATACTGTTCCAACTCAAGCAACCCTGGACACAGTGACAGCCTTCCTACAGCCGTTGTCTCTTGCTGGAACAGTAGTAACCTGTACAGCCGCAACGCTTGTACCAATCAACGTAGGCTCTGTGAGCAGTCCAGTTCTTATCGGATGTAGCTCTCGATATAGTCCTACATCAATTCAGGTACAGGCTGTTCAGGCTATTCAGAATCTATTCGCTCCGTCAAACACACAGCTTGCGGGACGTGTAACCTTGAGTTCTGTTTACTCCGCTCTCTACAAGATTCCAGGAGTGCAGTACATCAACATCCCTCTATTCGTCAGAAGCGATGCAACCCAATCCGGTGCAGCAGATATTCTTATGCGAAGCTTTGAGCTACCAACTGCTGGTAATATCATCGTTACTGTAACAGCCACCACATAAGGAGAGTGAAATGGTAGCGGTTTATCCTTCAGCTATTAAGAGCTTTGCATATAGACAAGATTACACAGAGCTTGTTGAGGCTGCCGATGTCAACGTTTCTTACGATGAGATTCGCGCAGTTCAAACAACTCTGGGAGTAAATCCTCAGCAAGAAACAATTGACAATACGCTTACTAAGTATGCAGACGTTAGTACTAGAATTGCGTCAGTAAGAAAAGGTCTAACAGTTCCGTACGTGGGAACATCTGCTCATGACGTGCATGTTTCTTTCAACTCAGACTATATTCCTTCCTGGAATTCTAAGTTGTTTGATACTCATCACATGATTAATGGTTCCAGTTTGATCTGTCCACGTAGTGGAATTTATCACTTTAATTTCTATATCAGATGGCACAAGGACAGCGTTGTAACTGCTAACCTTCTACCCAAGTTCAATAGAAATGGTAAGCTTCAGATTGAAGCATACCAGTCTGGTTCTACTGCCTTCCTAACCTGTCAGACGGATTGGTTCCCACAAGGGTTCCAGGACTTCGCTAGACAGTCAGCCTCCATGATTTACCCCTGGTACAAGGGAAATGCGGTCAAGGTCAAGGCTTACCAGAGCGTGTATACGGCAGGAACACTAATCGCTACCATCTATGCTCAGATTGCATATATCAGAGACATCCCATCATAAGGAGAATAAATGAGCCAAGGATATGGTGTTGATATCTATGGTATTGATTACTATGGATACTCTCAGCCAGCAGACTACAGCGTTGCACCTTTTGTGGCTAAGCAGTCAGATTACGGTGACATCGTACTTTCCTGGGCTTCTCCTAACACAACCTCATGGAAGCTTCTGGAACTGGTTAGAAGTACCTACGGGTACCCTAACCGTCCAGAAGACGGAGTAGTTCTCACCACAATCACACCTGGAACCTTGATCAGAACTTACGATGATCCGGGGCTTGATGCTGGAACAATCTATTACTATTCCATGTTCATTACTGTTGAGGCTCCAGCGTGGAGTTCGGGAACCACTTATGTTTTAAATCAGCAAGTTCTGTTCAATGGGTTGTACTGGACTAGCACACAGAACAGTAATACAAACCACACCCCCGCTGCTGGATCTGCCTTTTGGTCTCCTTCAGAATATATTCCTACATGGTATCCAGCAGGCTTCGCGGCCACATTAGCTCTGGGAAATCAGGGTTATGCTAGTCGCTTGTATAACAGAACTCCACAGCCCTACAAGACTAATACATCAGATACATTCTCCACCGTGGAGATTGATAACCAATCTCTGTATAACTATGAATCGCTATTTGGATTTGGTCTTGATATGCTCAAGGCAGAATACGATTCGTATCTACAATTAAGCGATGCAGATACTGTTTCTGCCGCTCACCTAGACATCCTGGGACAGCAGCTTGGTATTGATACTGATTACCTATCTACTCCTCAGCAGAGAAGACAGCGTATTAAGAATGCCGCAGTTAACTATCGCATCAAGGGACAAACTCAGAGTATTCACAACCTTATTGCTGAGCTAGCAGGCTGGGATTCTGATATTACTTACGGTGTGAACATGTACAACAGTGCTGATCAAACTGCCTTTCCGCATCCTGTATATGATCAGTGGAGTCCTAACACTACATACTTCGTAAATCAGATCATCAGCTATAACGGTTATACATACAAGAATCTGGTTCAGTCTAAGGGTCAGGCTCAGGCTCCAACAGGTACGGCAGCAGCTAACACCTGGTGGTCTGTCCACCAGACCTATGTTCTCGATTCGACAGTCAACAAGAATCCTCAGACAGGTCAGCATTCGACTTGGGGATTCACAGGAAGTGGTACGACCGTAGGAAGTATTCAGGGTGTTCGTACTGGATTGGCAAGTCCTACAGATAGTACAAACAATAACTATAATGCTTTGTCTATCCAGCAGACTAACAACTTGGGATCAGGAACGTTCTTCTTGGATTCAACAACCAAGCGAAACACTCCTAACTATTCCGCAGCTACGAACTACGTAATCAATAACTACGTACTGTACACAGACGGTTACTATTATCAGGCTCTCAAGCCTTCTGGTCCTGCTACACCATACGGGGCAAAGACTCCAGGTACAGATCAGAATTTCTGGAAGCCAATTTACTACACCACATCTGATACTCCTAATATTGTGCGTGACGGAATTCCTATCGCACAGTTGCCAGTATGGAATTCTTCCACAATGTACCCGGCTGGAACATATGTGCAGTACCAGGGAATTGTTTACCTAGCCGGTCTGGATAATATCAACAGTCAGCCAACTGGTTATTACTATTCCAATGCTTCATGGGTATTCATTTCCCCTAGTCAGAAGACTGTAGTAATTTCTAGTCAGTGGACAAGAAATGCTAATGACGTTCAACCTACTGACGTCTCTAGTGAGATTTGGTTCTATGACAAAAAGGGAAAGCTGATTAACAACACGTCTTCCTTCTATTCTGGGTACAATATCGGAGCGGAAGGTGTTCTAGCTCGTCTTGTAGATGACTACACGGACATGCGTGGTTCTACTGAAACGTCTCTAGCTAACGCTACAACAGACGGAACAGTAGTTGATGGTACATGGGATTCCGTTCCTAACACTGCTAATCTCTGGAGAACCAGTTACGGAATGGCATCAGCCGATCAGACCATTGCAGGAACTACTACGTATGTTTATTCAACTATTGACGTAGGCGCTCCTCCAGGTCGGTTTGCTCTGACTTTTGTTACTGATTACGTTGACACAGCACACAAGACTCATGGTCTTATCTTTGCCTGGACAGATTCAACGCACTTCTACTACGCAACCAGAACCAGTTTGCGACAAGTTGTTGGAGCATCCGATACCGTTCTTGCCTCCTGGACTCGTTTGCAGAATGGCGATAGAATAATCATTGACGCCGATACTGATATCTCGGTATATAAGTACGCTCGTACAGGTGATGGTGCTCTGACTAGAATTGCACACTCTGTAGGAACAGGTCCGGGGTTTACAGGAACTGTAGGACGTACTGGCTTTATTCAAAAGTATTCAGCAACTGGAGCACTCTAAATGGCAAATCCAAAAATTAATACCCTAACCGATATCTTTCAGCCGGATGGGTTTGGTTTCTTCGGGTTCGGAGATGGTGGATTCGGTGGAACGTATGAGCTAATTAATCCTCAATGGAACACCAACAGTGGTAGTTTTGGATTTGATCCTATTCAATTGCTTCCATATGTGGAGGCTACTGACACGCCTAGCTACGTTGGTGCCTCTCTTTATGATCTGACACAGAGCACCTTCTTTGCAAAGATCACTCCTGCTCCTGCGGGAAATGGCAGCGTACAGACTGGGCTGCTCATTAGATTCGACAGACACAACTATGTTGAAATATCTTACGGACCTAATGGGCAGTTCAATGCTTATGTTGCTAACGATAATAATGTCACCACCACTCCCATGCCTGCTTATGACCCCGTGGCCCACGCCTATTGGAGAATTCGCAACGAAGATCCAGTCAATATTTTCTTTGATACATCTCCAGATGGAAGTACGTGGACTGAACAAGGATTCGTAGGATTCAACTGGGATATCACTGCGGTAACTGTAACGATTTTTGCAGGATTCAATGCGATTGAGAATCCGGGAAATCTAGCCTATGTATCAAACATAAATGTTCCATCTACTAACCTGCAATTGAAGGGCTCTGTCAATGGAGTTTCTTCTATTACTGGTGCATATATCATCACAGATCCGAATGCACTTTCTGGACGTGTGAATGGTAGAGCAGGCTTTAAGGCACAATTCACAGCCACCTTAGGAATTCCTGAAGGTGGACTAACAGATTTTGCTTATACATTTAACACACAAACTGTTGACCCATTGATTACTAACCAGTGGGCACCAACGAATATTACTTCTATCGTAGGATCAACTCCTATCGTGTCGGCTAACTGGCAACCAGTAGTGAACCCTGTTGCTGCACCTATGCCTTACCGTGATGGAAGTTATTTCCCACCAGCGGCATATGCAAATGTACGATACAACGTAGGCTTCACTCCTGACACTGTGTCAGACTTGATGACCAACGTACAGATGGAGACTACCTCAGGACTGGACAATCGTCTACCTCTTGTAGCTTCACTGTACACAGATGGCTGCGCATATTCAGGTTCGGGATGCAGCATTGTACGCAGCACTGATCACGCACTGAACGGTCAGTATTCCGGAAAGATGACTAGTGTATCTACGGTAAATACTTTGGGTGACGGTAACTTTGGTTACTACGTAATTCCGCAGGCTAAGGGAATGGTGCCAGTTAAGTACGATGACTTCGGAGATCCTGAAGCCCTATTTGGTTCTGTGTATATCGCTACTACTAGAGCCAACACCATTTGGTATGCCGCTCTAGTATTCTATGACTCGAATTTCAATATCCTTTCTGCTACCACATACTTGCAGCCCGTAATCACCAATAAGAATACGCATCCCGGTGGAAACGTGTGGCGTCAGGGAGTTGTTTATTCCGACATTTCTACTACACCAACGAATGCAGCCTTTGTGGCTGTTGTTCCAGTTATCCAGACAACTTCTATAAACCCTCCTACAGAGGTTGTTTACACTAGCAATAACTCGATCACCACAGCTTCTATTGGATTCACTGAGCGTCCATCTGCTTATGAACACCCAAGAACTGCGAAGATCAATGTTAAGGCAGACCGTGTTAACTATGTTCTGAATTCAGGATTCAATACAGGTACTACCAATTGGTTCCAGGGCAACGTAGGAATCTCTGGTAGCCCTAACTCTGCCACATTCGCATGGGATAATACAGTTGGTTACCATTCTGCCGGGTCTATCAGAGTAAGTCTTGTTCCTCCAAGCGGTACATATACGGGAAGTCCTGGTTCCAAGATTGGTGCGGCTACACAGGCTAACTTCAATGGCGGATCAAGACAGCCTATTATCCAGGGATTGAAGGTAGGACATACTTACACAATCACAGCCTGGATTAACCAGGGACCTAACTGTCCAGACGTTCTTATGGATTTCCGAGACAGTAACGGTTTGGGATTACTAGGTGTAAGCACTAACACACAGAAGATAACTAGTCCAGAGAATATCGATGGAGATTGGACAAGAATTCAGGTTCAATACACAGTTCCTCCAACAGGACTGAGTGAGTATTACCTGCACTTCTACGTATTGTTCTCCAGTCTTTCTCAGGCTCCTTTCACCTTCTGGGTAGATTCAATCATGGTTGAAGAAGCCTTGGATTACCAGGGGTACTTTGATGGTGGATTCGCTTCTGCTGATTACAAGTGGGAATCTGGTGGAGCAGCTAATAATAGTCGCTCGTACTATTACAAGGATTACAACAATAAGTTCCTTAGACTCAATAGTGCTCTTTCCTCCGTATTACCTGTAGGGGAGTATTACCAACTCTTATTTGCTCAACCAATTAAATAGCTCCATAACTAAAAGAGAGACATAGATTATCTATGTCTCTCTTTTTTATTTATATACATATATGTTATTTAGGGTAGCTTACGAACCAGCGTCCGTCAAGTCTGCTATGCTGTGTGCCCTACCTAAGGAGTCCATATGAGTTTTATAGCCGTGATCCTCATGGCCGCATGGGTGTGGATGATCGTCAGCAACTTTACCACCCGAGTACCTAGCTGGTTGATCCACTTGACAGTCATCCCTCTCATCGCCTACCTTGCTCTACATGCACCGCACGAAACGCAGAACATTCTGGGTGTCGCTGGTGGTGTGATGCTGGTACAGTCGTTCTTCAAGAATGATGCACCAGCACGAAAGCTTCCTGTCAAGAGGCGGAGATCCAACATTCCTCCTCCACCTTGACAGACACGAGATCAACCCCTACAGTCGTAAACGAAACCAATCGCCAAGGAGGCACGAATGACCCGCGACTTCTCTACCGACCTGACCATCATGGTTGCAGGCTCCGGCAATGTTACTATGCAGCACCTGGAAGAGTCTATGGCTGAGTGGATCTTCGGTCCCGTTGAGGAGCGAGAGGTTCACGTTATTCTTCCCCTTCTGTCTCAGATGGGTGGCGGTATTCGCAACCTTATCAAGCTGGGCATGGAATGGGAGTTCAAGTTCACCATTGTGCACCCACAAGGTATGCCGATGTCCAAGGAGATTTCGGCTCTTCCTGGTGACTGGTTTGTCAAGGTTGAGGATGAGCGTGAGGCTCTTGAGACTGGTCTGTCGCTGCTCACTGAGCGGCACAAGGCTGGGGATGAGACTGCTTTCATCCACGCATATAACCCTGAGAACACTTATGAGCAGGGCAACAACGCGCTTTCCGATTTCGAGATCATCGGAGATGCCAAGAACTACCAGTGGCTTTCCACACTGAATCTCTGTGAAGGACTTATCGATTCCTTTGAGGGATACAAGTCCACTGATGAGATTCTTAAGGAGGAGCGACTTAAGCAGGAGTTTGAGGATCAGCAGCGTGCTGAGGAAGCCGCTAAGCCCAAGCCTGCTAAGAAGGCTCCAGCGCCCCGTAAGCGGACTCAGAAGAAGGTGGAGAAGGAAGAGGCCACTCCTCTCGTTGTAGAGGACGAGAAGCCCCTTGAGGACGTTCCTGTGGGTACTGTTGTTGAGGTGGCTGGTACGGAGTTCGTTAAGAAGGGTCCTAACCCTTTCCGTGACCCTCTGCCGACCGGCAACATCCTGTCTGCTGACGTGACGATTGACCTGACTCCTGAGAAGGACGTATGGTCTGAGGTTAATGAGGCTCACGCCAAGGTGGAGAAGCGCAACATGGTTGCTGTCTCTCGTGATGATCTTGCTGAGCTGAGTCAGAACATCAAGGAGCTTACCGGTTCGTTCGGTAAGATCATGGACACGTTCACTCGAATTCTTAAGGACGGTTAATGGAGAAAAAGAAGTGTACTTGTGGGTGTCCTGAGGGTGCCCACATGGGAAAGCCTACAGGCTGTAATCCTCATGGATTCCATGAGTTTACTCCTGAGACCACGGCTAAGCAGGTCGGGGGCAATCACTATGAGACGCTAGGTATTCAGCCCTGGGAAGTGATTGCCCGTGGAGCCCTTGACTTCTGGGAAGGTAACGTGATTAAGTACGTCATGCGTTACCGAGCCAAGAACGGTCTTGAGGATCTTGAGAAGGCTCGTCACTATCTTGATTACCTTATTGAAAGGGAAAAGCGCAATGCAGAACGAGACGTCTGAGTTTGTCTTTGAAATTATCATGGAGACCTGGCCTGAGTGGGCGGGTAACCAGTTGTACGACACTCAGGCATATGCTGAGTTCTGCGGTATTCAGGATTACAAGGATGCCTTTTATGACAAGTGGCAATCCGGTGATGAAGATGCTGAGGAGCCTGGAACCTTTAAGTGGGAATTCATTAGCAAGGGAACTTACTACCTGTACATGGATGAGTCTCCTACTGACGTTTCTCTCAGGGTTCGACATGTGAATTCGCTTACAGGAGAATAATGACATCCCAAGATCTTTGGGACGACCTATGGGGATCTCCAAAGCAAGAGGAGATTCCCGTAAAGTCGTCTTTCAATTCAGTTAAGTTAGCTCAGTATTTTCAGGATAAATTCATAGGCGCTACGTGGCATTCTGGATTTGGTATGGTCAACGTACGTGCTCTGGCGGGACAGTTTGCCAAGTGGAAGTCTCGTACGGACTCTGATACAGTCAAGGCTATGATCGACCTGTACATGGAGGACGCATCCCTGAGGGGTAGAAACCCTGGATGGACAGACTTCCTGAATCAGGCTGAGCAGATATCTGCTAGGCTCAATCCTGTCGCTGCAAAGAGCGAATGGGATCTTATTGAAGAGGAGTGGGAACAGAAGCATGGTGACACCTAAGCTCTCTGACGAGTTCTATGCCCAGCGCTGGGAACAGGCGAATATCCCTATCAAGTTCCGGGGTATCCGACTTGATGATTACAACCACCCTCACCAGTCTGGAGTAGTGGCCAAGAGGACTGCTGCTGAATTCGTTGACAACTTTGAGGAGAGATATGTATCCTCCAAACGAGCCGCTGCCGGTGTATTTCCGAGTGATCGTTCTAATATTGGCCGTGGTCTTCTCCTGGCTGGTCGTAATGGGACTAGGAAGTCTACTCTGGCTAATGCTATTCTGACCGAAGTTCAGTATCGTAGTCCGTCATACCGTGTCTTCTATATCCGATTTTCTGATTGGAAGAAGGCATTGACAGACACCTTCGCCAAGGAGGATACTGAGGAAAAGATGAAGGGCCGCAAGGTTCTGAAGCTTGTTGAGCTGTCGTCGCTAGTTGTCCTTGATGATATTGGACAGGAGCACCGTACAACCTCTGGCTTCACTGAGTCTTCCCTTCATGAGCTGCTTAGGGTAAGGTACGAAGCAGCACGACCGACTATTGTTACCACGAACGTAAGCCTGTCCCGAATTTCAGAGACTTATGGAGAGTCTTTCGACAGCTTCCGTTATGATGCTTTCGATCCACTGGTTATTGTGGGTCCTGACACACGAAAGACTGAGGATTAAATGCGGGAATCTTACAACATCTTTGATCTGCTCTCCAAGATCGATTGGGAGGGTGGAGTTGCTTCTGTACTGGAGTATGGTCTTCGAGAGATTGAGGATTATGATGTTCCAGAGGCTCTGAAGGAGGCTTGGGCTGAGATGGCTGATGCCTTTGCAGAGTTCGAGTTGCTTGAAGAGACGGTAGCCGATATGCTTCACAAGGCCGAGACGAAGTACAACGAGGAGAAGGAGTTCTGAGATGGATGCTTACAAGGGAGTAGTTGAGATTATCGGTGCCATGACGGATCATGGGATTACGATCCCTGACAATCCGTATGACGCTCGGAACCTTGAGGAAGCCCTGAGTGACTTCCTTGACCGCTTCTTCAATGAGGCGTACGCTGAGGGTCAGGAGGACGAAGAGAACGTCCACTATGACCGAGGCTATGACTCCGGTTACGACAATGGCCGTGAGGCTGGGTACGAAGAGGGCTACGATGACGCGGTGAATTCTGTTCGTGCCGCTCTTGATCTGTAGGTCGTTTCAAAGGGTTCCGCATCTCGTATGCGGTACCTCTTGGAATTATCTATCAAGGAGGAAAAACTAGTGTCAAAGAATGATCCAAGCAAGCTCGCTGTTGCTGCTGCTATTACCGGTGGGGCTCTGCTGCTTGTGGGTCTGCCTGTTGGCCTTTGGGCTGGTGGTGTGATCTTCAGTGGTACCTACAACAACGGTCAAGAGCACAAGCAGAATCAGGAAGTCTCTAACCGTGTGGCTGCTGCGGGTACTTGGCAGGCTGCCTACAAGGACGTACAGCGCGACGTGGCGAACCTTGCCACCGTTCGGAGCACCTACAAGGATTCAGACCCTCAGGGGTTCATCCTGACCGCTCAGACTGCCTGTAATGAGGATGTCCAGACCTACAACGGTCTCCAGACTCAGCCCTTGATGAAGGACTGGAAGCCTGATACGCTTCCTACACAGTTCGACACCGACACCTGCAACTAAATTCCAAACAGGAGGCAAATAAATGAATGGCAAGCGTATCGCTCTGGCTGCTGGTGCTGTCGCTCTCATCGCGGGTACTTCTACCGCATGTATGGGTGATGGCGGTTCTTCTCCGAAGGTTGGCCAGGATGTAAAGAGCGTCAATCAGATTCAGAACCAGAATGAGCAGGAAACGATCAAGGCGTACAACGAAGCGCTGAAGAACGTTGAGAATCAGTACCCTGCTTCTCAGATGCACAACCCTCTGGAGCTGAAGATGCTGCGTGAGCGAGATCTGTTCCTGAATGACGAGAGCAAGACTCAGTACATTTACATCTTCCCGAGCGGTCGCAATGAGGTGTTCTTCTCTACGGTCAAGGGCAAGGTCAGTTCCATGGATTCTCAGATGACTGCCACCGATGGTATTTACAAGATCGGTCAGTACAACGATGGATCTCAGGCTGTTCCGATGCCGCAGGATGACCTGTCCTACGGTGGTAGCCCGTGCGGTAGTGACGGTATCTTCTGGTTCGATGCTCAGGGCGGTTACCACCAGTCCTGTGTAACGGCTGCAACGGTTATGATTGAGTCTTCTCCGCTTAGCCTTAAGGCTATCGAGATGCCTGCTCAGCCGATGGACCCGGCAATTCTGAAGAAGCTGCACGCTAAGTAAGGTCGATTCAAAGGGATTCTCAGTACGCTGAGAGTCCTTTTGGATTTATCTAACAGGGAGGAAACAATGCGCAAGATTATCCTGACCACTGGTCTTCCGGGATCGGGTAAGAGTACGTGGGCAACTGCTCATCAGATGCAGGACCCTGAGCAGATCGTTCTGGTTTCTCGTGATGACATTCGTATGATGATCGGCTGCTTTCCTGTTGGCTCTAAGAGTCAGGAGGATCTGGTATCCAAGATTCAGGATGACATTATCGTTCGATCCATTAAGGAAGGTAAGGACGTTATTGTTCACGACACCAATCTGAACAAGAAGTCTCCTACTCGAATCAAGAAGCTCTTTGATGGGGATGTGGAATTCCTTGTCGCTGATTTCACCAATGTTCCTGTAGAGACCTGCATTAAGCGCGATGCTTTGCGAGATGAGCCGGTTGGCGAGACTGTCATTCGGAACATGGCACGACAGCTCCAGAAGCCTTGGAGGCTGACCCCTGAGTTCATGAACGATGTCGTTCTGTCAGAGCCCCTGACGTACGATCCTACCCTTCCTTGGGCTATCGTGGTGGACACGGACGGTACGACTGCACATCACAACCGTTCTCCCTACGACTACGCACGCTGCTTCACGGATACCCCGGATGACAATATGCGTATGCTGCTGCGCATCATCTATGAGCAGGGCGCTTACGACACTATCAAGATTCTTGGCATGTCTGGTCGTCCTGACACGTGGCGTGATATGACTATCGATTGGTATAAGCAACATCAAATTCCTTTCGATGAGTTTTACATGCGTCAGGCTGGTGACAGCCGCAATGATGCCGATGTGAAGCAAGAGATGGTTGACAACCACATCCGTGGGAAGTACAACGTACTCATGTGGTTTGATGACCGTGATCGTGTGGTTCGTCGGCTGCGTAAGCTGGACATCAAGGTATCTCAGGTAGCATTCGGAGATTTCTAGTGGGTATTCAGCACGACAAGGATGACAATTACATGCTTCAGGTAAAAGTGAAGGGTAATTGGCACGACGTACACACGGTCTGTAAGTCCGGTGGTGCTAATATCTGCCGGACTTCGGCAAAGAATACAGGTAATTCTCATCGTGTTATCAATCTAAGTAAAGGTGGCGCTATTTATTGTGAGAATGAGTCGAGATGAAACTACAGCAGAATAAGCGTTGGTCCTACGATCGATTTACCGATGATGCCGGAACAGTGTGGAAGGTGCACAAGGCTTCTCTTTGTGAGGGAACGCACTGCACCATCCACAACCCTTCCGATCATCCTATGAAAGATGCTAAGCTGATACTTCGTGTAGGAAGTCCCTTCAGTATGAAGCCTCATGGCTTCGCTGAGCGCTTCTGTGATCATGGTATTGGACATAGTGATCCGGACAGTGTAGCCTTTTATGCACGACAAGGAAGCCACGGCATGGGAGTCCATGGTTGTGACGGTTGCTGCAATGGAACTTACAAGGAGACACAAAATGTCTAAGGTATTGTACGGTGGAGAGGACCCTGAGGACTGGAAGCCTGAGGATGAAAGCGTAGGGTCCGATCCACTGACAATAGAGGAGATGGATGACCGATGGATTGTATTCTATTCGGCTCGTATTTATGCGCAGATTGAGGCGATGCTAGGTGCGGAAGGGTGAGTTAAGTTCTGAAACTCTCCCACGGGTCTATGTAGTATTCGAAGGATTAATTGGTCTGCCACCAACATCACCCAAGGACCGAACCGCAGAGCTACTGGCGCGGAAAAGGAAAAAGTGGGAACAGGTAGTAGATTATTACCAATTGAATATCAAGACTTCGCAAGGAATCCGGGATCTGTATTGGCGACAGCGTTTCAGAGTAGACGTGATCACCTTTATTGATCCCGGTTTTGTTTCAGCAATCAGAGACAAACTGGACAGCAGAAGTTTGCTGTTCGGTGACGTACATTACTACGACACAGAGCTGTTGATGGCGGATGTTACCTTTGATCCCGCTATCATAGGCATACTTGACCCTGACCCCAAGCGTCAGTTGACATGGGGAAGTAAGGGCCGCTACTGTACGCCTGAGCAGTTCAACTTGATTCAACTTCTGGCTTAGGAGGATGTATTTTGGCGACATTCAATGTCGAGAAGATGTTTGTTTCAAAGATCATTCAAGAAAATGACATGACTGAGGTCGCTGATGTTCCTCCGTATTTCTTGAATGACCCGGATTATCGTGGCGCTTATGAATTTATTCGCCAGTACTATTCTGAGATTGGTTCTGTACCAACTCAGCGCGTGTTTATGGCGGACTACAAAACCAAGGATCACACGCCACTCAAGCTCATTCAGGTGGACGAACCTTGGGAAGACATTAAGAAGCGTGTAGAGCGTCAGTACATCGCGGGTGTTCTCGCAGAGAACCTTGACATGTTCAATGACGCTTACGATGCTGGGGACATTGACGCTGCTGTCAACATCCTTGGTGTGACTGTCTCTAAGGCGCACACTGCCATCCCGAACCCAAGGGATGAGGATGTCTCTACAACGGGTACTGAGAGGCTTGAGCGGTACCTAGAGCGCAAGAACAACCCTGGGACGCTGGTTGGTGCCGCCACAGGCTTCCCAACGATCGACAAGGCCACACAGGGCCTTCAGCCTGGTCAGCTTGTGACCATCACAGGTTTGGCTAAGGCATCCAAGTCTTCCTTGGCGATGAAGATTGCTATGAATATCCAGGAAGACGGATACCGTGTAATGTATCTGACATACGAACAGACGGTAGATGAGCAGACACGTAGGCTTGACGCTTATCGTGCTGGTTTCAACGATAACCTTCTGAATAGTGGTCAGGTGGATCATGCTCAGTGGCTTGCACTTCAGGAAGGTATTAAGAAGACTGAAGCGCTTCCGCCTATGCTGATCTCGGAAGACTGCATGACCGTTACATCCATTGGTGCGAAGATTGATATCTTCAAGCCTGATGTCGTGATCGTTGATGGCGTATACATGATGGAGGATGAGCGGGGCGAGAACAAGGGAACTCCTCTTGCGCTTGCCAACATCGTATCGGGCTTGAAGTTCTTGGCGATGCGACGTAGTATCTGCATTGTCGCGGTAACGCAGTCCACTCCCGCGCGTACCAAGGGAGAGACGCTGAACAACGATTCGATCATGGGCTCTCGTGCATTCGTCCAGTACAGCAACACGGTTATTGGTATTGAACGCACAGAGGACACGAAGATGCGGAAGATGAAGATCCTTCTCTCCCGTTCTTGTGCACCATGTGAGATCGTGCTACTGTTTGACTACGACACAGGAGAGTTCACAGAGCTGGAAGGCTTTGATTTGGACGATGACATTGATCGGGAGCTAATGGATGAAGATGCCTCAGCGTTCGCAGGGGGTTTCTAACGGTTGGAATAACCGTGGGACACCTACCCCAGGTGATGTGCTAGCTTGTCTGGAAGAGCTTGGGATTGAAGTTGTCCGAATCATCCATGAAGAAGCTTGGGCTATATGCCCAGGACACTTTGAAAGGGTGGGTAAACACAATACCCGCCCTAATAAGTGGTCAGTGAATATCGAAACAGGTCAACATTCCTGTTTCGCGTGTGGTTTCAGTGGTTCATTCGTTTACCTAGTCCAGGAGGTTAAGGGATATGATCGATCTGACGCAGAACAATGGGTCCGTGGTCGTGGTGGAGTCGCCCGACTACGACGAATTTTGGCTGATCCCCAAGGGCGGGCTTCTGATCTCGAACGAGACGCGGGGGTACCAGCGTGGAATGAAGCACGACTGGCGCTCTTCAATGCTCCACCGCACTCGGCACTGGACGGACGAAGAGTATCTTCGGGAGCGGTAAATCATTACGGAGTCCTCTGGGATTCCGAGAAGGAAAACTGGATTCTCCCCATACGTGATCCTGATTCAGGGTCACTGTGGGGATACCAGGAAAAGGGAGAAGGTTGGTTCTGTAATAAACCAGCACGAGTTCCCAAGGGTGACACGCTATTCGGAATTGAGGCTCTTGATGGCTCAACGGCAGTACTACTTGAAAGTCCTCTCGATTGTCTCCGTCTACACACTGCTGGTATTGGTGGTGGCGTCTCTTCTTTTGGTGTAGGAGTAACTGAGCGACAGCTTGATCTTCTATTCGATAGAGCAGAGATTGTAATCTTCGCACTGGACAATGATGAAGTCGGTCTAGCGAAGATGTGGGAGTTGAGACAGCGATATCTAAAGAGTGGTAAGCGAATTAAATTTGCTGACTACTCACATATTCCGTGGGCTAAGGATCTGGGTACTGAAGGAGTAACCGATAAGGATATCCAGAAGGCTATACTTAGAGCGAAAAGCCTGCTAAACTATCGCCCATGACTTTTAAGGGCGAATTACGCGAGTACCAAGAACAAGCCAAGGGCCTTATCCTAGAAAGGGGTAAGGCCCTATTGGCGTTGGACTTAGGTACAGGGAAGACCGTAGTATCTATAGCCGCAATTGAAGAACTAAGAGATAGAGGTGACGTTAAATGCTCCCTTTTGATTATGAGCAGCAGTTTGACAGTGCAATGGAAGGAGAGAATAGAGCAGTTCACGGAGGAGCAGTCAATCCTAGTGGTGGATGGATCATTGTCCCCTGCCAAGAGGAAGGCTGTCTATACTGCATGTCTCCAACAGAGACCAGCGTATCTGATAATGGGAATCCGCCAAGTAGTTAAGGACCTGGAGTTTGTAAAGAAGTTAAATCCGGAATTGGTTCTAGTAGACGAAGTAACGTCGATAAAGAATTTCGGAACTCAGCAGACAAAAGCAATTAAAAAGCTAAAGGCTAAGTATCGAATTGGTTTAACCGCTGAACCTGTAGAGAATGGGAAGGCAGAAGAACTATTCTCTATCATGCAATGGATTGATGATTCTGTTCTAGGTAATTGGCAATACTTTGAAGAGAACTACATTATTCGTAATGCTTTCAATATCATCACAGGCTATAAGAATATGCCTGAATTAAACGCACGACTTATGACAGCTTGCATCTCAAAGAGGAGAGACGATCCTGACGTAGCGTCATTCATGCCAACTGTAGAAGAGTACAACGCTTATGTGGAAATGGACGATGAAACCAGAAGACTCTATAACCAAATTGCCAGAGAACTCCTACGAGAACTCTATGGTGCTGGTCCCTCAGTCAGTAAAGACCTTGCGCGATACTATGCAGGGGAAAAGTCCGACGACAATTCCAGCATGGGAGCTATCACCGGAAGGCTTCTCGCGCTACATCTCCTCTTGGATGACCCGACACTACTAGAAGCCTCTGCACGGGCGTATGCGGACCCGTCAGACCCTAGTGGGTCCAAGTACGCACACTCGCTCTTAGAGGCTGGGAGACTGCCATCTGAGGGCTCTCATGGGGCTAAGCTAGAGGCGTGCCTAGATCTGGCTACGGAGTATCTAGAAGAGAATCCCGCGCACAAGGTGATCGTCTTTGCTAGGTTCCGTGGAGTGCTCCCACTTCTGGCAGAGGGACTTGACAAGTACAATCCTGTACTGTTCCATGGTGGTTTGAATGGCAACCAGAGAGCTGATGCTATTCGCAAGTTCTCGGAGGATGCTAGAGTCTTCCTGTCCTCGGATGCCGGTGGATATGGCGTGGATCTTTACATGGCATCTCATCTTATTAACTACGATATGCCTATGAGTTCCGGCACATTTAAGCAGCGTAATGGAAGACATGTAAGAGCCTCTTCTACATTCCGAAATGTATTTATCGACAATCTTATTGTCAAGGATTCTATTGAGGAATACCAGAAGTCTAGGTTGGATTACAAGGCTCGTGTAAGCCGGGGTGTGTTAACTGGAATGTCAGACCCGGATGGTAGAGTTACTAATGAAGCAAGAAATCTGACACAGTTCTTGAAGGACTACTTTGGAGAATAAATATGTCTGTACTTAACGGTGTGCAGTACCGCACACTTAAGGCTCAACTTCCTTCGTGGAGAGTTGAGGAGAATTACAATGAGTGGGCTGATTGTGGAACCCTTACTGAGTTTCCTTCTGGAACTGAGTTCCGTGTGGCTCCAGTGATTAAGTACGTGGTCACTGATTCCTTTGATAAGAAGGTTCTGACATCAGGGGATAAGACTGAGGCAATGGCCAAGGTATCCTCCATGCTGGCAGAAGGAAACTTTGCAGCAATTCGTAGGGATGAGCTTACCTCTCCCGGAATTGCTACTTATCTGTCTGATCAAAATGTTCAATTTAAGTTGGTTGGTTCTGAGCGCTGGTTGAATCCTCCGCATTTCGGTGGGAAGTCTGTTGGTTCCCCTATTCGTTTCCGCAAGCGCCCTGATACCTATTTCGATGTGAGTATGAAGACTGGAATTGCTCAGTCTAATCTCACTTTTGATGACGTTGATGAGCTGTCCAAGTATTTGGATCGTCAGCTTCGCACTTCCGACAATAACATTGTGATTACTAGGAGAGCATATGGCCTTAGCATCTGACACATCCATCAAAGCCAAGGTGGCAGCGTACCTCTTGCTCAACCAGGAGATAGCTGATAGAAAGGCTCTGCAAGAGGGCATCAAGAAGGAGCTAGAACCGTATCTACGTGACGCTGAGACTAACACTCGTGGCTCTCATGTGATACCGTTCGCTGAGCCTTTGAAGGTCAACGGCAAGGAGTACGCTAGCTTGCAGAAGACCAAGAAAGTGAGTAAGGTTCTCAACGAACAGCGCGTCATCGACTTCCTGATGGAGCGTGCGAACAGCGAGGATGAGCATTGGATGGGTTGGGATGATCTTGTCTCAAACTCTGGTGTCATTGTGACTGTACAACACGTCGATCAGGATGTACTCTGGGACCTGTTCGTGCAAGACATGATCAGCCAAGAGGAGCTTGACAGCTTCTTTGATGTGACTGTATCGTGGAGCTTCAATCCAACTAAGGTATAACTCACAAGGGAGAGAACGTTGAAGAAGTTTCTTGCCGCTGTCGGTACGGCTGCTGTCATCCTGACTGGTGCTACTGCGTGTGGTAACGGCGGATACAGTGACCAGGGTTATGAGCAGGTTTGGTACAACGGTAGTTACCAGTACGTTCCGTACAGCTACTACCACAGCCACATGAGCCTGTACAACAACCACCTGCACCCCGTGCACCACGTCAGCAGCAGCTACGTCACCTCGCACCACGTGACCGTTCAGCACCAGACGACTACCACTATGCACAGCAACGGTAGCCGTACTACCACCAAGCACACCACTACTACTCGACGTACCACTACTCGCAAGAGCAGCGGTTTCGGTTCTAGCCGTACCAGCCGTCGCCGCTAGTGTGCTTTAGTCGGGGCTAGGTTCGCCTAGCTCTGGCTATGGTCTACTAGAGGAGAGAATATGCATTATGTACTGCACGTTATTCATCCCGCTGATGTTGACGTGATGGCATATCTTGAAGAGAAGATGGCTCCATATTACGAGGAGCTGGAAGTTCCTGAGTACAAGGATTACTACAGCGAGAAGGAGATAGCTTCTGCTAATAGCTGGTATGCAGAGAAGGGTTATGGTGTAGATGATGACCCTAATGATGTGATTCCATTCTCTTGGAGTAATACTCAGTGCTTTACAGATGAGCACGGTACCTACAAGCTCAGCACCTGGAACCCTCAGGGTTACTGGGACTGGTGGGTTGTCGGTGGCCGATGGGACAATTATTGGGAGACCAGCGAAGAGAACATGCCTGTTAAGGGCTCTGCAAATACTGTCTCTGTTGGGTATGCTCTGTCACTCAAGGGCAACGGTAAGTACGACTGGATGGATACTGGTCCGTATTCCTACATGACTCTTGATGGTCGCTTCATAAAGAAGGAGACGTACAACAAGGATGGTGTCGGTTACGAAGATGGTGATCCTAACTCTGTATTCCCGCCCAATCCCGAATTCGATTACTGGAACTATCTCCGTGATGTAGAGCCCATTGCTAACGTTGCTATCACGGTTGTTGACTATCACTGCTAGTAGCTTTAATCATTCCCACTATGTGGGAGTGGTTATGGATAACTAGAGAGGAATAGCATGGCAACAATTACCAGGAATTTCACAGTAGAAGAGCTGGAAGAGGAGTATGACCTTCCATGGGGCGCAATCTATGAGGAGACTGTAGATAAGCGCCGTTGGTATTCCGTACTAGAGCTGGTATTCCTGGCTGATGACGGAAAGCATTACATGGTTGACTACATGGACCCTGCTACCGAGATGCAAGACGGACAGGATCGATGGGAAGACTCCCATGGATACGTAGAGGCCACTCAGGTTGAGCCTGTTGAGGTTACAACTATTGCGTGGGAGGCTGTCAATGTATGAGGTTGGTCAATTCCTCAATAACGAATTTGAGGTAGGCCGAAATGCTGCAACCGTTGAGATCATGGCTATCTGGATTGACCCAGATGACCAGGAAGTGTACTATCTCATCAAGTGTCGCGGTGTGGCTGAGGATCATGGTCACCTAATGCGCAACTCTTGGTATTACGAAGATGAAGTTGATCTCGTAAGTGAAGCCCATCTGGATAAGTACTTCGAAATCGTGGAGGCGTAATGGAATTCAGTGTTGTAATCCCGCTTGACCCTGAGTACATTGCTCGTGAGTTGTCTGATCAGCTTACGAATGATGAGCTGCTTGACTTCATTGTGACTCTTGATCTGTTTCGTGCGGATTGGGGATTCACTGAGGAGCTGTACAAGTGGGCTAAGGGAGAGCACAAGACGTACAAGGCTGAGGTTAGGGAGTACGGACGATGAGCGAGATGCTGAGGATTTCTTTTGAATCCTTTCCATCCATGCGAGTTCCTGTAACTCCTGCTATTCAGGCAGCGATGCTTGAAGTAGAGGAGACCGACGATTGGCAGCCGCTAATCGATCTGCTTTACTTTGAGTTCGAGACGTTCTTCATGCAGGAGTTCTATATTGAGGACGTGAGAGAGTATTAACAGTTGGTATCATGCGGTGTCCGCCTCACACAAGTGGGGCGGTACCCCAGAAGATTATCTCCCTATTGAAGAGTTCATCGATTCGTCTAAGAAGACATTCGGTGACTACCGCCATCGCGCTATGTACCATCACACACTCGGCGTTTATCTGTGTGAGGATCTATTCGGCAAGACTATTTCTGTCCAGAAGAACACCAAGGTAATTCAAGTGCCTGTTCGTCTTATTGCAGAACGGCACATCGTAGAGGATCTGGGATTCCTTCCTAGTCCTGAGCACTATCTGAAGCACATTCCTACTGACAATGACAAGACACGTTGGATGTCTGGCGCTGTTCGTAAGGAAGTTGGCAATTTCAATGATGTATTTACTACCGAGGAGACAAATGTCTGATCGCGTTGAGTTCATGGGTATGATCGTTGAGGGTGATGGTCACTACGGCTGGTCACGTGCCCCTCAGGAGCCCATTGAGAACCTGTATGAGGAGATGAAGGCAGCGTTCGCACAAGGCGTACAGGGTGTCATGTGGGAGCAGTACACCCCTGGCTGGAACGACGGAGAGCCTTGCGAGTTCACCATCAGGGATGCTAAGGTAACCCTGAACAAGATCGTTGCTGAGGCGTGGCTTGATGGTACTGAGCCGGACATGGAACTTGCATATCCGGATGACGACTACAGCTATGACGAGTATGATTACGAGTCTTGGGGTTCTCACCCTGACGGACCGGCTGTAAAGGAAATCAACATTCCTGTTGATGCTGGAAAGTATGAGGACGCGCTGCGTTCTAAGTTCGGTAATGACGTGAAGATTATTGTGACTCCTAACCGAGTCGTAACAGAGGAATATGATTGCGGGTACTAATTGGCATCCAACCAAATCGATAGATTTTTAAAGACCTTCCCTGGCTCTCAAGTTCCATTGCTATTTGAGCAGATGAACAGAGCACAGGAGAAGGAAACCGAGAAGTGGGATGCCAAACCCTTTACCTTTCTGGTCGGTGGAAAAGAGCAAGAGTTCTTTTCCATCGGCCAGTTGGGCAAGGCCCTAGGCAATAGGTCAGCAGTGACCTTGCGCAAGTGGGAGCAAGACGGTATCCTACCCAAGTCTCCATACACCAAGCCTTCCACAGACCCACGGGGTAGACGCAGAATGTACACCCGTGCTATGGTTGAGGGGTTGGTCAAGATCGCAAAGGAAGAGGGAGTATGGCTGCCAGACAAAGGAAAGAGGCTGTCGGAGACGTTGTTTCAACAGAAAGCCCTGAAGTTGTTTCAGAGCCTGTTGCAGACGTGATTCCGATCGACAAGATGACAGTGTCAGAGCAAGGTGATACGCTAGAGATCACCTACTCAAGGAGCTGGGAACTCGCTGTCGTCCAGTATGAGAAGATGTCAATCTTCACCAGCATTAAGAAGACAGTTCCTAGTGATTCGGATCTCAGTGCAGTCGGAGAGGAAATCTCTGATATGCTCAATGAGATCCAGGGCGCAGACCTTACATGGGCTCGCTCAATGACGAGTAACAAGGGTTCTCTTGTTACTCGTGTAATTCCGTAACAACCCTTTCTAATATGCCCAAGCGCATTCCAATAAGGAGAAACATAAATGGCTAAGATCACCCGTTCCCGTGTCACCGACGCTGACACTTCCAACATGGACATGCCGCACGACGTTGAGCGCGAGGCTTACTCTGCTGAGACTGAGGACGCTCCCGCTCCGCGTGTGACTCGTTCCGCTGTCTCCTCTGGTTGGGGTGCCAAGCAGGAAGAGCGTGCCGAGACTGTTAAGGCACCTGTCCTGAAGCTGAAGGACGCGGGTACTCGCGTTATCAAGATCCTTGACGGTGCTCCGCCTGTCAAGTACAAGCGTCACTACGTCAACAGCAAGAACCGCTACTACACTTGCACTCAGAATGGTTGCCCGCTCTGCGCTGCTGGTGTGCGTGCCTCTTGGACGTTCGTTATGAACGTGGTTGACCTTATCGATGACCCGACTGAGGTTAAGACTTGGACGTTCGGCACTGAGGTTTCCTCTCAGCTTCAGACTATTGCTGAGGAGAAGGCAGCGCTTGACGACATCGGCTCTTACTTTGAGGTTCGTCACGTCAAGGTGGCTGGTCGCTCTGCTCCGGGTACGAACGTTGGCTTCCTTCGTTCTCGCTACCTGATTGAGGAGCACTCTCTTGAGCCTCTGAACGAAGAGGAGATCGCGGAGCTGAACGAGGATCGTTACGGTGCTGAGGTTGTCTACATCAACACTGCTGACTACCTTGAGGACGTAGCGTCTGAGGTTCTGCCTTCTGATCTTCCCCAGAAGCGCAACCGTAGCTAGTGATTGACGAAGAGCCCCTTGGCTGGTAGATTACACCTACCAGCCAAGGGGCTCTTTTACTTAGGAGGAACAATGGAACCTGATGGTATTTGGATGATCCGCCACTACACCTACGATGGTTGTGGTCGGCATGATCAGTATGATGTACAGTTTGCTTGGGAACACGAGACAGCTATGGGTAAGCTGCGAGAGTGGCAGAAGAAGGGTCACTTTGATGACTATGAGTGGGAACATTGGGATTCCCTTGATGACCTGGTTCTCCTGAAGAAGGAGGGACAATACGGATACGACTATTACTTTGTTCAGTTCATGGCACCCGGAGAGGATATCGATTAAATGGAAGGCGTAATCTTCACAGCAGAAGAACTTCGCAGGGAAGTGGAATACTTCATGCGACAGGATGCTTTTGCTTTCGACGTTGAGAGTATGGATGGCGCACTTCCGAATACTCGTGGTGTCCCTACTCAGAACAGCGTGGTATGGATTGCTCTAGCTACACACGGACGTACCATTGCTATCCCCATGGGACACCCTAATGGGGATGTGCTTCTCCAGCGAGCGCACAGGAAGAAGGATACCGAGACAAAGAAGTTCATTAGCTATCCGGCTATTTATGATGCTCCGCCTGAGCAGCTAAAGCCCAGCGTAGTATTCGAGATTCTGCGTCCGCTATTCTTCAATCCCAACATCAAGAAGATTGCGCATAACGAAACATTCGATGTTATTTCTATCGCTAAGTACTACGATCAGATTATCCCTGGTCCATTTGAGGATACGATTGTCCAGCAGTGGATTATTGATGAGAACATTGGGCAGATGGCAGCGGGACCTAAGCGTCCTATTGCTAAGAAGCTCAAGACGCTCATCAAGTGGTACTACAGCGTTGACTATGACAAGGAGGAAGTTGGTAAGTGCATTGAGGCTCACCCATTCTCCTCTGTCGCTCGGTACATCCTGCTTGACGCACGGTATGACTGGTTGCTGTGGAAGAAGTTCACTCCACGCATCCTAGAAGAGGCTCTAAGGCCCATCACAGACCTTGAAAACCAGGTGACGGAAGTCTGTTGCCAGATGGGTCTGATCGGGGCTCCAGTGGACGTACAGGCGATTGAGGATCTGAAGGTGGACCTTACTCGCAGGCTGGAAGTCATCGAAGCAAAAATCTATCGTGCTGCTGGTAGAGTATTCAACATTAACTCAGTTCCTCAAAAGCAGGAGATCCTATTCGGTAAAAAGAAGGACGGTGGGCAAGCACTAAAGCCTATTAAGTTCTCCAAAAAGACTGGACTTCCTTCTACTGATGCGGAAACCCTTGAGAAGTACGCTGGGAATGCGGTAGTAGATGCTCTCTTGGAATATCAGGAGATGGCTAAGATTCTCAATACATACGTCATCGGATACATTGGTGACGAAGAGAACGACAAGCCGTGCCGTATTTTCAATGGACGTATTCATACAGACCTGGTGCAGTATGGTACTGTTACAGGTCGATTCTCATCTAGGGAACCAAACCTTCAGAATATCCCACGACCGGATACCGATCTCGGTAAGAAGATTCGTGGTCTGTTCATGGCTCCGCCTGGATACAGGCTCCTTGTGGCTGACTATGGTCAGATGGAGCTGCGTATTCTGGCATCCATGATCGGATATGGTGGTCTGTTCGATGGTTTCCATGCTGGAATTGACGCGCACACTCAGACAGCCGCTCTGGTTTATGGTGTGCCTGTTGATCAGGTTGAGAAATGGATGCGTAGTGCGGCCAAGACTCTGAACTTCGCTATTGTTTATGGAGCGCAAAAGGATAAGGTTGCAAAGACTCTGAAGATTACGGTGGAAGAAGCCGAACAGCTTCTTGCAGATCACCGTAAGGCATTCCCTGAAATCTACAAGTTCAAGGATTACATCCTCAAGCTTGCTAAGGGTCGTAAGGAAGACCCCCACATTCGTACCCTCATGGGGCGTAAGCGTAGGGTGTGGGAAGTTCTCCCGGAGATTGCTCGTAGGGAAGCCCCTAAGCTGGACTGGTACGATCCTTCCGCACCTTGGAAGGCAGAGCGCTCTATCCTTGCAAGAGGAGAGCGTCAGGTTATCAACTCCCTGGTTCAGGGTTCGCTTGGTGACATCATCAAGCTTGCAATGGTACGGATGCATAAGCTACTATCGGAAGATGCAGCGAAGAATCCAGGTCGAGAGATCCACATGATTCTTTCTGTTCACGATGAGCTTGTCATTCTTTGTCCGGAAGATAGAACAGAGGAAGGATCGGCATTGCTCAAGGAAGCTATGCTTGGTAAGGAAGTTCAGGACCTTATCAGCGTCCCATTGGACGTTGGTGATGTCGTAGTGTGCCAGAGATGGTCAGAAGCGAAGGAATAAATGGTAGATCCGTTCGAAGAGGTATCGCCTGTCGCACCTATCGACCCGTGGCAGGCGCTTACCACAGAGCTTTCCCGCTCAATGATGTGGGACATGATTGGTCCTTCTAGAATGCGGGATGAACCAGGGAAGTACGGGCAACAGCCTGCGAGTCCTGATGTCCTTGAGGCTGAAGCTAAGGAGATGTGGACCCGTAAACATTCCATGCTTCCCTTTGGTATGGATTTCTCGTTGCTTTGTTATATGGCAGCAGAGTCCGCTTCATTGGCACTCATTCGCAACGACGAAATGATGGATGGGTTGCCTGATGAGGAAAAACTCAAATTCAGAATTCACAATGTGAAATTGGGAACAGCTATTGCAGAAACAGTTGTCTCCCATATGCTTCAAAAGGGATTAATACAATACGGAGAAACAGATGAGTTTTTGGGCGAACAAGCTTAATGGTGAGCAAGTAAGACCGGCACCTATTCCTTCACGGGATTTATATCCAGTCTATAACTCACCCGATATACCCCCAGTAACTCCGCCTTCTCACAGTATCCCTAACCAGGAACAGGAATACATTCCCAGCGTCCGCCTTAAGGAAGGTGGGCGCTGTCCTGGCTGTGGGAGCGATAAGTACATGACAATGGGGTCATATGCTATCGCATGTGGAGAATGTGGATATCACCCACGCTTTGAGCAGTCTGGTTATGGAGAGAGAAGTCTCAAGACAAAGCCAGGAGAAGCACAAGCAGCGCGTCAGTCTGGAGATAGTCAGACAATGCAAGGCGCAATAGCCACCCTTAATGCTGGTGGCGGAGAACACCTGTAAATATAAATCACTCATCCCAGCGGAGTAGTATAACGTGACCACACATATGAGCCCATATCAGTCTTTTATTGCAATTTCTCGCTATGCCCGCTGGGATGAAGCGAATCAACGAAGAGAGTTCTGGGAGGAGAGTTCGGATAGATATCTGAATTTCCTCTCAGAACATCTGAAGGAGAATTATTCCTTTGATTTGTCAGAAGATCTCCCATTCCTTAGGGAGAAGTTTGTAGGATTGGAAGCACTGGGCTCAATGCGTGCCTTGATGACCGCTGGTCCAGCGCTAGAACGTTCCAATATTGCAGGGTATAACTGTTCCTATCTTCCTATTGACGACATGGTTGCATTCGATGAGCTGCTTTACATTCTCATGAATGGAACTGGCGTAGGTTTCTCAGTAGAAAAGAGATACGTTGATAGACTTCCTGTCGTTGGTCGTGGTGATCTACGTACTATTGATTTTCACGTCGTTGTAGAGGACTCCAAGGAGGGTTGGGCAAAGGCTCTGAGAGCCGTTGTGAAGGCTCTATACACAGGGATAGTCCCCACGTGGGATGTCAGTGGTGTTCGCCCCGCAGGCAGCCGTCTGAAGACGTTTGGAGGACGTTCCAGCGGACCGGAACCACTGGTAGAACTGTTTGAGTTCGTCACCAAGATCTTTACCAACGCTGTGGGTCGTAAGTTGACGACCCTTGAGGTATTTGATATCGTCTGTAAGATTGCATCCGTTGTAGTCGTGGGCGGTGTACGTCGTTCTGCTCTGATCGCTCTGACTGATCTTGATGACCAGGATCTAGCCACAGCTAAGTCAGGTGACTGGTATGTGGAGCACGCTTATCGTGGACTGGCGAATGTCTCTGCTGTTTACAACGAGCGTCCTACTCAGTCAGTATTCATGCAGGAATGGAAGACTATCTATGATTCCAAGTCAGGCGAGAGAGGTATTTTCAATAGAGAAGCCTCCCAAAAGCAGGCTGCAAAGTACGGAAAGAGATCCGATCAGATTGATTACGGTACAAATCCTTGCTCCGAAATCATTCTTCGCCCATATCAGTTCTGTAATCTTTCTACCGTTGTAGTAAGACCAGAAGACACGCTTGCAGATTTGGCTGAGAAGATTGGTGCCGCTGCTATCTTCGGAACCATTCAGTCAACTCTTACCGATTTCAATTATCTCCGCCCTATCTGGCGTGAGAACACAGAAGAGGAAAGACTTCTAGGCGTTTCCATGACAGGACAGATGGGTCACCCTGTTCTTAATGGTTCTCAGGGAATGGAAGAGCTGGAAGTCTGGCTGGATTATCTATGTGGTATTGCTGTAGCGACTAATAAGTCATGGGCTAAGAAGCTTGGCATTAATGCCTCTGCTGCGGTAACCTGTGTGAAGCCAGAGGGTACAACCTCTCAGCTTGCCAACGCTGCTTCTGGGATGCATACTTGGCACGCAAAGTACTACCGTCGTAACGTTCGTGCAGATAAGAAGGACCCTCTTACTCGTCTGATGATTGACGCTGGGGTTCCTTACGAGGATGATGTAATGAATTCCTCTGCTGTTGTATTCGGATTCCCGATTGCGGCTCCAGAGGATGCGCTTACTCGTACAGATCTTGGGGCAATGCGTCATCTTGATCTGTGGCTTGCGTATCAGCGACACTTTACAGAGCACAAGCCATCTGTTACGATCACCATCAAGGAAGACGAGTGGTTGGAGACAGCCGCTTGGGTATGGAAGCATTTCGATGAGATTTCTGGAGTGGCATTCCTTCCATACTCTGATCACATCTACAAGCAAGCTCCTTATGAGGACTTGACAAAGCAACAGTACGATGATTTAGTAGCCATCATGCCGAAGGAACTTCCTTGGGAAGATCTTAGTTGGTATGAATTGTTCGATCAGACCGTAGGAACACAGTCTCTAGCATGTACTGCTGATGGAGGCTGTGAAACAGTTGATCTAGTCGCTTAGGAGAGAACATGCTTGACGCACTGAAGGTCGTTTGGGAAGAGCGCAGTGACAACTTCTATGAGAATGTCCAGCGGATTAAGCTTTTTCTGCTGACCATTCAGTACGTGGCTGCTACAGGTGATATGGAGACCTGGGAGAACATGTACGGTTGGCCGAAGGGAAACACCACCAGTGTTTGAGCTGATATGCATCATCGCGGGTGTGATCGTTTTGGTAGCGCATGGTCCTGTGTGGCTGGGTATTATCCTGCTTGCGCTGGGTGGTATTTGGTATTTCGGTGACGGAGATTTCGACTGGTTTTAAGCACTATTGACGATGTCAGTAAGGGCTGGTAGAGTAGGTTTCTACCAGCCCTTACGCTATTAATGGGAGATACTTTGAGTGAGAATACTGCTGCTGCGTTCTTAGCAAAGATGAATAAGCAGTTGGAGAAGGACGGAAAGCCACTCCTTACAATGGCTTCCGAGATGGTAATTCCGAAGAAGTTCACTTCTGGTCTGCTAGCGTTAGATGTAGCGTTAGGTGGAGGATGGCCAGGAAATCAGTGGGTAGAGGTTTATGGTAAGGAAAGCAATGGAAAGACTTCCATCATCCTAAGAACCATTGCCGCTAATCAAGCTGTTGATCCCACCTTCATGACTTTCTGGGTTGCTTCTGAGCACTATGACATGGAGTGGGCTGAGAAGAATGGAGTTGATAACTCCAGAGTAATCGTTATGCCTACAAGCAATATGGAATTGGCATATCAGATGGTACTTGACGCTGCTTTCTCTCATGAGTTTGACTGCATTGTGCTTGATAGTTATCCTGCTCTTGCTGCCTCTGAAGAGGAAGAGAAGACCATGGATCAGAACTCCATGACTCTTGGTGCAAGACGTACTGGACAGTTCTTCCGCAAGGTCGGAGGAACATTCAACAAGGAGCGTCCTTACATTGGTTTCTTCGTTAATCAATTGCGTGATGCAGTTGGTTCTTTTTCTCCGTATGGAACCCCAACTACCACTCCGGGAGGAAAGGCAAAGAACTATGCCTTTTATCAGCGAGTTCTTGTATCCCGAGATGAGTGGATTGAAGAAAAGGTCGATGGTATTGCTGGAAAGGTAAAGGTTGGGCAGACCAACAAATACCTGATGGAGAAGAACAAGGCAGCAGCGCCTAAGTCTGTTGCTATGGGAGACTTCTACTTCCTGGATTCTGTAAAGGGATTCCATGCTGGTGAGTTCGATCTAGTAAAGGACATCATCACCATGGCTGTGCTCTTCAAGGTCATTCGTCGTGGTGGTGCTTGGTTCAATTACACCACTAAGGATGGGGAAGAATTCAAGTGGCAAGGTAGAGATCCGATGGTTGAGGATATTCGTAGTAATCTAGACCTTAAGGAAGAGATTTTCGCAAGAACTCTAGAGCTAGCTACAACAAAGGAATAATCCATGACTATCACAGGCGCTAAGTTAATTACCGTAACTGGAAAGTACATTAACTTCGTCAGTGGTGCAGGTGAGAACGGCACAGTACAGTTCATTCCGTCTGTGCCGTCTCTTTCCGATGCCACAGACGATCAGTTCTTGACAGTACCACCCCTGGTTGCTATCCTTCCAGGAACGATCGGAGGTACGCCGAACAGTTCAGGTCCGGGTACCTTCAGCATTACACTACCGTGTACTGACAACGACGAGTTGCACCCTGGTGGGTTTACATATACCATCATCGAGAAGGTAACCAACATGGCCAACCGCACAACAAAGGGCGTGTTGATTCCTTCTACCCTAGGTGCTACGGTAGACCTGACAACAGTACTTCAGCCGTACATTTAACAGAGGAGATAGCAATGGAGTTCAAGCCGTGGCCTTCTATCCCGCGCATGAGCAAGGAGCGTGCGGTAGTTACAGAGAAGATCGACGGTTCCAACTCAGCAGTACGCATCCGTCCGTACGATGGTACTGAAGATGACAGTCAGGCTGTTCTGCACGTCACTGTAGACGATGAGGCGTACACCCTGTGGGCACAGTCTCGCAAGCGGCTGCTTCAGCCTGGTAAGAGTACTGACAACTTCGGTTTTGCAGGATGGGTGCACGACAATGCGTCTGCACTTGTCCGTACATTGGGCTCTGGGGACCACTATGGCGAGTGGTGGGGTCGGGGTATCCAGAGGGGCTACGGACTCTCTGAGAAGCGCTTCAGCCTCTTCAATGCGCCTCGCTGGTTTGAGACGCTGCACCCGACTGAGGCACGATCTGAGGTTGACAACCTCTATATCGTTCCGCTACTGTTTGCAGGGCAGTTCTACGATCTGAATGTTGGTGAGCTTCGCAAGGATCTCGCGGACAACGGGTCGAAGGCAATGCCTGGCTTTAAGTCGGAGGGCATGGTAGTGTACCTTCGAGAGATCAACGCAAGTTACAAGGTTCTCCTTGAGAACGACGATATCCACAAGTGGGAGACACAAGGTGCGTAATTACGTCAATGAGATTCGGGATGCTGTCCGTCAGGAACTTCCCGGTATTGACGAAGATCTGTTGGACATGTACAGTCTTCTTGTACTCGTCAAGGGCAAGGAAACTACCCTGGAAGACGTACATGATGCGTGGTCAGTATGGCGTAACCTTACTCGACCTGATCACAAGTCCTTGATTCCTTTCTCTGAACTCTCAGAGGAAGTTCAAGAGCTGGACCGTAAGTATACAAATGCGATTGTTAAGGTGGCTAGTCGATGAAGTGTTAGCACAACTGCACCAATCCGCCTCACTTCCCTCCGCACTGCGGTTGCCCCGCAGGCTGATATGAAGTAACCTTGAGCCAGTACCTGATTATGGGTACTGGCTTGAGGCAGTAGAAGGACTATTAATCCTATCAAGGAGGCAAACACATGCTGGTTATTGGCGCTTGGATTGTTGGCGGACTCATTTGGCTCATCGGGTCGGGAACTACGCTCAGCGATCTGCTGGATAACGGCAAGAGCCTTAAGCAGTACCGTGAGAAGTACGGTCATGATCTGGGTATGCTGGTCTGCTGTCTTTACCGAGGCGGTATGGTTGCTGCATGGCCTGTCATGGGTCTGGGTGGTTTCGGTGTCGGTCTGGTCCGTGACAGCGTTCGCCTGATCACTGGTCGTCCGAAGAATATTGACAACGAGAAGTAAGGTTACAAATGGCTACCTTAAAGGATAGCCAGAGACAGGAAAAAGCCCTCGGCCGTTTGGTCGGGGGCTCTGTCAATTCTGGCTCAGGTAATGGATGGATACGCAAGGGTGATGTGCGTACAGAAGATGAATTGTTTGAGCTGAAGATTACATCAGCCAAATCATATTCCCTCAAGGATGCAGAGCTTGAGACATTGACTAATCAAGCGCTGGTGGATGGACGTTTACCGATCTTTATGGTAGAGTTCAAGACCACTGGTAATGAGTGGGTAATCATGTCAAAGGATGACTATCTCACCTTAAGGGAAGAAGCTAGTATTGGTAATGAAGTTACGTAGTGTTGCTCCTCAATGGTTCAGTGATGATCCAAGGAAGACAGCCAAATGTGTGTCCTTTCCCGCCACAGCGGATTATGATCCCTGGTATGGAGAGTCGGATGATCCTGAGGCAACTGACGAGACAGAAGATGCAAAGAATATCTGCTTAGGTACGTATGACGGACGACCGTGCCCACTATTAGAACTCTGTTTAGAATTCGCGTTAGTCAATAACGAGCGGTGGGGAGTTTGGGGAGGACATTCTCCAGAAGAGCGTACTAAACTACGAAAGGAAAGAAGAACTTGGCAACAATCAGCTCAGGATGGGGACCAAAGCTCTCCGGAAATCTAGCCAACTATGCCAATGCTTCTAAGGGAACACTCCTTATTGGTGATATTCAGGCCCATATGATTAAGGAGAATGCGAAACCCTCCAAGCGTAGGCAAGACATCGTACACCCTTCTGAGACAGCGAAAGAGAGCTGGTGCCCTCTAGCTACCTACTACCGGATTTTGGCCTGTAGAGAGGCAGACAACCCCTATCTCAAGCCTGCTGAGACCATCGCTCCGCAGCTCCTCAACATCTTTGACGAAGGTCACTACATCCATGACAAGTGGCAACGTCGTTTGTGGCAGATGGGGGATTTGTGGGGTAACTGGAAGTGTCTGCGCTGTGGTACCTTTGTGCGCTCAGACGTACTTCCTGATAAGTGCCATATATGCGGTGCGGGTATCGAAATCATGCAGTATCTTGAGGTACCGCTACGCTATGACCCTCTAATGATCTCTGGTCATGCTGACGGAGCTATTCCACGGTTGAATGCGTTGATAGAGATTAAGTCCGTTGGTGCCGGAACCGTTAGAATAGAAGCACCTGACGTCTATGCTCAGAACTCCAATGGCAGTTCTATAGATTTTCAGGGCCTTTGGAAGGACATCAAGGCACCATTTCCGTCTCACATTAAGCAGGGACAGCTTTATCTTGCTCTTTGTGCGCGAATTGGTCTCCCTTTTGACCAAATTATCTTTATTTATGAAGCCAAATTCAATCAGGGCGTGAAAGAATTCGTTGTAAAGCACGATCCTGAGGTCTCCAAGAGAGTTCTTAAGAACTGCTCTGATATTGTCGCTGCTCTGGATCTTGATGGTCCTCTTCCAGAGTGTCCTACTGGTACGTGTAAAGATTGTGAGAAATATGGCGCGCAGAAACCCGATTCAGAGCGGATGGTTAGAGAGCACAACTCTGAGAGAAAAGCCGTCAGAAGACCAGCCAATACTTCCACCCGGATTGTCAGACCTTCCCGATGATTTGTTGATGGATCTGCTGGTTGACTTTACCAACTGGACTGGCTACGCTGGCTATCAAGTAGCCCTGAATGAAATTGCAGAACGTAAGGCTGAGAGAAATCTTCAGCGTGTGTTCGACCGTTATAGCATTGTGCATAAGAAGGAAAAGACAGTTGCTGCGACAAAGGCTATGGTCCAGCAAGAGGAAGAATACCTTGACGCTGAGGATGCCGTTGAGCTAGCATATGCCGTAACGAAACTCTCAAAATCGGAGTATACCCACCTAGAGGCTGCATCCAAGGTAGTATCCAGAGAGTTGTCTAGAAGAATCTCCAGACGTGATCTGGAGAACCGTGCCGACAAGTATGCAACGTAGGTGAGCCATGACAGTATTACGTGGACAGTATTATCAATGGAACATACTGCCTAACCAGTTCTATTTTGTAAGTAGAATCTTCTCACCTACGAAAATTCTGTTGTTTGAAATTCCTGATGGTTTTCAGGTTTATCAGACGACTGCACAGATAGAGGCGAATTACACGCTCCTGGATTCCTTGCCACAGAATAGGCTATGGGGTCCAGGGGCGGGTGATCGTTCTGGCGTTTCCCTAGCCTACGCCTTGACAGGTGATTTTCTGTCCGCTAGAGTAGACGCACAGCACCAAACATTGAAGGCCAAGGCTCTCGCACCAACGTATCTTAGAGAGCGCTCAGTACTCGCAACAATGACTATAAGTGCTAATTTGATCAATCCGCTGATACTAGGAGGCAACCTTGCCGCGCAAGGGAGAACAGTACAGGCACACGCAGATCAAGGGTGAGACCTATAAGGTTGACACCGTTGACAAGAGTAGCAACGTGGTATACCTTAAGAACACCAACAACCGCGAGGCACCTATTCGGGTGACGTTTGATCAGCTCGCAAACAGCTACGAGAAGATTTAAGGAAATACGTGAAGTTAACAGTGTTAGCTTCCACCTATTTTGAGGAACTGCCGGGCTCTGTTAGAAATACGGAGTTCGGCAGTTTTCATGGTGGCAAGCCTCATCAGTCCGCAGACCGTCTAGCCCACTTTGCTGGACGTTCTTGTTATCAATCCTGGAAGATGCCTAATCCCGATACCGCCACTGATGAAGGCTATTTGGCCAATATCATCAAGCAAGGGCATTTCTCAGTATTGGAGCACGCTAGCGTTACCTTCTATGTTGAGGGTGTTAGCCGAAATATGACTCACGAGTTGATTAGGCACCGACACCTTAGCTACAGTGAGCTTTCACAGCGATATATCAACATGGAAGATGCCGTAATCACCATTCCGCCTGCCATTGACGCTCTTGACAACTGGATGGAGCCTGTTGGTAAGCTAGGCCGCACGATGTCTGATGCTATCAGTCGATATGGAGATATCGTAGAAATTCTGGAGTCTGAAGGCGTCAAGGGCAAGAAGGCACGAGAGGCAGCAAGAGCCTTGCTTCCTGGCGGAACAGAGACTAAGATTGTAGTCACGGGAAACCACAGAGCATGGCGTGATATGTTGCACAAGCGCTACTCTGTACATGCTGATGCGGAGATCAGGGAGTTCGCAACACTAGTTCTTGCGGAACTACGTAAGATCGCCCCTGCCACCTATCAGGATTTCCCGGATGAGCCGTTCGCATAATCACGAGAACTGCTACAAATGTACTGACGGAGTAGTGTTCGGATTCTGCGATTATGAGGACTGTGGTAATGAGTTCTGCGTAGAATACGGACACTGTTCCTGTAACTGCCACTCTGATAAGACGTGTGCATGTGGTTATTACTGGCCGAGAATGGAGAAACTGAATGTCTGAACCGAAGCTTCGTTACAAGGTTTCCTATGCAGTTGACTGTCACGATCTCGATAAGTTCGTGAATATGCATCTTGAGGGCTACGGCGTTTCCTGGCGCTCTCTTGACACAGGCTACGATGGCTACCACAATGGTAGCTACATGAGCGCAGAGGTTAAGGTCGGAGACGAGATTGAGGATGATGAAGACCAGAGCTTTGATCGTTGGCTGATTGGTGAGGGTCCGTTCTACCTTGATCCTGAGGATGGTCCAGATTCCCCATATTCTTACGATTCCCCTGGAATCCAGCACATTCTTCAGTGGCTGTGCAACCTGGCAGTCATTCCTGAGGGAAATTACGTGGTGGAACTCTGGTGGTAGATTTCTGGACTGTAAGGGACTTCATTGAAGTCCTTAAGGAGTTTCCTCCTGATACTCCGGTAATTCTCTCGACTGACGCTGAGGGAAATGAGCTTCGTATGGTAAACGGTGTTGGCAAGCGCTATGTTGAACAGCTTGAACACCGCTTCATGGAAGCTATTGACGAAGACGAGATTGACGAGTACGATCATTGGGTACTCACAACGGAGGTTTGGTAATGAAGCTAGGACGCACTAAGGCTGCAAAGGAAGAGAAGCCCAAGCCTACAGGCTTCACGGAAGAGCAGAAGCGCGGACAGCAAGCACTGAGCGATAAGCTCAAGACCAATCGATGGGTTAACGAGAATGGAGAGCTGAACTGATGGAGACTCAGACTGAGGCTGGTCCGGTTACCTGGATCAAGAACAAGTACTCTTGCCCCAAGCAGCGTGGTCGTTACTCTGGTGGAACTCACAACGGTCCTCCGAAGAAGCGTCGTAAGACTGGTAGTAAGATCAAGCCTACTCAGCAGCGCGTGATGATCATACAGGCCAACGGCAGGGTTGCGTGGGGCTGGCAGGCAGTGTAAGGTAGTACCTACCAAACACCAACAACGAGGGGAACGTTGAAATGGCAAAGCACGGTAAGAAGAGTGACGTGACTGCCACTCAGGGAAATCCGGTCATCCGAGCACTGAACAACGCAGGGACTGGTCCTAGTCCTGAGCGAATAGCTAAGGATGTTGAGATCATCGACAACGGTTGGAATAACACCGAAGAGGGTAAGGCGGACATCGCCACCAACGGTGCATCTCGTTCGGGTAAGCACGCTAGGTAGTAACTGATTGAAGGGCTCTCAGCAATGGGAGCCCTTCTTAGTTTAAGGAGTTTAGTATGACAGCACCTAATTGTGGAAAGTGTGGAAAGCGACTTAAGCGAGTAACAGTTAATCGTGAAGGTCGATGGTACTGCGATAACTGTAAGGAGATGAAGTAATGCTTCACTCAGTAAATGTGGACCACGATAATGATGTATTCGTATTCTGGCTTGACAGCAAGTCTGGAACTACAATGAAGATGACTCCGGAGGAAGCCATTATGATCGGCGAAATCGGAGAAATGGCAAGGCTTCGTAAGCTCGCTGTTAAGGAGATGGAAGAGAATGAGCGATCCGAGACCTGAATGTCCTAAGTGTAAAAAGAACGATCAGGTATTTGAGGACGATAAAAAGAAAGTAACTAAGCCAAGATTTTGGCGCTGTCTTCGTTGTGATATGCCTATTAGAAAGATGAGACTTTGACCGTTGTAGTGATCACTGGTTCCCGAGACTGGCCGATGGCTAAGGCTCATCTCATCTGGGATGCCCTCAGGAAGCTAGAGAAGGCCCATGAGAACGACTGGCACTGGTCTCCGATGGAATTGCACCATGGAGAGTGTCCGTACGGCGGAGCGGACCTTATAGGGGCTTCCTGGGCTACTGGAGCCGATTGGGAGGTTACTCCGCATCCGCCATTGAAGCAGCAGGGTTGGGCATATGCCAAGAGGAATCAGGAGATGATTGACCTAAACCCTGATTACGTGGTAGCGTGCTTCCTAGAGGGCGCGGGAAACCGTGGAACTCAGATGACATATGATATGGCTGTTCGTGCCGGACTAAAGGATCGAATCATAGAAGTGAGGGGCTAATGGACGTTTTTGACCGTATTGAGAAGATGCTTATCGCCTATCTGGCTGATGAGAGGAACATCATAGCTACTAAGGCTCACTTTGGTGACACAGAGGGTCCGTACAACGATGGCTGTGATACTTGCGGTTATGGTGGTACTGGAATGACCTTTGAGATTCGCTACGTTCTTGAGGGTGAGAAGAACTATCAGGGCCTTTACATTGAAGGTGATCCCCTGGGATTCCTTCCGACTCTACTGGAGTACGATGCTGTGTAAGTGTGGAGCTGCTGAAGCTACTCCTAAGTGGTTTCCGTATTGCTCTAAGATATGCTGGGATTTCTGGAACAAGACCAAGTGATCAATAAACTACGATGGTGGATTCGGAAGCGACGGGGACTGAAATACTGTCCCCATTGCTGGGATTACACCACATGTTGGAAGGAAGGCAAGTAATGCCAACAATGGTGGTACAGGAATGGGTAGAATCTGAGGCAGGCTGGGGAACCAGTTTTGACGGATATTCCATTCATGAGACTTCTGCTGACAGAGACGAGTACATTAAGGAATATTGGGATTCGATGCCTGATGGTCCCGCTCCCTCTGTGTACTCTCGTCCACTCGGTGAGCCTCGCGTGATGCACATCTGGGCTGAGATAGCGGATGAAGTCCATAAGACAAAGAATGGCTACAGAACATACGACAGGACAGTAATAGGTGAGTGATTTAGAACCGCGCAAGCCCGAATCCCTGTTTATAGGAATCGATCAGTCCTATACAGGGTTCGGGCTTGTTGTGTTAGATGAGAGTGGCCATTGCCACCAGAAAAGCTTATTGAAATACCCTTTGAATAAATTCAAGGACGAAGCAGACCGATTAGTTAATATCTACGATGATTTACTGATGTACTTCGCTATTCATCAAGGATCGGGAGCTACAATCCATATAGGAATGGAGGGATATGCATATGGAGCCAAGCTCAATCGGGAAAAGCTTGGAGAACTCGGAGGAATTGTCAAGCTTGTCTCAAAGCTTGTCTTTGACCAGAATCCTCAGACAATCCAGCCAACAGCTCTCAAGCAGTTCATCGGAGGCTCTGGCAAGGCTACTAAGGAAGATATGGTTGCCGCAATCCAGCAATTCGATCCCGAAATAACCAACGACAACCTAGCAGATGCCTATGGCATCGCACTCATGATACAATCTAGTTAGCAACTCCTCCTTTGCTATCTCCCTTCTAAGAGACCTATACCTGTATATCGGGTATAGGTCTCTTTTTTATCTGTATAATCAGTAGGAGACATGTACTATAAACTTGGAGAAAAATATGGTAGATAACCTGAACCCCAATGAGGTTCTTCTGAAAGTGAAGTCCGCCTCTTCCGCATCATCCCTCGCAGCAGCGATTGCTAACAATGTCTATGCCAATAAGGATATTACTCTTCGTGCTATCGGAGCAGCAGCAGTTAACCAGTCGATGAAGGCTGTCGCTATTGCTCAATCCTATGTTGGTCCTAGAGGGTATGTGTTGTCCTGCCGTCCCGGTTTTGCAACTGTGGTTATGGACGACGGAGAGATAAGCGCTCTCATCTTTAAGCTAATCATTTCTTAAACAGGGGAGAGTCCCGAATGCCAGCACAGCCAGTGGATAACAGTTTTCCACAATCACGTACCGCTGAATTCTCCTCTGGAGCCACTGGGCTTGTAGGACAGGGCACTACTCATACAGTCCAGCAAATGGCACCCCAGAGTTATTCACCTTCTTCGGTACTATCACCATTAGGTTCTACAACTAATGGAATGAGTTCCACCACTTATCAGCAAAACCGCGCCCTGAGTTATTACCGTTCTTAATTAGGAGAAACAATGGCCGAAGAAATTGGCACAGGAAGTCGCCCAACAATGGGGACTGAAGCAGCTATGCTTGCCCGCACCGGAAGACCAGAGCGTGGAAGATTACGCCCTAAGGGTGGAGCAGGCAAGGGCGGGAACGCCCTACAAGGGCCTACAGGGCACCGTAGAGCCTCTTTTGAGAAGATGGGTGCCTCCCTGCATCCGACAGCAACTCTGTACGCTCAGAACGCCGCTGAGGCTGGAGAGATGTGCAAGAGAGTTCTAATGATGCCTTCTCGTAGTTCCTGGACAGATTCATTCCGCGCAAAGGCTAAGTACGGTCGCGCTATGTAAGAAAGGCAATAGCCAATGACACTAAATCAGCACCCCGCGAATATTGCTAGATTCGAGAAAGAATCCTGGGTAGATAAATTACCTGATGCTATGACTGATGCCATTGGCAAGTTATCTTTCATTGCGTGGGCTACTATCGTAGTCCTAGGTTGGATATTGTGGAATACACTAGCTCCACATGGAATGCGTTATGATCCATTTCCATTTGTATTTTTGAACCTAGCGTTCAGTGCGTTCGCATTTTACAGTGCGCCATTGATTCTTATGAGTCAAAATAGACAGAGCGAGCACGACCGCGCGAGAGCAGAGGAGGACTTGAAGACCGATAAGCGCACGTTGGCCATTCAAGAACGAATCGCGGAACACTTGGCTGTAAATACAGCCGATATAGAATAGAGGAATTATGCCTAGTTCAGTTGCAGGTATGAATAACGTCAGTTACAATCCACCTGTAGGACAGCAAGGCTCTGTCACACAGTATGGTGGTGGCGGAGGAATGCCTATCTCTGGCTTCCGCTCTATCCTTGATGCTAGACTAGCCGCAGCTACAGGCAAGACTCCAGAGGCACAATATCCTGATGGTTATCTAGGCTCTGTCGTTGATAGACGTCAGGATAAGCTTCTACAAACCGTACGAAATAATGCCCGTAGCTATACCAGAGGGGTACACAAAGGATCACGAATCTCACCAACAGATTACTTCTGGCCGGATGATTTGACTCCTTACTCTTCTCTGGAGAGACGCATGGCAGGAGATAAGCATAGATATGCTGCTCAAGGTAATCCAGCGGAAAGACTAGCTCATGGTGGTAAGTACATTACTAATGAGGAAGCAAAGCAATTCGCACAGGAACTGAATATTGCTTTCGATCCACAAATGAAGGTAGTGTCCCCTAACGTAAGAGCCTTCCACTCAAAGTACAATCTACCTGGTTGGAGTCAAACAGGAAGTGGGATGAGTCTCTAATGGAAAAGCAGAATACCAATTACAATCCTGATAAGCGCGAACAGGGCAATAACTCAATATATAACTGGACTCGCCCTTTCCAGTCCATGCAGGAACAACTTGTCCAGCAACAGTTATTAGATAATGCTACCGCTGAGGCTGCAAATAGAAGACCGCCAATTCCTAATATCGGAAAGATTCCCAATCGATTTGGTTATAGAAGCTATCCACCAGGAATTGCCGATATTCTTGTTGTAGATGACTCCTTCTCTTCCAACTTTGGTGACTTCTCTGGAACAGAGTCTGGCTATGGTGGTACAAGTTATCCCCAGAATCCTTCTCTTCCTTAATAGGAGTACAAATGGCAGAACCAATCAAGAAGGCAGCAGCAAAGAAAGTAGCTGCTCCGAGACGTGCCACAGACAAGAGAACTGTTGGCTCAGCGAAGAATCCGAAGAAAGTTACAGCCGCGTCTGCTGCAACCTATAAGGCTGTAAAGCCTGTAAAGGTAGCCAAGGGCAAGGCAGGCAGACCTAGAAAGGCTCAGTAAATGGCTTATCCAAGACTAAGATCAATGAATGCATCCCTTAATGAGGGAGCAACTGACGGACTTTACAAGAAGATCCGCCCCAATGTAGAGTGCGCAGACACAGATGACAAGATTCAGAACCTGACCTATGATGCACGTGAGCAACTGAGTCTTCCGTACTACGGTGTTGGTATGGCACGTGAAATGCGTGTACCAGCGCGTCTACAGACTGTCACAACCCCTGATTTCTACAAGAACAAGCTGGAAAGACTTGAAGATGATGGCGTTCTAGGACAGACTTGGTAGTACTTTCCTAACACTGCACCACAGCCCCTGAGTTGACAGATGTCGGTCAGGGGCTGTAGTCTTAGGTCAGTTGTTACAGAACAAAGACATTTGATTTGTAAGAACCGTCCTTATTGTCTAGAGATTGGACTATCCATGTCCAGTAGTATAGGAAAGCGTGCAGTTGTTACCAGCACCATGATTGCTTCGCTGGTTGGCTCAGGTCTAGCACTTGCACCTGATGCTTCCGCAGCAGTAAACTACGCACCAGCCGCTGTTAAGGTGGCTAAGTCCAAGATTGGTGATCCTTACTATTCTGGTGCTACAGGACCGAACAGTTTCGACTGTTCTGGTCTTACGCAGTATTCCTACAAGAAAGCGGGAAAGAAGATCTCCCGCACCGCTCAACAGCAGTACAACACTACAACGCATATCGCTTGGAAGAATCGTAAGCCTGGAGATCTAGTATTTTTCTCCTATAAGGGTACTCATCATGTTTACCATGTTGGTATCTACATCGGCGTTATCAATCACCATTCCACAATGATAGCTGCCCCCTATTCCGGTGCTAAGGTCCGCAAGGAAGTTATTTACTCGAAGTACTGGGAATCTCACGCAAGCATCTCCTTTGGAAGGGTTAAGTAAATGAACAAGACACAAAAGATTGTTGCCACTACCGCAATCGCGGCTGGTCTGGCGAGTATTGCTACTACAGCTAACGCAAGCTCTGCTGACTGGAACGCTATAGCTCAGTGTGAATCCAGTGGTGATTGGCATGATACGGCCGGAATGTTTGAAGGGGGACTACAGTTCCTCAATTCCACATGGCTCTCCTATGGCGGAGGTAAGTATGCTCAGCACGCTTACAACGCTACACCCTCTCAGCAGGTTGCAATTGCTGAGAAAGTCCTGAATTCGCAAGGCCCTGGAGCTTGGCCTAACTGCTTCCGCAGTGGGAATAGCTCACCAAGCGACTCTACGGGGTCTAGAAGCGCCGAACGTCGCTCCTCCGTACAGAAGGCACCTGAGAAGACTTACAAGGCTCCTGAGACCACTCAGAGCGCCCCGAAGAATAACGTGCACACCACGTTCACCTACCGCATAAAGGAAGGCGACACACTGTCCTTCATTGGTTGGTACTTCAATGTAGACTGGCACAAGATCTACAAGACAAACAAGAAGGTCATTGGGAATAATCCCAACTTGATCTTTCCTGGTGAAGTTCTTACTATCACCGTGAACTACTAAGAAGGAGGCTCCCTAGGATAGACTGGGGAGCCTTTTTCTGTTAAGATGAGATGGTTGAACCAGACGAAATACAAAAGGACTACTAGATGACAGACACGTTTGATCCATATAAGGACAAGTCAGTACACAAGACTGGTTTGCTTATTTGTTGGCCATGTAAGAAGATCGAAGAAATTCCGGATTATGACCCGGATAACGCAGACAATGATCCGCGTATTGGTCATATCATAGAAATTCACCTCCGTCGTCACCCATCATTTGAAGACCGCAACATTCTTGAGTGGATGTCTCTTGGCTTTGTTCCTACTCGTCATTTCAAGGACCCTCAGTATAAGAAGCAGATCATTGATCAGATTCTAGAGGGTAATGGAAAGACCGGTTTTGATGACGAGTTCTATGACACCACCAATACCTTTAAGGAAGATGCCCTGGCTTGCTACCAGAGACACAATCGTCCGGCATTCAAGTCAAACACATCTCCTAAGTGCAACGACTATCTAAATCACAACATGGAAATCAAGCCTAATACCTCTCGTGAGCGTAAGATTGCTGGACTTCCTACGTACGATGAGACTAAGATCAAGAAGAGCTTTATTTGCGAATACTGCCCGTATCACCAATCCGTTAAGCTGGAGCTACGAAAGTAATGGCGTATGAGTTCACGGAAATTGATGATAAGGTTCTCGATTTCATGCGAGATAACTTTATTGCAATTGCTACTCAAGTCCTAGCTGATAAAGGTAAATCTACCTATTATTGGGCAGGGCTTAAACTGGAAATAACTGAAGGTAAACCAAATTGGAGTACAACGGATGACAATTGACCTAGAAGAGCTACAGAAGAAGCAGGCCGCCGAATTACTTGCTGATAAGGATTCTGGAGCTGAAGAGGTTACTACAGCTTTTCTTATTGTCCAGGACAGCAATGGTCAGTGGGCTGCTTATGCTGATTTCGCGGACAAGGATCTCTCTATGGAGAGAACAGCTACCATGGATGACATTGTTGGTGGTTGCGCCAATGTTCAAATGGGATGTCAGGTTCAGCAGTCTGCTATGTCCACAATCATTATGATGGAGCAGCGAGCTGCACAGATGCAGTTCCAAATGCAGCAACAGCAAGAGGCTTCACGAGTAGCCTCCCTAATTGATCCAAGTAAGTTGAGAGTGTGATTATATGACAATGTCCGGACCACAGAAGTACCCTGGTGCCGTATTAGACGAGTGGTACCACAATAATTATCCTGGAGACAAGCAGGAAGTAAACTGTATTGTTCTCCACACTACTGAGGGACCTACCCTTACTGATTACAACAGTGGTGCTGTTGCTCCTAACTTTACTGCTGTCCCTGATTTCAAGAACGAAAAGCTAGTATGGCATCAGCACTATGACTTTGACGAGTCTTCACGTGCGCTTGTTCATGCTTCTGGACAGCCAGCAACGAACACCAATAACGTATGTCAGATTGAGTTGGTAGGAACTTGTGATCCTGCTACTCACAACAAGTGGGGAACAAAGACTCCACACATTTACTGGCCTGAGGCTCCTGATTGGGCTTTGAAGGAACTTGCTAAGTTCCTTGCTTGGGCTAATGAGAACCATAACGTTCCTCTTTCTGGAGTTCCTAATTGGGAAGCATATCCAGCTTCTTATGGAACTAACAACGGTGTCCGTATGACTCAGGCACAGTGGGCTGTATTCCGTGGAATTTGTGGACATGAGCATGTACCTGAGAATTACCACGGTGATCCTGGAGCGCTACCATTTGCAAGACTGCTAGCATTTGCCAAGCTGATTGTGAATCCGCCTACTCCTACCCCACCCACACCACCTAAGCCAAAGCCTCCTGTGTACACTCCTCCAGCCTTCCCAGCAGGGTTGGCACCAGGGAAGAGCAACCCTTCCGCACAGCCTCTACAGAAGGCCCTGAAGGCTACAGGATGGATGGCTAAGAACGTCACTCTGTCCAACAACTATGGACCTAAGACACAGTCCGCTGTGGCTGGATTCAACGAGAAGCACGGTCTTAATGACCCTGGTGTAAAGTCTGATCCTGCTATCGGTCCTAAGGGTTGGAAGCTGTTGTTCACACTGGCTTACGGCTCTTAACTACAAGACTAAAGGGAATCTCTCCGATACACTTGGAGGGATTCCCTTTTTCTTATTTCTACGGTAGGATTGACGCATGAACGATATACGCATTGAACTAGGGGCCAGTAGTTATTTCAGTCGCCCCTCCAACATACTTGATCCAAATCTATTCGAAGGTGAGCACCTAAGACCCGATGTCAGAGAAACTATCCTCCGTATTTACATGGATTACATGGCTTCTCATTACAACAATCCTAGCCAGTGGTCTATGGTTTGGTTGGCAGGCAGTGGAATTAGTTTCCAGTGGGCGGCAAATCGTGGTAATGGTGATCTGGATGTACTGTTCGGGATTGACTACTCCCGATTCGTCTCAGACAATCCAGAATTCATGTACTCCGACCGACACGAAATAGCGGAATACATTACTACAGACCTACGCCGGAACCTCTGGCCAATTACAGCGCATACTTACTTTGGCTTAGGAGAATACGAGCTGACATTCTTCCTTAATGACAATGTGGAAGGTACTGATAACTCTATTGTCAATATTCATCCGTATGCTGCCTACAATCTGACAAAGAATCAGTGGACCATTAAGCCACCAAGACTATCTGAACAGCCTGGAGAGGCTTATCCAGCAGATTACTACACTCAGGCAGAGGCTAACAAGCAGTCTGCTGAGGCTCTAGTGGAGCGCTATAATGCCATTCGCAGAGAAGGTGCAACTTTGAGACCTGGGAGTCCACAGGATGTTAATAATGCTAGACATAAAGCTTTGGTACGAACAGAGGCGCAAAATCTCTTTGACTCGCTCCATTTGGGTAGAAAGATGGCTTTTTCGAACCAGGGAGAAGGATATGGAGATTTCTATAACTTCCAATGGCAGCACGCAAAGCAGCATGGAGTAGTAAACGCACTTAATGAGATAATTAACTAGGAGAATTAAATGGGTGAATCATGGGGAAATCACGTAGCTATAGTTGTTAATGGCATCCTAAGACAGCCAAACGACTCATCTGTCATCATTCCAGGACTACTGATTTACAAGTCTCTGGTCAAGGATCACAGGGTTTCTCTCATTATTGATAGTGCAGCTAAGGAAAAGGTTCAGTATTGGCTGCTTATGAATTCTCTTATTGATCACGTAAACGAGATCTATTGGGATGAGACTGATCCTGAAGATGTGAGCAAGAGACGACTACGTCAAATTGCTCGCTTGAGAAAGCAGGGACCACTAGGACTTGTTTACGAATCTGACACCGAGGCGGCAACAGCATTGCTGAGAGCACAAATTCCTACGATGCTTTTCCTACATCCTCAGTACACACACCCTGATTTCCGTCCTGGACATTCCACCGAACCAACCCCTTGGAATAATTTGCTGGAAGAGAAGATACGACAGCAAGAGGCCAGAGCGACAGATACACGACTTCTAGACTTCTAAGGAAATACTATGGCAGCAAATATTCCAGATTTAGGAGCTGTAGCCCATTTGGGTGGACAGTTCCATCACAATGTCTTTGCTCATGCTCAGAAGAGCTTGAATACTAAGAGCAAGCAATATGCTGCTGCGCATGAAACTCAGGTAAAGCAGACTGCTGCTAACCGTCAGAGATTTGCTCAGAGCGCGGCTCAAGGAATCAAGCAAGGGCAGGCAGCATACGCTAAGAACGTGAAGACACAACAGACAGCCGCTAAGAAGGCTGCTGCGGCTCACGCACAGGGTGTGAAGTCTGGTAGAGTGGCCCCAGCACAGGGCGCACCACCACGTACCTTCGCTATGGGAACAACCTCAGCACAGAAGGCACAGGCTAAGGCCACTGCGGCAAGTGCAAAGACTATGCAGCAACAGCGTAACTTTGCTCATGGTCAGGCTTTGAATTATCAGGCAGCACAATTCAGAGTTCAGCAGCAGCAAAGAAACAATGCACACGGACAGGCTATTCAGCATCAGAAGCAATTGGATAAGCAAGCAGCTAAGGGAGGTCCAGTGAATACCGCAGCAGCGCCTAAGGCTCCTTCTCTGACACCAGCATTCTCTAATCCGACTGCTACCCATACTCCTGTCAGAGCCCAGGGAATTGCAGCTACTACGTTCTCATCTCAGCTAGCACCACAGAGACCTACCGCAAGCCCTCAGGGGTCTGCTGTAGCCTCTTTCAGCCATGGGACCACTCCTAGTACGCCTGCTGCTCCCGCAGCGCGCTCAGGCAGCGTCACAGGGCCTCAGTTCCCTCAGCACGTCCATCCCGAAGGTTCCTCCACTGCTCCACTTCCCAACCTGACAGCACGTCAACCTAAGCCGAATACATTCACTACCGGTTCACGTAATGCGCAGCCTGGTGGAATTGCTGCGAGAGGTTCACAACTAGAGGCTTGGGCTATTGGAAGACAACAGCAGATTCGTCAACAAAGAGGATCTAACAATACGCAATTGAGATTGGGAGACTAATCATTAAGCTATATTTTCATGAACCTAGGTATTTATTTGCCTAGGTTCATGGTATTATATAGACATGAAAACTAAAACCTGTGCGTCATGTAAGCATGACCAACCAATAGCTATGTTCGCGCGCAAGGAATACACAACCAAAAAGGGTTATGTCAATTCCTATGTGCTTCGTGTCTGCGATATGTGCCGAGATTCGGATCATTATGGGGAGAAATATTGCTCTAAGTGTGGAGGATTAAAGCCATTAGACCAGTATTTCCAGCGTAAGGATGCCCCTAACCAGAAATATCAGGCAGCGTGTAAGAGCTGTGTCAGTGTCTACGGCAAAGAATACCGAGCTAAGAAACTATACGGCATCACTTATGACGAAATTCAGAGTATCAAGGCAGAGCAGGAAGACTCCTGTACCATCTGCGGAGAGATTACACAACTCGTGGTAGACCATAACCACACTACTGGACAAGTTAGAGCTTTGCTGTGTGATCTATGTAATAGAGGTTTGGGGTATTTTAGAGACAATCCTGAACTCCTTATGAGAGCTAGTAACTATTTGCTAGAGAAAGGCTACGCAGGGTGAAACTCTACTTCCAAGGAGCACATCTGCCCACCTATCGGAACCTTATTAAGGAAACCGGGGTGGGCAGTAGCTCCCTGTCCTATTTAGGACTACGTAATCGTACTAACTTTGGTAAACCGTGGTTGGTGTCCAAGTATTTCCCAGAGGGACATTCCCTTTTTGTGGATTCAGGATGTCAGACCTTGAATAACGCCAAAGAGCAGAAGTACACAAATGAAGAATTAAAGGAAATAGCGCAGCATTACTATTCATGGATAGAACAGAACATCGATAACATCGAGATCTATTCAGAGTTCGATGCTCTGCAATTGGGCAAGTCATTTATTGAAAGCCATCGTGAATCTGCACGAGAGCTGATGTTCGACAAGTTCCTGCCTATTTGGAGAGAAGATGACGGACTAGATGAGCTTTACCGTTTAGGGGAGAAGTTCGGCCGTGTGGGAGTCTCACAGACCCATCTAAAGGGCAGAGATCTTATCCCTACGCTCAACCGAATGGCTGATGCTGGAATAGAACTCCATGGTTTGGCTATGACAAAGCAAGATATAATGCAAGCGGTTAGATGGACATCGGTCTCATCAACCTCTTGGGTTTCTCCTCAGAAATACGGAGCCACATTCGTCTGGTCCCACAACCAATTGAAGAGCTATTCCAAGGAACAGAAGGAACAGGCCAGACGAAAGGAAAGATTCGTCATAGAGGCTGCCGGATTCGACGTAGAAAAGATACTAGGAGAAGATCCTAAGGAACTTCTACGTCTTTCATTGTGGTCCTGGTCACAATTTGTTGACTCAATTAATGATAAAAAAGCAAGAGGAGTAACTACATCCATGATTTCGCATGGTGACGACTTTACGGAAAACTATGATGACGCAGTTGGTGGTGTTATAGAGCCAGTGCGGAACAGAGTATCAACTCCGGTGCCGAGAGATCCGGACCGAAAAGTTGTAATACCGCTCATAAATCTAGAGGAGAATCTAGAAAAGAGACGTAATGCCCGGACTGGTGAATTGGAGACTATTTCTTCACCTAAGCTGAAGAGTCGCAGCGATTCTATGCGTCTTTGTGATACTTGTTTTCTAGCTGCAAAATGCCCCATGTTTGAAGAAAACTCAACTTGCGCGTATGATATCCCCATCACTATCCGCACCAAGGAACAAGCGCAGGCACTTATGGATACCATTGTGGAGATTCAGACGCAACGTGTTCTATTCATGAAAATGGCTGAGGATGCGGAAGGTGGCCACGCTGATCCTATTCTTTCCAACGAATTGGATCGCCTGGTAAAGATGATGAAGACCAAGAGTGACATGGAACAGGAGGGCTTTAGCCTTACTGTTACTGCTAAGCAGAACGGTCAGCCTGGAATCGTTGAATCTATCTTCGGACCCATGGGTGACATGAGTAGATTACGAGAACTTGAGGCTCCTCAAGATCCTCAAAATATTGCAAGCCAATTAGGCATAATTGATGCCGAAGTATACGAAAACTAGTAAAGGAACAATAGTAACTACATGACTCAGCAAATTGAGGAATATGACACGGACGAGTTCTTTGAGGACGAGTCAGAATTCCTGGAAGATTATGAGTTTGAGGACTTCAAGCCTTGTCCAGCTTGCTTTGGTACGGGATTGGACAGAGAACTAGATGCAGATTGCCTAGACTGTTGGGGAGATGGCGTTGTCTAACGAACAAGTATTTGATGAGATGGTTGATAATCTATTAGCAGGAGAAGGACTGGTTGCTGAGTTTGATTCAGGGCTGACCCTTTCCGCCTATGACATCGATCGTATAGGGATAACTCTTGATGAACCAGGTCACACTATTGATATCGTAATTACAGGGGAAGAGCTTGATTATCTCCACCTGTTCCTGGAAGCACTTCATGCAGCACGACAGAACGTAGAAAACGTTAATTGGGATGAACTTCTTACCGGAAATTAACCAATAATCAAAACAGAAAACCCCTTAGAAATCTAACCGGAAATCTAAGGGGTTTTCTTATTTATTCGTCGTCTTTCCACACCCACATATATTCAGGATTGCGGGACCAAGCAGGCTCAGGCTCATACCAAGGCTTGGGCTTAACGACTTCTTTGATCTTATCGAGATCGCAGAGAATATCCCTAATCAAATCCTGCTGCAATGGGGCGAAGTAGCTCAGATAAGTCTCAAAGCTCATGTTCGGTCGCATCTCGTTCATCGTCACGATAACTGACGACACATACTCAATGTCATAGCCCATGATGATATGTCTCCCTTTTCATGGTATTAGGCATAAATCGGACATAGCGCCAAATATCCGACATTTATTTTCGGGCACCCCTGGTACGAATCCATAGGCTGCCGAGTGGCCCGACAGGTGGCCCTTAGAGCGCAAGCGCTCCGTTCATGACTACATTCAATCACGCCTCACGGTGCCTGTCAAGCGCTCCCGCTCCCCTTTCTTGCGAGTCTCTGTGTGCCCGTGTGGCGCGTTGTTGGGAGAACCCTAGCACGTGTCCCCCATCCTCCCCTGTACGTGCGTGAGAGAGGCACACAGACACGCTCTGACGTGCGGAGTTGACATCCCCCGCCATCGGAGTAATGTTCTCCCTGTCACCGCAACACAGCGGCAGACGAGAGGAGCGGCAGAAATGCCCGGTTGGAATGAGTGCAGCATCTATGATGACAAGTGCCGGAACAAGACTTGTGATCACGTCACCAACAAGTCTCGCCCGGTTGTCACGATGGATGAGCGGATTATGGACATCGTGACGGATAGGGGAATCCCCTTCCGCGTAGTGTACGGTCACAGGAAGTACCGGAACGGTGAGCTTTCCAAGTCTCCCGTAGTCGCTTTCTATGACCGTAGGTACGACTTTGACACACACGGTCAATTCGTGGCAGATTACGGCCGTGAGACGCTGCTAGAGCGTCACGCCAAGGGTTGGGGACTTGACCTTGACGGGGGAGTTCCTAACTGGACGGTAGACGCTTCCGCCATGTACGTTGTGATGACGTGGCTTAACCACATGGCCTACGCCGAAACGCGCTAGCCTCCACTATCGTCTAGGGACTTGACAAGCCCTAGTCGGTAGGGTTCACTAGAGCCAACAACGACACGCACCACCCAACGAAGGGTTAAGAAAATGGCTATCCTCACGATCACGGAGTCTTGCCCGGTTCACGTTGCGCACGGCGGTAACATTCCGCTGAACTGCTTCGATGAGGCTACGGGCGCGGTTCTGTCCATCCTGACGGATGCTGCGCCGGTTGAGGACATCGTGAGCCTCACCCGTACGTGGATTGACCAGGAGGGGAACGACACTGCCGCTCTGGAGTTCATGAGCTATGACGGATCGGAGATTTTCGTCACTTTCTCCGCGTAGTGGGATTTAGGGCTCTTCCCCCGAAAGGGGGAAAGGCTCTATGTCTTCCTAATCGGAATAGGAAGCTAGCGAAAGGCCATGAAATGGCTATTGGTGAGTCGTTCAACTACCTTGAGCTTTCTTTCTGTGCCACCGTTGGCACTGAGGGAATCGACCGGCGGGTTATCTTCCGTGATGTCGAGTTTGACGACACTCACGACGCTACGCAGGTTGACAACATCATCAAGGGAATGGAGCGTGCAGGGTGGGAGATTCACACTGCCCTGATCAACACGGACAATGACTCTCAGTACATCGACAATAAGGACGCTGCTACGGTGTCCGCTGTCTTTGATGCGCTGTTCGAGTCTCCGGAGGATGCCGGTAAGATCATCGCTTACGGTGAGCTTTTCGGATGGATGGAAAGCAATTTCGAGCGCAACCGTTACGGCCGGAAGTATGAGGATGGCTTTTACGGTGTGTACGACAATGCGGAAGAGTTCGCGCAAGAGTTCGTAGAGAATGACGAAGAGTTTTCGGGCATTCTGAATTCCCCGTATGTTTCGATTGACTGGGAACTCACTGCGGACAATCTGATGAACGATTTCGCAACGCATGAGTACGGTTATGAGTTGTACGTGTTCGCCAACCACTAATTACCCGCTTTAATCATCTCTCCCCGAAAGGGGAGGGGTGGTTATGGCTGATAATTGGGTCAGTCAAAAAGAACAAAGGATAAACAAATGCGCATTGCCGTTATCACGTGGCCTACGCTTGACAACGACTATGCAACGCATATCATTGCGGGAAACAACAAGACAGATCAGCAGCTTTCGCAACTCGCGTGCCGTTGGGCTGTCCTGGGATTGTCCGCAAAGGCGTACAAGGCTTGCACGATTGAGCTTTTCACCGTGGAACTCCTGAACAAGGATTATGACATGGTGAAGGAAGCGGAGTAATGTTCTCCAAAACGCTTACCCGTAGCGGTAACGATGATGACCCTAACCCTGTTGGTGTAGGCTTTTACTACATTGACGATATGCGAGAGAGGCACGCGAAAATAGTAGTTGCCCGTTGTCTTACAAAGCATTTCGATACGGGCAAATACGATCGTCGTTGTGTCTTCTATGGTAGGGACGGAAAGGCCATTAGTACAGGCTGGTTCCTGCGCACTGATTGACAGCTTTAGTCATCTCTGGAATACTCCAGGGGTGGCTATGGCTAGCAATCCGCTAGTCTCACGTACGAAAGGCAAAACAACACAATGGTTACTTACGAGCGTCAGTCTCCCGCTGATATCCGTACGGGTGACAAGGTTACGGATGCGCTTGGACGTGAGTTCATCGCGTATTCCGATGCCGAGTTGTCTATGGGTGACTACTGCGTCAATGGTGCTCTGATGAATGGTGACGTGAAGTCGTTCATTCTCGACACTGACTCGCTTGTGACTATCTCTTATGACGAATCCGATTGGAATATGGATGAGTTCTAGGATCTTCTGGAAACTGTTTCGACGGTTCCACATTCCAAAGTACGACGAACACGGTTACTGTGTTCGCTGTGACTAACTGAATAGCATTACAGCCGATAGCCTCATTCTTCGCTAGAATGGGGTTATCGGCTTTTTTGTGTTTCATCGCAATTGGAGAATCAATGGATAACCAATCATCGTCTCATGGGTTATGGGACAGAAAGACATATACAAGTGCGGCTGTCTCTGCCTTATTGGCTGCTGCCGTAGCTTTCACTGTGTGCGCCGTTCGTGGGGACACCCTAGCTCTAGGGCAGGCAGCAAGTGTAAGCGTCTCAGACAGCCACACAGGAGCGTCTACGGGCGCACTGTGCCTAGCAGGAGGGAAGTAAGCCATGCCGTATGAAGTACGCAAGGTAAAGGGTGGATACGTCGCAGCGCACAAGGGAACTAGCAAGACCTTTAGCAAGCATCCACAGAGCAAGGAAACCGCCCGTAAGCAGATTCAGGCTATCGCCATCCATACACACGAGTTCAGCCACGGAGCCTCAAGCGGTCGCTAGGCACCCTGTACGCCTCTCTGACAGCCTCACGTACCCCAGTTGGACAGAGAGACCGACCCACCTAAAGGATCTTGTTAGAGAGCCGTACAGAGCTTCTAGGGTTTGTGTCGGCACAGCGTGCTGTGTACCTGTCAAGTCCCTACACACGAAAAACCCCTTACGCCTAATTCCTCAAACTGAGGAGACGTAAGGGGTTTTCGCTATTTACTGGTGAAAGAGAATCTTGTCACCATTGACACACAGGTGATTACTCACCTTAGCGTGTGCCATTGTCTTACAGTCCTTATTGAATTGTCCATCTCTTGCAGCGGGAGCACCAGCAAGGACAAAGAGAATGATTGATGCGCCAATGCCTATCATCAGCCCATAGAACATACCTAGGGGGAATTCCACTCCATTACTCCTATCGGGTGAGGATGTCAGCGAGTTTTTCCAGGAATGCGGAAACCTTCGCGTCTTGATAGAAAGGGTCAAAGACTGTGCCTGTGAGTTCCCCCGCTTCCTTGTGGTGGAACTCAGCAGCCGTATTGAATACCGCTTGCCCCTTTCGTTGTCCCTCACGAACCTTAGAGGCAACGATTGCCCAGAACTCTGGAGAATACAGATCTTCCATTGTTCAGCCCTTTCTAGTTAGGCATAGAGAAAGCCACTCGTTAAAGTGGCTATCCCTAAACTCAACTAGCGACCAACAGCAAACCGCATGAGGGACATTTCATCCCCCTGTGTGACGCTACCGAAGTATTCCAGAACCTCAAGGGTCCAAACGTCACCAGCCGCACCCTTGTTGCGAACAGCCTTAGCGATTGCGCAACTGTTGTGATTGCTGAGAAGGGAAGGCCAGATATCGGCCACCTGCTCAGAGCTACCGCCCGTAGCGTCATAAACCTTGAAAGAGATATTCCGTGCCTTCTGGAAAGAGCTACCACGCTTGAATGCGCTAGCCACAAAGACAATGGAAGTGACCGGAGCGGGAATCTTGTCAAAGTTCAGGGTAACGGTTTCGTCGTCACCCTCACCGTGTCCGGTCTGATTGTCGCCACTGTGCACCATAGAGCCGTTGCCCAGAGGATCGAGAGAATCCAGACCAGCAAGACGCACAGGGTTTTCCCCGCTCATCGCAATTGCGATCAGGTCAAGGTCAGTGCCTGCCTTCTTCTTGATCTTGCCCAGGATGCCACCAGACGCACCAGCGGTAGTGTCCCAAGAAACGCCAATCTGAAGACTGGTAACGCCCGGAAGGTCAGCCGCGCCCATGTCCTTGGTAAGCGTAATCATTTCTGTTTTTCTCCATTCGGTTTAGTGGACCATAGAGAATATCGGGTTTCCCCGATACTCCCTAAAGCACGCTAACCCTTAGAACGACTTCCAGATATCCAAGAACTTACTGCCGAACATTCCGGCGAGAACCAGACCAGCAATCAGAATCAATCCGACCACCAGCGCGATACCAAGAAGGAACTTACCGATTGCCACCAGAACGATTCCCACAATCACAGCGAGAACCAGACCAGCGATTACAGCAGCAATACCCTTGACCATTTCCTTAGCCTCTCTAGTTGGGAGGGAAGAACTCCGATATTGCTACCGGAGTTCAACCCATCCGACTAGAACGGAGCAGGCGCACCCTTGTTGATCTTGAACTCTTCTGCCTGCTGCTCAGCCTGTCGCGTCCACCAGTCACGCGCGCTCTGAGTGATCGCAGCGTGCGCCATGTGCCACGTGTTCGCGTTGACTCCCTCAGGAGTCGGGGGAATCTCGCTAGGCTCATCGAGAGCAAGTCCACTCTTGACAATCCGAGACTCATAAACCATGTCTCCCGTTTCGTCATCAATGAACTGATCCAGTCCATCAATCACGGGGAGAGGCTTAGGCGCAAGCTCAGCGAGCTTATCCGCCAAGTCCTGTACAGCGTCCGCAGTCTTAGGCGCATCCTTTCGGATTTCGGCGATAATGTCACTCACCTTGTCCTCAGAAATTACCTGCTCACCCTTGCTTGCGTCAAGCTCTCGCCTACCCGCTTCCGGATTGTCAAAGTCAACCGGAATGGTGACAGTCTCGCCATTCTCCGCAATTACCGGAGTAACGGCCGGAATCACTTCCGAGGAAACGAAACCCTGTGCGCGCTCATCTGCATAAGCGTTGTACGCCGTACGATCCTTGTAATCCTGCTCCTTTTGAGTGAGCTTGCGCGGTTCATCCTTGACCACCTGAACCATTCCGTCAAGCGCTTCCCGCGCGATGCTCTCGGCATTCTCGGCCGAGACATCCGGAACGTTGATCCACCACTCAGCGGAGAGGCCACGTCCTACCGCGTCCACAAGCTCAACATCTGCCAGGGAGTCAAGAGCGGCGAACGCTTCCGCAGGAGTGACCCCCATTTCAGCGGCGAAATCCTCGGTTGAAACCGGGTCATCCTCCGTCACGTCGAAAGACTGGAGAACCACGAAAGCCTTAACCAGGTCAAGCGCTCCGCTGTTGTTCTTCGGTCGAGAAGCCATTTTCTGTGTCCTTCCGTTAAGTTCCCTGGTTAGGAACTTGATAGGGAAGACGTTAGCGAACCAACGTCTACCCTGTCAAGCCACTAGCTCAAGATCTTTTACAGCTCACACGGACCCTGGCAGTACTCGCATTCGTACTCTTCCGTGTCGTAGTCGTACCAAGCGTCTGCGTCATCCTGCCCGAAAACGCCACCGTACCAGTCTGAGACGCTGTAAGCGTCTTCCTGCTCCCTCAGCTCTTCCAGAGCCTCAGAGAGCCACTGTGCGCGCTCCACGCGCTTGATGTGCCGGTTGTGCGCCGCTCCCTTGTCTCCCTCATCCATGTAACGGTGAGGCAGCACACGAGAGTTTCCGATCACTCCCGACTTACCGGAGTTCTTACCGCTGTGCCAGCGACGCGAACCGGTACGCGGAACGGGAATCCCCTTCACCTTCGCGTGAACGAGCTTGGGACGCTCGTAACGGTAGGTGTCCGGGATTTCCGCAATGAATGCGTCCCACTTCTTCATGTCCGAAACGTAGGCGTAATAAGCCTTGTACCATTCGGACATGTGGTCAAACGCCATGATGCGGGGGAATTCGGGCTTGATCATGCTTTCACCCGTGAGCCGGTTGTAAGCGCGTCCCCACACGTACGACATTTTGTGTTCCTTCCTGCTGTCCTGCTGACAAGTCCAAATCTAGTGGACACTCCCGCACCCTGTCAAGCGACAGGATGCGACAGAATCAACTAGCGAAACAGGTCATTTTCCATGGTTTGCATTGCATAGTCGAAAATGTCCGGTTCGTACTCGGTACGGTCCGCGTATGCGTCACAGTTGTACGAGCCACAATTGCACGGCTCATCTTCCAACCATTCGTCATAATCGGTTTCGATATGCGACCAAGCATTACGCGCCATTTCTGGCGTGTCGTAAATGGTCGAGAACACAAACCCTTGCGAGTCGTATTCCACAATTGCGCAGAGATCTTCGAACAGTTCGTAATATCCGAATGTCTCAGCCTCACCAAGCGATTCCGTATTGAAACCGAAATCACCCATGACCGAAAGAATCTCGGTCCGGATATCCTCTCCGTACTTGTGCGAGTGATAACCGACAGTTGTAGCGGGGAAATGCTTGTGCAATTCCACTTCCGCACTTACCGCCGTGTCATCCTTTGTTGCCCACCAAATCCCCTTTCGATTCTCGATGAGGCTTTCACAAACTCCACAGAGCGAGAATCCACCAATTACATTCACTTGGATTGCCTTTCGACTAGGGAACCATAACCGATATCCCGTTTCCGGGATACCGATTAAAGCACACTAGATCAAACCGGCACGCTGCGCAGTCTTGCGCATGATCACGCGAAACTCACCCTTTACGTGAGTCTTGGCGAAACTGTTTGCAGCGCGCTTTGTGAGCGGGAGATTTGCGCCGAACACCACACGCTCACTCTTCCCGTTGTTGGAAACAACAACGTAGTTGGAAGGCTTAACGAGCATGAAAGGGGGATTCATGAGCATCTGCATTTTGTTTTCTCTTTTCTAGTAAATGCGAGCGGTAAAGCTGAGGATCGGGACCTTAGCAAGGTCAATTACCATGATGTTGTCGTTTCGATCCTGCGATATATAAACTCCACCAGCCTTTTTCAGATCGATGATTTCCGAAACCTGCTCCCTTGACAGGTTGGAAATTCCGCTAGATTGTCCGTGATCTGTCGTGAATGACAGGTTATAGCGAGTCTCGGTCTGCTCTTCCATGATGCTACCTCCCTAACGGGGAGCCTGTAAGGCTCTACAGGCTCCCCGTAGCGTCTCAGTTAGACAGTGGCCAGGATGGACGCACGCACGTCCCTACGGACGATAGCGGCTCCACGCATGAGGCTTTCGAACCGCTGAAGGTCAAGCGGAGTCATGCGGGAGATACCAACAGGGTTCACGTCGGGACGCGCGTTCGCGTCGTAGTCCTGCGCGTAGTCCTCACCGTACGTCGCTACCATGCGAGCGTGCATGATCTGAACAGCCTTGCGGTACGCCTGAACCTTGGGGTGGTTGGCAATCGCAATGCGAATCTGAAGCTCAGTCATGATCTTGCCTTTCGTCTGTGTTGCTGCTGTCTGGCTTGCTAGGACTAGCCTGCCATCCCCACCCCCACCGTGTCAAGCGGTAGAGATGAGAAAAACTGTCTACTCCTTAAACAGTGTCAGCGCGTGTCGCTCACCGTGAAGATACGTACCGCAACCGTCACACTGTGTGTAACTGTACGACACATCCTCACAATCACACCAGTAATCCCCCGGAACATCCGGCCAAACCATATCCGGATAATTCGCACGAAGATTGTTGACGATATACGTAAGGCATTCGTCGTTGTGGTCACCCCATGTCATACCCATTGCCACGGTAAAACCGTTCTCAATTGCGTTCAACGGTTCCTCATCGTGCCCATGGTCTGAGTGACAGTCTCCACACTCACCATTTGCGTGATGGTGCAGACAATTGCCGCACACCCAAATGGTTCCGTAATTCTCCAGTGCCATTTAGAACCCTTCACCGTTGAGGCTGTCAAACAGCCTGTTAAGCGCGTACGCTTCCTCTGTGCTGTCCTGGTACGACTCTACTACGGCGTACCCGCTGTGTCCATACTCCGGAGACTTACGGGACAACCTACGGTCAACGTCTGCCAGAGCCTTACGCACACGCGCTAGCGGCTCATCTCCGGTCGTGAGCTTTCCGGCCACGTGACACATGAGAAGATCTTTCAGAAATCCCGCTTCCTCAGCGTCCAGAAAGAGAATCTGATTTCCGTTGCCAATCGGGAGAATGCTAGCCATGAGTTCGCGTCCTTTCGTCTAGGCGAACAACACCCATCTAAGCACATGTCTTAGAAGGATGCAAGACGTCTAGAAATCTCTGTCTCTGGTCACCCATGCAGCCCAGAGAACGAACACAGCAGCAAAACCGAATGATCCGAAAGTCGCAATCAGTGCTTGCCACCAATTCATTAGAACATCCCATCTTGGAAGAGAACCAACATAACCATTCCCACCAAGAGCATCAACGGCCAACCCAAAAGCAGGCCAAAGAATGCAAGGAGTGACTTACCCTGAGAATGCTTGGCATTCCGCATTCCGAAATATCCGGAAGTACCGAACACAGCACCAATGACGAGATATCCGGTAAGGAATCCCATTTGTTCACAACCTTTCTGATTAGGTGAACAACACCACTCCCGAATTACTCGGGAATGATGCAATTCGTCTAGTCCCCAACAATTCCCCACCAAATGAGGAAGAGAACCAAACCAGCGACAGCACCAGGCCAAATGACAGCCACGAATACCGCGTCACCGATCAGACGCAGCGGAGTTTCATCCTCCTGTGTTCCGCTGATTATGCATCCGAAAAACAATGCGATTGCGCCGATAGCGTAAATCGTCATGAGCAGGGTAAACATTTCTTACCTTCCTGTTTAGTCGGACAGTGCCTCACAGGGATTTGCAGCCCTGTAAGACACAATCAGACTAAACAAACAGCGCGTTGAACTCCTCAGCCTTGAACCATTCGAACGTGTCGTCACTCCACAACACGCAACGCTCACCGTTGGAGCGCATACCGCAGGTGATACCGGCACGGTCGTTCAGCTTGACAGCCATTGGATTACCTCCGAGTGAGCCACCCTGTCTAGGTGGACAGCACCATCTAAGCACAGTGGCTTAGGTGATGCAACCCCTCTAGCTAGGCTTACCAGGGAACGGGGGAGGGGTTGAACGCTGCATAAAGTCTTGCGCTCCCCGTAGTTCCACAAACGCTCGGCCATGGCTACCAACCATGACCAATTCAGACACACCCTTTGTGAACGTTGTACGTGTTCCCGTGTGCGTGTCGAAAACCACAAATTCCGTGTCTTTGATGCCATCAGGCAAACGCTTGAGCATTTCCTCAAGATCACGAAGAGTTGCCATTATTTCCTCTCAATTGGTGGAGTAATCCGCACGGACTATAGGGACACAATCCCTACGTATTTCCGCGCGGAAAGCACCATCAATTGCAGCGATAAGCAGCCTGCATGAACCGCTCACGGTTGAAACTCGGATTGTCATCCGCGAACCAATCCGCAAACTCATCTGCAAGGGAAGTGAGCTGCGCGTATTCCCCCGCCATTTCGGGGAGAATCAGACCAGGAATGTTGACGCCATCCACACTCACCAGACACGTACGAATACGCGCATTGAGAATGTCGGCAGTCTTCTGAAAGTGCTTGCGAGTCATCATGTGCTTTTCCTCAGTTTCCGATGTTGAGACGAATGGTGTAGGTCTCTCCGGTCATTACCCAAAAGAGGCCACCGTAAACCAGCATGAAAACTGCACACAGTGCGAGGAATCCCCACACAAGAGGCAGAATCAGCAGTCTGACAATCGGCATTAGTTTTTACCCTTCTGCTTTGACTTGATGTACATATCCAGGGCTTTAAGCTCTTGCTGTTCCCTCTCGTCGGACATATCAAACTCATGTTGCCCGGCGAAATGCGAGATTTCCATATCGCTCGTTACTGCTCCCATTGTGCTAAGAACAGTTGAAAGCGGGGAACCTGGGGAATGCCACCATGACGCGATTGTCTGTGCACAAGCATCCGAAATTGTGTGTCCGTAGGTTCGGAATTCCCAAACCTCGTAATCCACTTCACCGTGTGACAGGTGATATTCCGGATTCCTATACACGATATTCAAATCGGAATCCATATGGACTTTCCTTTCTCTAGACAGTCCTAGAACCGCTGGATTCTAGTAGTTGTGTTACTTACGCCTTTGCGATGTTTTCACCAACTGCGAGGATTTCGAATTTGTCGAGATATCCCAAAACATCGTCGTACGCTTCCCAGTTGAAAAACTCTCGCGTGAACTCTCCCTCAGGAGTGAATACCGCGATTTCCAACAGCTTGCCGGAAGCGTAACGCATTCCGCGTCCGAATTTCGGATTGGCCACGATAGAAAGCTCACAGCCATTGCGGAATGTGACTCGGAGGGCAGGACCATAGTGGTAATCCGACATGCTGTACATTCCCGTAACTCCGGGAAGCAGGCAAAGACGGTTGCCAATGGTGACGTGCTCGTTCATGGGTTTCCCCATTTCCGAATCCAGCGGTTTTAGCGCTGTCTAGAGCCACTATTCAGTTCTCAAAGAGCCGTTGTGCTGTCCTGCTGAGCTAGAGTCTTGCACTTGCTGTCTTGCTTGTCAACCTGCGTTGTGAGCGTCCGTTGCGTCGTTTTAGGCCCGTAGGGCTGTCCCGCTCTGGCGTTGCTCTGTGCTGCTGACAGGTAGAACACTGCCAGGGTGCGGAGCGCTTGTCAAGCCAGCACGCAAACGCTCTGTGTGCCTCTCTGAGAGCCTGACACCCTGCCCTAGGTCTCTGTGCCCACCAGACATGCCAAGAGCCCTAGAGACAGCCTCTCAGCCGTTTCTAGGGCTCTTCCCGCACCACACGCTAGGGAGTCTGAACCGTGGCTAGGTGTTGTCCGTCCCTCACCCCAGCATCCCAACCCATGAACACACCAGCGCTGTACGCAATGACAATCATTGTCAGTATGACTAGGTATTTCATAATCCCTATTCCTATTAGAAGGAGAAATAGAAATAGATAGGGACAGAGAAATATATCTCTAATCCCTACCTATTTCTATATATAAATATAGTTAGAGGGTAGCGAACGGATCGGGGTATGTCAACACCCCAAATTCGTTCAATTCTCCGATGGCAAAATCAATTGCCTCTAGTGCAGTGATGTAATCCGTTTGGTGGCGATTTCGCCAATACATAATGGCTTCCCACCTTTTCAGCTCACCTCCTTTGATCTGGTGAGCGTACAGGCTAGCCAATTGCTCAGCGTCCATCATTCGCCCCGTTCTGTCTTGGTAATCATCACGTCCAGAGCATCGCGCCACTTGCGCGCGTCGTCAAGAGTCAGGTAAATGGACACATCACGCGAAGGATCACGATCTAGGACAATCCGGACATGAACCCTGATTCCCTCACCCTGCCTAAGCGCGCGTCCGATGCTCCGCACCCTTGCTAGCCATTCCGCTTTAGGTCTACCGGCCATAGCCTCTCAGTGCCTCTCTAACAAGATCGTTTAGGGTCGTTGGGGAAAGGGTGCCTAGAACCCCTGTAAGGCTGTCCTAGGCACCCTGTAGCACGTTCTAGGGGGTGTTACTCACCCCAGGGAAGGCCACGGGTAGCGGCGCAAGTCTCGCCATAGCCAACCGTGAGGGAACGCTCATCCGTGAGCGGACGCACGCAGTAGACACAGTGAGCGTGAGTCTTACCGAACCGTGCGGCATCCTCCGCAGTAGCCATATCGGCCGGACGGATGACGTTTATCGAACGGTGCGAGTATTCCCAACCGTTAGACGTGAACTTAACGGCGTAGGCATTTCCCTTTGTCTGGCGAATCTTGAAAAACTCGCCATTCATCACGTACACACCGTCAAGGTCAATTCCCTTTGCGGTAAGTGCGCTCACCGTGATTTCGTCGCGCACCTTGATAGGCGCATCTTTGATCTTGCGTGATTCTGCCTGTACGTCGTCAATCACCTTGACGCGGGTAAGGGCAGTCTCTACGCCGTACTTATTGCTGTGTCCCTTAATGCTAGCGGACACGTGGAACACGTCGCCTACGTTGTCCCCATAGTCCGCACTACTGGCGAACCAAGAGAACACATTCCCGCTAGCATCCGTGAACTTGTGGAGGGTAGAGCAACCGTAAGCACTTTCGATGTACTTAACGGTTTCCAGCTTGAGGGACATTTCCCAGCGCTCCCCAATTTCGCCAACCCAATTGGATTCGGGCTTAGCTTCCTTAGCCTTAATGAAAGACTTTTCCAGGAATCGCGCCCAAGCCTGCGGAGCACTGACCAGCAATCCGTAATTGCGGGAACTCACCATTTCCGCGCCCGCAATTGCTTTCATGTTCAGCACGTACTCAGAATTACCGCTGAATTCATCGGAGAGAATCCACGCGCGCAATTCCTTCGCACGGTCCGTCATGCTGTCCGCGTGAGCGGAAAGCCTTTCAAGTTCAGCCTTGAATTCCGGGGAAATCTTGCGCGGGGGGTCAATGACATTCCGCACCATATCCACGGTTGCGCCGATTTCACGGGAGCGCACATAGCCAAACTCAGTGACACATGCCCAAGCAACGGAGAGAACCGTAAGCGTGGAAACGTCACGCGCTCCCCCACCAAATTCCCCGGACATTTCCTCAACATCCTTGGACATTTTTTCTGCGGAATACGGGAGCGCTTCCCATCCCGTGAAATCCTTAATGCAGGATGAGCCGACCTGAATTTGTTCGCCGCTTTCCGTATTCCGCATCACGTAAGTGTTTTTGCGGTAACGGTCGGTCTGGCAGTGATCGCACCATCCCTCCCGCAATTCGCTACGGTCAATGGAATTCACGCCCGGATACGTACGCACAATCAATCCCGCATTGTGGTCATAATCCAGAGTGGCAATGAATTCCCAATCGGGGAGCTTAGGCGAAATACCCGTGATCTTGGTCATGTAGACCAGATATTCGATTTCCACCCCAACGGAATTCTTTTCCTTTTTGATTTCCTCCCGCCATTCGACATTCAAACCGCCCGGAATTCCACGCTTGGCACAACGGGCGTTAATCTTGGCAATCTTTTCCTTAGTCATTTCCAGCTCATAAGCGGTGAGCTGGAATTCCCAGGAAATGAATTTCTCCGCCATTTCGTTAGAGCGATTCATACGCAATTCCCTTTCTGCCTTACGCGCACGGTCATTGATCTTGCGCGCATCCGGATTGATACGGACGCACGTACGGCACATACGGTGTCCCTCACCCTTGCCCGGAATGACCAATCGGCCACACGCGCTCACGTCATGCGCCATGCCCTTAGTGATCACGTGCATAACGGCACCGTGGAACCGTGCGCCCGTTGCTACTGCCGTTGCGTTCATGATCGTTTCTCCCTAAAGCTCTGTGAGGCTGTCTAGCGTGATCGTTTAGCTTGGGTGGGACAACGGGCCTAGGATGCTCCCCTAGGCTGTCCTAGGCCCGTTTACGTGCCGTACAGGATGTGACTAGATGTCTGCCACGTCGTGAACCGTGATGATGCTTGCCCAACCGTGGCGCGGCGTGCGCGTGTTCTGAGTACGCCCGTACTCCTCTGCCACGCGGTCCCAATCGTGAGACTGAGCGGCATTCATGGTGAGCGTGACCCAACCAAGGGAAACGCGCGTTCCGGTCACGTCGTCAACGATCACGGAAAGCTCATATTCCTTGGTAACCAGGGTCTCAACGAAACCCGCGTCCGTGTCATCCTCCACCGTGGCCGGAATGACTCGCGCGTTTTCGAATGCGTCACAAGCGGCACACACGTTGTCTCCCGTGTGGTTTCCCTTGCACGCTTCATAAAGCTTGAATGCACACGTGATGCATTCCTTTTCGTCGCACGTGTTGAAATTGTGCGCGTCGATTTCCGCTTGTGCTTCCGCCACCTTTTCGGGGGAAGGCTGGTCAAATCCCGCGCGGAAGAAATTGCCTTGAGTGACAAGCGGGGAATCCCCAACACGACCGGCCGGAATGGAAAGGCACGGCATGATACGAACGTCAGAAGTGGAATTCTCCATAACGACGCTCCACCATTCCGGGGTGAATTCCTCCGCGTAGTCGCTCCCGCGTCCGCCATCCTCAAACACGAGGATGTCAGCAACGGTCGCAAAGGTGGCGAACATAACGTCACTCTCAGACTGTCCCCACTTACGCATTTCCCGCTTGACGTCTGCACACGCGGGAGAGTGATAGTGCGAGACTCCCGCCATTCCGGGCGTGTTCTGAATCACGCACGCGGTAGGCACTTCCCCACCCTGGATAGCGCGCACCATGGCAAGGGTGGGGGAAACCTCCTGTACGGGCGCGTAAGCGTCTGCCGGAATGTCATAGGTCTTTCCCTCCACCTGCACACGGTGAGCGGCGCACACTCCCTCTGTACGGCCTACGTAGTTCACAAAGACAGCAACGGGAGCAACGCCACAACCGAAGTAGCATTCCCGTGCACTGGACACGGTGAAATCGGGTTCCCACGTGTTCGGCTCATCCCCCGTGATGATCACTCCGGAAAGGGTTTCCGTGATCATGGTGGACAGCTCAGCCGCACTGTCCGAAATGATCATGTCCGATCCGTCATCCTCCACACGCGGGGGAAGTACGAACATGACCAGGGATTCAGCGTCATCACTCAGACTCACCGTGTGACCCTTGGACGCGATCACGTCAACGTGACTGACACTGTGCATGACCGACACACCCTGAACCGTGAGGTACGTAGAACCCTCCACAACGATTCCCGCGCGGGTAAGCGCGTTGAGCGTCTGCGCCTTAGCGGTAGTCAGTTCGTACGTTCCCGCGTCCGTGAGCGTGGCCGAACGAAGCGCGATGATCTGTGCGGGAGTGATCTTGACTCGCATGGTGTGACCCCTTGTCTGTGTCGCTCCCCTGTTGGGAACGTTCGGCCAGTACATACCCCATAGGGGGGAGCACGCAAACTCAGCCCATGATCATGACCAAAGCTTTACCAAGACAGCACGAAGCCATGGGGGAATAACGGACATACCGGACATTGACGAGTCATCAGATGATCATGCGGGAACGGGCGGGGCGGCGAAAGCATAGTCTCTCTGGTCTGTCAACAGTACTGACAAGTACTCCATAGAAAGCCCTGTACGCCTCTCTAGCATGATCCTTTAGCCTCACCTATCCAGTCACCCCAACCCTTCCCCCGTAGGCCCGTACAGAGCGATTTCACAGAGCGTAGTAACTGACACATCATCACCTAACTCTGACGCTCTATCAGATATGCCCTCTGACCTGCAAGGCTTGACAAGAGCCTAACTGACACTCACTCAGACAGTCCCCTATGTCCCTTATGCCAGCACACCCTAAGTGACATCACCACGTAACACCACTAACTACCCATGCCCCCAATACTATGGTTTATCAGGCATATCCGACATATCACCCATAAGCCCCCAAATACCCCGTATCCCCCATACCGCTCTATAAAGGGCAAATAGGACATCACAGACATAGGGAATATAGCCCAAATATCACTCAGAGTGACATATTAGCCCTCAAACCCCTAGTAATATCATAACTCTGTGTAATATATGGCATAACCAGGCACACAGGACATATCAGGGCATCACTGTCATAGGGCATAGAATCCCCATACGTGCCATATCGGACATATTAGGGCGCTGCGCCTATACGTGCCTAATCCCTCATAGCTGGGCAAATCGGACATATGAGACCCCCCTACCCTTAACGGACAAATGCGGACAAAAGGGGCGGCCTAGTTAAAATTACGAATTTGGAATGCCTTTAGAATGCAGTATCCGGTTAAGGGGTATGGCCTTTTAAAATTGAATTATGGGGTTGATGTAATAGTAAGTATCCGCTTGACGTAGAGCGTAGCTCGCTGTAGGGTGTAGCTATGGCCAGACAGAAGATATACACGGATCATGTTTTCTCTACTGAGGATGCTGCCTGGAAATACGTCACGGAGCATTATTCGGTTGAGAAGAATTACATTATGAAGAATGCGAAGAAGGCGGGTAAAAAGGTTTCTGTTGGAGTTGAGAAGCGTAAGAAGAGCGTATACATCATCGTGATTTATATCGGCTAAATGAGAAGGACCCCTTTCCTGGTTAGAGGATTGGGGTCCTTCTTTTTTACATGGCTTCCATTTGTCCTTTGCAGTTCTTATCGGGACAACGTGCTGGATTGGTACTCTGAGCGTTGCACTTATTGCACTTGTACTCTCGGATGGTTCCTGCCATCGTTCGTCTCCTCTAGTCTCGCTCTAGAATCAATTCTTTGGCCCTCTGGAGCCCCTGTAGGTACTCATAGGTGTCCAGGTTCCAACAGGCGTCCATGAAGGCGTTGTGGAGCCCTGTAGCCTGTTCCGGAACCCTTGGGTTCCCCAGACGCATGATCTCGCTCTTCAAGTCATTCGTATACATCGGAATACCATTGGGAAGGTCAATCATGCGCCCGAAAAGCTGACAAAGGGCTACATGGTCGTATGCTGAGTAGTAGGCCCATAGTTCTGGATTCGGTGTATCGGAAATGAAGCGCTTTACGTCATCCGCGATCTCAGCTCTTGACTTGATGTCCTTGTAATCGAGATGTGCATGATCCATCGCTATGCCGTCTTCGGTCATGTCATAAGGCAGAGACGGAAATACGTTTCTCCGCAACCAGTCATGTGCCCAGACATCCTTCAGAAGACTGTAGTCATATACAACTCGATAGAGGCCCTTTCCATCTTCCCGGATCATTCCGATTGAGATGAGGCGGATTGTAGATCCGTTCTCAAGAAATTCACAATCGTAGAAGATTTTCACTCAGGGTTCTTCCAATTCTGTAGAGTTTCCTTATTACGGTTACTGGTAATCAGAATGCCACGCTTGTTATAGAGATACCAGCGCTTTGTCTTGGAGTTGAAGCGAATATACATACCTTTCTGGGTATCTTCTCGCTCACCCCACTCGTCATTACTCACTTATCTCCCTCTCGATGATGTTCAAGTGCGGTACTGATGGTACCCATGAAACGTCTCCGTTGTCCATACGGTACCTGTAGGACACGAGTACGGGGGCGTAGCCTTCTTGTACGTCCCCGTAATCCCATGCACCTCTGTACGTATCGGCAAGACGCTGTATTGCGAGCTTTACAGCCTCGGTTTTATTGAGCTTTGTACCATTTGGCTGCACTGCACCGCACAACACTTCCAGGTCTTCCGCAAACTCATCTGTCATACGTACTGTCAGGTTAGTCATTACAGTCCCAAATCCTGCTTCCACTCGGTAATTACGTCGTAGTCATCGGCTGCAATACCGATTCTTGGAGAAATTATCAGGATTCTGGACCCTGGAGCGGCATTTTCCTCAATAAAATCCCGGTCGGGCCGTCCGACTTCGTCGTCCAGCCATATAAATGGGATTCCTGGACGATTTTCGTTCATCCACTGGACCAATCTCTTGGTTTTCCAGTGCAAACGCTCTTCATTCCAAGGATCTCGGTCTATCCAGTCGATAACTGGAAGTTCTGGAAGCCCAATATGGGGTCCAATCCAGTCATTGGCTTCAAACTCCCATGCTGTTGCCCAGATAAGCTCACCTCCAAGTGCAGTCAGCTCTGCCCCGTGAGAGGGCTTGAGCCATACTCTGAGGCCCTTTCCCATCTCAAAGCCCCTGGGCTTCATCCGATGGGTTTCGTAGCCCTCTGGACGCTGTGTAGCCTTTGCCGCGTACGGATTCAAGGGTCCATCAACGTCCAGAAGGATAGCGAATTCAGTCATTAAAATTTGCCTCCATACTTTAGTCTGTCTTCGTTACACCAGGAATGCAGTGCCAAGAGCTTACCCTTATGGATAATCTTGGCAACATAGTCATTCTGCTTGTGGAACTTGGTAATTTCCGTGGAACAGTAACGGCAGCGATAACCGTGAGGTATGACCATCTCCCGCTTAAGCTGTTCCTGCCAATTCGAAGGGTAGACTATATCTCCCTTCAGGTTATTGCATTGCTTATGTGTTAGTTGAATATTGTCCCGGCCATTACCCCCGCCCGCTGAGCGGGGGATAATATGGTCGCGGGACGCATCCTCCAGCTCTACATACTCATTGCACAACGCACAGATACCCTTGAAGTCCGCGTGTATCCGTGTGATGGGTTTAGAGTAGTAAGAACTTTGATTCTTACGTCCCATCCTCTTTCTCTTCTCTACTTATTCTTGACAGCTTCCAAGAATTGCTCGAATGTGTGATCAAATAGGTACCTACGCATGGTGGACCAGCACGGGTTAAGTTCCAGTACGTGTTCCTTGGGGTGACCTGGTACCATGCAAGGACCCTTCTTACCGATGTCCATATCTTTAAACTTCATATCCCCGAACCTTTTTCATTAGTAGTACCCCCACCAGCCCCCTAAGTAGTACTCTACCAGAGCTGGTAGAGCAGCACAAGGACTTGACAAGTACCACGGTGCTGTGTACAATGTTCTTTATACTTATATAGCTAGGAAATACTATTAGTAGTACTTACTTCTTCTCTAACTAGGTTAGACTAAGAAGTATCTTTCGAATAGGAGAAACATGGAAAATACTAGTAACGCTATGGTTTCCAGAAGTCTACGTCTGAAGAAGGACACTCTAGTTGTTCTCCATAAGCAGGCTGAACTTCAAGGACTTGGGATTACCGTTTATATCCGCAAGGTACTGGAATCTCTGGTAGAGAATCTACAGAGCCAGGAGGCTTTGCAGGAATTGACTGAACTTACTGAGGAAATGGGTCTATATGAATCAAGAATTGTATGATTCGATTTATGGTTCCCTTGTATCTACCATCAGAGTAGAGACAGCAGAGGAAAACCTATTTCTTCATGAACTAACTCTCCAGGCAATGGCTGGTGCGCAGGCGCATATCACCGATCTGGAGGAATCCATTGGTCATCTAAAAGAGACCATCAAGAGACTTACCAAGGAGTCCTCTTGACACAGTACGATGAACTTGCTAGATTCTTGGCATTGGCAGTCCACAATCTTGGAGGCTCCTTGAAGGTCTCCAAGGAACTACTTGACAACATGCTACCGACTAGGCTAGTGTGGGACACGACATCAGATCCCGAGTTTGTCATCGTGGCAACGATTAGCAACGATGTAATCATGCTGACTGTCGAACCGTCAAGCGAAGTTGTGCAGGAGACAGATTAGTGTTATACTGATCTAGCCTCCTTTCGAAAAGCTCCTAAAGGGCGCAAGTAGTGAACACACGAAACCCTTTAGGAGTCCTCGGGTACGAGGAAGATGGTAATCCGCCTGTTTTGGGAACAGGATAAACGGGGTTCGATTCCCCGGTACCCGACCATGAGTGAGATCACATATGAACACACCCTCAACAATTGATAAGAATGGTGCTCATCATATAGACTTGCTCATCGCTTAATGGGACTGTAGCTTAGTTGGAAAAGCGACTGATTGAAGCTCAGTAGTCGGCGGTTCGATTCCGCACTGTCCCACCCTTGCCTATTCGTAGGTTTTATGTCATCGTTGGGTGCATAGATTAAACAGAGCCTAATGTGAAGTTAGGTTAGCCCTTCCCAATGGCTCAGTAGCTCAATGGCAGAGCGTCCGTCTCATACGCGGATTGTTGTAGGTTCGATTCCTACCTGAGCCACTGCACGGATAGAGAAACGGTGTCTCACAAGCCTCATAAGCTTGCAAGTAGTAGGTTCGACTCCTACCTGTGCCCCCACGTTACTTTACAAGCCCTATCTTATGTAGTACACTCCAGTTACTGAAATCGACTAGGAGGAACTGTGGGAGATAGGGCAAACGTTTATATCCACGAGAATGGTCGTCCGGGCGTCTACCTGTACACGCACTGGGATGGCACGTATCTGCCACGTCTGATTAAGGATGCCTTACAGACTGGACGTGCACAAAACCGCTTGACCGATACTGCATACTTGACAAGAATCCTGTTCGAAGAGACGATTAAGAACAGCTTGGGCGAGGAAACAGGATACGGCGTCTCAGCGGAAGTACAGGATGGTGCGGACCGCATCGTTGATATAGATACATACAACTGCATAGTGACCCTCAAGGGTTTTCCGTATGATTGGGATACCGTTCCGGTTGACCCATACGCCTATGAGGATGAGATCTGGTAATTAAGTCTCCTGAGTATGAGGTTAAACTGCTCACAATGCCCTATTAGTTTATTGGTAAAACCTCTGCCTTCCAAGCAGGTGAGGCCGGTTCGATTCCGGCATAGGGCTCGCATACGCTCTCGGCCAAAAGGAGAGAAGTCACACTAAAGTACACGGTGTGGCGTAGCTATTCCCCATTCGTATAATGGCAATACATGCGCCTCTGGAGCGTAGAATCGAAGTTCGAATCTTTGATGGGGAGCTGGACGCCAAAGCTCGGTGCACAAGAGCACGGATAAGCCGGATGCTAGTTTATTGTTTTCTAGATAAGCAATAGATGAATACAAGGCCGAAACGTGGGTTTAAGCCACGCTACGTCCAACCACTTGACAAAATCTATCCCCCTTGGTGTAATGGCAGCACAGGAGCCTTTGGATCTCCTAGTTTTGGTTCGATTCCAGACGGGGGAGCGCGCGAGTCCTCCTAAGGGATAAAACACCCTATTGACAGTACGCCCTAGGCCAGGGTAAGCTGTACGGGAAAAGCCGATGGTACCGAGGCTGCTCGTCCTCCATCTAAAAAGGTTCGTGTCCTACCTTAAAGGACACTTCTTGCTCTCGTAGTGTATGGGCGTAGCATTGCACTCTGTCACAGTGTAGGGGCGGGTTCGAATCCCGTCGAGAGCGCTTTAACAACTTCAAACGATATAAACCTGCACGGGGACTATATCACCCACTTAGCCGGGCCGAGGGATAGAGCTAAGTCTGCTGAGGACACAGAGAAAGTTCTCCAGATTCATTATTTCCTGCACGGTCATAATGAATCTTTGCTCCCATAGTGTAATGGCAACATACCAGACTCTCAATCTGGAGTTAGGGGTTCAATCCCCCTTGGGAGTACGTTCGGCACCTTCACAGGTTCCAAAGGTAGGACCATGCCCCTGTCGGGGGTTCGAGTGGATACCGTTAGCGGAAATTGGAATACGCTGCCTGCGATAGATCAAAAAGTAAGTGGGGCTATTTGGTGCCTAGTTCCCGCATAAGCCTAAAGGTAGCTCCTTTAGGTTCTGTCCCCATCGTATATCGGTTAGTACACAAGACTTTCAATCTTGAAGACGGAGTTCAACTCTCCGTGGGGGTACGTTTGGAACTAGTCATAGATAGCACCCCACGTATACTCGAATAGACTGGATAGGGTATACCAGCATAGAAGAGGCGCAGACAAGGGAAGGGCCTCCAGGTGGGAGTACCGCTTAGCTCTGGCAGGCTAAGTAGGCACGAGGGATGAGACCACCAGCCACTTTTTCTAGTACAATAGGAATTGCTATAGCGATCACTTAGTGATTTCTTTCTAGAAAGGTTTAACAAATGGCTTTTACATATGTACTGCCTAGCAGAGTAAACACTCTGAACGTAGGCGATCAAGTTGTATTTGCTGTTGCAGCAGATGGACACGCATACGTGTATCCAACTCCTACAGCATCCGGTGCAAAGTACCCAACAGTTCGTGCTGTTTATCCTGCTACTGTTCCACCTGGAACTGACAGTGGTGGTAACCCTGTTACTTCTGCTTCTGTTCTATGGACAGTTCAGCTAAATGGTGCATCTCAGTTCAGTCAGCCTATTGATTTTACAATCAATGCTACAACCGACTGGGTTGCTACTGCGACTGGTACTGCGTAAGTTTTACAGTGGGCTATGGATTTAGGTTCATAGCCCACTCACAGCTTCAGTTTTATTGCTATCATGAGTGGGATACTTAGCCCTACTCTTGCAAGGAACTGAAATTGGCTATTTACACTCGACACATTCCTGAGGTTGCCTCCGAGACTATCGGTGGACGCCTAGGAAGACACGTTAATCATGATTCCCGCTCATTGGACTATAAGTTCGATGGATCTGGATTCACTGCGACATCTATTCGTCACACTCGCTACATTCCTGTATTAGACCAGGGTGACCTAGGATCTTGTACTGGAAATGCGGCGACAGGAAATCTAGGAACTGGTGACTTCTTCGCTACCATTCCTACTGCGGTAACTCTTAACGAGGATGAGGCTGTAAAGCTCTACAGCTCTGCTACAGCCCTTGATGGCTATGCAGGCGAGTATCCTCCCACCGACACTGGTTCAGACGGTCTGAGCGTCGCCAAGGCAGCCCAGAAGGCTGGTTTTATCTCTGGTTACCAGCACATCACGTCTCTTGCGGACGCTGTTGCCGCTCTCCAGCTAGGACCAATCATTACGGGTGTCAACTGGTATTCATCATTTGACAATCCAAGCAAGACTGGTAAGGTATCTATTACCAAGAGCGCTTACGTCCGTGGAGGACATGAGTTCGTTCTTGATGAGGTAGACGTTACCAACAAGCTTATCGGAGCTACAAACTCCTGGGGAGATTCCTGGGGACTTAAGGGACGCTTCTACTTCTCCTTTGCTGACTATGAGCGCTTGCTTGCAGAGCAGGGAGATGCTACAGTGTTCGTGAAGTTGAGCACTCCGACTCCTCCAACACCGCCTGGTCCTACACCTAGTGTTGACACGGATGTACTTGCTGCGTATACTGCACTAAAGGCATGGGCCATTAAGAACAACGTAGCCTAGATTTGACGCCTGCTATGGGGCGTGATACCATAGCTAATGCCCTTATAGCTCAGTGGCTAGAGCAGTCGCCTTGTAAGCGACAGGTCGTGGGTTCGAATCCTACTGGGGGCTCTCTATTCCAATGCCTCTGAATTTCATTGGTTGAATATCCCCTTGGTACGGGGAAGGTAGAGGGTTCAATTCCCTCCTGAGGCTCTTCACAACATGCTCCTGTAGCCCAATTTGGTAGAGGCGTCGGATTCAAGTCCCGAAGGTTCTCGGTTCGAATCCGAGTAGGAGTACATAATGGTTCTATAGCCCAATGGTAGAGGCGGCAGATTTAAGTCCTGCAAAGTGTCGGTTCGAATCCGACTAGAACTACAATGGAGGGGTTGATCACCTCTCCTGGATATGGCGGAATATCCTTCTTACGGGGGTAACGCACATCGCTGGTTTAGCAACCTGGGGTAGCACCCAATGTGATGGTATGAGACAACGGAGTACGTAAGGATCTCATTGCTGGTAAACTTAAGTCCAGCTATCCACTTATGCTGCTGTAGCCCAAGGGTAGAGGCACTAGTCTTAGGAACTAGCCAGTGTCAGTTCGAATCTGACCAGCAGTACTTGACACACCATGTACACCGTAGTACGCTGTTAACAACAGCCGAAAGGAGCAACATGGACATCGTGTTCGCAGTTCTGGGATTCCTCGGACCACTTGGTCTGGTGGGACTCTGGATCTTTATTATGATCAACAAGCAGGGTTGGAAGATTGTCCAGATTATAGCGGGTGGCATTTTTGCACTCCTTCTGGTAAGCTCCTTCCCACAGCTTCCCCAAGCAGTACATGATGGTGTAGTCAGCGTGACTAAGGCACTGTCAAATAGTAAGTAAGCCCTTCGGGGCCTTATGGCGTTAGTGTAGTGGTAACACGTCGGTCTCCAAAACCGTTATCCAGGGTTCGAATCCTTGACGCCGTGCGCTCTATATTGTAAGATACTCACAGTCCCTTCCGAGGGACCTTATTCCCCGTTAGCTCAATGGCAGAGCAGTGAGCTGTTAACTCAAAGGTTGTTGGTTCGAATCCAGCACGGGGAGCTTGTGTCGATGCGAAGAACCGAGTTACTTCGGAAATAGATGGTTCGATCCCACCCGGCGCTGTGAAAGGCGCTGAACGGCTACCCCTGATCGGGTAGCTACATACACTTGGTTCGTTCTTTCTAGACACATTAGATTTGACAGCGATGCGTAGATAAGAGATACTTCATCGCAAAGGGAACCACGGGTCGGAGGTTCGAATCCTCCCCTATCGACTTCTTCGGTAGGTAGCTCAGCGGCGAGAGCAGTGGTCAAAAGAAAAAGACTTTTATCGATTTTTCTAGCTGTCACGAGTTTTACAACGTACCGATGCGAAGACCAGGGTTACTTCTAACCAACTAATATAGAGTAGGTCGGTTCGATTCCGCCTTCATGGACTGGTGTCCTTTCCTTGGTCGCTATTTCTAGGTACCTATAATTTCATAAGCTTTACCCGATGCGTAGGCCACAGTTACTTCTTCAATTATGGTGAATACAAAGCACTGTAGCCGTTTTTTCTAGGGTATATATTTTTAGCAATACCGATGCGAAGGCAACGGGGTTACTTCTTTCTGATTAAAAGGACGAGTGGGTTCGAATCCCACGCCCGTACTTGCGGGTGCATGGCGCTAGTAAAACACCTCAAGCCACTATTTCTAGGTATTCAATTCTTATACCCACCAGATCTACACCCCTGGTGGGTTTTTTCTTCACTAATGACGTACCACACTAACAAGGAGGCAGTAATGGCAAAGTTCAACAAGCCTGTTCGTACGGGAGTTACCTCTCCTGTAACCAGCACTAAGGCAGCGCTCAACGCTGACTTTAAGGCTGGATTCGAGCGTACACAGAAGAGTGAGCTGTTTCTTCTGGCTGTATCCAACTTCGTTGGCAAGGATTCGTTCTACGAGACTGCTCAGGATCGTGACGACCGATTTGCCACTCTGTCTGCTGATGTCGCTGTGCAGGACCCTCGTTGGTTCGCTGGTTTCGTCGGCTGGCTCCGCAACGATGCGTTCATGCGTTCTGCGGCTGTTGTAGCGGCTGTTGAGGGTGCCAAGGCACTCTATGACTCAGGAGCTATGAACGGCGCTCCACGTGCCCTTGTAGCGGCTTCTCAGGCTCGTGCAGACGAACCTGGTGAGGTGCTGGCTTACTACGAGAGCAAGTACGGTAAGAACTTCCCTGCGTACCTTAAGAAGGGTGTTGCAGATGGCGCAAAGCGTCTCTACAACGAATACTCTTTGCTTAAGTACGACACGGATTCCAAGGGATACCGTTTTGCTGACGTTCTTCAGCTTTCTCACGCCAAGGCTGAGAATGCACAGCAGAACGCTCTGTTCAAGTATGCGCTTGATCGTC